>Ga0111539_10001660_pt1 | contig 29729 bp, 26 predicted proteins | sample RhiMethybrSRZTD1_FD_79667 | JGI IMG/M metagenome (GOLD analysis project Ga0111539, IMG submission 79667) | Populus rhizosphere microbial communities from Tennessee, USA - Rhizosphere MetaG P. TD hybrid SRZTD1 (version 2) (version 2) | ecosystem: Host-associated > Plants > Roots > Rhizosphere >...
CACGATCCTCTGTACAAAACGGCGGGCGACCGCTGGACAAACCGCGCGACACTCGACGCCATTGTTACCGAGTGGACCTCCACCCGCACCAAGCACGAGGTCATGAAGCTGATGGGCGACGCCGGTGTGCCGTCCGGCGCCTGCCAGGACACCAGCGAGGTTCTCGCCGACCCGCACCTGCAGGCACGCGACATGATCCTCGATCTCGATTACCCGCCGCGCGGCGCCTTCAAGACGGTGGGCTGCCCGCTGAAGCTTTCGGATTCGCCCGCGAGCATTACCCGTCCACCCATGCTCGGCGAGCATACCGAGAGCGTGCTGGGCGAGCTTTGCGGCGTAGCGCCCGAAGATGTGAAGCGCATGAAGAAGGAGGGCATCGTCTAACAGCGCCTGGGTCGCCCTTGTAACGCCCGATACTCACGGTATCGCGGCGCCGATTGGCGGCAGCTATTTCCCTCGGCTGGAACAGGCCCGACCGGCGAGAGGTTTTGCGACGGCGCGGGCAATTCCAAGGAAACGCTCGACGACCGGGCTCAAAGTTCGGTTCTTCAGAGTCAGAACGCCTGCCGGCAAAGGTTGGACCGGAAAGTCCACCGGCAGGATCTTTATGGCGTAACGGTCGGTATTTAGTCGCACTACCGAGCTTGCAAACGTGGTGAGGTAGCTCCCCTCGGTCAGCAGGCGTGTTCGAAGCGCAATGGAATGGGTTACCAAACTCGGCTTGGGCACTTCGAGCCCACGCGCCTGGAATAGCCTCGACACGAAAGCGTGATACCAGGTGCCTGGCGGCGGCAGGATCCAGGGTTCATCGATCAGCTCGGCAAGATCGATGTTGCGGCGGCGGGCCCATCGCGTATTGGAGCCGGCCGCAATGACCAATTCGTCGTCGAAGAGCACTTCCGCATTGATGTCATCAGTCGAGTGTTCCTCGGGAAGCGGCAATACAATCCGCTGCAAGACGCAATCAAATTGTCGATCTCGCAGCCCTGGTCCCAGCACCTCCGTTGCGCGGGCGCCGACATCGTCAAAATGCACCAATACGCCCGGATATTGCCGGGAAAAACGTGAAATGATCTGGGGCAGGATGGTGGTCGAAAGCGAATCCGTGCAGCCGATCCGCAATTCCCCCTCGGTCGGATCGGACAGGAACGCGATATCCCTGACGCTCTGTTTCAACTCATCGAAGGCAGCCACGCTACGCTTGAGTAATGCATCACCATATATGGTCGGCTCGACACCTTTTGCGCTTCGATCGAGAAGTCGTACGCCGAGTACGTGCTCGAGATCGGAGATCACCTCCGAGACGGCAGGCTGGGAGACGCCAAGGGCTTGCGCGGCCTTGGCCATGCTGCCGCGCTGAACCACCGTTGCAAACACATGCAGGTCTCGCAGCCTGAGCCGGCGGCCGATCTGGCTCTCCCAGTCGATTTTGCGCAGCATTAGGGAAGTCCTTGGGGGGGTAAAACCAGATAGGGAATTCCTCTTATAGCACGACAGGAATAGAGTTTGGAGGTCGCGCTGGAGCGAATGATCGCAGCAGCGCCCACTTTGATGGAAAACGCCATGAAACTCCCCCGTCGTCGATTTCTGCGTATTGCCGCGGGCGTTGCCGCGCTTCCCGCCGTGCCGCGCAGCGCCTGGGCGCAAACCTATCCGTCACGACCGGTGCGCATTGTGGTCGGCTTTCCTCCCGGCGGTCCGACCGACATTGTCGCGCGCCTGATCGGTCAGTATCTGTCGGAACGGCTCGGTCAACAATTCGTCATCGAGAATCGCCCGGGCGCCGGCGGCAATATTGGCACCGAGACGGTAGTGCGGGCACAGCCGGATGGCTACACGCTTCTTCTGGTCAATGCGGCGAACGCTATCAGTGCCACGCTTTATAACAATCTCAATTTCATCTTTCTCCGCGACATCGCTCCGATTGCCGGCATCGTCCGCGTGCCAAATGTCATGGAGGTGCATCCATCCGTTCCGGCCAGGACGATCCCCGAGTTCATCGCGTATGCGAAAGCCAATCCGGGAAAAATCAATATGGCGGGCGTCAATGGTACGACCCTTCAGCTGGCCGGCGAACTGTTCAAGATGATGGCCGGGGTCGACATGGTGCATGTCCCGTATAAAGGTGCTGGACCTGCGCTCACCGACCTGCTCGGTGGACAGGTGCAAGTCCTGTTTGACAACCTGACTTCCTCGATTGCGTATATCAGGGCAGGCAAACTGCGCGCGCTGGGGGTGACCACCGTGACGCGCGCAAAGGCGCTGCCCGAGATCCCGACGGTGGGCGAGTTTGTACCGGGATACGAGGCGAGCGCGTGGCAGGGTATCGGCGTGCCCAAGAACACACCCCCCGCGATCATCAACAAGCTCAGCACCGAAATCAACGCCGCTCTCGCCGATCCTTCATTCAGGGCACGCCTTTCTGATCTGGGAGGGGAACCACTTGATGGTTCACCCACCGACTTCGGGAAACTTCTTGCAGACGAAACCGGGAAGTGGGCCAAGGTGGTGAAGTACTCGGGTGCAAAACCGGACTGATCGGAGCCAATGCGGCGGCTATTGGCATAGCTCCCCATTTGACCGAGCGAACAGCTGAGCTGCCCGCAAGCCCTTCGTCCGCCCGGTAGGTCAAGGACGCCTTCGTTCGCCCAAGCGTATGGGTGCCGTGGCCGGAACGATCGAGCCTATACAATCGGGCCATGAGTTCGTTCCTTGCGGGGATCCGCGGCCATCGCGCGTTCAAGGCACTGCATTACCGCGAGTTCCGGCTGGTGTGCGGAGGCCAGGTGTTCAGCAACATCGGCATGTGGATGGACGAGCTCTCCCGCGGTTGGCTCATCTACCAGCTTACCGATTCGGTGGTGCAGCTCGGTCTTGTGCGCGGCATCCAGTTCATTCCGATGCTGCTGATTTCGCCGTTCGCCGGCACGGCCGCCGATCGCTACTCGCGCAAGACATTGCTGCTCGTTTCACTGACGATACAAGGCATGTCGTTTGCGGTCCTGGCGGCCCTGATATTCAGCAAGCACGTCGAGCCATGGCACGTGTACGTGATCGCGGTGGTTGCCGGCACGATGCAGGCGATTCAGCAGCCCGCCCGTTCGGCGATCGTGACCGACACCGTGCCGCTTGATAACCTGACCAATGCCATCGGCCTTACCGCATTGATCTTCAACATGTCGCGGCTCCTGGGGCCGGCGCTGGCGGGCGCGATCATCGCCATGGTGGATACCGGCGGCGCGTTCGCGGTGCAGGCCGCGTGCATGTTCATGGCGGTGGTATGGACGGCGCAACTGGCGGCGCTGCCGCTCTCCGACGGCAGGGCGGCGACGGCGCGCCGGGAATCTTTCGCGCACAGCATCGTCGAAGGCTGGAGGTTTTCCTGGCACAACCAGACGGTGCGCGCCGGAATTCTGTGCACGACCGTCGTGTGTACCTTGATGTTTCCGTTCACCACGCTGCTGCCGGTGTTCGCGCGGGACCTGCTGGGCGTGGGGGCGGAAGGACAGGGCTTGCTGCTCGCCGCGATGGGCTTCGGTGCCCTCATGAGCGCGGCCACCATCGCCCTGGCGGGCCACCGGATGGCGCGAGGGAGGGTCATGATCGACGCGTCGCTCGTGTACGGGGTGGCGCTCGTGGTGTTCGCCGCCTCGCCGTGGTACTCGTTGTCGATCGTCGCGATGGTCGCGGCGGGGCTGTGCCACGTCCACGCCAATGCGCTGGTGCATACCGTCGTGCAATCGAACTCGCCGCCGGCGTATCGCGGCCGTACCATGGCGCTCTTCAACATGGCCCAGATGCTCTCCACCGCGGGCAGCATGCTGATCGGCCTGCTGGCCTTCGCGCTCGGCTCGCGCGGTGCGGTCGCGGCGATGGGCATCGCCGGCGCGCTGGGGATCGTACTGCTGGTGTGGCTCGTGCCGCGTGCGCGGCAGATCAAGTAGCGCGATAAAAGTGGAGTGGTGGCGGCGCCAGCAGTTTACAAAACGTATAGTTCCTCGACATACCCGCGCCGCATCCAATACGGATATCTCGTCTGGGGCGCGAGGCCAGGTAGTTGCCGTACGGTGAACTCGTTGGACTCGTGGTTTATGGAAAGGAACCGGGCCGCTCTGCTGCGGATTGCTTTCGAATAGGCCGAAGCCGTTTCCCACCCCATCTCGGTCAGGGAATCGACGTTGACGATCAGATCGTAGCGCTCCCGGCGCGCGAAGAATGTTTCCGGGGCGTAGAGCTTGACCGCATTCGCGGTCTCGGGGTCACCGTCCGCAGCAATTGATTCGAGGCCGAGCGTGCGGCCCAAAAAGTAGCCCTGAGAGATTGCGGTAAAAGGAAGGTCTACGATCGAGTAGTTCCTGAGCCCGAGCTTATGAGCGTAGTAAGCGGTTCGCCCCGTTCCGCCGCCGATCTCCAGAATGCGCGGGTTGCGAACGCGGGCGACAAGCGTCTTGATTCGATGGGCTTGGTAAAGAGCATTGATCGCCCGATATCCCGCAATTCCTCGCTTGGTGGCCAGGCCGAATTCATTCGGGAACGGGTTGGGGAAATCTATCCTGAACCCAAGCGCCCGCTCGATGCGTTCCAGCAGTTCGTCGGTTTCCGGCGCCGGCGCCGGTTCCGGGCGGGCGCAATAAGTCTCCGGGTTGTCCAGCTCGGTCACCCCAAGCGCGTCGCCGAGGGTCAGCAATTTCATCTTGCAGGTTTTGGCCAGACCCCGCGATGTCGCTTCGCTCGCTATGAGCCTTTTTGTAAAGTCGGCAACCGTAGTATCGAAGCCGTGATGAAGCTCCGTGCTGGCGGGGTCGCGCAAGATCCGCTCTGCCTCCTCCGCGGTCCCGGCCATGAATACCTGATGAATCGGGAGATGGTTTTGCTCGAAGATCGTGCCCCACATGCTCCCGTAATGCTCTTTCCTGAATGTGCGACGGTACGAAGCCAGCAGCCGCTTCACCAGCTCAGGGTTGCTCGACACCTCGCCGATTGCTCTTGCGGGTTCTGCTCCGTAGGCACGGTCCCTTCGATCCGCCGCCCAGAGGTTCCAATCCGCCGTGCTGCCCTGGTAAACGTCGCAATTGGAAGGTGGCGCTTTGCTCTTAAGCCGAGTTGACGGAGCGCAGCCACGGACGGCGGCCACTCCGACTGCGGCGGCGCCGACTGCAACTGCGCCGGTCACACCGATCAATTGTCTGCGGTCCATGCGTAAGCTCCGCCCTCCATTTGCTCTGACCCGTTTTGTTACATCGCGTAGCCGACACCGGCGCCGCCGCGCGGATCGGCGCCGCCGCGCATCTTTCCGCCGAGTGTCGAGATCACGTGCGCACGCGACATCATGGGCTCGAAGCTGTGCGGGCTGTGCACGACCGTGTGGCCCATTCTCCGCAATTCCGCGACGACCGCGCCCTGAACCGTCGCCTCAGCGTGGATGCCCTTGCCTTCGCAGTGGATGCGCGGGACGGTCACGGCCTCCACCGGCGACATCCCGAAGTCGATCACGTTCAGGATCGCCTGCAGCGTCGCGCTGATGATGACGCTGCCGCCCGGCGCGCCTGCTACCAGCACGGGCTTGCCGTCTTTCAGCAGCATCGTCGGCACCATGCCGGTGGTGCGCGCCTTGCCGGGCGCGATCGAGTTTTTGCGGCCCGGGATGGGGTCGAACAGCTTCATCGAGTTGTTGTAGTTGAATCCCAGCCCGGGCGTCACGACGCCGGACGCGGTGCCGAGCGTGTGGGTGAGCGTCACCGCGTTGCCATGGTGGTCCATGGCGCAGAGGTGCGTGGTGCAGGAGGGCGGCGCCTGCCTGCCGTCGCCGGGAAACTCGCCGCGCTCGATCTTCTCCGCCCACCAGGCCGCGCGCTCCCTGGAGATCAGCATCGCGGTCGGCACGTCGGCAAAGCGCGGATCGCCCAGATACTCGTTGCGATCGACGTGCGCGGCCGCCATGGCGCGCGCGACGAGATCGAGGTGCCGCGCCGAGCTGTGGTCGCCGAGCGCGAAGTGCTCCAGGATCTGCAGCATCTGGATCAGGGTCGCGCCGCTGCCCGGCGGCGGATTGGAGCGCACGGTGTAGCCCCGGTACGAGCCTTCGAGCGGCGCGCAGAACTCCGGCTCGAAGCCGGCGATGTCGGCGCGCGTGACATAGGCGCCGTTCGCCTGGAGGTCGGCGGCGATCTCGTCGCCGAGCGCGCCCAAGTGGAACTCGCGCCAGCCGCCACGGGCGATGCGCTCCAGCGTGCGCGCGTAGTCGGGCAGGCGCATGACTTCGCCGACTTCGTAGAAGCGATCTTCCGGATGCAGATACACGCGCTTGCATTCGGCCGTCTTCGTGAGGCGGGTGTAGCCGTCGGGAATGCCCGGTTGCCGGTAGCGGGTCCAGACGCCGGCCAGGTGCGGCGTCACCACGATGCCTTCCGCGGCCTGCGCGATGGCGGGCGCCAGCAGCTCGGCCCAGGGCAGGCTGCAATGCCGCTCGTGGAAGAGGCCGAAGCCCGCCGGCGTGCCCGGCGTCATGATGGAGGTATAGCCGATCTCGCTGCGGTAATCGTCGAACAGGGAGTAGCCCGAGATCTCGGTGCGGCCCTTCAGGTCGTGCTGCCACATGTCCGGGCGCACCCGGGCTCCGGCGCGGTTGTAGAAGTCCACCATGCCGCTACGGCCTTCGCCGGCGCTGTAGTAATGCAGCGTGCCCATGCCGCCGATGCCGCACATGAAGGGATCGTTCACCATCTGCGAGAAGGCGGTGGCGACCGCGGCGTCGAAGGCGTTGCCGCCCTTCGCCAGGATGGCCGCGCCGACATCCGCGGCACGGGGTTGCGGGCAGACGACGACGCCCTTCATGGAACGACCCTCCGCATGGTCAGATAGCGCACGTGCGCAAAGCTAGCACGATATGCCGCGCGCGTGCCTGTCCTCGTATGGGCGTGGGCCCCGTTCCACGTAAGTAGCCCGCTTGACCGCACCGCGCCCAGCGCGGTTACACTGACCCCGTAGGTCATTCACCGCGCGGCGCTCTTCAGGGAGGTACGTGATGCGGGGACGATGGCAGGCATTGTGCGGCCTAGTACTGAGCCGCATTGATTTTGCAAGGTTCCGCCCATGGACGGTATCGTTTCGAAACCAAGGTGTCGCGGCACTAGTCGCGGCTGCGGCCGTGATCCACGCGGGGGGCTCCTGGGCGCAGGCCTGGCCCGTTAAGCCCGTCCGCTACGTCATTCCGTTCGACGCCGGGTCCTCGCCGGATATCGTGGGGCGCACCATCACCGAGCGCCTCACGCGGCTCTGGGGCCAGCAGGTCTTCGTCGAAAACCGCGTCGGCGCCGCCGGCACGCTGGGCTCGGCGTACGTCGCGAAGTCGCCGCCCGACGGGTACACGCTGCTCATGGCCAACATCGCGTCGAACGCGATCGTGGTATCGCTCTACGCGAAGATGCCCTACGACCAGTTGCGCGACTTTGCGCCCATCACGCGCATCGGCATAACGCCCAACATCATCCTCGTTCACCCGTCGGTGCCGTTCAAGACGGTCAGGCAGATGATCGATTACGCCAAGGCGAATCCCGGCAAGCTTAATTACTCCGCTGCGCTCGCCGGCACTTCGCCCCACCTCACGATGGAGCTTCTGAAGCTGCAACTGAAGTTCGACATCGTACACGTCCCCTACAAGATCGGGGTACAGGCCGTAACCGACACCATTGCGGGGCAGGTGCCGATCAACGTCTCGAACGCGCCGCTCTCCATCGGAGCGCTGCAGGGGAACCGCCTGCGCGCGCTGGCGGTCACGAGCGCGCAGCGCCTCTCCGTGCTGCCGGACGTGCCCACGATGCAGGAATCCGGCGTGCCCAACTTCGTGGTGAATTCCTGGCAGGGTCTGATGGCGCCCGCCAACACGCCCGCGGCGATTCTCGACAAGATCAACGCCGACATGCACACGGCGCTGCGCTCGCCGGAGGTCGAGAAGCGCATGCAGGAAGCGGGGATGCCGCCGTCGCCGACGACGAGGCAGGAGTTCGATCAGTTCGTGCGCGGGGAAATCGCGCGTTGGGCGCGCGTCATCAAGGAGGCGGGTATCCCGCAGCAGTGAAACGGGGAAAACCGCCCATGTCAGGACCGTTGCACGGCATCCGCATTGTCGACCTGACCAGCGTCGTCTCCGGCCCGTCGGCCACCATGCTGCTCGCCGACCAGGGGGCCGACGTTATCAAGATCGAGAGCCTCGAGGGCGATTTCACCCGCCACGTCTCCAACCGGCGCGGCGGCATGGCGGCGAACTATCTCAACAACAACCGCAACAAGCGCTCGGTCGCGCTGGACCTCAAGGACCCGCGCGGGAAGGCGGTGTTGATGCGGCTCCTCCACGGCGCCGACGTGTTCGCCCAGAACTTCCGGCCGGGCGTGATCGAGCGCATGGGACTGGACGAGGCGACCGTTCGCTCCGCAGCGCCGGACATCGTATACGTATCGATCAGCGGTTTCGGCGAACGCGGGCCGTATGCGGCAAAGCCGGTCTATGACCCGCTCGTCCAGGCGCTGTCCGGGCTCACCACCATCCAGGCGGGATCGGATGGAGAGCGGCCGCGGCTCGTGCGCACGATCCTCCCGGACAAGCTGACCGGCATCACTGCCGCGCAGGCGATCACCGCGGCGCTGGTCGCGCGGTTGCGTACCGGCAAGGGCCAGCACGTGCGGCTGTCCATGCTGGAGAGCGTGATCGCCTTCCTCTGGCACTCCGACATGGGCAGCCAGACCTTCGTCGACGGCAACGTCCCGCAACAGGACGCGCAGAGCTTCATCGACCTGATCTACGAGACGGCCGACGGCTACATAACGGTCGCGCTGATGACCGACAGGCAGTGGCGCGCGGCGGCCGAGGCGATGGAGCGGCCGGACTGGCTGACCGATCCCCGCTTCTCCAACGCGGCGCGCCGCCAGGAGAATATCGATGCGCGCCTCGCGTTGACCCAGGAAGTGCTGCGGACCCGCAAGACCGCGGAATGGCTCGAGCGGCTGGAGGCGGCCGATGTGCCCTGTGCCCCCGTGCTGACCCGCAGCGACATGATTCGCCATCCGCAGATCGTCGAGAACGCCATTGTTATCGAGTACGAGCACGAGCGCGCCGGACGGCTCCGCCAGGCGCGGCCGGCGGCAATGTTCTCGGAGACCCCGGTCGACCGCTTTGCCGGCGCGCCGGCGCTTGGTTCCAATACCGCCGAAGTGCTGGCCGAGGCGGGATACGGCGACGCCGAGATCGCCGATCTGGCGGCGGCGGGGGTCATCGGCCTCGCTACTGGAGATGCCGCATGATCGACTTCCACTACTGGCCGACGCCGAACGGGTGGAAGGTCGCGATCATGCTGGAGGAACTGGGTGCGCCGTACCGCATGATCCCGGTCAACATCGGCAAGGGCGAACAATTCAGGCCCGAGTTCCTGGCAATCAGCCCGAACAACCGCATGCCGGCGATCGTCGACCACGACCCGCCAGCGTCCTACGGCAGCGATCCGGTGCCGGTGTTCGAGTCCGGCGCCATACTCTGGTACCTCGCCGCGAAGCACGGCCGCTTTCTTCCAGCCGATGCGCGCGGGCGGAAGGAGGCGCAGGAGTGGCTGTTCTGGCAGACCGGCAACCAGGGCCCGATGGCGGGTCAGTTGAGCCATTTCGTCAACTACGCACCCGGCGGCAAGGATGCGCACGCCTATTCGCATACCCGCTACGCCGACGAGTACGACCGCTGTCTGGGCGTGCTGGAGCGGCGGCTGGCGGGACGGACGTGGCTTGCCGGCGAGGACTACTCGATCGCCGACATGACCTGCTGGCCTTGGGTCCTGATCGCCAGGCCGCTCGGCGGATCTCTGGATCCCTACCCGAACGTCATGCGCTGGCGGACGGCGGTGAAGGACCGGCCGGCGGTGCAGCGCGGCGTCGATCTCGGCAAGGAGCTCCGCCGTAGCGCTCCGCCGACCGATGCCGAGCGCAAGGTGCTGTTCGGGCAGAGGGGAGCGGCGGGGAACTGAGCGGACGCAAGTCCGGCCTCCGGTCCCGAGCGCCTGCAATTTTATGCATCCACTCGACGCATCGCTCGAACTTCGACCTGGAACGATTGGACCGGCCGGCACCAGCGCGGTCTTCATCTGCAAACCGGGCGATCGCTACCGGAATGCGATCGGGCCGTTCGGCGGCTGGATTGCGGCACTGCTGCTGAAGGCTGTCCTGTGCTTGCCGCAGGCGCGCGGCGCGCCGCTTGCGCTCGACGCACTGTTCATGGGCAGCATCGACGATGGCGATCTGGAAGTCCGCGTGTTCGCGTTGCGGCAGAACCGTTCGGTCGGCTTCTGGCGCAGCGAAGCCTGGCAGGCGGGCTGCCTATGCGCCAGTGCTCAGGTGACGATGTCCATCGCACGGGAGAGCGTGGTGCTGCAGGACGCGCGCTTCCCGGACGTGGCCGGGCCCGACCTGGTGCCCGTGTACGTCAATCCCAGGACGCCCGTGCCGTGGCTCGATCAGTATGTCTTCAAGCCGGTGAGCGGCCTGCTCTTTTCCCGCGCCGAGACGATGGACTCCCGCTTGTGGATACGCGACGCCGAGCCGCGGCCGCTCGATGCCATATCCCTGACCGCTCTTTGCGATACGCCGTTTCCTCCCACCTGGATACCGCTGCCGGCACAGTCCCCGGTGTCGACCGTCAGCTTTTCCGTCTACTACCGGGCAAACGACGCGGATTTCAGCGCGGCGGGAACCGGGTTCTGCCTGATGGATTCGCGCGCGAGCCTCGCCCGGGGCGGTTACGTGGATCAGTTCACTTCGGTGTGGAGCGCCTCCGGGTCCCTGCTCGCGCAGACCCAGCAGATGCTGTGGTTTGCGGATGCGCCGGCAGGGGGCGGCCAGGGCGGCTGACCGGCGGAATTGATCGTCCCTGGAGATTCGCTAAGCTTGAGGCCGGTCGATATGCCCCAGGAGCTTTGTGTGACTCCTCTCTCACAGCAGACGATCCTCATCACCGGCGCGACCGATGGACTCGGCCGCCATCTCGCGGAGCACCTCGCTCGCAGCGGTGCGCGACTGCTGCTTCACGGTCGGGATGCAGGGCGTGGGGCGGATACCGTGCGCGCAATCCACGACGCGACGGGTAACGCCCGCCTCGAATTCGTTCAGGCCGATTTCGCGTCACTCGCCGAGGTGCGTGCGATGGCGGCCAGGCTCGCGAGCGGGCTGGAGCGTCTCGACGCGCTCGTCAACAACGCCGGCATCGGATCGGGTGGCAGCAAAGCCCCGCGCGCGCTGAGCCGCGACGGGATCGAGCTCCGGTTCGCGGTCAACTATCTCGCGCCTTTCGTCCTCACTCGCGCGCTGCTCGCTCTTCTCGAGCGCTCGGCGCCGGCACGCATCGTCAACGTCTCGTCGGCCGGCCAGCAGGCGCTGGACTTCGATGATCTCATGCTCGAGCGCGGCTACAGCGGCTGGCGCGCCTATTGTCAAAGCAAGCTCGCGCAGGTTCTCTTCACCTTCGATCTGGCCGCGGAGCTGCGCGGAACGGGCGTCACCGTCAATTGCCTGCACCCTTCATCGCTCATGCCGACCAAGATGGTGATGCAGGCGTATGGGCACGCGCTCTCCACGATTGAGCAAGGCGTCGAAGCCACGGCTCGTTTGGTCACCGACCCGGCACTCGATGCCGTCACCGGGCGCTATTTCGATGTCCTGCGCGAGGCGAAGGCCGACCCCCAGGCCTACGATGCCGCCGCGCGGGGCGCCCTTCGCGCCGCCACTGAGCGGATGGTCGGGGCCATTTAAGGAAGGCAAAAAGGCGGAAGGCGGACAAATACGCCGTCGGACACGGGCGTGGCCCCAAAGCGTGACGTATGACCTGACTCTCACTGTGCGAAAAAAAGGGCGGCCCTGCGGAAAGATTCAGCTAAGGAGCGAAGGCAATCCGCCGTTAAAGCGTCAGGGACTCTGGGTGAGGAGGTCGCGATGAAACTCGATACGTGCTTCAAAGCTGTAATCCTGGCTGGGACTCTCGGGCTGGGCCTTTGCCCCGTCAACGTTCTGGCGGGTGACGTCAAAACCGCTGTCGGCGGTGGGGTGGGCGGTGCTGCCGGCGCCGCGATCGGGCAGTCGGTGGACAAGGATCCGCAGCGCGGCGCGATCATCGGCGGCGCTGTCGGTGGCGCGGCCGGGGCTGCAGTAACCACGCAGGGCAGCGGCAAGACCGGGGCAATCATCGGAGGCGCGGTCGGCGGCGGCGCAGGCGCCGCGGTCGGACAATCAGTCGGGGGAAAAACGGGGGCAGTCGTCGGGGCGGGAGCGGGCGGCGCAGCAGGCGCCGTGGTCGGCAAGAACCTCGGCAGCAACTCCGCCGCTCCTGCGGTAGTTGCGACGGGACCTGCGGTTACCACCGCGCCGCGGTCCAGCGTTCAGTACCCGCATCATCACGAGGACTGGTGCGCTCACCCGAAGGGTCACGGCAAGGGCTGGGCCAAGGGCCACGCGAAGAAGGGTTGCTAGTCCGATCGCACGGCCGGCACACCCGCGACTACTGCTGATTGAAACCGGCCTGTACCGGGGCGATTTCCTTCAGCCGCGGCAGCACTTCGCGCGCGAAGAGATTGATGCTTTTTTCGGTCTCCGCGTGCGTCATGAAGCCCGAGCGGCCGATCATCACCAGGTGCCCGTAACCGCCGACGAAGTTGTAGAAATCCATGATTTGCCTGTAGACGCTGTCCGGGGTGCCGGCGAACAAAATGCCCTGCGCCTTGGCTTTTTCGGCTGTCATGGACATCAGGCCGGCCTTGTCGCCGAGCGACGGTCTCAGGTTGCCGGCTGCCTGCCGGGTTTCGGCGCTCTTGCTGACCTTGGGACGGGTGCGGTAGATCATCGGCGCGGCTTCGGGCGGCGCGGCGCCCGGCAGGAATTTGCCGAACTGCGGCGCCGACTTGAGGCTGGTATTGAGAAACCACAACAACTTTTCGCCGAGACGCAGGCCTTCCTCCTCCGTTTCACCCACCGCAACGAACGCCGCGTAGGCAAAGCGCTCAGTCGTCGAAGGTGGCAGCCCGGCCTCCACGCGAGCGCGGCGATTTGACGCGAACGCGGCACGGGTGCCTTCGGGCCCGCGCAGTACCAGCGCGTGCACCAGGCCGCGACGGCCCACGTCCGCTGAGGTGGATGCATCACCGGTGGCCGACCACATGCGCGGCAGCGGCCGCTGAAAGGCGGGCGGCCAGATATTCACATGCCGGTGCGTGAAGTGCTTGCCTTCCCAGCTGAACGGTCCGTCGTGCGAGGTCAGTGCCTTGGAGATGAGATCGATCGCCTCCCAGTAGCGCTCGCCGTTGTCCACCATGCTTACGTTGCTCGACGCGATTTCGCTGCCGCCGGATTTGACGAAGCCGATCTCCAGCCGGCCGCGGCTCAACACGTCCGCCGTGGCGTATTCCTCGGCGATACGAACCGGGTCCGGGCGCAGCGTGACCAGCGTGCCGAGACTCAGGATGCGCGCCTTTCTGGTCTGGCGCGCGAGTATTCCCACCAGCATGGGATTCGCGGCGAGCAGGGAGTTGATTCCGGCATGATGCTCGATACCGACGACGTTCAGCCCGCGCTCATCGCATAGCAGGAATTCGTCGATACATTCCTCGAACAGATCGGCCGCCACCCTGGGATCGCAGTAGCGGTTGGGCAGGCTCGCGCGCACCGACGGCGCGCGATCGAGCACATCCTGCGGCACATGGGGATACGGTATTTCGCATTGGTACCAGACGTCCATTACGTTTGCCTGCCTTTCCTAGCCTACATCAGGGCGCCTATCGTTCATTTGATAGGCGCTCCTATTGATTCAAAAACGCCTGCACGCGCGCAGCAAGGGCTTCAGGCTGCTCGATTTCGGGATGATGCCCGGCGTTGGCGATACTTTCGAAGCGAGCGCCTGGAATCAGCCTGGCGTAGGCCTCGCCATAGGCAGGCTTGACCACGCCGTCGGACGCGCCCCACAGCACCAGCGTGCGCGCCTTGATGTTGGCAAGCCAGCGCTTGAGCTGCGGGTTGTGCATGTAAGGGTGAAAACCGTAGCGGGCCAGCGCCTCCCAGTTGCGCGCGCGGGTGACGAGCTCGTCGTCCTCCATGTCGTCGTAGCGCGGTGCGTAAGTCTGCGGGTCATGCCAGCTTCCTGCGACTACATCCTGGGGATGCGCGTTGAACACGTCGAGTATGTCGGGCGTCTCGCGGTCGCTCACCTTGATGCCGAGCGCGTCGACAAGGATCAGCCTGTCGATGCGCCGCCCGGCCTTGACCGCGACTTCCGCGGCGAGCCAGCCGCCAAACGAGAACCCCATCAGCGTCAGCGGCCCCGGCGGCAGGGTGTCGAGAAGACCGAGATAAAGATGAACCAGGTCGTAAACCGTGCCGAAATCGGCCGGACGCGAAGAGCGGCCAAAGCCGGGGTGGGACGGTGCGATGAGCTGCAAGTCGCGAGCGAGCAGGTCGACGACGGGCAGCCGTGGATCGATATGCTGAAAGCCGTGAAGCAGCAGGAGCGGATTGCCCGTGCCTCGGCGCAGGACTTCGAGCTCGACGCCGGCGGCAGATACGAACTCCGCGGCCGGCGCGGTGGTGACAGGGGACATTCGGAGTTCCTGGCAGTCAGATGTGACAGTCGAGGCCGCAATTGGCTCTACGTTCCCGCATCGCGATGCGCGAAGATGTGCGGACCGATTTCGGAAACGCTCCGCGCGCCCACGTAGCCGAAGGTCCGCTCCATTTCGTCCGAAAGTATCTTGATCGCCCTCGCGGCGCCCGCCTGCCCGCCGCATGCGGTGCCGTAAAGCGTTGCCCTGCCGACCAGCACCATCTTCGCACCCAGGGCCAGCGCCTTGACGATGTCGCTGCCGCGGCGGATGCCGCTGTCGAGTATGACAGTGCAGCGGTCGCCAACCGCCTCCACGATCTCCGGAAGCACGTCTATGGTCGCTATGGCGCTGTCGAAGGCGCGTCCGCCGTGATTCGACACGACCACGCCATCGGCGCCCGCATCGACGGCGGCCCGCGCCTGATCGCCGCTCAGAATGCTCTTGACGATGAGCTTGCGCGGCCAGAACTCGCGGAATTTCCCGATATGTTCCCAGGTCATCGCCTGGAACGCCTTCGGACGCACGCGCGTCTTTCCGTCGAGGATCGTATGGCGGTAGCGCTCGGGGAAATTGGCGTTCGTGGGCATGCCTTCGTTCACGAGGTACTTGCGCATGACGCGCCACAGCCAGCCGGGATGCATCGCCATGTCCACGGCTGCCGTGACGTTGGGCCGGAACGGAAAGGAGTAGCCGTTGCGCTCGTTGTGCTCGCGCCCGCGGCCCGGCGCGCCGTCGATCGTAACGACCAGCGCTTCCCAGCCCAGGTCGCGCGCACGCGTGACCATTTCGTAGGAGCCCACCTCATCCGCCCAGGGGTAAAGCTGGAACCACTTGCGTACATCCGGTACTTCCCGGGTGAGCTCTTCCATGGAGGTCAGCGCCCCCGTGGCGAGCGTAAAAGGAATGCCCGCCGCGGCAGCGGCCCGCGCCAGCTCCACCTCGCCTCGATACCACATCAGGCCGGAGCTGCCGGTAGGAGCGATCCCGAACGGCAGGTTGATGCGCTTGCCGAAGATCTCGGTGCCGAGGTCGCGCTTCGACCAGTCGTTGAGAAAGCGCGTGCGCAGCTTGATGCGCTGAAACGCCGCCCGGTTTTCCTCGAGCGAAATCCCGTCCTCGGTGCCCTTGTCGACGTATTCGAAGATCCCTTTGGGCAGGCGGCGCTGCGCGCCTTCGCGCAGATCAAAGATGTTGTAGCAGCGATCTAGGTTTGTCATCGGATCGTCCCCCGGTGGCTCATGTCGACGCGGGCAGGTTCCTGAGAGGTTTATTTACCACCGCCATCCGGAACGAGCATGCGGATGGTGCCATCCTGTCTCGAGGTGACGAGCAGCTCGCCGTCGCGGGTCTGGCTGATGAAGAGATCGGCGCGGGCGATCTTGGCGCCCATTTTCCGATCGATGAGCTCCTGCAGCGATACGTTCACCCGGTTGCCGCCGGCGTCCCGCTCGTAGAGCTGCACTTCCTCGATCGGCGCCACGGTGCGGGGAATCCCGTCGTCGGCTTTCTTCAGCGCGACAAGGTCCGCCGCGAAGACGCGGCCGCCATGAATGTCGCCGAAGACATACTTGCCGCGCAGCGCGGCGATCTTTCCGTGATAAGCGAAGCCGGCGGTTATCGCCCGCCCTTCGTCGTGGTCGTAGATCGCGACCGGATACGTGGTGCCGTCCTTCTGGCGCCCGTCCACGATCTCCTCGGGCAGCGGGTAGAGCTCGTTCAGCGCGCCGCCGCGCCAGCGGCCGTTTTCCCAGTACCCTTCGCGCTTCATCCAGCCGTAGTTCCCGCCGTTCTTGACGATATTGATCTCTTCGACGTGGTTCATCCCGATGTCGTTGGCGAACATGGTCCCGTCGGTGTCCCATGACACCCGGTGGGCGTTGCGGAATCCGTAGGCGTAGATTTCGCCCAGCGCGCTCGGGTCCGAGGCGAACTTGTTGGCCTTTGGAATCGTGTAGTCACCGAGGCCTTTCACGCCGCGGGTGACCGACGGGCTGCGCGGATCGATGCGCAGGATGGCGGTTATGACCGAATCGAGACGCTGCGTCTGCGCCGGGTTGCTCTGGTTCGGCCCGCCGCCGTTGCTGAATCCATGATCGCTGCCGCTGATGTAGAGCAGGCCGTAGTCCGCGTCCCCGGGCTTTGCCGTCGGGTTGAACTCGACCGCGCTCAGGGGATGCGTCAGGTTCTCGACCACGTGGGCCGTGCGCAGGAGCTCCCGCCGCGTGCCCGCAAACACGTTGGCGGCCGGGTTCGTCGCGCGCCACTCCGTGACGATGTTGTGGTAGGTCACGTCCTTCATCCCGTAGCCGGGCGGGATGAAGTCGGGCGTCGCCGGGTTGCCCGGACCGCGCTCCGCGTGCACGGTGTAGAGCAGGCCGTTTCGCGCGAACTCCGGGTGAAAGCAAAACGCGATGAATCCGCTCGAGAGCCGGTTGTAGACCGCAAGCGGAAACGTCTCCGCCACGTTCGCGTACACGTTCGGCTGATTGTTCGAATCGATCCGGTACAGGAAACCGCGCGAGTCGTTGGCGAAACGACGGCCATCGGGCAGGTCCCGTACGTAGTTCACCCGGGCCCAGCCGGCAGGTTTCACGTCCTGGTCGGCGGGCCGAATTCCGCGGGTGTCCGGCAGACGCGCCAACTCCCTGATCTCGACCGCCAGGCCGCGCTTCTCGATCGGGGCCGGAATCGGGTTGCTCGTGATCGGCGCGTCCGCGGCGCTGACGGTTCGAACGGCGAGAAGCGCAATGATGCCGAGCCATGTCCGTGTTCGCATTAACGTCTCCAATACCGGGTGGTGGTGCATTTCGTTTCAGAAACCGAGATTGCGTTGCTTCGCCTCCGCGATCACGCGCGCAGCATGATGCGGCATGGCTGCTACGGCTCGGTGTGGGGTGGCAATCAAGCGGCGTTTCCTCGCAGGTGTTTGTTGAACCAGCGCACCATGGCGCCAAGGTAGTCTGGAGGATTGACGGCGCCCGGGAAACCCGGGCCGTGGCCGGCGCCCTCGATCCACAGCAGCTCGACGGGTACACCAGCGGCCTTCAGGGCGGCGTGCATCAATTCCGTTTGCTCTGGTGGAACGATAGTGTCCTGGGTGCCGGCAATCAGGAGAAAGGGCACGGTGGTGTTGCTGACGAGGTTGAGTGGTGATGCGTCGCGATAGGTCTGCTGCTCTACCCCGTATGGGCCACCGGCCTCCCCGCGGACGATCATGCCCATGAAGCTGGAAATCATGGGGCTCCGCTCACCCATGCGCACGAGATCCACCGGGGCCGCGCGGGCAACTACGCACTGGACGCGGGCGCTCTCGCGGTTTACCGGGTCCTGGTCATCAGGGTCGCCGTCGCCGGGCAGGGTACCCAGCAGGCTGACCAAATGGCCGCCTGAGGAGCCGCCTGCTGCACCGATGCGAGTGGCACTGATGTCGAAGCGTCCCGAATTGTGACGCACGAAGCGCACAGCGCGTTGCGCGTCCTCGATGGCGGCCGGGTAGCGGAAGCGCGGCGCCTGGCGGTGGTTGATTGCGAAGACCGTATAGCCGGCAGCCTGCAGCGCCTCGGCATAGGGAATGCCCAGCGGGGTGTCCTTCAGAGGCGCGGCAGCGTAGGCCATGGGCGAATGCCAGCCGCTGCCGTTGATGTAAACGATCCCGTGGCCGTTACTCTTCTCCGGATGGTAGACATCCATGAGCAGCGCGAGGCCGGAGTACATGCCGTATACCGCGTTGCGCTCGACGTTATGCATGGCTCACCTTCTTCGCATTACGACGCCCATGCCGACTTGCAAGGGGGCGGCACGATACGATATCAGAATCACATCCTTTTGATCGGTGTCCCTTCCGGCCACAGCTTCATGCCCATACCCCGCAAAACCTCCCCGACGCTGCCAGATATCCGTTTCTCAGGCGGCACGCCGTTCCGGACGGCCCGCGAGCACGAGCAGGCGCTGGCCCTCATCCGGCGACTCGCGCTTTTGCCCGGCGTCGCCGTCGCGGACCTGGAGCCCAGCGCGGTCACCCTGGAGGCCCTCACCGGCGGCCGAAGTGCGGCGCGCGTGTTCAAACTGACGCCGTTTTTCGGCCTCGACCGCCAGGTCAAAGGCCCCCCAGTGGTCGTGAAAATTGCGCCGCGTGCGCAAGGCGCAAGTGAAAAAGCGAACTACGACAAATTTGTCCGCCGGACCCTTCCCGCCGCCTGCCGCCCCGACCTGCTCGGGTTCGGTCGGACGCGCGCTTACTCGGGTCTTTGCTATTCGTTCGTCGGCCGTGCCAGAGGGCCCAGGATAGATACGCTGACGGATTATCTGCAACGCGGCGATGCGACGAAGGTGGAGCTCGTCCTGCGCAGGATCTTCGATCCGCTGCGCGATACCTGGTACAACCCGGCTCTGTTTCGCGCAGAAAGCGATCTCGCGCGGCGCTATCTGGATCGGTATTTCACCGGACCCCGCTCGACGGCCGAAACCGAAGCAACCCTGCGGGCCTGCGCCGCACGGTACTTCAACGCGCGGCAGAAGGACGGACGGTACGTCATCGGCGGGCTGTCGTTTCCCTCGCCGCGCGCGATACTGTTCGCATCCGGTCGAAAGCGTCCCTACCGCAGTTGCATCCTTCACGGCGATCTGAATTCGGACAATATCGTCGTCGCTGACGATCCGGCCGGCGTGACGGTCGTCGACTTCCAGAAGACCGGGCGCGGGCACGTGCATGAGGACCTGATCCACGTCGAAGCGAGCGTCCGGATCAACTACGTGCAGGATGCTTCGTTCGGCGAAATTCTGGAAAAGGAGCGGCTGATCGCCCTGGGACGGCGGCGGCCCCGCAACGATCCCTATTCCGCATCGATCCGGAAAATCCGCGACGCCGCCTCCCGCTATTTCGGCCGCGTCGAAGACGATGCCAACTACCACTTCGCCGTCGCGGCGATCGGGTTGCGGCTCATGCAGGCTGTCGACCTGTCGCACGTCGCCCGCGCGAGGATCACTGCGAGCGCTTTGTGGGCGGCGAAGGCGCTCGCGCGGGAAACAGGTTCTTAGGTTTTCGCGCGCGGGAGGAATTCCAGCACCGGCGGCGGCGTATCGACGATCACGCCGCAACCGACTTTGCAGGCCCATCGGCCGTTATCGGGGCCGTAGGCGCCTTCGAGCTGCCACCAGCCCTGGTTGTGCTTGCAGCATGAATCGCAGATCGCCATGCTCCGGTCGGAATAACGATAGACACCCGCGCCATGGCAGATCGGGCAATCGCGATCGGCGTTGAGGGCAGCACTGGTATAAACGTCGGTCTTGCGGATCTCGGCGCGCTGCTGTTTCACATAGGTCTCCGGATCGACCCTGGAATCCGCGGGCATGACGAGCTCCGGCCCCAGCAACGCGTAGAAATTGTTGCGCGTCTCCGCGATCAGGAGCGTCTTGTGTTCGGCGATCGACAGCACACCCGAGGTGTGCAGGACGCTGCCGCAAAATTCCGGATGCGACAGGTGGACGATGCAGTGGCCCCAGATGATCGGCGGCGCCTTCTCATCCGCCTGCCTGACCCGCATCCACTCGCGAAAAATACCGTTGAGCTGCTTCGCCATCGCTTTCCGCCCGTTCGTCCTCTCCGTCGAAGTGTATCCGAAGTCCGAAAATGAAACCGCCGATGAACGCCGATGGTGAGGAAACCGGAACACCCATGACCCCTGACGCCTGACCTCTGACGGGTTTTGGGCGCAGAATACATGCGCGTACATTTCATTGGAAACCATCATGGCTATCATGACTATCGGCGGGCCGGCCTGGCTCAATCTCACCCCTGAAACCGCGCTCGAGCCGGCCCTTCCGATCTGCGACCCACACCACCACATCTGGGCGCAGCGGCACGAGCCGCCGGCCTATCAGCGTTACCTGTTGCCGGACCTTGCCGCGGATATCCGCGACAGCGGGCACAACATTCGCTCTACCGTGTTTATCGAGGTCAGGGTGTTTTATCGCGCCGACGGGCCACAGGAGATGCGCCCGGTGGGCGAAGTTGCTCACATCAACGGCCTGGCTGACGAGGCCGCCAGCGGCAGGCACGGCCCCGCGAAAATCGCCGCCGCCATCGTCGGACATGCGGACCTGAAGCTGGGTGATCGGGTCGCGCCGGTGCTGGAGGCGATGCAGGCGGCCAGCCCGCGCTTTCGCGGCATACGCCACGCCACCGGCTGGGATGCCAGCCCGGAACTTGCGCAGCGCGACATTCAGGGCGTTATGGCTACGTCGCAATACCGTGCCGGTGCGCGGGTGCTGGCGAAGATGGGTTTGACGCTGGACAACTCGCTCTACCACACGCAGCTGGACGAGTTCGCCGCGCTGGCCCGCGCCGTGCCGGAACTGACCATCGTGTTGAACCACATCGGCGGACTGGTGCGCGTGGGACCTTATGCCAACCGTGACAACGAGGTGCTGGCCGATTGGCGGCGCGGCATCGCTGCCGTGGCGGCCTGCCCCAACGTCGTGCTCAAGCTCGGCGGGGTCGGGCAGAAACGTTTTGGCTTCGATTGGCTCACGCGCTCGAAGCCCATCGGTTCGGAGGAACTGGCGCAGACGCTGGCGCCGTTGATGCACTACTGCATCGAGAAATTCGGCCCGGACCGCTGCATGTTCGAGAGCAATTTCCCGGTGGACAAGGTGTCGTACGCCTATACCGTCGTATTCAACGCCTTCAAGCGGCTGTCAAAGGACTATTCGGCCAGCGAGCGCGCCGCCCTGTTTCACGACACGGCAGCTCGGGTGTACCGGATCGCGGTGTAGGACCTCTATTCGAGCTTCACACCGAACTGGCGGAACAGCTTTCCGATCATCTCGTAGTCTGTCCTCAAGCGCTTGTCGAGCTCCTCCGGTGGCCTGTGCGCGGGGTAGAGCGTCTGGGCGCTCAGCTTCGCCGCGATATCGGGATCGTTCATCGCCTTTCCGAGCTCGGCGTTGAGTCGATCGATGATCGCCCTGGGGGTTCCCGCCGGCGCAAAAGCACTGACCCAGGTCCACGATTCGTAACCCGGAATGGTGTCCGCGATCGTCGGCACATCCGGAAGCTGTGCTACCCGCTCCCTCGAAGTCACGCCCAGCGCACGCACGCGATTCGACTTGATGTACGCGATCAGCTCGCCGATCGCCGCGACCTGGGCCTGCGTTTCCCCGGATACCAGGGCTATCACGGCGGGCCCGCCGCCCTTGAACGGCACGTGCGTCATGCGGATGCCCGCTCTGGATTCGAAGAGCACGCCGTTGAAGTGGGTGAAGCTGCCGTAGCCGGAGTGCCCGTGGAGAATCTGTTGCGGGCGTTGCTTCGCCAGCGCGATGAACTCCTTCACCGACCGTGGCGGCAGCGCAGGATGCACCGTCAGTACGGCAACGACCTGCGCGAGGGGACTTATCCCGACGAAATCGCGCAGCGCGTCGTACGGCAGCTTGGTGTAAAGGTGCGGGTTGGAGACATGGGAGGCGGCGGTTTGTATCAGCAACGTGTAGCCGTCGGGCTTGCTTTGGGCTACGACGGCCGAGCCGATGGTGCCGCCCGCGCCCGCGCGATTCTCGATGATGAACTGCTGGCCAAGCTGCTCCGAGAGCTTCGTAAAAACGAGCCGTGACACGATGTCGTTCGCCCCGCCCGGGGGAAATGGGACGATCACGCGCACCGGCTTGGCGGGAAACGCCTGAGACCAGGCCACGCCCGCGGCAGAGACGCTGCAGGCGAAGAACGCGGCAAACAGTCGGACTGCTTTCATCCTATCCCCCTGGTAATGGAGCGAGCGATCCACGAATGGCAGGTTCATGCACCTGTCGAAGATCCCGGTGCCGGGTCTGTCATCGGGTTGTCTCCCCGTTTGAAGTGTATCCGAACCCCGCAGTTGCGTGATGTGCGATCATTGCCTTCACCCGCCGCACGGACGGCGGCAACAACGGGAGGACGCAGGAAATGAACCTGGATCTGAAGGGTAAATCGGTGCTGGTCACCGGCGGGAACCGGGGCGTGGGCCTCGGCATCGCGCTGGCTTTCGCGGAGGAAGGTGCCAACGTCGCAATCTGCGGCCGCGACAAGGCGGCACTTGCGGAGGCGGAAGCGAAGATCGCGGCAAAGGGCGTCAAGGCGAAGGCCGTCGCGGTCGATCTCTTCACCGCCGCGGGGTGTATCGGCGCGGTGCAAGCTGCGGTCGACGCCTTCGGCGGGCTCGACGTGCTGGTCAACAACGCTTCGACTGCGGTCAGCGGCAACATCGAGACGCTGGACGACGAAGGGCTGATGGAACGGTTGCAGGGCAAGACGCTCGCCTACATGCGCTGCTGTCGCGCTGCGCTCCCGCACCTGCGGAAGTCCGGGCGCGGCCGCGTGATCTGCATCGGCGGCACCGCCGCGCGCCAGTCCGGCGCCACCGCACTGCCCAGCGCGCTCGGCAATTCGTCCATTATCGCCTTCGTCAAGCAGTTCAGCTTGACGGTTGCGGCCCAGGGTATTACGGCGAACACCGTCCACCCGCCCTTCACCAAGACCGACCGCTATCCCAAGCGCCTCGCCGCGCGGGCGAAGGAGCTGGGCGTGAGCGAGGAAAAAGCCGAGGCGAGCTTCGTCAAGCAGTTCCCCATTGGCCGCATCGTCGAGCCGAAGGACATCGCGCCGATGGTGCTCTTCCTCGCCTCGCCGCATGCATCGGCGATCACGGGCCAGAGCATTGCCATCGACGGCGGCTCGACGCCGGGCACCTACTACTAGTCCTGGGCTGCTATCTTGTATTCGCGGACGATCCGCCCGAACCTGGCGAGCTCTTCCTCGAGGTAGGCTGCGAGCGCCTGGGGAGTCGACCCCGCTACCTCCAACCCCAGCTGGTTGAGCTGCGCCCGAACCTCGGGCTGCTGGAGGAGGGCGTTCAGCTCGCGGGACAAGCGTTCCGTGAGGTCTCTGGACATATTCGGCGGGCCGAATACGCCGACCCAGACCCCCTTGAATCCGGGTATGCCGGATTCGGCCATCGTCGGCACCGTCGGGGCGGCCGAGCTCCGCTCCGGCAGGAATACCGCGAGCGCGCGCAATCTCCCGTCCTTCACGTACGGAAGCCCGGCCGACCCGGGGGCGACCGCCACCTGGACGCGCCCGGCGAGCAGGTCGGGGATGGCAAACGCGGCTCCCTTGTACGGGACACGCGTCATGCTGATGCCGGCCGCCTTCATGAACATGGCGGCGGCCACGACGTCACCGAACGTGCTCGTGGCGTAGTAGAGCTTGTCCGGATTCGCGCGTGCGTAGTCGATCAGCTCGGACACGGTCTTCACCGGGAGGCCCGGATGCGAATACAGGAACAGCGAATTGCGGCTGATGAGCGATATCGGCGAGAACGTCGTCGGGTCGTAGGGCGGCTTCTTCGACAACAGCGGGACGCCGAGCAGCGGGCTGGTGCTGCCCCACAGGAGCGTGTGGCCGTCGGGCGGGGCGCGCAGCACCAGGTCGGCCGCGATCGCGCCATCCGCCCCCGCCCGGTTGTCGATGATGACCGGCTGTCCGATGCGCTGCGAGAACGCCCGTCCGACAACGCGGGCCGCGCTGTCGCTGGGGCCGCCCGCGGCGAGCGGAACGACGAGCCTGACCGGTCTCGTCGGGTACTGCTGCGCGCCGGCCGATATCGAGGCGAGCGCCAGCACGATACCGAGCGCGGCTGCGTGGAAGCGGCGCATGATCTACTGCGGCTTTCTGGTCACGTGAGCCTTCCACAGCTCCCACGCGCGCGCCGGATCGCTCGGATTCTTGTCGCGCAGGACGCCTTCCTCCGCCGAGATGTAGTTCACGGGACCTCCGAGCGACAGCGCGACCGCCTGCATGCGTGCGTTCTCGTCGGTGAACACCGCGCGTGCGGTCGCGATCCGGACGTTCTCCGCGACCACCACGTTGCCGTGTCCGCGCATCAGCGCGACCGGCTTGTCGCCGAGCCTGGCGGCGAGCGACTGGGCAAGCGCGCCGGTGCGCACCAGCATGTTGGTCGCGCCGCCGGCCTCGCGGATTTCCCACACCGGCACGCCGACATGCAGGAACGAGGCGTTGTGGATCACCGGCCGCAGCGGCGTCTGCGTCACGCTGAATGGAATGACGCCCATGGAATGGGTGTGGATCACCGCGTTGACGTCCGGCCGGACCTTGTAGACCTCGCCGTGGATGAAGCGCTCGATAAACATCGAACGGTCGCGCCGGTCGACCGGATTGGAATCGAGATCGAATTCCATGATGTCGGCTGCCGTCACGATGCCGGGCGCGATCGCGCGCGCCATCAGGTAGCGGTTCGGATTTGCCGGATGGCGGATGCTGACGTGTCCGTAGGCGTCGAGCACGCCGCGGTTGTCGAGGATGCGGTTCGCCAGCACCAGCTCTTCGATCAAGGCGGCCGGTGCCGGGCCCGCGCCGGCGGGCGCCGTTTGCGCTACGGCAGTCACCGGCATCCCGAACCACGCCGCTGCCACGAGTGATAAAAATCGGATCATGTTGTCCTCCCCAGGCGGACAGGATTTTCAGCCAGCAAGCGGTCAATCGCAAGGCGCTCGAAATTCCGGGTAATCTTCTACCTTGGCGACGCGCATGACCGCGCGTCGATCTCATCAACGGGACGGAGCGACCACAACCATGGACCTGGGCATCAAGGACAAGAAGGCGATCGTGTGCGCGGCCAGCAAGGGGCTCGGGAAGGCCTGCGCGATGTCGCTGGCGAGAAACGGCGTCGACCTGGTGATCAATTCGCGCACGGCGAGCGAGCTCGAAGCGACCGCCGCCGAGATCCGCTCGGCAACCGGGCGCGCGGTGACCGCCGTGGCGGCCGACATTACCACGCCGGAGGGCCGCGCCACGGTGCTCGCGGCATGCCCCGCTCCGGACATCCTCGTGAATAACGCCGGCGGCCCGCCGCGGGGGGATTTCCGCGAATGGGGCGAGGCTGATTGGATGAAAGCCGTGAACGGCAACATGGTCACGCCCATCATGCTGATCAAAGCCGTGGTCGACGGCATGATCGCGCGCAAGTTCGGACGCATCGTCAACATCACTTCCGGATCGGTCAAGTCGCCGATCCCCGAGCTCGGCATGTCCAACGGCGCTCGCGCAGGATTGACCGGCTTCGTTGCCGGCCTGGCGCGCCAGGTCGCGCGCCACAACGTCACCATCAACGGCCTGCTGCCGGGGCCGTTCCTCACGGACCGGCTGCGCTCGGGACGCGTGGAGGCCGCGCGCAAAGCGGGCATACCGGTCGACGAGTACATCGCACAGCATTTCAAGACTTACCCTGCCGGACGGCCCGGGGATCCGTTCGAATTCGGCGAGGCGTGCGCTTTTCTCTGCGCTGCATCGTCCGGCTTCATCGTTGGGCAGAACCTGCTGCTCGACGGGGGCAACTTCAACTCGACGATGGGGTGAGGACTCTCCTCAAGAGCACGCAGAGTATCCTCAAGGAGGGCTGAGGTGGCCACCACACCGCCGACACCAGGTGCCGAGCCCCGCGCCGAAGTCGACAACCTGATGAGCGGCGCGGAGTATCTCGAAAGTCTACGGGATGCTCGCGAGGTCTATATCTACGGCGAGCGGGTGCCGGACGTAACCACGCACCCTGCCTTCCGCAATGGCGCCCGCTCCATCATGCGCCTGTACGACACGCTGCATGACCCGGCGCAGCGCGACCTCCTCACGATCGTCGACGACTACGGCATCCGCACTCACAGGTTCTTCGCGTCGAGCAAATCCTCCGCAGAGTTGCTCGCGGCGCGGGACGCCATTCAAGCGTGGGCGCGCCTGAGCTACGGCTTCATGGGGCGCACGCCGGACTACAAGGCGGCGTTCATGGCGAGCCTCGGCGCTAACCCGGAGTTCTACGCTCCGTTCTCCGACAACGCCCGCGCCTGGTACAAGAAGTTCGCCTCGCGTGCGCTCTTCCTGAACCACGTGCTCGTCAACCCGCCCGTGGACCGGAAGAAGCCGGTCCACGAAGTCGCCGACGTCTTCATCCACCTGGTCAAGGAGCGCGACGACGGCATCGTCGTGAGCGGTGCCAAATTGCTGGCGACCGGCTCCGCCTTCACGCACGCCACGTTCGTGGCACAGAACAGCTCCACCCAGCTGGCTCCGGGCAAGGCGGAGGATTTTGCCCTGGTGTTCATCGCGGACATCGACACACGCGGCGCGAAGCTCCTGTGCCGCAGCTCGTACGAGGACAAGGCGATCAGCCCCTTCGATCATCCCCTGTCGAGCCGCTTCGACGAGAACGACGCGGTCCTCGTTCTCGACAACGCCTTTATCCCGTGGGAGAACGTCCTCGTCTACCGCGACGTCGAAAAGGCGAATGGCCTGTACCGCGCCTCCGGCTTCTTCAACCGTTTCAACCTGCAGGCGGGCACGCGGCTGGGCGTCAAGCTGGACTTCATGGCCGGGCTCTTCGCCAAAGCCATAGCGGCCAACGGCACGGACGACTTTCGCGGCGTGCAGGTGGCACTAGGCGAGATCATCGGCTGGCGCAACCTGATCTGGGCTCTGACCACGACGCTCTGCGTCGATACGCAGCCCGGCCCCGGCACCTCGATCATCCCGAAGACGGAGCATGCCGCGACCTTGCGGCTCTTCTCCCACCACTGCTGGGCCGAGATCCATCAGCTGTTTTCCACTTTCCTCGGCGGCAGCCCGCTGGCAGCGCCATCGAGCTACAAGGAACTGCTCGACGACGACCTGCGCCCGTTGATCGATAAGTACTACAGGGGCTCGGACAGCACCGCCGAGCAGCGCGTAAAGCTCTTCAAGCTCATCTGGGACGCGATCGGCACGGAATTCGGCGCGCGGCACGCTCTCTACGAGCGGAACTATGCTGGCAACAACGAGCAGATCCGGCTCGACGTGGTGAATTTCGCCCGCATCAAAGGGCATCTCGAGGAATTCAACGCCTTTGCGGACCGGTGCATGAGTGAATACGACCTGCGCGGCTGGACCGTGCCGCCGTGGATCTGGGACGAAAAGAAATAGGATCGAAGCTCGAAGCCCGCGCCCCGGTCTATCCGGGCAGCCACACCGCGGTGCGAATCTCGCCGAACTCGCGCGCGATCTTGTGCCATGACTCGCCGGCGTCGTCGCTGACGTACACCTCGCCGAACAGGCTGAATGCCAGAATACGGTTGGTATCCGCGGGATGCGTAGCGAGCCCCCATATCGTTCCATTGGGCCGCACCGGCAGCTCGAGAGTATCCCAGCTCGCTCCGTAGTCCCTGCTGCGGAGCACGTGCCCGTTCGCTCCCGTCGTCGTTTCACCGCAGCCGGCGTAGAGCACGTTCGGGTCGTCGGCTTTGACGGCCAGGCCGCGCGCATACGGCAAGGGCCAGCGCGCCTTGATGCCGATGGCCTCCCATGTCTCGCCCTGGTCGATGGACGTAAACACCTCGCGGGCAGTGCTCACGTACACGCGCTGGGGTCGCGTCGTCGCGATCGCCATCGCGTGTATGTCCGGGTCGTACAGACCCGTCTCGACGTGGGTCCAGGTGTCGCCGCCGTCCCGGCTGCGATACACGCCATCGATCTCCACTCCGGCCCAGACGGTGCGGTGATCGTGCGGATCGACCAGCATGTTCGTGACGAAACACTCGCCGATCGAGCATTGCGGGGCGATGTTCGCCGCGAGCCTGTTCCAGTGCAGTCCGCCGTCGCGCGAGCGATAGATCCCCGCAGGCCGCGTGCCGGCAAACAGTATCCGGGGCTCGGCAGGATCGACTGCCAGTGACCAGATCGTCGGCAGGTCTCTTGGATTGCCGCGGCGTTCCCATCTGGCTCCCCCGTCGTGGCTTACGAAGAGCCCAGTATCGCCACCGGCGAAGACCGTGTGCGGCTCCATGGGGTGACCGACGAGCGCCTGGATCCGGCTGTTGAGCGGAAAAGGCTTGCGGTGGCGTACCCACGATTGTCCTGCGTCCGGGCTGTGCCACACACCCCATCCTGCCGTCCCGAGGCAGATGTTGTAGCGAGTACTCATGCATCGTCTCCCATCGGCGGAGCGCCCGCAAATTTCAGAGCGCATTCTCCGCCGACGGCAGCGTATCGACTGCGTGCCCGACGGTCAACAGCTCGATCCCGCGCGTTGGATCCGGCCAATTCACGGGCAACGCAGGCATCACGACTACGGCGCGGTGGCAGCGCTGCGGTAGACTACGTTGCCAGCGAATCCCGAAAAGGCAAACACGATGCAGCAGCGCAATCTGGGCAGGTCCGGTCTCAAGGTTTCCGTGGTGGGGCTCGGCTGCAACAATTTCGGCGGCGATCGTATCGATCTGGAGGCGTCGCGTAAGGTCATACACAAGGCGCTCGATTCGGGCATTACGCTCATCGATACGGCGGACGTTTATGGCAACGGCAATCGTGGCGAGGGCGAGAGAATTCTTGGCGAATGTCTCGGCGACCGGCGCAAGGATATCGTGCTGGCGACCAAATGCGGGTTGCCCATGGACGAGGCCGGAACACTGAAAGGTGCCTCGCGCCGCTACATCCTGTCCGCCATCGAGGCGAGCCTGAAGCGGTTGAAGACGGACTGGATCGATCTTTTCTTCATTCATCGCCCCGATCCGCTGACACCGATCGAGGAAACGTTACGAGCGCTCGACGATCTGGTCGGGACAGGAAAGGTTCGCCATACCGGATGCTCGGGATTCGCGGCATGGCAGGTGGTCGAGGCGCAGTGGACGGCGACGCACCACGGTCTGAATCCCTTTATAACCTGCCAGGATGAGTACAACCTGCTCAAACGCGGGCTCGAGAGCACGCTGCAGCCGGCGATGCAGGCCTACGGACTGGGATTGATACCGCACACACCGCTCGCCGCGGGCTTGTTGAGCGGGAAGTACCGGCGCAATGCGCCCATGCCGGCGGGTGCGCGCATGACGCGCGAGAAACGCCAGGCGGACCGCTGGATCAGCAATGCCAACTGGGAAGTCGTGGAGCGCTTGACCTCTTTTTGCGAGGCGCGCGGTCACAGCCTGCTGGAGCTCGCCATGAGCTGGCTCGCATCACGTCCGCTGGTCGCCAGCATCATCGCGGGCGCGACCACTGTCGAGCAAGTGGAGCTGAATGCGCGCGCCGTCAACTGGCAACTGACC
>Ga0111539_10001661_pt1 | contig 29724 bp, 27 predicted proteins | sample RhiMethybrSRZTD1_FD_79667 | JGI IMG/M metagenome (GOLD analysis project Ga0111539, IMG submission 79667) | Populus rhizosphere microbial communities from Tennessee, USA - Rhizosphere MetaG P. TD hybrid SRZTD1 (version 2) (version 2) | ecosystem: Host-associated > Plants > Roots > Rhizosphere >...
AGCTCCAGGGCCTGATACATCGGCATCGCCGAGCGGGCGCCGAACTTGCGCGCCTCGTAGCACGCGGTGAGCACGACACCGCGCCCGCCGGCGTGGCCGATGATCAGCGGCTCGCCGGCAAGCTCGGGCCAGTCGCGCTTCTCGACCGAAGCGTAGAAGGCGTCGCAGTCGATATGTGCGATCCCGAGCTCGGCGATCTCGTCGTGTGCGACGATCCGAGCGCCGCCGCACATGGTGCAGGGAGTATGCGCGCCGTCGATGACCTCGCAGCAGTCTCGGCACAACGTCCGCGGCATTGGGCGGCGTCCGACGTTCATGGAACTGTCACGTTGCCATGCGGCATTCGCCCCGCCAGGTCAATGCCGCACTGCCGCAATGTGGCAAGAGTGGGTCGACCCGCCTGAAAAGCGGCCGAAACCGCCGTTTGTCGCCCACGGGGGCCTTGCCACCCCCTTGCGACTCGGTTGACGCTCCCTATGTCATTGGGTGCGCATCATGCGGGGCTCTCGCTCCGCTTTTGAGGCCGGGGGTGGCGGCGACCGCCACGTGCGACTTTCAGCGAGACCATGCCAGAGCTTTGCACCATCCGTAGCGGATGGTGTGCGCGGGCACCGGGCCGGGCGCGTACGATACGGAGATCGCGCTGCATGAATTCCAACCGCCAAGGCAACTTCGGGATGCAGCGAATGCGCCCGGGACGAGACCGCAGAAACGCCGGCACTCCGCACAACCAGCGCCAGCGAGGTCCGGGGCGAAACAACGGCTCGCCAGGAAATGCTCAAAGGAATTACGAGCGTTACATGGCGCTGGCAAGGGAAGCGGCGCTGAGCGGCGATACCATCGAGATGGAGAATTGCTATCAGCACGCCGAGCATTATTTCAGAATGATGAAAGAGCGGACGGCCTGACGCGTTGGTGCGTCTGTCAAGCTGCAGCCTCCTGCAGTGCCGGCCCGAAGTATTGGCTGCCGCTGCCCCGTAAAGCTTCAGCTGCCCTTGCCTTGCTCCCGTTCTTGTGTGTGCGCCCGGCGCCTCTCGGCCGGAACCATCGGCACGGCCCGATGTTCCCCACGAACGCAGACTCGTGGAGGTTGGGAGTCGGCCATGGCAAGGCCTCGCTATTACCCATTGATCGTCGTCGGCGTGGTCATCACGTTCGGACTGCTTGGATATGTTGCCTCCCGCTTGACGCATCGGACAGTCTCGTTGCCGCCGGCCGCATCGCATGCCCCTCTCCACGCCTCGCGCGCACCGAGTGCCGCCGAGATCGCTCCCCTCAGCGCTACGGAACTGCGAGAGAGTCCGCAGGCCGCAAAGGCGCTGGCGCGGCCGCTCCAGTCCATGCAGCGATCATCGGCGCGCGAGACGCCTCGAGGCGTCTCGCGCGCCGCCGATAGCGTTGCAGGCACGAAGGAGGCGGGGGCGGAGTCGATAACGCTGCTCAACCCCGGCACGGCCGACCAGCCGCGCGAGGCGGGGCGCGTGCCCATGCACCAGGATCCGCTTCCGCCCGGAGATCGCGCCGCACCCGCAGAGCATCGCGCGTCGAAGCAGGCGCAAGCCGCGGAGGGGCGCACCGAGGCCACCGGCGCGATGGACGCGGCGCCGCGCGCCTGAGCGAGCCCGAGAGGCGCATCAGAAGCGCACGCGACGGCCGCCGCCGGGATCGCGGCGACCGTGCCGCACGGCGCGAGCATCGCGAGCCGCGCCGCTACTCGCAGGGCCAGGGCAACGGCACGATGATGCTTCTGCCTTTCCTGCCCCTGCTCTTTTTCTAGAGCACGATCCGCATCTGCCGGAATCGTTCGGCGGCACGACGCGCGCCGAGCTGATCGGAAATTGCGCTGGTCTAGCGCTGCTCCTGATCAGCCCCGCCTGCCATCATCTCGGAATTTCACCGAAGGCGAATATCCAGGAGCCAGGGCGGCAGGCTGGGCGTCATCTTTTGCAACCTCTGCGTGCCAGGACTACGCGCCATCGGCGGCTCAGGACGCGTCGGTCGTCTCCGGCCCGCCGTGCATCGGCAGCGGCGGGGGATTGGGAGCGGCGCGGGCTTCTGCGATCAGGCGGTCGCAGGCGGTCTCGATCCGTTCCTGGATCGTCGCGCGCGCCTGCGCCCGGGGCAGGGCGGCCGGAACGGGGTCGAGGATCTCGATGACGATGGTGCCGGGATAGCGGCGGATGCTGCGCCGTGGCCAGAACAACCCGGAGTTGAGCGCCAGCGGCACGCAAGGCAGCCCCAGCCCCTCGTAGACGGCGACATAGCCCGGCTTGTAATCGGGCGGGGCGCCCGGCGGACGTCGCGTGCCTTCAGGGAAGATCACGATCTCGCGGCCCTGGGCGGCGCGGTCGCGGGCGTCGCGAATGAGGCTCTTGAGCGCGCTTGGGCCTTTGTCGCGGCGCACGAAGATGTGCTGGAACTTGTGGCTGAACCACCCGTAGAGCGGGATCCACCCGAGCTCCACTTTCATCACCATGGCGGGATCGTGGAACACGGGGATGAGCGCAAACGTGTCCCAGGCCGATTGATGCTTCGAGGCGACGAGGTAGGGCGCCTTGGGCAGCTTCTCGTGCCCGCGGACTTCGACCTTGGTGCCGCACATCACTTTCAGCCACCACAGGCTCGCCAAGCCGTGCAGGCGCAGGCCCTCCATCGCCCAGCGGCGCGGTGCCAGCAGCAGCCAGCTGCCGAGCACGAGGAAAACCGCCGTGTTGACGTAGAACACCACCAGGAAAAGCAGTGAACGGACCAAGATGCTCATGGGTCGCGAACGGGTTTCACGAGGTCGCGACGCGCCGGGGCTCGCGCCCGGCCAGCGCGTGGCCATCCCAAACGCCGAGGAGGCGCGCAACGCCGAAGCGGGCGGCCGAGGGCAGAAACTTCACGTACTCGCTGAAGAGGAGACGTGCGGTCCCCAAATGCAACCACCAGGCCTCGGTGCGGAAATTGCTCGAGACGACCGGATAGGGCACCAGGGTGAGTTCCGGCATGACGCGCCCAAGCTCGATGAGGCTGCGCGGCATGTGATAGCTGGAGGTCACGATGATGAGCCTGTTGAATCCCTTCTCGCCGGCCCACGCTTTCGCCTCCTCGGCGTTGCCGCTGGTGGTGTGCGCATCGTAGCCGATATCGACGCAGCAATTGAACAGCACCGGCGCAAGCCCGCTTTTGCGATGCAAGTCCTCGCGGGTGGCGACGCGGTTTGCGCCGGAGATGAGCAGCCGCTTGCCGCGGCCCTCTGCCAGCAGACGGGCGGCCTCGCGCAGGCGATGCTCACCTCCGGTGAGCACGACAATGCCGTCCGCCTGCACTGCGGCCGAAGGAGCGAAGCGGCCGATAGAGCTGGCGAAGACCACAAACCCGCCCAGGAACGCAAACAGGCCTATGCCCGCGACTGCGGCGAAGATTCTGCCTGCTCCTGCCACCACGTCACTCTCCAGACGGCCCCCGGCAAGAGAGGGCCATTGCGCACCACATTAGCCGATTTGGACCGGGCTGTGACCCGCTGCCGCCGCGGTCGCAAACAGATTTTCCCGCTCCGCCCGGATCAGTGCTGGCTATTCAGGATCCGGTAGACGCCGATGCGCGAAGTCAGCATGCAGAGCGAAGCGATGACCAGGACGACGATACCGAGGAGGAAGTAGCCGGGCGCGTCGAGGGAGGCGATCCCGATCAGCCGGCGCATCTCAGCGATGGTCACGGTGCCGCCCCCGAGCAGCTCCATGAGCGTGGGCATCGCCAGGAACACGAACATGGCCCAGGCCGCGCCGACGATGCCCGCTCGGACGCCAAGGCGCAGGAAGTGGCGCTCGAACTCGCGAGCGATGAAGCGATCGGTGGCGCCGACGAAGTGCAGCACTTCTACGATCTCGCGATTGGAAGCCATGGCGCTCTTGGTCGCCGAGACGATGATGGCCGTCGTGGCGGCGCCGACCAGCAGGAGGATGGCGAGGCCGCCCAGAGCGAACGAGCGCGTGATGGTGCGGATCTGCTGCTGCCAGCGGCGATGGTCGTCGAGTGTGACGCCCTTGAACTGCTGCCCGAGCGAGGCGCGCACGGCGTCCAGATCCGCCGGCGTGTTGCGATCGAGCTCGACGGCGATCAGGCGGGGCACAGGGAGCGTGCGCAGTGCGTCGGTCTGTCCGAGCCAGGGCTCCAGAAGCTGGGCGGCATCGCCCATGCTGATCGCGCGCACGCTGGCGATGCCGGGTTGCCGCGCCAGGAATGTGTGGACGTCGGCCACCGTCTTGTCGACGTCCGCGCGCTCCTTGGCCTCGATCTGGACCGTCACCTCGCTGGCGATGTCGCGCAGCCAGGCCGACGCGGACTGGTTCATCATGTAGACCGCTCCGGCCGTGAGGCAGGCCAGAAAGCACATGATGGTGATGACGAGCGTCAGCGAGCGGCCTGTTACCGAGCCGGCAGGCACGATCGGTGCGGTGGTCTGGGTTGGGTCCGGGCGGCGAGTGCGGGAACGCGTGCGCGTCTCGGTCGTTCCGACGTCGAGAGCGGGCGGCGGCCCGGTCGTCGGCACGCTCAGCGGCATGCTGTAGGGATCGTGCTCCAGGCCCGAGTGCGTCGGCTGCAATGTCGGGTGGCCGAGCGGCCTGTCATACGATCCGGACATGGCCCTCGTGCAGCTCCAGGCGCGGCGCCTTTGTCTGACGCATCAGCTGATGGTCGTGGGTGGCGATGACGACCGAGGTTCCGAGCCGGTTGAGCTCGATGAAAAGGCGCAGCAGTCTGCGGGCCATTTGCGGGTCGACGTTTCCGGTCGGCTCGTCGGCGAGCAGCAGCTCCGGCTTGTTGATGACGGCCCGGGCGATGGCCGCACGCTGCTTCTCGCCGCCCGAGAGGACATGCGGATAGGAGTACATCCGGTCTCCCAGCCCCACCCATTGCAGCAAGTCCGTCACGTCCTCCTTGTAGTCGCCGATGCGCTTGCCGGTGACGCGCAGCGGCATGGCCACGTTTTCCCATGTCGTCAGGTGGTCGAGCAGGCGAAAATCCTGAAACACGATGCCGATGCGGCGGCGCAATTGCGCGCGCTTGGCCGGTGTCACGCGGCTGATGTCCTGGCCCAGCACGTGGATATGGCCGCGGGTGGCCTGCATCGACATGAACAGCAGGCGCAGGAGCGACGTCTTCCCCGATCCGGACGGGCCCGTGAGAAAATGGAAGGACCCGGGACGCAGATGGAACGTCACCTCGCGCAAGGCCTCGTGGCCGTTGCCGTACTTGAGACCGATGCCGTTCAGTCTGATCACGCTCTCTCCGGACCCCCCGGACCGAGTGGACTCTACCCACGCGCAAGCTGGAAGAGGGCATCAATTGTGCAGGATTGTGGCCAACTGATGTACCGCTGCCGCCGTATACTACTTCCTTGCCCCGCCGGCGCGCCATTCTGATATGACGGCACCGGAAGCCGCGCCAGCCCGAAGTCCGACAGGAGCCGCATGGCAGACCGGGAACACCCTGCGGAGACGATCGAGGTCATCTTTCCGGCCCCGGCAATTGCCGAGCGAATCGATCAGCTTGCGCGCAGTATCGCCGATCTGAGGCTCGATCGCCTGCTGGTTGTGGCCGTCCTCAAGGGCAGTTTCGTGTTTGCGGCCGACCTCATCCGTGCGCTACACCGTGCAGGCCTGTCGCCCGAGATCGATTTTCTGTCGCTTTCGAGTTACCGCGAGGCCACCGCCTCCTCCGGCCATGTGCGGGTCGTGCGCGACATCGAGACCGATGTCAGCGGACGCAGTGTCTTGATCGTCGACGATATTCTGGAATCGGGCCGCACGTTGATCTACGCCCGGGATTTGATCGTGGCACGAGGCGCGCGGCAGGTCCTCACCTGCGTGCTGCTCGACAAGCCGGTCGCGAGGCCGCGTGACATAGCTGCCGATCTCACCGCGTTCCAATGCCCGAACGTGTTCGTGGTAGGCTACGGCATGGACCTCGCGCACAGATACCGCCAGCTGCCGTTCGTGGGGCGCATCGTGCGCGACTGACCCGCGTCAGGCCGGCTCGGGGGAGGCGGGACGGGGAGCGAGGCGAGACTGGGAGTGCGGCCCGGCAGGTTCATCGAGCCCCGGCCGCCGCAAAGCGGGAGAGTTTTATGGCACGCATCCTTCTGGCCGAGGACGACGCGGCGACACGCGACCTTGTACAGCGCGCGCTCGCCCTTGATGGTCACGCAGTGGTCGTGACGCAAGACGGCCTGGAGGCGCTTGAGAAGGTGCAGACGGCGCCGGCGGGCTTTGATCTTCTCATCACGGATGTGCAGATGCCCGGGCTCGATGGCGTCGGCCTCGTCGAGAAGGCTTTAGCGGCCAGCCCCAAGCTGCGCATCGTCATGATGTCGGGGTTTGCCGACGAACTGGGCCGCGCTGGCCATTTGAAGTCCAGCATCTCGCGCGTCATCACCAAGCCTTTCACGCTGGAGCAGATGCGCGCGACGGTGCGGGCGGCGCTGGGGTAGTGCGTGCACCCTACCTGTCGTCCTGCCGGCAGTTGCCGGAGGCGTCGGGATGGCGGAATACCCCGAGTGCCCACGCGTTGCGCAGAATGTCGATCACGGCCAGCGTGCTCGCGACCACCACGAAGGTATCGCCGACCGGTCCCAACGAGAAAGCCGTGACTGCGGCCATGAGGATCCAGGTGATTCCCGGCGGGGCCGCGAGCGCGAGCAGGCGTCGATCAGCCTCACGTGCTGCCGCGTCGTCGGACACGTCACCGAGCGCCCGCGCGGCGGCCAAGCCTCCCCCGCCGAAGATCGCCAGCGTTAGCGGAATGACCGCAATCTTGGCCAGGAGGTTCGACAGGGATCCCTCAGCCAGGGGCGACGGAGCGGGGCCGAGCGGGGGGCAGCCGAAGTAGAGCCACACCGCCAGCATGCTTGCCGCAAGCGACACGGCAAAGTTCCGCCGTGTATTTTCCATGGGTTTTCTCCTGACTGGGCGGACAGGCTGCCGCCCGGTCGAGATCACGTTGGGGTTCCTTCGATTCCGTCCCGCTTCGGCCCGGGAGGATAGCAGGGTCGCCCGGCCTTGCTGACTTGCGGCCGCCCGGTCCCTGGCAGCAAGGGCACGCCATACCGGGATTAGCACCCGCCGCCTTGCACCGGGTCCCAATATTACCCAAATTTCGCGGCAGTCAGACGTCACAACGTTGCGGGGACCGCGTGAGTCCGCCGCCTGAGGTGATTCGGCCCATGGCGATCACAATGGATGGGCGCCACACGCAATGGGGGCCCGTTGCCAGGGAAGGGAGGGGCAGGGATGCGCGCGAGCGCGCGTTCCGGCAGGCTAGTCGCCATTCCCGCACGGTCAAAGTGCTCCGCCTGGGGATGCCCCTGGCGGCTTTCGGCCTGTTCGTCTTCTACGCCTTGACGCTGAGCGTCAGCTGGAATCTGGGCGCCGGCCGCCTGAAGGTCGACGAGGTCCAGTTCACCACCGACGATCTCACCATGAAGAACCCGAAGTACTTCGGCCTGACGAAGGATGGCGGCAGCTACGAGGTGCGCGCCAAGAAGGCGATCCTCGAATTCAGCAAGGATGCGCCGGTGAAGCTGGTCGACATCGACGGCGACCTGCGGCAGACCAGCAATGTCACCACCAAGCTGAAGGCCAAGCATGGGCTGCTCGATAACGCCAAGAGTGAGCTCGAGCTCTATGACGGCATCGAGATCGATGCATCCAACGGCATGAAGGCGCGGCTGTCGCGTGCCATGGTGTACTCCAAGGAGCACCGCATTGTCTCCAAGGAGCCTGTCGATCTGACGATGCCGGCGGGCCGGGTGCTGGGGTCGGCCATGACGCTGCGCACCGATACGCGCGAGGCGACGTTTCTGGGCAACGTCAGGACCCGCCTTGTGCCCGCGGCCCAGCCGGGCGACACGCGGCCCGCGACTCCCGCCTTCGGCGCCAACTCGCGCGAACCCGTCGACGTGACCTCCGACCAACTCTACATCAACGACACTGCCAAGACGGCTTTGTTCATGGGCAAGGTTGTCGCGGTGCAGGGCGATTCGACGCTCAAGGCGCAGGAACTGCACGTCACCTACGAGGGTGCGCCGGCTTCTGATCTCATCACCGGGGCCGCAACCCCGAAACCGGGCGACGGCTCCCGCCTTTCCCGTCTCGTCGCCAAGGATGGGGCGATCGTCACGCTTGGGGCGGATCGCCGCGTCTCGAGCGATCAGGCGGAGTTCGACGTGAAGGGGGATACCGCGCTGTTTGTCGGCAACGTGCTGGTCAATCAGCAGCGCAACGTGCTGCAGGGCAGGCGGCTTTTCATCGATCGCAAGACGGGCAACAGCAGGCTCGAAGCGCCGCCCGATGGAGACCAGCGCGTCGGGCGGATCGCCGCGACGTTCTACCAGGGCGACGGCAAGACGCCGCCGGCGGCCAAGAAAAAGGCCGATGCAGAAGCACCCTCGGCAGCCGCGGGCGTTCTCGGCTCCTTCAAGACGGACCCCAATGCGCCGATGGATATCGAGGCCGACACCCTCGATGTCTACGATCGCGAGAAGCGGGCGGTATTCGAGGGCAACGTCAAGGCGCAGCAGGGCGACGTCGTCATCCGCACGGTCGAGCTCACCGCCTTCTATTCCGGGCAGGCGGGACTCGGTCTGTCCGGAGGCGAGGACGCCAACGGCAAGGAGGCCTCGCAGCTGACGCGCATCGAGGCCAAGCAGAAGGTGCTGATCAGCTCGAAGGACGGCCAGAGCGCCAGCGGCGAGTGGGCCATTTTCGACACCAAGGCCAACACGGTGCTGCTCGGTGACAACGTCATTGTGAGCCGCGGCAAGGACGTGGTGCAGGGCGCCCGCCTCAAGATCGACCTCACGAGCGGCATGTACCGCTTCGAGATGGACCAGGAGGCCCAGGGGGGAGCGCAGCCCGGTCCGGCGACCATCACCTCGCCGCCGCTTACGCCCGCGCCCACGCCGGGAGACCCCAGCCAGCGCGCGTGCCCGCCCGGCAAGCAGTGCCTGCTGTTTTATCCGAAGGAGGCCAAGGACAAGGCCAAGGACGCGGTCAAGAAGGTGCTGCCCGGCGCCACGGGCCACAAGGCGGGAGAGGGCTGGGAGCCGAGCACGAGCGCAAGCCCGGCAATGCGGAGCCAGTGACCGCATGCGGCTGTTCTCATTCGGTGCCAAGAAACGCGTGGTGAAAGGCAGGCGGCCGCTTGGCCGGGGGAACGGGCAGGGCGCGTTCCAGGACCCTGACTTCGGCTACGACGGGCCCGATGCGCTGCACGGCGGGCCGGGCTGGCTCACGGTCGTCAACGTGCAGAAGTCCTACCGCAGCCGCATGGTGGTCAAGGGCGTGAGCCTGGAGACGGGCCGGGGCGAGGCCGTCGGCCTCCTGGGGCCCAATGGCGCCGGCAAGACCACCGTGTTCTACATGGTGACGGGCCTTGTCCCGGCCGATGCCGGCAAGGTCACTCTTGATGGTCGCGATGTGACCCGCCTGCCCATGTACCGCCGGGCCCGCCTCGGCATTGGCTATCTGCCCCAGGAAGCCTCAGTATTTCGAGGACTTACAGTCGAGCAGAACATCATGTCGGTGCTGGAGCTGGTGGAGGGAAACCGCAGGCGGCGGCGCGAGCAGCTCGACAATCTGCTCGAGGAGTTCAAGATCACACGTCTGCGCAAGTCCCCGTCGATCGCCCTTTCCGGCGGCGAGCGGCGGCGGTGCGAGATTGCCCGTGCGCTGGCCAGCCGGCCATCCTTCATGCTCCTGGACGAGCCTTTTGCCGGCGTCGACCCCCTGGCGGTCGGCGACATCCAGCAGCTGGTGCGACAACTCACCTCGCGGGGGATCGGCGTGCTCATCACCGATCACAACGTGCGCGAGACGCTGAGCCTAGTCGACCGGGCCTATATCATCTATGACGGGCAAGTCCTAACGCACGGTAACCCGCGGGAAATCATAGCCAATGAAGACGTCAGGCGGGTCTATCTCGGGGATATGTTCGGTTAATGCGGCGACCTTATAACTTGACCCCGTGAGACGTCCTGGTGACGATCGGGGCTAAGATGGCGCTTGTTCCGAAATTGGAGCTTAGGCAAGGCCAGCAGCTGGTGATGACACCCCAGCTGCAGCAGGCCATTCGCCTGCTTCAGTTGTCCAATGTCGAGCTGTGCTCGTTCGTGGAGACCGAGGTCGAGCGCAATCCGCTGCTGGAGCGCGACGAGGTGGCGTCCGAGCCCAGCGAGATGCCTGCCGCACAGAGCCGTAGCGGCAGCGAAGGCGATACGGACGGCGAGTGGACGCCGCGCGGCGAGGAGGAATTCCCCCTCGAGGCGGTATCGCCCGAAGCCCGCGAGATGAACGGCGCCGCACGCCAGAACGGAGCCGATCATGAGGCCGGTGCGTGGGCATCGGTGCGCCAGCGCACCAGCAACACGTTCGGCGCCGAGGGTGCCAATCTGGAAGACATGGTTGCGGTCGGCGTGTCGCTCTCCGATCACCTGACCGAGCAGCTCAATGTTGTCGTGTCCGACCCGGTCGAGCGGCTGGTCGGCGCCCATCTGATCCACATGGTGGACGAGGCGGGGTATCTGCGCGGCGATCTGGGCGAGTTGGCCGAGCGGCTCGGCGCGTCCGACAGCCTCGTTGGGCGCGTGCTCGAGACGCTGCAGGGTTTCGACCCTCCCGGCGTGTTCGCCCGCGACCTCGGCGAGTGTCTGGCCCTCCAGCTCAAGGACCAGAACCGCTACGATCCACAAATCGCCAAGCTGCTCGAGAACCTAGCCCTGCTCGGCGGGCACAACCTGGCAGGCCTGAAGCGGGCGGTGGGCGTCGATGCTCATGAGCTCGCCGAGATGATCGCCGAGATCAAGCGGCTCAATCCCAAGCCGGGCCTCAGTTTCGGCACCGTGCAGATCCAGCCCGTGCTGCCTGACGTAATGGTGCGCCCTGCCCGCGACGGCAGCTGGACCGTGGAGCTCAACAACGACACGCTGCCGCGCGTGCTTGTCAATCGCAGCTATTACACCAACGTCAGCAAGAGCACGCGGTCGGAGCAGGACAAGGGCTATCTGCTCGACTGCCTGCAAACGGCCAACTGGCTGGTCAAGAGCCTCGACCAGCGCGCGCGCACCATCCTGCGCGTGGCGGAGGAGATCGTGCGCCAGCAGGACGGGTTCCTGACCTACGGCATCGAGCACCTGAAGCCGCTCAACCTGAAGACGGTGGCCGACGCCATCTCCATGCACGAATCGACTGTCAGCCGGGTTACCTCCAACAAGTACATGGCAACGCCGCGCGGCGTGTTCGAGCTCAAGTACTTCTTCACCTCGGCGATCGCTTCAGCAGACGGCGAGGAGGCCCACTCCTCCGAATCCGTTCGGCATCGCATCAAGCTGCTGATCGACGCCGAGGTGCCGCAGGAGGTGCTCTCCGACGACAAGATCGTGGAGCAGTTGAAGCGTGACGGGATCGATATCGCGCGCCGTACCGTGGCCAAGTATCGCGAGGCGTTGCGCATTCCCTCATCGGTGCAGCGGCGGCGCGAGAAGCAGATGGCAGCCAGGCTCGGCGCCGGTCCCTGACACATGCAATTTCGCGGCAAAGCAGGATACCGCCTTGCCGTCAACAGTTGTAACAAACGACGCCCGGGCGTTATTTGACTCGCCAGGGACCCTGATCTACGGTCCGCGCCGCATTGCAGCCGCAGGGATCACCGCACTATGGGCGCTGCGGTGCAAACCTGTATCAGAATCGCAGTCTGGGGTGCGTCAACGTTGGACGACGCGCCGCCGACCGGCAGGTGCCGGCACCGTTCGATGCAATGATTCCAGGGAGGGCGCCGCGCGCATTCCCGGATATAAGAGACAGACATGGATCTCGGTGATCTCATAACGCCGCAGGCGATCTTCCCCTCGCTGAAGGCGAAGAACAAGAAGCAGGCTCTGCAGGATCTGGCCCAGCGCGCCGCCGTCCTGACGGGCGTGGAGGGGCGTGAGATTTTCGACACGTTGCTGCAGCGCGAGCGCTTGGGCTCGACTGGCATCGGCCGCGGCATTGCCATCCCGCATGGGCGCGTGGCGGCCTTGCGCAACATCGTCAGCGTGTTTGCCCGGCTCGAGGAGCCGATCGAGTTCGAGGCCCTCGACAACGAGCCAGTGGATCTCATTTTCCTGCTGCTGGCGCCGGAGCATGCCGGTGCCGACCATCTCAAGGCCCTGGCACGCATTTCCCGGCTGCTGCGCGAGCCCTCCTCGATCGAGAAGCTGCGCGCTGCCAAGGACCGTGCCGCGCTCTACTCCGTGCTGACGGAGCCCGCCGTGCACGCGGCGTGAGATGAGTGCGTCGCGCGCCTACCGCAGGCACCGTACGGAGGCTGCGGGGAGCCGGACGACGATTGGCTAAGCCACCGCTTTGGCAATTTGCGCCCGAGGGCGCAGGATTCCGACATCGATGCATCCGGATCCCGCTAGAGCCGCGCCGGCGCGCCTAAGCCTTATGCAGCGCGCGATGCGCGCACCAGCAGACGGCGCTGCTCCGCCAGCAGGAGATCGCGATAGCGGCCGGCACGACGGACCAGCTCATCGGGCGGGCCATCCTGCAGCAAGCGTCCCGAATCGATGACGAGGATGCGGTCGAAGCGGCGCACGGTCGTCAATCGGTGGGCGATGGCGATCACCGTGCGTCCCCGCATCAGCCGGCCCAGAGTCTCGCGGATCGCCTCCTCGGATTCGCTGTCCAGCGCCGACGTCGCCTCATCGAGCAGCAGCAGCGGGGCATTCTTCAGGAATGCGCGGGCGAGGGCGATGCGCTGGCGCTGACCGCCGGAAAGCCGCGTGCCGCGGTCGCCGACGATGGTGTCGAGACCGTGCTCGAGACTGCCGATGAAGTCGCACCGGGCGGCCGCCGCCGCCGCCCAGACCTCGGCGTCGCTCGCTTCCGGTCGCGCATAACGGATGTTCTCCATGAGCGAGCGGTGAAACAGGGAGATGTCCTGCGGCACCACGGCGATGGCCTCGCGCAGACTCTGCTGCGTCACCTCGGTGATGTCCTCGCTGCCAATCAGGATGCGCCCACCCGTGATGTCATAGAAGCGCTGCATGAGCGCGAAGATCGAGCTCTTGCCGCCGCCGGACGGGCCGACGAGGCCGACGCGCTGACCGCTCTCGATCTTGAAATGTAGCCGGTTGAAGAGCCTCGGACAGTCCGGATAGCCGAAGGCGACGTTCTCGAACGTCACGCTGTTGCCGCGTGGCTCCAGCTGCTTTGCCCCGGGCCGGTCGGAGAGCCCGTGCGGAACCAGCAGCGTCTCGAGAGCCTCCGAGAAGCGGGCGATGTGCTGTGTCACGTCCACCAGCGCGACGGCCAGATCGCGCGTGGCGTTCAGCACGTAGAGGCCGAGCATGCACACAAGAACCACGTCGCCCGTGGTCGCATGGCCGCGCTGCCACAGCGACACCACCCAGGCCAGGAGACCGATCGTGAGCATGACGGTGACGAGAGCGTGCGCGATCCGCAGCTGCTCGAGGTAGCGCAGGCTTCGCTGGCGCGCGGCAAGCTCCTTGCCGACGGTGGCATCGAACCGGCAGTGCTCGCGCGAGGCGCCGCCGAAAGCCTTGACGAGGGTGATGTTGCCGACGACGTCGATCAGCTCGCCGTCGACCGCGGCGGCGCGGCTGGCGAACTCATGATGCAGCGGCCTGCCGGCCGCCGCCCGGCGGAAGATCAGCGTGACGAGGCAGGCCGCGACCACGACCAAGGCGCCGGCCATCTCCAAGCTCACCGTGCCCACGAAGGCGATGGCCCAGAATGTCGCGATGCAGGGCGGCAAAACGTTCCACACCAGCATGTTCTCGACCGTGAACAGAGCGTTGGAGGTCGCGGTGACGCGCGAGGTGAGGACGCCCGCGGGGCACGCCGCAAAATAGGCGGGTGCGTGGCCGGTGAGGTGCCGGAACAGATCCCGCCGGACGTCGCCGGTGACGCCCACGAACGTCGTGTTGCCGACCCAGGCCGCAATGCGCCAGAGGAGGTTGTCGCCGGTGATGAGGGCGGCCAGCAGGGCAAAGGCCTGCCAGGCTGCCGAGACGCTGCGCTCGGGCATCGACAGCGTGTCGACCAGAAGTTTGACGCCATACTGGGTGCCGATGGAGCAGAAGACGGCTAAGCCCACGGCACCCAGGATTACGGCATGGGCCAGGGAACGACGCCGCACATAGCGGAGAAAGAAGGCGGTGGGTCGCTTTGCGAACGATGCCAGGTCTTCCATTGCCATCTGCCCGTAACCCCAAAATCGAAGCGGCCGACCTAGCGCAACGCTGGGGGCCTCAATCCGGTTCAACGGCGCCGTTGCCGCTGGCGGGAGCCGTCTCCGGCATCGCCAGCAGGACCGTGAGGAACGCGCCGAGCGCGACCGTGGCCAACCCGAGGAAGGCTAATGGCGCGCCGAACACGCTCGCGAGGTACCCCGACGCGGCAGTGCTCAAGGCTGCGCCGAGGCCGGTTGCGCTGGCGACGATGCCCTGCGCCAGATTGAAGCGGCCGGTGCCGCGGGAGACGTCGGCCAGGGACAGCGGCACGAGCACGCCGAGCACGGCGGCGCATATTCCGTCGAGCACCTGTGCCAGCACGATCACGAGGGGGTCGCTGTTCCAGGCCAGCAGCAGCGCGCGCGCCGGCAATGCGGCAAACCCGGCGATCAGGACCGGGCGCCGCCCGCGGGATACGGCAAGGCGGCCGGCGGCCGGTGCGATCAGCGCGACCACCAGCTGCGGCATCACGATGCATGCCGCGACCAGCACCGTCGCCCACTGCCCCGAGCGAAGGGTCATCTCGGAGGCTGCGAGGGGGAGTATCGACGCATTGGCCGCATGGAACAGAAACACGCACCCCGTCAAGGCGATCATGGGGCGCTTGCCGAGCAGCTGCGCAATGCCGCTGCCGGGATTGCCCGCCTTGACCGCCGCCATGCCGCCGTCGGCGCGGATGGGATCGATCTCGTCCTCGCGAATGCGGGTCAGGGCGAAGACTGTCGGGATGGCCAGCGCCGCGGTGGCGTAGAACACCGCCTGCGGCGAGATCAGGTATCCGCAGATCCCCATCACCCCCGCGGCGAGACCGTTGCCGATCGCGGAGAAGCGGGCGTTGCGGCCAAGGCGAGGCCCAACGGCGGCATGTCCGACGAGGCCGAGCGTGATCGCGGCAATGGCAGGCCCCAGCACGGAACTCGAGACGACGTGGAGGAGCTTGGCGGTCGTGATGCCCAAGAAGGAGGGCATCAGAGCGATCAGCAGCGCGCTCGCACCGATCCCGACGACGGCTAAGAGGGCTGTGCGGCGCTTCGACGCTACGATGTCGACCAGCCAGCCCCCCGGCAGCTGGCTCAGAAGGCCCGCGACATTGCCGAATGCCAGCACGAGGCCGATATCAGCCTGGTTCCACTTCTGCGTCGTAAGATAGACCGCCAGAAAAGGGCCAAACCCCGTCTGGATGTCGGCCACGAAGAACGTGAACCAGTCCAAGCCGCGCTCGCTGATACGGGAAGCGGATCGCACTGGGGCGCGGACCTAGCTGGGGAGGCCGCCGCTGGGCGGCGTTCAGTTCGACAACGTCTTCACGACGAAGGGCGGCTCGTTCGGCTTGTACTCGGGGGCGGCCCGAAGCTGGTCACGCGTGACGTCGACGATGATTGCGATGTGGGCGCCGTCACGGACGAAGCGCAAGGCTTGCCACTCGACGGCAATCTTGCGCGTGCCGAGCCCAAGGAAACCTCCGAACTCTATGACGGCCGCGCGCAGTTTGCCCTGCGTGTCGGTCAGCAGATCGATGACCCGCCCGCTGTCGCCGTCGGTATTGCGCACGTCCCGGCCGAGCACGCTTTGCAGCCGGAAGGCGTTGCTCTCACCCGCCGGGCGCAATGGCTCCTCGGCGCGTGCCACGGACAGCAGCAGGCAGATCGCGACACTTGCGCAGATCAACGCTGCGCCGCTCGGCGAACGCTGCATGGAAGTGTCTCCGTTAGCCATTAGCCCCCATGTCAACGGCGCGGGTTGCGCGCGAGTTCCCAGTGCCGGCGACGCCCGCCGTGCGCGAAAGGATCGCAGGGCGATCCGGAAAGTTGCGCGCTGCGGCGCGGAACCGGTCCCTGTCGCTTCGCGTTAGACCGCCCGGAAGCAAGAACGCCGGAAGTCGAAACGGCAGAAGGCGAAACGTTCCTCCCACTGCGAGCCTGGCCTGGTCGAGCAAGCGATGTCGAAACCAGTTGGTGCGGGCGTGTTCGGATCTCGAAAACCCATGAAAATAGCTCAGGTTGCGCCTCTCACGGAAAGCGTGCCACCACGCTTGTACGGTGGCACGGAGAGAATAGTTTCCTACCTCACCGAGGAGCTGGTGAAGCAGGGCCACGACGTGACGCTGTTCGCCAGCGGCGACTCCATCACCTCGGCCAAGCTCGTCGCCGGTTGCGCTCAAGCTTTGCGCCTTAATCCGGCCGTGCGCGACGATGTTCCCTACTACATGGTCATGCTGGACAAATTGCGCCGGCAGGCCATGGATTTCGACGTCATCCACTTTCACCTGGACCGATACCCCTTCCCAATCTTCCGGGAGATAGCGCACAAAACGATCACCACCTTGCACGGTCGCCAGGATTTGCCGGACTTGTTTCCCCTCTACAGCAACTTTCCGGAGATGCGCCTGATCTCGATCTCGAACGCGCAGCGCAAGCCGGTGCCCTCCGCCTCCTATGCGGCGACCGTTTATCATGGCCTGCCCGCGGACCTGCTCACACCCACGCTGCATCCGCGCGGGGGCTATCTGGCGTTCATCGGCCGCATATCGCCTGAAAAGCGGGTGGACCGGGCGATACGGATCGCGCGGACGGTCGGTCTTCCGCTCAAGGTGGCGGCCAAGGTCGACCGGGTCGACGTCGACTACTTCAAGGCCGAGATCGAGCCTCTGTTCGCCGAGCCGGGCGTGGAGTACATCGGCGAGATCGACGAACGCCGCAAGCCGAACTTCCTCGGCGAGGCCCGCGCGCTGCTGTTTCCCATCGACTGGCCGGAGCCCTTCGGCCTTGTGATGATCGAGGCCATGGCCTGCGGCACCCCAGTGCTTGCCTTCCGCAACGGGTCCGTGGACGAGATCATCGACGAGGGCGTTACCGGCTACATCGTGGAGAGCGAGGAGGAGGCGGTGCGCAAGCTCGGCGCATTGCTCGCTCTCGACCGCGGACGCGTGCGCCGGCGTTTCGAAGAGCGCTTCACTGCGGCGCGGATGGTGGCCGACTATGTCAGAATCTACAAGGGCCTGGCGCCCGCCGCCATGGCGCGGCGCACGTTGCGGCTCGTGTCCGGCGTGGAAAGCGACACCGCCATCGTACAGTAGCGCTCTCGCGCGGGCTGTACGACGCGAGTGGGATGCCGAGAAGCGTTGCCGCCGGGCATCTGCACCCTTGGGCAATCTCGTGGGGTTGGCGCATGCCGAAACTCAAACTGACCGAGGCTGGCGCCCCACCCGCGGCCGTGGCGGCCGGAGAAGCGCCATTCTACATCCCGGCAACCGATGCCCCGGCCAGGGCGCGGCGCAACCTCAAGCACAACGACACGTTCGCCGTGTTCGACAGTCACGGTGACATCGGCGCAAGTGCAGGCGGCGAGGACGGGCTGTTCGACTGCGACACCCGCTACCTGTCGCACCTCGAACTGCTGATCACCGGTTCGCGTCCGCTGCTGCTGCATTCAGCCATCAGCGACGACAACATCAGCTACTACGTCGATCTCACCAATCCCGACATCTACGCCGAGGGCAGGATCGCCCTCCTCAAGGACACCATTCACATTTCGCGCCACATCTTCCTGCGCGAGGGGTCCCTGCGCGAGCGTATCGGCTTCATGAATCACGCGGCCGAGCCCGTGACCTTCACGCTGTCGCTCACCTTTGCTAGCGATTTTGCCGATATTTTCGAAGTGCGCGGCATCGAGCGTGCGCGGCGCGGTCAGGCCTGGAGCGAACTGCTCGGCGACAATGGCGCGCGCCTCAACTACCGAGGCCTGGACGCCACGGTTCGCTCGACGTCCATACACTTCGAGCCCGCGCCGAGCCGGCTACAGGAAGGTGCCGCCAGCTATACCGTTACGCTGGCCCCGCAGGAGCGGCGCGCGATCTTTGTCTCCGTCGCGAACCACGGCCAGCTCCCGGAAACGACCCTCTCGTTCTTTCGGGGCCTGATTGCCTCGAAGCGGGAGCTCAAGGTGCTGACGCGCGGCGTTGCCTCGATCGAGACCTCCAACTCCATCGTCAACGACATCCTGTGCCGGTCCGTGTCGGACCTCTACATGCTGATGACGCGGACCCCGGACGGCCTGTACCCGTATGCAGGCATACCCTGGTATTCCACCACATTCGGCCGCGACGGCATCATCACGGCCCTGCAGATGCTCTGGATGGATCCTGGCGTGGCGGCCGGCGTCCTGAGACGGCTCGCGCGGCTCCAGGCTGCGCGCGTCGACAGGAAGATCGACGCAGCGCCCGGAAAAATTCTGCACGAGATGCGCGGCGGCGAGATGGCCGCGCTCAACGAGATTCCCTTCCGCCAGTACTATGGCACCGTCGATGCGACGCCGCTATTCGTCATCCTCGCCGGCCAATATGCCCGCCGCACGGGGGACTGGGACCTCGTTCGCGAGCTCTGGCCGACGATCGAGCGCGCCCTGGCGTGGATCGACGGACAGGCTGATCCGGACGGCGACGGGTTTCTCGAGTACGCGCGGGGCGCAAGCACCGGCTTGTCGAACCAGGGGTGGAAGGATTCCTACGACTCCGTCTTCCACAGCGACGGCCGACTCGCCGAGGGGCCGATAGCGCTCGTCGAGGTGCAGGCCTACGCGTTCGCCGCGCGCCGCGTGGCGTCGGCCTGCGCGCGGGCGCTCGGCTTGCAGGAGCGGGCCGATGTGCTGAGCGCGCAGGCCGAACGGCTGCGCCGGCTGTTCAACGAGGCGTTCTGGTGCGAGGACATCGGTTTCTACGCGCTGGCGCTGGACGGCAAGAAGATGCCGTGCAAGGTGCGCAGCAGCAATCCGGGTCACGCCCTGTGGTGCGGGATCATCCCTCCCAAGCGTGCCGCAGTTGTGGCGTCGGCGCTTCTCGATTCGGATTTCTTCTCCGGCTGGGGCGTTCGCACAGTGGCCAAGGGGGAGGCCCGCTACAACCCCATGTCGTATCACAACGGATCGATATGGCCGCATGACAACGCCCTGATCGCGCGTGGACTAGCGAGCATCGGCGCCAAGCGCGGCGTCATTGATCAGTTCGAGGGCCTCATGCGCGCGACTTCCTATCTGGATCATCGGCGCATTCCCGAGCTCTTCTGCGGCTTTCGTCGCCGTCCTGGCCGGGCGCCGACGCTCTATCCCGCTGCCTGCTCGCCCCAGGCATGGGCGGCGGCAGCGCCGTTCTCTCTCATCCAGTCGATGCTGGGCTTGGAGTTCAGGCCGCAGGATGCCGAGGTGAGACTGAACAATCCCGTGGTGCCGCCGATGGCGGGCGCAGTGACGTTGCGCAACGTCACGCTCGGCAACGCGAGCGCCGATTTCACCGTCCGCCCGAGCATCGGCGGCGTGGCGCTGGAAGTGTTGCGAACCAGAGGTGATTTGCGCATTTCCCTCGTGATCGACGATTCGCCCCCGGGAAATGCATGGGCACTGTAGCGCTTGGCCGCCGTTCGCGAGCGCAGGACCTAACCCAGCACAACCAGGGCGCCGAGGCCCGCGCCGCCCACGAGTATCCGCCACCACGCGAACGGCGCGAAGCCGTGGTTGCTGACGAACTGCAGGAGATAGCGCACGACGAGGACGCCGGCGATGAAGGCCACCACGAAGCCGAGCGCAATACTCTGCATGTCGGCGAACGTCAGGCCGGCGTAGTTCTTGTAGAGATCGTAGGCGAACGCACCGGTCATGGTCGGCATCGCCAGGAAGAACGTGAACTCCGTGGCCGAGCGCTTGTCGACGCCCAGGAGCAGGGCCGCCACGATGGTGGACCCGGAGCGCGACACGCCGGGGATCATGGCCAGGCACTGGGCGAACCCGATCGCGACCGCAAGCGGGATGGGTATGTCCATCACATCGTGATAGCGAGGCTTCAACTGCATTTTGTCGACGGCCAGCAGCACGATGCCGCCAACAATCAGCGTCGTGCATACGAGCAGCGGCGACTCGAAGAAGACCTCCTTGATGTACTTGTGCCCGGCGGCGCCAATCACGGCGGCCGGCAGGAACGCCACGAGCACCGCGACGACGAACCGGCGCGCGCGTGCGTCGCTCGGCAGGTCGAGGAGAAGGCGGACGAGCTTGGCGGCGTAGACCGACAGGATGGCCAGGATCGATCCCAGCTGGATCAGCACCTCGAAGGTCTTGCCGGGCGAGTTGAAGCCCAGGAAGTGGCCGAGGAGCAGGAGGTGGCCGGTTGAGGAGACGGGGATGAACTCTGTCAGGCCCTCGACAAGACCGAGCAGGATCACGTGCCAGGTGGACATCCAGCGCCTCCGGCGGACGCACGAGTGATGGGTGATGAGCGACCAGTCGAGTACGCCCGGACGGCTTCTTCCTCAAGGGCGGGGCGACCGCGCCGTGCTATTCTCTTCTGGTTGTGGCGGTGCCGCACCGCTATTCTCGGGAGATCAGCGGATACTGTCGACTACCAATCTCCCGAGTTCCCCACCGATGACCGAGAGCCTGAAACAGCTGGTCCTGGCCGAGGCGCGCGCCGCAGGGTTCGATGTGACGCGCGTGACGACGCCGGCCGCGGTTGGTCACGTGGTCGCGGAGCGCCTGGCCGAGTTCCTGCAGGATGGCCGGCACGGCGACATGGAGTGGATGGCGACCACGGCCGAGCGGCGGCGGCACCCGCTCAGCATGTGGCCATCGGCCCGCTCGATCGTCATGCTCGGCATGAACTACGCCCCATCGAGCAATCCGCTCGCCGTCCTGGCTGAGCCCGGGCGCGGTGCAATCTCCTGCTACGCCCAGTGCAAGGACTACCACGATACCGTGCGCTCCGGCCTCAAGCGCGTGGCGGCAAGTCTGCACCGCGCCAGCGGCAGCGAGGTGAAGATCTTCGTCGATACCGCGCCCCTGATGGAGAAGCCGCTGGGCGAGGTGGCGGGGCTCGGCTGGCAGGGCAAGCATACCAACCTCGTATCCCGCGACTTCGGCTCGTGGCTGTTTCTCGGTGCTATCCTGACGGCGGCCGAGCTCGAGCCCGATCCGCCCGAGCAGGACCACTGCGGCACCTGCAGCCGCTGCATCGACATATGCCCGACGAAGGCCTTTCCGGCACCCTACCAGCTCGATGCGCGCCGCTGCATCGCCTACCTGACGATCGAACACAAGGGGCATATCCCCGCCGAGTTCCGCGCGCCGATGGGCAACCGCGTGTTCGGCTGCGACGACTGCCTGGCGGTGTGCCCGTGGAACAAGTTCGCCGAGGCCGCGCGGCACGTCCGCCTTGCGGCTCTGCCGGCAGCCGACTCTCCGCCGCTTGCCGATCTGCTGGCGCTGGATGACGCAGACTTTCGCAGACGGTTTGCCGGCACCCCGGTGAAGCGGACCGGACGCGACCGGGTGGTGCGCAACGCGCTGATCGCCGCCGGCAACTCGGGCGATGCCAGCCTGCTTCCCGCGGTGGAGCGCCTGCTCGACGACGGCTCGCCCCTGGTGCGCGCGATGGCGGTCTGGGCTCTGCAGCGGCTGGCGGAGCCGGAGCAGTGGCAGCATCACAAGTCGCAGCGCGCGGTGGGCGAAGGCGACGCGCATGTGCAGGCGGAGTGGGCCTGAGCATCGCTGGTGTGATCTTCAACTGCGTCGGTGAAGCGTGTGCTGATCGCGGGCGCTCTATGAGTTGTCATGGATCGCCTTCGGGCTCAGAATGCTCGTGTCGAGCAGGCCCAAGTGAAAGGGGTTCGCCATGATCTCTGAAGTCATAACCTTCAAGCTGCGCCCGGGCATGACGCGCGCCGAGGTGGTTGCCATGTACCGCAAGACCTCGTCGATCTGGCGCGCCAACCCGGACTGCATCCGCAAGTGCTACCTCTATGATGCCGAGAACCATCTCGGCGGCGGCGCCTACCTGTGGAAGAACCTCGCAGCTGCGAAGCGCGCGCACGGCGAGGAGTGGCGGCGGATGATCAATGATCTCTACGGCAGCAAGGATCAGATCACGATCACGTATTTCGAGACCCCGATCGTCGCCGACAATCTGGTGGGGCAGACTATCGAGGAGGAGCCGGCTGCCGGCAAGGCTGCCTAGGTCGCCCGCTGTGTCGGGCACCCGGCGAGGCCGGCATTGGATGCGCGAGGTCCGCTGATGCGGCTCTTCTGCTTCGGCTTCGGCTATTCGGCGGAGGCGCTGGCGCATATCTTGAGCGGACGCATCCTCGCGCTTTCCGGCACGCGCACCAGCCTCTCGGGCTCCGAGCCGCTGCTCAAGCCGAGGCTTGCCGCCTTCCAGGGCGATACGGCATCGGAGCATTTGCGGGCTCTGCTGCCCGGCACCACGCACATGCTCGTCAGCATCCCGCCCGACCTCGAGGGCGACGCGGTGCTGCGGCTCCTCCGCGAGGAGATCGCCGCGCTGCCCGACCTTGGCTGGATCGGCTACCTGTCGACCGTGGGCGTCTACGGCGATTGGCAGGGACAGTGGGTCGACGAGACGAGCCCCACCCGGCCCAAGTCGGAGCGCAGCCTGCGCCGCGTGCAGGCAGAGCGCGCCTGGCTCGACCTGGGCAGGGAGACCGGAAAGCGCGTGCAGGTCTTCCGGCTATCCGGCATCTACGGCCCTGGGCGCAGCGTCATCGACAATCTCAAGGCCGGCACGGCGCGACGCATCGTCAAGCCGGGCCAGGTGTTCAACCGAATACACGTGGACGACATTGCACAGGTGCTTGCCGCCGCCATCGACTCTCCGAGCACGCACAGCATCTACAATGTGAGCGACGACGAGCCGGCTCCGCCCGAGGATGTAGTGGCCTACGCCGCCGAGCTGCTCGGTCTGCCGACCCCGCCCGCCATCGCTTTCGAGGCGGCGGGATTGGACGGCATGGCCGCGAGCTTCTGGTCCGAGTGCAAGCGTGTCAGCAATGCGCGCGTGAAGGCCGATCTCGGACTGGAGCTGCTCTATCCGACCTACCGCGAAGGGCTCAAGGCGTTAGCTGCAACCTGAGCTCATTCAGCCGCCGTTCAGCTCCGTTCCCGCTTTCCGCCGTAAACCGCGACAAGATTGAAGGCCACCAGCGGGGGCTTGCGCAAGGCGGGCTCTACCGACTGCAAGCGGGCTCGGGGCGGGGTTGCGCCGACCCGGGATGACGTTGGGAGTGGGCAATGTCCGGGTCGCCGCTCGTGCTGCGCGCCGTCGTCGCGCTGGCAGCTCTTTGCATGTTCGATGCTTCGGTGCGCGCCAACGAGGCGGCGCACAAGATGGCCGAGAAATTCTCTGGCACGACGAGTGGAGAAGCCAAGAAGTCGACCACCAGCAAGGAGGAAGCGCAGAAGGCGCCCGCCGGCAAGACGCCCGAAACCAAAAACACCGAGTCCGGAAAATCGGAGGCGGAAAGGAAGGCCGAGGCCGAGAAGACGCGCGCAGCGCAACGCAAGGCGGCGGCCGCGCGCAGGGCCGCCGAGGCCAAGCGCCGCGCCGCGGCCAAAGCCGCCGAGGACGCGCGTCGCGCCGCGGAGCATCGGCGGGCGGACGAAGCCGACATGCTCGCGCGCGCCCGGCGCGAGGCCGAGGAGATGCGAACATCGCAGGCGCAGGAGCAGCTGGCCGAGGAAGCGCGGCGCCTGATCGCGGAGGCCGCCAGGGAGCGCGCAAAGGCCGAGGAGCTGCTCGCGGCTCAGGGCGGGCGTCAGGCTTCGTACGCGCGGTCGGCGGCGCAGCAGGAGGCGGACCGGATCGCCGACGAGCGCCTGGCCAACCAGCGAGCCGAGGAGGCGCGGCGCCTCGCCGAGAAGTTGCGGCGCGTGCGTGAGCTACGCAAGACGCGCCTTGCAACGCAGCCGCTGCCCGAGGTGGAAGAGATTCGCGTCGAGGCTTCGCCGACGCCTCCGTCGGCGGCCGCCTCGATGCAGGCGCCGCAAGACGCGCCCGCGCCGCCTGCGTCGGTGGCCGGGCCGGCCGCAGCGCCGGAGGCTCGCGCGCCGGTCGCAACCGCCGAAGCGGAGGCGCCCGCAAGTGCCCCCACGCAACCCGCAGCATCGGTCGAGACTGGCCCGAGGAACCTCGCGAGCCCGCCGGAAACGAAGCCGGAAGCCGTGGCTGCTACCCCTGCAGCGGTCGCTCCGCCGCCGAGCGCCGAGATCGTACCGCCGATGGCGGGTCCTGCGCCTCAGGCAACGGCAGCTCACAGGCCTGCGCCGGCAGCGAGCGCACCCGAGCCGAAGGTCGAGACGACTGCACCGCCAGCCTCACCTCCCGCTCTCGACGGGGCCCCGATTCTATCCGGGCCGAAGGCTGAGGCGGTCGCAGAGGTTCCCCCGGCACAGCCACCACCTCCGGTCGCTCGCGCCGAACCCCGCGCAGGCCACGATCCCGCCATGGCGCACGAATCCGTCAGGCCGCCAGAAGCCAGGGTCGCGACGAATCCCGGCCGCGACGGCGATGGCGTACTGGGCTCACGTCCATCTGGCGCCCCGGGGCCTACCATGTACGGGAGCCGCGCGACCCACTTCACGGTGCTGCTGACTATGGAGCCCGGCAACTACGGGATCCGGCGGCGCGGCCCCAAGGTCGCCGACCCGCTGCTGTGCGCGCGCGACGGCTGCTACGTCAGCACTGGTTCCGACAGCCCGGCCGTATTCCTCCCGGGCCGCAAGGCGACGGGCATCGGCAATACGCTAGGCGCGCGCGCGGGCGCGTGCCGACGGTCGCTCGGCTGTGTGTTTCGTGGTGTCGAGCTCGGGCCCCTGCCCGGTTATCTGCAGCCGGTCGATCTGCACGTGTTCAAGCACGATCGCAGGCCCGGCTACATGGTCATGGCCGACTCGAGCTGCCGCGCCGAGGCCGGACGCATCTCCTGCCGGCACGGCATCCATGCGGAGAGCTATACGCTCTGGGTGATCCCCGAGAGCGTCGCGGCCGCGGCCGGCCCGGAAGCCCTGCAGCGGGCCGTGGACGACGGCCTCAACAGTCCGCGCTCGGCCGAGCTTACCCCGCGTTGAGGGGTGGCGGTCCGCGCTATCGCGGAGCCCGCGGTCGAGCCGCCGACACTGCGGCTGATCCGGCGTCAATCCGCTGGCGCGGCGGCCCCGGCTTGCCTATCGTTGTCCGGTCGCCAAAGCCGCTTCGAGGGAGGAGGCGCCCATGCACGTCGGCGTCGCGATGTTCTGCACCGACTATTCGATCGCGCCGGCGGAGCTGGCGACCGCGCTGGAGGCCCGCGGGTTCGAGTCGCTCTGGTCTCCCGAGCACAGCCATATCCCGCTGAGCCGCACCTCGCCCTGGCCGCAGGGCGGCGAGCTGCCCAAGAAATACTATGACGTCATGGACCCGTTCGTGGTGCTGAGCGTAGCGGCGGCCGTCACTACGCGCCTGAAGGTCGCGACCGGCGTCTGCCTTGTTCCCCAGCGCGATCCGATCCAGACCGCCAAGCTGGTCGCCAGCATCGATCAGATCTCCCAGGGCAGGTTCCTGTTCGGCGTCGGTGCCGGCTGGAACGCCGAGGAAATGGCCGACCACGGAACCGACTTCAAGAGCCGCAACGAGGTGATGCGCGAACGCATCGAGGCCATGCGCGCGATCTGGACCAAGTCCAAGCCCGAGTATTCCGGCAAGCACGTGCAGTTCGGGCCGATGATGACGTGGCCGAAGCCGATCCAGAAGCCGCACCCCCCGGTGCTGGTCGGCGGCGCGATGCCGTATGGCGCCCGCCGCGCGCTTGCCTATGGCGACGGCTGGATGCCGCACGCCAAGCGCCCGACCTATCGCCTGCTCGACAAGCTGCCGGAGTACCGCGAGATGGAGAAGGCTGCGGGCCGCACGCTGCCGATTACGGCCTTCGGCGTCGAGCATGACCCCGAGGCCTGGGGCGCCTATCGCGACGCCGGTATCGAGCGGATCGTGCTGAGCATGGATTCGGAGAAGGCTGACGCGGTTCTTCCGAAGCTCGATGGGTGGGCGGCCAAGCTCGCGATGGTGACGTAGTTTTCGCGTAGCTTAGGTAAACGAAGCGAAGACCCAACTTCTCGGTCTCGCGTTCGCGCTTCTTGGGCTCTGCCCAGCCGCGCGCAGCGAAGCGCTTGCGCTTGCTTGCAAGTCCACTACCGTTGCCTCCCGCGCGACCGCCAACAAGAACCCGTGACAGGGAGTGGACGCATGCAGAAGGGCATCGGCACCTCATCGACTCGCGATGCTGGTCCCGTGGAGCGCATCGCGCGCATTGCCGAGGTCATCGAGACATCGGCGGCGCGCAACGAGGAGCTCGGCCGGCTTGCTCCCGAAGTCGTCGAGAAGCTGCACGAGCAGCAGCTCTTCCGCATGCTGTTGCCGCGCGACTACGGCGGGGAGGAGCTCGATCTCGTCACCTGGTTCCGCGCCCTGGAGGCGCTTGCCAAGCTCGACGGCAGTACCGCTTGGTGCGTCGGGCAGATGAACGGGTGCGCGGCCACTGCGGCCGCGGTCGAGCCGGCGGTGGCGCGCCGGATCTGGGGCGAGCCGCAAAGCGCGCTGAGCTGGGGCCCGCCCGTCAAGGCGCGCGCCGACGAGGTCGAGGGCGGGCACCGCGTGACCGGCGAATGGATGTTCTCGAGCGGCAGCCGGAACGCCACGTGGATTGGCCTGCACGCGCCCGTGTTCGACAAGAGCGGAGCACCGGTGAAGCTGCCCGGGGGCGCGGCTCTGCGAATCTTCTTTGTCCCGGCGGGCGAGGTCGAATGGATCGAGAACTGGAACGTGCTCGGCCTCGTCGCGACCAACAGCGGCGGGTTCAAAACCGACGGGCTGTTCGTGCCGGAGGGCTATTCCGTCGTGCTGCGCCATCCGCTCGAGGCCAAGATCAAGTCACGACAGTACATATTCCCCATGAACAGCTTCTTTGCCATCGGCTTCTCCGCGGTCGCGCTCGGCATTGCCCGATCGATGCTCGAAGCATGCAAGGCGCTCGTCACCGAGAAGAAGCCGCGGCTGGCCAAGTTCTCGCTGCTGGAGAACCACCACGTCCATTTCCAGATCGGGGAGGCGGAGGCGCGGCTGCGCTCGGCCCGCGGCTACGTCGAGGCGACCGCACAGAGGGTTGGGCAGGACGTTCTCGACACGGGAGAGCTGTCGATTGCGCAGCGCATGGATATCCGCATGGCCGCCACCTTCGCCATCCACGAGGCCAAGGCCGTTGCCGACACCGTTTGGGAGATTGCGGGCGCCAACGCGATCTTCGAGACCGGTCCTTTCGAGCGCCGCCTGCGCGATATTCGCACGGTGATGCAGCAGGCGCAGGGCCGCAAGGCGCATCTGCAGGATGTCGGCGCCTACCTGCTGGGCCTGGAGCCCGCGCTCATGTTCGCGTGATCGCCCTGCCGTGCAGTGCAGGAGGCTCAGGCGCGCAATTGTTCAAGGCGGGCAGGCTCTGATAGCGTCGGGTAGAATTGAAGGAGCCGGGGATCAAGCCCGGCCGTCTCCAGGGAGAACGCGAATGGCAATGGCAAACGCAGAGGTGCGCAAACCGATTCCGTTCGATACCGGGCGGCTGGACCGGCTCTTGGACGAGGCCGGCATCGACGTGCTCGTCGCCACGTCCAAGCACAACGTGCAGTACCTGCTCGGCGACTACAAATTCTTCTTCTTCGAGGCCATGGATGCCGTCGGCATCAGCCGCTACCTGCCCGCCGTCGTCTACCAGAAAGGCAAGCCCGAGCGCACGGGCTACGTCGGCAACAGCATGGAGGCCTACGAGAAGGAGCTCGGCAAGCTCTGGCCGCAGAACCTCTATCTTTCGACCTGGACCAGCCCCGACACCATGCAGCGCGTTGCCGAGCACATTGCCAAGCTCGGCCCCGGCGTGCGCCGCGTCGGCGTGGAGGCGGCGTTCCTTCCAGCCGACGCCGACAAGGTGCTGCGCCGCGAGCTGTCGAACGTCGACGTGGTCGATGCCTTCTTCCCGCTCGAGCGCCTGCGCGCCGTGAAGACGCCGAAGGAGATCGAGTTCTTGCAGTTGGCCTCCGAGCGCGTGGTGGAGAGCATGAACGTCGTGTTCGCGCAGTGCGCACCGGGCAAGACCAAGCAGGAGCTGGCGGATGCGCTGCGGGTTGAGGAGGTGAAGCGCGGGCTGGCGTTCGACTACTGCCTGATCGCGGCGGGCACGAGCCTCAACCGGGCACCGTCGGACCAGAAGCTCGAGGCCGGCGACGTGGTGTCGATCGACTCGGGCGGCAACTACCACGGCTACATCGGCGATCTCGCGCGCATGGGCGTCGTCGGCAACAAGCCGGACGCCGAGCTCGAGGACCTGCTGGGCTTCGTCGAGGAGGTGCAGATGGCCTCGCGCAAGCCGATCCGGCACGGCGCACCGGGCAGCTCCATCTGCGCCGTCGGAGAGCAGCTCCTCTCCGCCTCCCGGCACAAGGCCTACACGCATTTCATGGCGCACGGCATGGGCCTCGTGACGCACGAGGCGCCGCGGCTGATGGATAATGGGCCCGTTCCCTATCCGGGCTATGACGCGAGCCGCCCGCTGGAGGCCGGCATGGTGCTGTCGATCGAGACCACCATGAACCACCCCAAGCGCGGCCTGGTGAAGCTCGAGGACACCGTGCTCGTCACCGAGGGCGGCTGGAGAGGCCTGGGCGACGGCGTTCGCGGCTGGCAGCCGACGGCGGGCTAGATCTAGTCTAGGTGCCGGGGCGCCTGGGGATTTCGAGGCCGCGCCTGACGGCGGGGCGCGCGAGGCCGCGATCGAGCCAGGCCGGCACGTGCTTCAGCGCGTCGAACTCGACGAGGTCGCGCGCGCCGTAGAAGCCGATAAGGTTACGCACCCAGCCCAACATGGAGATGTCCGCAATCGTATAGTTGTCCATGATCCATTCCCGCCCGTCGAGGCGGGTCTCAAGGACGCCAAGCAGCCGTTTCGACTCGATGCGATAGCGCTCCAGCGGGCGCTTGTCGGCGATCTCCCGGCCCGCGAACTTGTGGAAGAAACCGAGCTGGCCGAACATCGGGCCGATGAAGGCCATCTGGAAAAAGACCCACTGGATTGTTTCGTAGCGGCGTGCCGGCTCTCCAGGGAGCAGCTTGCCGGTCTTCTCCGCGAGGTAGAGCAGAATGGCCCCGGATTCGAAAAGGCCGAGGGGAGCGCCGCCCGGGCCGTCGGGATCGATGATCGCGGGGATCTTGCCGTTCGGATTGAGCGACAGGAACTCGGGCGTCCAGGTGTCATTCCTGCCGATGTCGATTGCGTGCGGCTCGTAGGGCAGGCCGATCTCCTCGAGCGCGATCGATACTTTGACGCCGTTCGGCGTCGGCAGCGAGTAGAGCTGCAGCCGGTCGGGGTGTTTCGCGGACCAGCGCCTGGTGATGGGGTAAGCTGAAAGCTCGGGCATCCAAGCCTCCGCTGATTGCGGGATTTCCATCAAGATGGGGATGCACCGCGGCCGCGCAACTGCAGCGGGTTGACGGCCGTCCGCGCGAGTGAGGTCCGCCTTGCCGCTCGGCCTTGGGCGTATGCTACCAGCCCGGATCGGTCGGGCGCAGGCCAAGCAGAACCTTGCCGGCG
>Ga0111539_10001662_pt1 | contig 29721 bp, 23 predicted proteins | sample RhiMethybrSRZTD1_FD_79667 | JGI IMG/M metagenome (GOLD analysis project Ga0111539, IMG submission 79667) | Populus rhizosphere microbial communities from Tennessee, USA - Rhizosphere MetaG P. TD hybrid SRZTD1 (version 2) (version 2) | ecosystem: Host-associated > Plants > Roots > Rhizosphere >...
GCTCTTTCGAGCTCTGACCTTCGCGCCTTCGCGGTTCGAGTTCTTGGCGCAGGCCGTTTGGCGGCCTTGGCGGATTTGGCGGTTCAAATCTCCGAACCGAGATGTGACGAATCGTGAGAGAGCGGCGCTAGAGCCCGATCCCGTTCTCGAGGTTGATCCAGGCGCCGACCGTCGCGGTCTCGTCGCCGGTGCAGCCGGCGTACGGGTCATTCGCGCCGCGGCACCAGGTGTTCCCCATGTGGTCCGGCTTGTTGTAGAGGACGCTGGTCTGCGGTGAAGCGCCGACCACGCCGGTGTTGGCGTGCAGGCTGTCGAAATGGCTGGTCGCATCGGGACCGAGGAAGTCGGGACCGTTCGCTGCGTCCGCTCCCTGATGGCAGCCGTAACAGGCTCCCTTGGGCCTCGGGCGGCTGAAGAGCGGCTCCATCTGGGCCTCGAACATCGCGCGCGACGCCTCGTCCGGGTCGCCGCCGCCATCGGCGCCGCCACCGCCGCCGCCGCCCTCGTCCACGACCTCGTACGAGCCCGTGCAGCTCGTCAGCAGCCACGCGCACACCGCGGCAGACAAGAGCCGCAAGGACAACATGTGAGCGCAGGGTTGCAACCCCAGGACCAGCGCAGGCCCGAGCGTTTGCAGGATTTGCGCCGCGGGGGATGGCGACAGCTGTCGCCGCCCCTGCAGATGGCTGGTCGCGGTTGCGCCCCCGCACGACCGCAGTGCAACATGGGTCAACTATGCGAACGCGCGTCGGGGTGCTCGCGCTCACTATCCTGGTTTCGGCTGGCTGCGGAAAGATCAAGGAGGTGAGCTCGGACGGCGCGCCGGAATCCGACGCGACCCCGGAGTTCGACGCCGCGCCTCCCGGGCCGTGCGATCCGGGCGGCGAGCCGACCTTCGACGAGGCCTACGACTGCCTCATCCAGGCCGGTTGCGAGCTGGTGACCCACTGCTTCATCCCGTACACGGTCGAACAGTGCAAGACGCTCGACCTCGAGCTCTTCGACCTCGACGTGCGCCTCCACCGCGAGGTGGTCCGCCAGGGAATCGAGCAAGGCACGGTCGTGTTCCACCCCGAGGTGGTCGCCGATTGCTACGCGGCGATCACCGGCAAGGAGTGCCCGTTCCTCTTCGAGCACGGAAACGACTCGTTCGACTTCGGTGACCTCTGTCCCGTCTTCGAAGGCACCGTGGCCAGCGAGGGCGTCTGCTTCACCGCCTCCGAGTGCGAGCTCGCCGGCTCCGAGTGCCTCCTCGGCGCGTGCGAAAACGCGGCCTGCTGCCCCGGCACCTGCGTCGCGCCGGCCGCCGACAACGAGTCGTGCGACGGCCGGCCCTGCGGCGCCGGATCCTATTGCGTGGCCGGTCTGTGCCGGCCGGGCGTCGAGAGCAGCCCGTGCAGCGACACCGGCGATTGCGACGAGGGGCTCTGGTGCGACGGCGAGATCTGTCAGCCCGAGCTCGAGTCGGGCGCCTCGTGCGTCGTGTTCGAGTCCTGCCCGGGGCCCGAGGTCTGCCTGGTCCCGCCCGGGAGCAAGTCGGGCACCTGCGCTCGCATCGACCAGCCGGACGCCCCGTGCAACGACCAGTGCATGGGTCTGCAGTGCGATCAGCCGAACCCGTCGGAGCTCGGCAGCTGCGTCCCCTACATCACCGAGGAGGGCGAGGACTGCAGCGTCCTCTCCTGTGGGCTCTCGTTCGAGTGCGATCGCGGGGCCGACCAGTGCGTGCCCAAGGGCGAGGTCGGCGCCGAATGTCTCGACAGCTTCGACGACTGCGTGCCCGGCCTCTTCTGCGACAACGAGATCACCGGGCCCGGGACCGGGCACTGCACGGCGCGGCTGGCCGCCGGCGAGACCTGCGCCGACGATGACCACTGCCACTCCGACTTCTGCGACGACACCGGCGACCCCGTGTGCGCGCCGATCCCCGACTGCTGGGTACAGTAGCCCGTGGCCGGCGAGGAGCGCTGGGACTTCGTCGTCGTCGGCTCGGGCTTCGGCGGCAGCGTGAGCGCGCTGCGCCTGGTCGAGAAGGGCTACCGGGTGCTGATGCTCGAGCAGGGCCGGCGGCTCGGGCCGGGCGACTTTCCCAGGACCAACTGGAACCTCAAGCGATGGCTGTGGATGCCCGGGGTGGGGTTTCGCGGCCTGTTCAGGATGACCTTCCTGCGCCACGTGACGGCGCTCTCGGGTGTCGGGGTCGGCGGCGGCTCGCTGGTCTACGCCAACACCCTGCCGGTGCCGACCGACCGCTTCTTCGCCGCCGACAGCTGGGGGCACCTGGCCGACTGGAAGCGCGAGCTCGAGCCGCACTACGCGACCGCGCGCCGGATGCTCGGCGCGGTGCCGAATCCCTACGTCACCCGTCCGGACGAGGTCATCCGCGAGCTGGCGAAAGACCTCGGGCGCGAGGATCACGTCCACCCGACCGAGGTGGCGGTCTACTTCGGACAGCCCGGCGTCACCGTCCCGGACCCGTTCTTCGACGGGCAGGGGCCGGAGCGGACCGGCTGCATCCAGTGCGGCGGCTGCATGCTCGGCTGCCGGTTCGGGGCCAAGAACACGCTCGACAAGAACTACCTCTACCTGGCCGAGAAGCTCGGCCTGGTCATCCGCGCCGACAGCCAGGTGGTCGGCATCGCGCGCGAGGCGGACGGGCAGGGCGGCTACCAGATCGAGGTGCGCGAGGGGACACGCCGGTGGCGGCGGCGGCGCCACCTGGTGCGCGCCGATCGCGTCGTCCTGGCCGGCGGCGTGCTCGGCACGGTGGATCTCCTCCTCCGCATGCGCGCGAAGGGCGGCGGGCTGCCCGACCTGTCGCCGCGGGTCGGCGACTACGTCAGGACCAACTCCGAGGTGCTGATGGGGGTGGTGAGCCGGCGGCGCGACGTCGATCTGTCGAAGGGCATCGCCATCGGATCGATCCTCCACACCGACGAGCACTCGCACATCGAGCCGGTCCGCTACCCGGCCGGCTCCGGCTTCTTCCGCACCATGATGGCGCCGCACGGGCCGGGGTCGAACGCCTTCTCGCGGCTGGCGCGCGCCGCCGGCTTCGCGCTCCGTCACCCGTGGCGCACCCTGCAGACCTGGCTGGTGCCCGACTGGGCCCGCTTCACGATGATCCTCCTCTACATGCGCACGCTCGAGGGGCACCTGCGCTTCAAGCTCGGCCGGCCGCTCCGGCGCTTCTTCCGGCGCGGCATCACCACCGAGCTGGGCGACGGGCCGAAGCCGACCGCGGCCATCCCGGAGGCGACCGACCTCGGTTACCGAGTCGCCGAGAAGATCGACGGCTACCCGACCAGCATGATGACCGAGACCCTGCTCGGCATCCCGACCACCGCCCACATCCTGGGCGGCTGCGTGATGGGGGAGGGGCCGGAGGCCGGCGTCATCGACAGCCAGCACCGGGTGCACGGCTACCCCGGCCTCTACGTCATCGACGGCTCGGCGGTCTCGGCCAATCCCGGCGTCAACCCGTCCCTCACCATCTGCGCCCTGGCCGAGCGCGCGATGACCTTCATCCCGCCGCGCCCGTAGCGCGCGGCGCGCGGCGGTGCGTTCATGGCTGGATGCGCCGGCTCGCGCCCCCGGTCCTGGTCCTGGTGGCGGCGGCGGCGGCCTGCGCCGGCGGTGCGCCGGATCGCCCGGCCGCCCCGGCGGGACGACTGCCCGCGCGCGCCGCGCCGGTGAGGACGATCACGACGACGCGCACCCTCTACCGCCACGCCGGCTTCCTGTGGAACGCGGCGGTCGCCGCGCTGCCCATCGGCGCGCGCCGCGCGAGCTCCGGCCACCCGGGAGACGGCTATCGCTTCGGCGCGGTGCGCGACCCGGCCGCCTGGCGCGCGTTCGTGGCCGCCGCGGAGATCCGCGACCTGCCGGAGGTGCGCTTCGACCGCGAGATGGTCGTGTTCGCCCTGCTGGACGACGGGACGGCCGCGCTCTCGCCGGCCAGCTGGAAGGTCGATGGATCCGGGCGCGCCGTCTTCACCTTCGCGCAGGCCGGCGCCGAGCCGTTCGACCCGGACGCTGTCCCCGGCACCCTGGCGGTGGTCGATCGCGCCGGCGTCCGGTCGATCGCATTCCGCACCCTCGACGGCCGCGAGCTCTGCACCCTCGCCCTCTGAGCGCTGCTAACATGGCGGCGCGGTGGCCAGCGCGTACCTCGAGGTGCAGGAGAGCGGCGGCCCGCGGGCCGTTTCGCTGGGGACCGCTCTGGTCACCATCGGCGCCGCGCCCGAGTGCGATCTCGTGCTCGCGGCGCCCTGGATCGCCGCGCGCCACGCGCGCCTCGAGCTGGTGGCGGGCGCTCACCACCTGGTGGCGGAGGACGGGGCCGAGGTCCTGCTCGGCGGCGCCAGCGTGACCGACGCGGTCCTGCACGACGGCGACATCGTCCGGCTGCCGGATCCGACCACCGCCGGGCTGGTCACCCTGGTCTACCACAACCCGCTGGCCCCGCGGATCGCGCCGGTCCAGCACTTCGCGACCCCGCCCGGCACCGCGCTCCTCACCATCGGGCGCGCCGGCGCCGACATCGTGCTCGACCAGCCGCTGGTCTCGCGCCACCACGCCGACCTGGTGTGGCACGACGATCATCACCTCCTGCGCGATGGCGGATCGCAGAACGGCACCTGGGTCAACGGCGCGCCGGTGCGCGGCGAGCGGCGCCTGGCCCCCGGCGACGTGGTGCAGATCGGCACCTTCCGCCTCACCTACGACGGCGACAGCCTCGACTCCTTCGACCAGCGCGGCGCGATCCGGATCGACGCGGCCTCCGTCGAGCGGAAGGTCGGCGATCGCGTGCTCCTGGCGCCGACCACCCTGTCGATCGAGCCGTGCGAGTTCGTCGCCATCGTGGGCGCCAGCGGGGCCGGCAAGTCGACCCTGCTCACCGCGCTCTGCGGATTCGCGCGCGCCACCAGCGGCAAGGTCGCGATCAACGGAGACGACCTCTACGCCGGCTACGACGCCTACCGGTCGATCATCGGGTTCGTGCCGCAGGACGACATCCTGCACCGCTCGCTGCCGGTCGCGCGCGCCCTCTACCACGCGGCGCGCCTCCGGCTGCCGACCGATACCGCCCCCGCCGAGCTCGCCGAGCGCATCGCCTCGGTGCTCGCCGCCGTCGACATGGACGGTCACGCCGACAAGCGGATCGACGAGCTGTCGGGCGGCCAGCGCAAGCGGGTCTCGATCGCCTGCGAGCTCCTCGCCGATCCGCTCCTGCTCTTCCTCGACGAGCCGACCTCGGGGCTCGACCCCGGCCTCGAGCGCAAGCTCATGTACACCCTGCGCCGGCTGGCCGACGGCGGCCGCACCATCGTCCTCATCACCCACGCGACCGCCAACATCCGCATGTGCGATCACATCGCGTTCCTGGTGGGCGGGCGCCTGGCCTACTTCGGACCGCCGTCGCAGGCGCTCGGCTTCTTCGCGGTCGAGGACTTCGCCGACATCTACGCAGCCACCGACGAGCCGGACAGCGCCGCGCGGTGGGCCGAGCGGTACCGGACCTCGCTGCAGCACCAGAAGTACGCGGTCGAGCGCCCGGCCCGGGCGCCCGCGGCGCCGTCGGTCGAACAGCGGGCAGAGAACGAGCGGCGGACGCGGAGCTTCTCCCACTCGCGCGGCCGCCAGCTGGCAGTCCTCTGCCGGCGCTACCTCGAGCTCCTGGCCGCCGACCGGCGCAACCTCGCTCTTCTCCTCCTCCAGGCACCGATCATCGGCGTGCTCCTGGTCCTCGTCTCGCGCTCCGACAGCCTGGTGGGGAGCCGCATCGAGGCCAAGAAGCTCATCTTCATGCTGGCGACCACCGGGGTCTGGTTCGGCGTCATCAACTCGGCGCGCGAGATCTGCAAGGAGCTGTCGGTCCTGCGCCGCGAGCGGCTCGCCGGCCTGCGCGCCGGGCCCTACCTCGGCTCGAAGGTGCTGGTCCTCTTCGCGCTGGTGGTGGTGCAGAGCGCGCTCCTCTTCGGTGTGGTCGCGCTCAAGACCGAGATGCCGACCTCCGGCATTCTCCTGCCCGCCGCCCTCGAGATCTACCTCACCATCGTCCTGTCCGGCCTGGCCGGCATCGCCCTCGGCCTTGCGGTCTCCGCGGTCGCTTCCACCCCGGACAAGGCGACCAGCCTCATCCCCATCGTCCTGGTTCCCCAGGTCCTCTTCGCCGGGATCATGTTCGCCCTGCGCGGCGTGCCCAACGCCATCTCCTACCTGGTCTCGGCGCGCGCCGCGGTCGACGCCATGTCGGCCACGGTCGACACCAACCAGCTCACGGTGCCGATGATGGCGCTCCTCCCGCCCGAGCCGCAGTACGACCACACGCCCGCCATCCTCCTCACCGCCTGGGCCTTCCTCATCGCCCAGTCCCTCTTCTTCGGCGCCCTCGCCTGGTGGGCGCTGCGCCGGCGCCGCTGAGCGCCTGTCCGGTGGCGGCCGCCTCCACCGCGGTGGTACCCGGCGCCACCGGCGTGCGGCTCGCCTCGCACTTGCGGCGGCACGGCGGCTGCACATGCCCGCGGCAGGAGGAAGGCATGCAGACCGCCGCGCTCTGGAACCGCTACGTCGGCTTTCTCCGCGACCACGTCCCCGCCGCGCATGGCAACCTGGCGCCCGGCGCCTCCGAGGACCGCATCGCCGCGCTCGAGCGCCGCCTCGGCTGCCGCGTGCCGGAGCCGGTGAAGGTGGTGTGGCGGCTGAACGACGGCCAGCGGCAGACCATGCTGGCCAACCATCTGGTCGAGGCCACCCCGTGCATCCCGACCCTGTCGTTCCTTTCCACCGACATGGTGGCCCGCGTCTGGACCGAGTGGGCCGAGCTGCGGCGCCGGCTACCGCCCGGCGAGCTCGACGCGCTCCACGGCGCCACTCGCTCGCTGGTCCCCGGGGTGGTGCGGCCGCTCTACACATCGCCCCTGTGGATCCCGCTCTGGGCCGATCCCACCCGCGCCGACTACCTCGGGATCGACTTCGACCCGGGCGAGACGGGTCGCCTCGGCCAGATCATCAACTTCGGGCGCAACGAGGACGATCACTTCCAGGCCGCGACCGACTTCGACGACCTGCTCGCCTGCCTGGTCGCCGAGGTCGAGTGCGGGCGGTGGCGCGCCTCGCAGATGGGCTACGGCGACCGGCTGATCCCCTGGTTCGGCGCCCCGCGCTCCCACTTCTTCGACGCGCTGCACGCCCGCTGGCAGCGGCGCAACCCGCGCCGCCGCGCCGGGCCCTGATCGCCCGCCGCCGTCAGGGGCACGAGCTCATGTGGTCGATCCAGGAGGCGGTGACCGCCAGCTGGTAGTTGTCGGCCACGTCGGTGGCCAGCGGAGGCATCTGGCCGGCGCCGCGGGTGGAGTCGCGCACGTAGAGCTGCGAGCCGGTGCCGTCGCCCACCGTGAGCTTGTCGCAGATGTTGTTGGCCCCGAGCGGGGTCTCGAAGCGGAAGTCGATGGTCGGCCGCTCGCCGCTCGGCCGGTGGCAGTGCGAGCAGTTGGTGTGGTAGTAGGCGCGCGAGCGGTCCTCGTCGTCGAAGCTGGGGTCGAGCGAGCTCGGCAGCCGCGCCACATCGACGCCGTTGTTGCCGCCGGCCAGCACGCCGATGGCCGCGAGCGTGTCGATCTGGTTGGCGATCACCCCGCCGTAGCTGGCCGGGCGGTCGAGCTGGACCGCCTGCAGCCCGAGCACGCGGCCGGCCACCGCGTTGTGGCAGCGGGTGCAGTTGAGGCGGGCCGGGTAGATGTGCGTGTGCGCGACCTCGCTGCCGGAGGCGTCGGTCAGGGTCCAGACCGTGCGCTCGTCGGTCGAGCCCGGCGTGATGAGGTCGGCCTCGCTGCCGTCCTCCCTCCAGCGGTAGCTGAAGCCCTGCCAGGGCTCGAGGCAGTCGCCTTCCTCGCAGCGCTTGACCAGGAACCGGGTCTCGACCGGGAAGCGGGTGGCGGGATCGTCCGCCACGCCCTCGAGCCAGAACTCCTTCACCAGGATGGTGCCGACCGGCATGGTCAACGCTCCGCGCTCGGTCCAGCCGATGCTCTCGCCGTCGGGGATGAGCAGGAAGCGGCGCTTGAGCGCCCCGTCCGACCACAGGGGCGAGTTGATCTCGAAGGGGATGAGCTGGGGCGCCAGCTGGTGGCCGGGGACGTCCTGGTAGCAGCCGGTGGCGGCCAGGCTGGGCGGCGGGTCCTCCGGGATGGCGCAATCGCCGACCGGAAGCCGCTCGTCGAGGCCGAGCCGCAGCGTCGGGCTGCCGTTCCAGCGCGCCACCAGCACCTGGCCATCTTGATTGAAGGCGGCCATCGGGTTGCCGCGCGGGTCGATGAGGAGCGAAGGCGCGATGGCGCCCTGCGCCGGGTCGCCGTTCAACGCCGAGTCGAGGAAGGTCCAGCTCTCGTCGTCGCTGCTGGCGCGCGCCGCGTACACCTTGCGCGACTGCCGGTCTCCTTCGTACCAGGACAGGGTCACCTGGTCGCCGGCCAGCGCGATCGAGGTCCCCAGCGCGTCGTTCTGGATCTCGAGATCCGCCGCGTGGGCGGTGCGCAGCCAGCCGTCTGCGTTCCAGCGGGCGGCGTAGGCGTGCCGGGTGGCGCGCGCGTCGTCGTCGTCCTTCTGCCAGGAGACCGCGATCGTCCCGCCGGCCGCCGCCAGGTCGGGCCGCTCGGCCAGGCTGAAGTCGACGCCGCCGCCGGCGAGCTCCTCCCAGCCGCTGCCGGCCTGGCGGAAGGTGCGCAGCGCGCGGCCGCCGCTGACCAGCGCCACCACCGCCTTCTCGCCGTCGGCCGCCAGCGCCAGGTCGCTCGTCACCGTCACCGCGTCGAGCGGCGCCTCGCTGACCAGCTCCGAGCCGTTCCAGCGCGAGACCTCGATCGCCCCGCCGGTCGACACCGCCGCCAGCGGATTGCCGCCGTCGTCCACCGCGACGTCGAAGAACGGCACCCCGGATACCGCGGAGACCGGGACGGTGCCGAGCAGCTGCCAGTCGCCGCCCGCCAGGAGCGCGAGGGTCACTCCGCTCTCACCCCGGAAGCCGGCCGCGATGGCGTCGCCGCCGCCGGCCAGCCGCAGCTCGCCCTGCTGGCCCGCGATGGCGCCGAGCTCGACCCATTCGGCGCCCTCGAGCCGCTGGACCGACACCCGGCCGGCCCCATCGAGCCACCCGACGATGGGCGCGCCGTCGGCGTCCACCACCAGCTGCGGCCGGCAGCATCCGGCATCGGCCAGCGCCCCGGGGGAGGCGGGATGCTGCCAGACCGGCAAGGTGAACGACCAGGTCTCGCCGGCGAAGGCGGTCCCGTCCTCGGCCTCGAGCTGGCTGCCGACCGAGATGGTCACCACCGCCGGTGTCGCCGGCGGCTCGCTCACCAGGACGGTCACCACCGTGCCGTCGTCCGAGACCGTCGCGTCGTGCGCGATCGGCGCGCCGCTCGACTCGAGCGCGATGCTCTCCTCGCTCACGGTGGCCGGGTCGACCGGCTGCGAGAACGTGAGGACGATCGGGTCGTAGACGTAGACGTTGTCGGCGTCCGCCTCCGGCGTCCGGCTCACCAGCACGAAGCCGCCGCCGTCGGCCGAGGCGCCGTCGTCGTCGCCGCATCCGCCGCAGCCGGCCCCCAGCGGGACAGCGCTCACCAGCGCGAGCAAACCGACGCGGAGCAGCATGGAGTCTCCTAGGGCTTGAGCGTCCCGTCCTTCTTCTCCATGGTCTTCTTTTCGGGCGCCTTTGTCTCGGGGGTCTTCGTCTCCGGCGGCTCGGGGACCGGGGTCTCGACCGGCGCCGCGTCGGCGAAGTTGAACTCCACCCGACGGTTGGCCGCGCGGCCCTTGCTGGTCGAGTTCTCCGCCACCGGCTTCTCCTCGCCGAAGCCGACCGCCTCGAGGCGATCCTCGGGCACCCCCTTCTCGATGAGGTACATCCGCACCCGGTCGGCGCGCCGCTGCGACAGGTCCTTGTTGTAGTCGTCCTTGCCCTTGTCGTCGGTGTGGCCCTCGATCCGGATCTTCGGGATCTCCGGGTGGTTGACGATGACCGCGGCCACGTTGTTGAGCAGCCGGTTCGACCGCTTCATGATCGTGGCCTTGTTGGTGTTGAAGTAGACCTTGTCGAGGATCTTGAGCGAGGTCTGGGTGATCTGCACCAGCTGCTTCTTCTTGCAGCCGTGGTTGGCGGCGGTGCCCGGCTCGTCGGGGCAGTTGTCGAGACGGTCGACCACGCCGTCCTTGTCGCGGTCGGTGTCGGGGCAGCCGTGGTTCTCGACCGGGCCGGCCTCGCGCGGGCACTTGTCGGAGGCGTCGAGCACGCCGTCCTTGTCGTCGTCGGGGTCGGGGCAGCCGTCGGTGTCCTCGAACCCGTCGACGTCTTCCGGCTGATCGATGCAGGAGTCGAGCGCGTCCGACAACCCGTCGCCGTCCTTGTCCGGCACCTGGTCGGGACAGCCGTCGTCGTCCTCGAAGCTGTTGACCGTCTCCGGCTCGGTCTTGCAGCGGTCGACGTCGTCCATGATGCCGTCGCCGTCGGAGTCCTTCGCCTTCGGGCAGCCGTCCGGCGGGTCGCCGGCCTCCTTGGGGCACTTGTCGACGTCGTCGGTGATGCCGTCGCCGTCGCCGTCTCCCGGCAGCTTCTCCACCACCGCCGGGCGGCCGAGCGTGAGCGTGAGGCCGAGCAGGGCGGCCCAGTGGTTGGTGCCGTCGCGCGGGTCCGAGGTGGCGCCCTCCTCGATCCGCCGCGGCGCCCGGTAGTAGCGGCCGTCGAGCCGGAGCATGAGGAGGCGGCTCAGCTGGTACTTGGCCCCGATGCCGAGGTGGCCGACCTTGTCGGCGTCATCGGACAGGACTTCCTGATCGGAGGAGACACCGATGGTGCCGAAGCCGGCCAGGACGAACGGGGTGAAGCGGCCGCTCGGCTCGAGGCCCGGCAGCTGCCCGACGATCTGGCCGCGCACGCCGTAGAGCAGTGCGCTGGCGCCCGACTCGGTGTTGAACGGCATCAGGTCGCCCTCGAGCTCGGCGCCGACGAATCGGATGGGGTAGAAGCCGACGCGCAGCCCGATGTCGGGACCGGCACCTTCGAGCGGCTCCTGCATGGTGTCGCGGTAGTCGTAGAACTCGTGCTCCTTGTCGGGGAAGAAGCCGCCGACGAACAGCCCGAGCTCGAAGCCCATGTCGACTGGTGACAGATCGCTCGACTCGGCGGAGACCTCACCGTTCTCTTGCGCCGTGGCGCTCGACCCGAGACCGAGCAGGAACGCCGCGCACGCGGCAGCAGTCCAGCCAGACCGCATGACCAGTCCTCCTTGAGTCTAGGAGGTCATGATCGGCCAACGATCTCGGCGGCGCAACCCGAGCGCCCCGCGCGCGTACCTGCTCGGCTCTCCAGGTGGGCTCGCTGCCCACAGGTTCTCCGCGTCGCGGCTCGGACTAGCGGCGCCGTCTACGTATCCGCTTATAGAGCCACCAGGCCTGCTTCCTGACGCTCCGGTTCTTGTCGTACTTGAAGGCGCTCTTCAGGTAGCGCAGCGAGGGCCGCCCGATGCTGTAGACCAGCATGCCGGCCGCCTTGCGGTGCGCCTTGGGACTGGCGAGCGCGCGGATGACGTTCTGGTTGAGGATCGCCTTGCCGCGGTAGACGCCGTTGGTCCGGATCGCGGCGCGGTAGTAGTCGAGCCCGATGGTCCACCAGTGCTTCGAGCAGTAGAGGTTGCCGAGCAGGTAGGGCACGTAGGCGCTCTTCGGCATCTTCTTGCGCAGGATGCGCAGCGCCTGGATGGCCTCCTCGTTCTTGCCCTGCCGGATGGCGGCGACCGCCTCGCCGAGGGTGTCGATCGGATCCGGCTTGGCTGCTGGTGGCACCGCCGTCCCGGGCAGTCCCGGGGGCGCGGGCGGCGTCACCGCGGGCTCGGTCGGCGGTTCGCTCGGTGGCGCCGGCTCGGTGGTGGGTTCGTCGTCGACCTCCTCGGCGTCGTCGTCCACCGCCTCGACCGGCTCCTCGCGCTCCTCCTCGGGGAGGGTCGGCCACGCCTCGTCCCCGCCGTCGGCCGGGACCTTCGCCGGCCCGCCCGCGTCGGCCAGCAGCGGAAGCGGCTGGGACGGGATGGCGGCGCCGGTGGTGCCGGAGGCGCCGGCATCGGCCAGGGCAGCGGCGCCGCCCTCGACGGGCGGGGTCGGGGATGTGGCGCCGGCACCTGCACCGCCGGGCGCGGCGGAGGTCCCCGGGCGATCGACCCGGCTGGCAACCGGGCCGTCGCGGCCGCCCTGGCGAGCCTTGTAGGTCTTCCACCCGAGCCAGCCGGCCCCGCCGAGCAAGAGGAGCGCCACCAGAGTCGACATGGGGCCGAGCCCGCGCTTGCTCTCGCGCGGGTCGGCCTGCGAGCGCATCGCCTCGGTGTTGGCGTAGCCCATCTCGGTCGCGCCGCGGGTCGGCACGATGGGCGGCGACGGGATCGGCGGCGGCGGCGGCGGTGCCGGCGGCTTTACCGCCATCATCACCGGGCCCGAGGTCATCGTCGGCTCGGTGGCCTCCTCGAGCGCGTCGGCGAACTCGATGGCGCTGGCGAAGCGGTCCTGCGGCTCCTTGGCGAGCGCGCGGTCGATGACCGCCTGCAAGCCGACCGGAAAATCGACGCCGCGCGCCACCGCGTGGAGGCGCGGGATGGGCGAGTTCCGGTGCTGGAGCAGGAGCTCGTAGGTGTCGTCGGCGTTGTAGGGCTTCTGCCCGGTCAGCATCTCGAACAGACAGATGCCGGTCGAGTAGATGTCTGACCGGCCGTCCACCTTGGTCGCCAGGCTCTGCTCCGGAGACATGTAGTTCGGCGTCCCCACCACGATCATGCTCTGGGACAGATCGGAGGAGTGCGCGTCGCGCAGGGTGGCCAGGCCGAAGTCGAGGATGCGGACGTGCTCGCCGGTGCCGGTGGCCTCGGTGAGCATGATGTTGGCCGGCTTGATGTCGCGGTGGACGATCCCCTGGGCGTGCGCGTGGGCCAGCCCGGCGAGGACCTGCCTGGTGATGTGCACCGAGCGCTCCACCGAGAGCCGGCCGTGCTCGATGACCGAGCGCAGCGTGTGGCCCGCCACGTACTCCATCACCACGTAGGGGGCGTCCTGCACGCCGAAGTCGATGACCGAGACGCAATGGGGATGCGTCAGGCGGCTCATCACCACCGTCTCGCGCTCGAACCGCTGGATGAAGCTGGGGTCCTGCGCGTAGCTCTTGTGGAGGAACTTGACCGCGACGCGGCGACCGAGCTGGAGCCGCTCCGCCCGGTACACCGCACCCATCGAACCGTCGGCCACCTTGTCCAGGATGCGGTAGCGGTCCTGGAGGACCATGCCAACGACCGGGTCGACGATCGACGCCTCGTCCATCAGACGAAACGGCAGGCTACCACTAGAGATAGTCGGCGACCAGAACGGCCGCGCAACCGACTGCAACCATCCAGAGTGCGACGGGAATCCGACGCAGGCGCCCGACCGCGCTGCTGAGCAGAACGTAGGTCAGGATCCCCCACACCAGTCCCTGCTCATGGCAGCTGCCAGACCAGACCCGTACGATCGTGGCTGGCGGTGGCCAGGCGCTTGCCGTCGGGCGAGAAGGCGACGCCGGTGACCGCGCCGGCGTGGCCCGAGAGCGCCGCGACCTCTGCGCCGCTGGCCACCTCCCAGACCCGCGCGGTGGTGTCGCTGGACCCGCTCGCCACCCGCTTGCCGTCGGGCGAGAAGGCCACCGCGCGCACGCTGCCGTCGTGGCCGGTCAGCGCGCGGGTCTCCTTCCAGGTCCTGGTGTCCCACAGCCGCACGCGGCCGTCGTCGCCGCCGGTGGCCAGCAGGGCGCCGTCCGGCGAGAACGCCACCGCCAGGTTGTTCACCACGTCGGGAGTGAGGCGCGCCACCTCGCTGCCGGAGTCGGCGCCGATGACGAGCACGATCCGCTCCGACCCGGCCATGGCGATGCGCTTGCCGTCGGGAGACAGCGCCACGCTGGTCACCGAGGCGTAGGTCCGCCGGTCGAGCGCCTGGAGCTTGGTCCTGGCCGCCAGGTCCCAGCTCCAGACCCGCCCGGTCTCGTCACCGGTCACCGCGCGGTCGCCCGCCATGTCGAAGGCGTTGACCTTGCCGCCGATCGGCGGCAGCGCGTCGGACACGTGATCGTCGGCGTGGCGCCAGGCGACCAGGTGCCCGTCGCCGCCGGCGCTGTAGACCACCTGACTGTCCTTGCCGAACCGGACCGCGTTGACCGCCGCCTGCGGGCTGGTCAGGACCGAGCGCGACTTGCCGGTGGCGGCGTCCCACAGCCTGACCGTCTGATCTTCCGACGAGGTGGCGATGAGCGCGCCGTCGGGCGAGAAGGCCACCCCGGTCAGCGGATCGCTGTGGCGTTCGGGCTCGGCCAGTGGATCGCCGCCCGGCAGCTCCCACAGCCAGAAGCGGCCGGCCTCCGATCCCTTGGCCCCGCGGTGCTGGCTCCAGGTCGCCACCCGCTTGCCGTCGGGCGAGAGCGCCAGGTACTGGAGGGTCAGGTTGTCGGCCGCCGACAGCTCGGCGCGCAGGACGCCGTCCGCGGGGTTCCACGAGCGGAGCCACTGATCTCCGCCGGTGGTCCACAGGCTCTTGCCGTCGGCCGAGAACGCCACGCTGGCCACCGCGCGGTCGTGCGCCTGGATGACGGTCGGCGCGGCGGGATCGGCCATCCGGTAGACGTAGGCGTTGCCGTCGTCGCTGGCGGCCGCCACCTGGCTGCCGTCGGGCGAGACCGCCACCGCCGAGACTCGCTTGGGCGAGGCGCCGAGCTTCGACGCCGCGGTCATGCCCTTGCGCAGATCGATCGCGAACACCGCGCCCGAGTCGTCGCCGAGCGCGATGAGCTGGCCGCCGCCGCCGCACGCCATCGAGGTCAGCTTGTTCCAGCCGCCGGTCACGCGGAGCGGCGCCTTGTCGCTGGAGCCGATCACCGCGACGAGCCCGTTCGAGCCGGCCGCCAGGACGTTCTCGCCGAGGTAGCAGAGCGCCACCACCTCGCGCTCGGCGCGCAGTGGGGGCAGGGGCCTCCTCGCCGCCAGGTCCCAGATCTGCACGTCGGTCGAGCCGACCACCGAGGTGGCCAGGAGCTTGCCGCTCGGCGCCACCGCCATCGCCGGGCCGGGATCGGTGCGCTCGAGCTCGAAGACGCGCCGGCCGCTGGCGGCGTCCCAGACGACGTAGCGGTCGTACGACGCCGACACCAGCTGCGCGCCGCCGGGCAAGAACCGCATGTTCTCGAGGTGACGGTCCAGCATCCGCAGGCTGCCGAGCCGGGCCACCGCGCCCTTGGGGAGCGGATCGCCGAGCGCGTCGCGCGGGCCCTTGGCGTCGTCGTCGCCGATCACGCCCGGCCCGCTCTTGCTCCCCGCGCCCGGGGGCAGCGCGCCGCCGTCGCCGGTCACCTGGGGCGCGCTCGAGCTGTCCGACTTGCGGCAGCCGCCCAGCGCCGCCACCAGCACGAGGAGCGCGATCCTATTCGAGGCCATACTGGCGGAGCTTCTTCCACAGGGTGGTGCGGTTGATGCCGAGGACCGCCGCGGCCCGGGTCTTCTGCCCGCCGCACGACTCGAGGACGCGCAGGACGTGGCGCCGCTCGAGCTCCTCGAGCGAGACCAGCTCGTCGGCGCTGGCGGTCGCCGCGCCACCCGGGGACGGCAGCGCGATCGGCCGGACCCCCGGGCGCGGGGCGAAGTCCTCGACGTCGAGCAGCGGCCGCCCGGCCAGCACCACCGCCCGCTCGACCGAGTTCTCGAGCTCGCGCACGTTGCCCGGCCACGGCTGCGCGCTCAGCCACTCGATGGCCGCGGTGGTGATCTCGGGACGCGGGCTGCCGTGCCGGAGCGCCGCCCGCTCGGCGAAGTGCTCGGCCAGGAGCGGCACGTCGCCCGGCCGGTTGCGCAGCGGCGGGACCTCGATGGCCACCACGTGGAGGCGGTAGAAGAGATCCTCGCGGAAGCGCCCTTCGTCCACCTGGCGGCGCAGGTCGCGGTTGGTCGCCGCGACCACCCGCACGTCGACCTGCTCCGGCTCGATCCCGCCGACCGGCTTGACCTCGCCGTTCTGCAGGGCGCGCAGGAGGACCGGCTGGAGCGAGAGATCCATCTCGCCGATCTCGTCGAGGAAGAGGGTGCCGCGGTGGGCGGCGACGAACAGGCCGCGCTTGGCGGTGTCGGCCCCGGTGAAGGCGCCGCGCACGTGGCCGAAGAGCTCGCTCTCGAGCAGCGAGCCGACCAGCGCGCCGCAGTTGACCGCCACGAACGGCTTGCCGGCCCGCTCGCCGCCGTAGTGAATCGCCCGGGCCACCAGCTCCTTGCCGGTGCCGCTCTCACCGGAGACGATGACGGTCGCCTCCGAGCGCGTCACCTTGCCGATGGTGGTCCTGAGCTCGTCCATCGCGGCCGACTTGCCGATCAGGTTCGACCAGCCGAGCTCGTCCTTGAGCTCGGCGTTCTGCCGCCGGAGCTCGTCCTCCTCGAGCGCGCGGCGCGCCACCATGCGGAGCTCGTCGGGGCCGAACGGTTTGGTCAGGTAGTCGCGCGCCCCCAGCTTCATCCCGCGCACCGCGGTATCCACCGAGGGAAAGGCGGTGATGAGGATGACGGTCGGCGCCCCGTCGCTGCCCAGCACTCGCTCGAGCACGGTCAGCCCGTCGATGTCGGGCAGGTTGATGTCGCAGAAGACCAGGTCGAAGCGCCGCCCGGCGCCGCGCCCGCCCAGCACCGCCGCCACCCCGGCCTGCCCGGTCTCGGCGGTCTCGACCGCGTAGCCGGCCCGCCGCAGCACGTCACCGCACAGGCTGCGGATGCCATGCTCGTCATCCACCACCAGGATGCGGCGGGCGCTCACCGCGCAAAGCTATCACGCGGTTCGCTCGGCCGTCACAAGGACGAGCAGTCGGTCCAGGACACCTCGGCGACGGCGATCTCGGCGGTGTCGGTGAGCCCCGGCGCGTAGACGAACAGATAGGCCCGATAGTCCTCGGCCGAGCCGGAGGTCGACCCCAGGTCCCAATCCTCGCCGTCCACCGTGGCGGCGAAGTGGATCATGCCATCCTGCTCGCGAATCTCGGCCGTCACCGGCTGTCCGTCGACGTAGCTGGCGCAGGGCGCGCAGACCGTGACGTCGGAGCCGCCCGGCCGGACGACCCTGGAGCGGACAGCGCCGGCGACGTGCGTGACGATGAGGAGGTCGTCCATCGCGTGGTACCAGCCGAACCCGGTGGTCCCGGTCTCGCTGTTGAACGACGCCAGCTCGGCCCTCAACAGGCTGCCGGCCAGCGGCTGTTCCTCGAGGCCGAGGAGCTCGACGATTCCGACCACCTCGGCGTCCGGGGACGCGAACATCGCGAGGGTTCCTCCGGCGACATCCAGGCTCGAGGCGCCGTACAGGCTCGGATTGTCCCACAGCCCGCCCAGAGCGTCGCCGTCGAAGAGATCCGTCGTGGTGGCGCAGGCCGCACCGTCGCTGTCGCCGCCGGCATCGCCGCTGACGTTCGCGCCGGGCGGGGAAGCGAGACAGCCGGTTGCGAGCGCGGCGGCGAGCGCGGTGAGCCCCCGGAGCTCCATGGCTCATTGTACGCCGCTCAGGAAGCCGACGGGACGACCAGCCGGAAGCAGGCACCGGCAGCGCCGCCGGGAGGATCCACCGCGTCGAGCGAGCCGCGGAAGCCGGCCACCAGGTGGCGGCAGACCGCCAGGCCGAGCCCGGTGCCGGCGCCGGCCGCCTTGGTGGTGTAGAAGGCCTCGAACACCCGCTCGCGCTCCGCGGGCGAGATGCCGGGTCCGCGATCGACGACGCGCACCTCGATGGCGACCTCGCCGGGCGCGAGCCCGCTCTGCACCGTTACCGCGCCGCCGTCGGGCATCGCCTGGATCGCGTTCTGCACCAGGTTGACGAAGATCTGCTGCAGCGCGTCCGGCTCGGCGGCAGCGCTCGGCAGCGCGGCGGCCAGCTCGAGCGCGATCTCGACCCGCGACTTGCGCGCGGTGGGCAGGAGCAGGTCGGCCGTCCGGCGCAGGAGCTCGTTGACGTCGGCCCGCGCCGCCTCGCCGGGCGGCCGCGAGCGCGCGTAGTCGAGCAGGCTGCCGACGATCTTCTTCATGCGCGCCGCCTCGTCGGCGATGAGCTCGAGGCCGGCGCGATCGGCGTGGTCGTCGGGCTTGTCCTCGAGCAGGAGCTTGGCGTAGCCCAGCACGGTGGTGAGCGGGTTGTTGACCTCGTGCGCCACGCTGGCCGCCATGGTGCCGACCGCGGCCAGGCGGTCGCCGCGCGCCAGCGCCGCCTGCAGCCGCTCGCGCTCGCCGATCCGTTGCGCCATGTCCTCGAGCCGCTGGGCCAGGACTCCGATCTCGCCGGGCGCCTGGAGCGGCGGCGGCGGCAGGTCCTCGTCGCTGATGTCGCCGCCGGCCGTCCCGCCGGCGACCGCGTCGGCGCGCGCCGCCAGATCGACCAGTGGCCGGGTCAGCCGCGCCGCCAGGAGCGCGCCGAAGGCGAGGAAGACCGCCAGCACCAGGGCGCCGACCAGGAGCGTGTCGCGGGTGGTCGCGCGGGCCAGCGCGTACGCCTCGCGCTCGGGCTGCTCGAGCAGGATCGCCCACCTGACCCCCCGCAGCGACTGGAAGCTCGACAGGTTGCGGTAGACCACCACGTTGCCGCCGCTCACCAGGCTGCCGTCCTCGGCCGAGCCGAGCGCGCGGTCGACCGCCGGATCGGCCCCGCGCAGGCTGCGCTCGCCGGCTTCGCGCACCCCGGTCGAGCTCGCCACCGGCACGCCGTCGCCGTCGACCACCAGGAGCCGCGCGCCCGGCCCCAGCCGTGCGCCGGCCAGCGCATCGGAGATGAAGCGCAGATCGAGCTGGCCGATCAAGACGCCGCGCAGCTCGCCGGTGCGGCTCCTCGCCTGCGCGATCATCTGCACGCGCGGAACGCCGTCCTCGATCACGACATCGCCGATGTAGCCGCCGAAGCTGTGCGCCCCGGTGTCGGGCGGGACCGAGATGGGATCGCCGTGCAGGTGATGGCCGTCGGGATCGACCACCGAGAGCGATCGCAGGAGCGGGACCTCGCGCTCGAGCCCGCGCAGGAGCCGCCGCGTCGCCACCACCTCGTCCGGGGTCCCGCGCAGATCGCCCCACAGCGCCGCCGCGATCTGCATCGATCCGCGCGCGCCCTGCAGCGTCTCGTCGAGCGCGGCGCCGAGCGAGCGGATGAGCGCCAGGTTCCCGCGCACCACCTCGACCTCGATGTCGGCCCGGGCCCGCCGGATCGCCACCAGCCCGACCAGCGCGGTCGGCAGCACCGCCGCCACCGCCAGCACGATCATCACGCGGGTTCGCAGCGTCGCGCGCCGCCGCCGCTTCACGGGGGGCTCTCCCGGTGCCGGTCGAGCAGCCGGCGCCAGGCGGTCGACACGCCGGCCAGCGCCTCGTCGGCGCTCGCGTCGCCCACCACCACCGCCTCGATGGCCGGCGTCAGGTCGTCGAACACCTCCGCGGTGATCGGGTGGCGCGGCAAGACCCTCGCCGACCGCAGCGCCCGGTAGAACTCGCCGGCCACCCGGCCACCGCGCTCGAGCCCGGCCCGCGTGGTCGGCACCGTCCCGAACCGCCGCGCCCACTCCCCCTGCAGCACCGGATCGGTCAGGGCCAGCGCCAGCCGCCAGGCCCGGGCCGGATCGCGCGCGCAGCGCGGCACCACGTAGAGCTGGCCGCCGCGCAGCGCCGCCGGCGCGCCATCCGGCGCCGGCGGGAACGGCGTCACCTCGAGCGCGTCGATCCCGCCGGGCGACAGGTCGTGGAGCGCCCACGGCCCGTCCATCTGGATCACCACCCGGCCGGCGCGGAAGTCCTCGACCGCCTCGCGGGCGGCGTCCTGCGGGGCCGGCGGCGGCGGGCTCACGGTCGCGAAGAGGCGCGCGAACCTGACCAGCGCCTCGCGACCGGCCGGCTGGTCGAGCCCGAGCTCGCCCGACGCCGGATCGTAGAGCCTGCCGCCCGCCGCCAGGAGGAAGGGGATGAACCAGTAGCCGTCCACCCGCACTCCGAGCCCGTGGCGCCCGCCGATCGAGAGCTGATGCGCCGCCGCCTCCAGCTCGCCGAGCGTCCCCGGCGGCCACGCCGGGCCGGCGACCGCGCCCTTCTGGTGGATGAGCGCCAGCCCGTCGAGCGCCTGCGGCAGCGCCAGCCGCGCCCCCCGGTAGCTGGCCAGCTCGGCCGCCTCGGGCAGCCACTCGCGCGCGCGCCACATCTCGTCGGGCACCGGTGCCAGCAGCGCCGCCAGCCCCGGCAGCCAGGTGGCGTCGATGCGCGCCAGGTCGGGGCAGTCGCTCCCCGCGCTCAGCACCTTCTGCAAGATCGTCTGGCCGCGCGCGAACGACAGGAGCGAGGTCTCGACCTCCCCCTGCTGCGCGCGCTCGAGCACCCGGTTGAGCGCCTCGGTCTCGTGCGGCGCGAAGGCGTGCCAGAACCGCAGCGCCGGCTCGCCGGAGTCACTCGCGTCATCGCCCCGGCCGCAGCCGGCGGCCAGCGCCAGCAGCGTCGCGATGATGCAGGCACGCATGGCCGCCGAAGATACCGCGAAGCGTGTTAAAAGCCTGAGACCGTGCGCAGCATGACCGGATACGGCCGCGGCGTGGCCGAGCAGGGCGGCCGGCGCGTCGAGGTGGAGATCCGCTCGGTCAACCACCGGTTCATGGACGTCAAGCTGCGCGGCGCCCCGCTCGACGCCCAGGTCGAGGAGCGGGTCTCCTCCCGCGTCCGCGAGCGCGTCAGCCGCGGCTCGATCACCGTCGCCGTCCGGGTGGTGGGCACCCAGGCGGGCGGCGAGTTCTGGATCGATCACGCGGCGGCGCGCCGCGTCCACACCGAGCTGACCGAGCTGGCGACCGCCCTCGGGATGCAGCCCACCGTCACGCTCGAGCTCCTGTGCGCCCAGCCCGGCGTCATCGCGCCGGCAGACAGCGACCGCTCGTCGGACGCCGTCACCGAGTGCGTCTGCGAGGCGGTCGATCGCGCGATCGACGGCCTCATCACCATGCGGGACGCCGAGGGCGAGTCGCTGGCACGCGATATCGCCAGCCGCATCGACCACCTGGCCTCGCTCACCGCCGAGCTGGTCCGCCACGTCGCGGCGGCGCCGCAGGAGGCCGAGAAGCGGCTGCGCGACCGGCTCGGCCGCCTGCTGTCGACCAGCAAGGTCGCGGTCGACGAGGCCCGGCTGGCCCAGGAGGTCGCCATCCTGGCCGACCGGATGGACGTCACCGAGGAGCTGGTCCGCATCAGGAGCCATATCGCGCACGTCCAGGAGCAGATGCGGCAGAAGGAGGCGGCCATCGGGCGGCGGCTCGACTTCCTCGTCCAGGAGCTCGGCCGCGAGTACAACACGGTCGCCTCCAAGTCGCAGTCGGCCGACATCGCGCGGCTGGTGGTCGAGGCCAAGGCCGAGCTCGAGAAGGTCCGCGAGCAGGTCCAGAACATCGAGTAGGTGGTCAGGGCAGAGCGATGGCGGGGCGGCGCGGAATCCTCATCATCATCTCGTCCCCGTCGGGGGCCGGGAAGACCACCCTGGCCCGCCGGCTGCTCGCCGAGTTCCCGGAGCTGTCCTTTTCGGTGTCGTACACCACCCGGCCGGCCCGGGTGGGAGAGCGGCACGGAGTTGACTACTACTTCGTCTCCGCCGACGAGTTCGACGGGATGGTGAACCGAGGCGAGTTCGCCGAGTGGGCGCAGGTCCACGGCAATCGCTACGGTACGTCGCGCCAGGTCGTCGAGGAGGCGCTCGCCTCCGGCCGGGACGTGGTGTTCGACGTCGACTGGCAGGGCGGGCGGGCACTTGCCTGGCAGTGGCCCCTCGACGCCTTGCGTATCTTCATCTTGCCACCCGATCTCGGGTCGCTCGAGCAGCGGCTCCGGCGCCGCGCGACCGACTCCGAGGAGGTCATCGGGCGCCGGCTGCGCGTCGCGATCGAGGAGCTCGCGCATCACGAGGAGTACGAGCACCGGATCGTCAACGACGACATCCAGCGCGCTTACGCCGCTCTCCGCGCCATCTATCTGATCCGGCGCGACGGCGCTCCGCTGCACCCGGAGCTGGCCGGCCTCGAGGCCGAGACCCGGTCAGCCGCCACCGCCGAGCACGCCCGTCGGCTCGTCACCGACGGAACAACCACTTGAGTGTCACCTCGGCGCGACCTCGAGGTGTCAGGCTGTCGGCGTCAGTTAGGGCCGGACCAGAACGCGCAATTGACACCTGTCTCCCGAAACTTCAAGCTAGAACGGTGCGGTCCTCTGGCTTTCTAGGACTGGTTCTGGGGGGGCTTGCGGCGGCGGGCGGCTGCAGCACGACCTTCCAGAGCTCGGTGACCCAGCCGAACCCGCTCATGCAGCCGCTCGAGACTCTCCGCGAGTCCGAGGAGATCGTCATCGTCACAGGTGACATGGAGCTCAACGTGCCGCGCGGCGGAGGCAACTCCGGCGGCAGCGTGCTGGTCGACGAGCGCTACCCGCTGACCAACTCGGCGCGCTTCACCGTGGTGTCGCGCGACCGCCTCCGCTTCCACGTCCAGCTCGAGCACAAGTGGCAGGAGTGGACCGACGTCCACGCCTGGGACGCCTGGCTGGAGGACGACCAGGGGCGCCACTACGAGCCGGCCGACATCGATCAGCGGAGCGACGGCCACATCGTCAAGATGTGGGACTACGAGCAGCGGACGGCCGTGCGCAACAGCTTCGGCGACATCGTGCGGATCAACAACGACGGCTACAAGCGCCGGCAGACCCTCGGCTCGCTGTCGGTCTTCCGCGGGCGCGGGGACCTGGTCTTCTACCACCAGAACATCTTCAACCCGAAGATCAAGTCGCTGACCCTCCACCTGAAGCGCCAGGGCACCATCTTCGAGTTCAAGTGGCGCTTCACGGACCAGCGTACGGTTGCGCTTCGCGGATCGGGCAAGTAGGTTCTGGGTGTCGGCGCTTGCGTAGGGCGCCGCCCCGTCGATGACCCTCGAACCGATCCTGCGGAACATCAAGTCGTACCACCCCGGCGCCGATACCGCCCTGGTCACGCGGGCCTACGAGTTCGCCGCCCGGGCTCACGAGGGGCAGACCCGCCACTCGGGTGACCCGTACGTCACTCACCCGCTGTCGGTCGCCAACATCATCACCCAGCTCAAGCTCGACGTCCCCAGCGTCTGCGCCGGCCTCCTGCACGACGCGGTCGAGGACACCTCCACCACGGTCGAGGAGCTGACCGAAAGGTTCGGCCAGGAGATCGCCTTCCTGGTCGACGGGGTGACCAAGCTCGGCAAGCTGCCCTGGAGCACCCGCGAGGAGCGCCAGGCAGAGAACTTCAGGAAGATGCTGCTGGCGATGGCGCGCGACATCCGCGTCATCCTGGTCAAGTTCTGCGACCGGCTCGACAACATGCGCACGCTCGATCACCTGCCGGTCGAGAAGCAGGAGCGCATCGCCGACGAGACCATGCAGATCTACGCCCCGCTGGCCAACCGGCTCGGCATCCAGTGGATCAAGGTGGAGCTCGAGGACCTGTCGTTCAAGTACCTCTTCCCCGGCGAGTTCGAGCAGCTCAAGGTCAGCATCGCCAAGACCCGCCGCGAGCGCGAGCGCTACATCAGCGACGTCGAGAAGCTGGTCAAGCGCGAGATGGACGACGGCGGGGTCCGCTGCCGGGTGTTCGGCCGCGCCAAGCACCTGTGGTCGATCCGCCAGAAGATGAAGCGGACCGCGCAGCCGTTCGAGGACATCCACGACGCCATCGGCTTCCGGGTCATCACCGATTCGACCCGCGCCTGCTACGAGGCGCTCGGGGTCTGCCACTCGGCCTGGAAGCCGATCCCCGGGCGGTTCAAGGACTACATCGCGCTGCCCAAGCCGAACATGTACCAGTCGCTCCACACCGCGGTCATCGGACCGGGCGGCGAGCGCATCGAGATCCAGATCCGCACCGAGGAGATGCACCTGGTGGCGGAGCAGGGCATCGCCGCCCACTGGAAGTACAAGGAGGGCAAGTCGTCGGTGCTGGCCGACGAGGAGGCCAAGTTCACCTGGCTCCGGCGGATGATGGAGGAGCAGAAGGAGGTCAAGGACCCGACCGAGTTCATCGAGTCGGTCAAGCTCGACCTGTTCGGCGACGAGGTCTACGTCTTCACCCCCAAGGGGGATGTCCGCGCGCTGCCGAGCGGCGCCTGTCCCATCGACTTCGCCTACGCCATCCACTCCGACGTCGGCGACCACTGCTCGGGGGCGCGGGTCAACGGCGTCATCGTGCCGCTGCGCTACCAGCTGCGAAACGGCGACACCATCGAGATCATCACCACGCCCAACCAGAAACCGAACAAGGACTGGTTGAAGCTGGTCAAGACCTCGCGCGCCAAGACCAAGATCCGGCACTGCCTGCGCAAGGAGCAGCGCGACCGCGCGCTCGCGCTCGGCAAGGACCTGCTCGAGAAGGCCTTGCGCAAGTACGGCCACTCCTACGCCAAGAGCTTCAAGCAGGGGCTGCTGGCGAAGGCGGCCGAGGAGCTCAAGTGCCACTCGGTCGAGGACCTCATCTGCACCATCGGCTACGGCAAGCTCACCACCAAGCAGGTCATCGACGTCATCGTGCCCGAGGGGCGGCAGGGTGAGCCGGCGCCCCGCGCCGAGGCGAAGAACCCGATCTCGAAGATCCTGCGCAAGGTCACCGGGCGCACCAGCCAGAGCGGGATCAAGGTGCAAGGCGAGGACGGCATCCTCATCCGCTTCGCCCGCTGCTGCGCCCCGCTGCCGGGCGACAAGATCGTCGGCTTCATCACCCGCGGCCGCGGGGTCACCGTGCACCTCAGGGACTGTCCCAAGGCGCTCGACCTCGACCCGGAGCGGCGAATCGACGTCGAGTGGGACGGCAAGGCGAAGGTCAACCACCCGGTCGCCATCCAGGTCCTGTGCGCCGACAAGCCGGGGCTCCTGGCCCACATTTCCCAGTCCTTCTCGGACTCGGGCGTGAACATCTCCCAGGCCCACTGCCGGTCCACCGAGGACGGCCGGGCGGTGAACACCTTCCACGCCAATGTCGCGGACCTCGACCAGCTGAAGGCGGTCATCCGCGCCCTGTCCCGCATCAGCGGGGTCTACTCGGTCGACCGGGTCGCCGGCGACGGCGCTTGACACACCGGGGGGGCTCGGCTAAAAGCCCCGATTCCATGGCATCGCGCACCAAGAAGACCGAGAACCGGCGGGCCCGGCACCACAAGAACGCCGGCCGGAAGCGGAAGAACAAGCTGGCGCGCAAGTCGACCCCGAGCGCGGCCGAGCTGTTCGCCCCCATGGGCGAGCCCGGCAAGCCGGCGCCGCGCACCCGCTGAGCACCCCGCTAGGGCGGCGGCGTCTGGGCCCAGCCGAGGTCGAGGCGCCCGCGCTCCCAGCTGCGCCGGATGAGGGTGCGCAGCCGGCGGCCGTCGTGCTCCCCGCGCGGGTCGAAGCGGACGCCGAACCCGTGGGCGCGCGGATCGCGGCGGATCCAGGCGACCCGGCCGTCGAGCGTGAAGCTGTCGCCGCTCCGGGTCGGTCCCAGGAGCAGCGAGACCCGGGTCCCGGTGGCAGGAGGCGCCGGCGAGTGGACGAAGACCCCACCGCCGCCGACGTCGCGGGTGTGGCCGTAGACCCGCTCGCCCGGCTCGTCCAGCTCGTCGATCCGGCAGGTGACCGGCAGAGCGGCCGGGATGCGGCGATGGCCGCGCAAGACCTGCTCGCCGGGCGCGATCGCTCCGGTCGCCAGGCCGATGAGGAAGTCGCGGCGATGGGCGTCTCCGGCGTTGAGCCGCACCCACACTGCGCGACGGCGGTCTACCGAGACCACCCATCCGCGCACCAGCGTCTGGTTGGCCAGCCCGGGGAAATCGACCTCCACCAGGACGTCCTCGTCCATTTCGAGGTCGGTGCGCGTCCGGCAGTACAGGGCGCCTTCCGGGTAGTCGCGCGAGTACGAGGAGAGGAACTCCTCCGCCGACCCGAACGCGCAGGTGACGAACCGCATCCCGGGCGCACTATTGCGATCGCGGAGCCATTCGTCAACGATGACGTGCGCTCGAACGGGGCCGGATCGACACCCGCCAGCGGTTGATCCGGCCCGGTTGGGGGCCTACCATACCAATCGGCCCGCGCCACGCGCAGCGGGCCACTAGCCCGACGGACCCCTTCATGAAGCGTTGCCCCAATTGCGGCAGACAGTTCCCGGACGACGCCAACTTCTGCCCGGCCGACGCGGGTCGCCTCGAGCCGGATGCGGGAGACACCCATCGCGGCGTGCCGCCGGTCAGCGGCAGCGCTCCGGCGGTGCCGGCGGGTGAAGGCCCCCTGGCCGGCCGGTTCGAGATGGGCGGGCAGATCGGCGGAGGTCTGACCGGCGAGGTCTTCCAGGCGCGCGACATCCAGTCGGGCGGCAGCTGCGCGGTCAAGATGGTGCATGCCCGCGTGTTTCCCAACCAGCTGCTCCTGCAGCGCGCCGAGCGCGAGCTCAAGCAGCTCGAGCGGGTGCAGCTGCCCGAGGTGGCGCGCATCCTGGCGCACGGGCGCAAGGGCGACCGGCTATGGATCGCGATGGAGTGGATCGACGGAGTGGCGCTCGATCGCCTGGTCGCGCAGTCCGGTCCGATGCCGGCGGCGCGCGCCGCGGCGCTGGTGAGGCAGGTGGCGCAGGGGCTGGCCGAGGTGGCCAAGCAGGGCGTCATCCACCGCGATCTCGGCGCCAAGAACGTGCTGGTGGGCGCCGGCGACCAGGTCAAGGTCGTCAACTTCTCCATCGCGGTGCCGTTCTCGGACAAGGTGCAGGGCGTGCCGGAGTTCCTCTCGCCCGAGCAGATCGACGGCAAGCCGGCCGACCAGCGCTCCTCGATCTACAGCCTGGGCGCGCTCCTCTACTTCGCGGTGACCGGGCGGCCGCCCTTCACCGGCGACCCGCAGACCGTGCACCAGGCGCATCAGCACGGCGAGGTGGTGCGCCCCTCGCAGGTGGCCGGTGCACCCGCGGCGCTCGACGCCATCGTCCTCAAGGCGATGGAGAAGCACTCGGCGCGGCGCTTCATGACCCTGCACCAGCTGATGACCGAGCTCGACGCGTTCACCTCGGCGGGCGCCGCCGCGCACGTCGCGGTTGCCCATCAGGCGAGCCACGGGATGGCGCCGGTTCCGGCCGGCGCGACGCTGATGGGGGTCTCCGCCTTCGGTCCCGGGCCGGCTGGGCAAGGGCAGCCGCCGCTGCCGACGCCGATGTTCGACCCGCCGCCGCCGCATGCACAGGCGCAGGCGATCGCGCCGCACCAGGTGCCGACCATGATGGCGGGCCAGGCGCCGCAGATGCCGGTCGCGCAGATGCCGAGCGGGCCGCCCATGCAGCCGACCATGCTCGAGGGCCAGGCGCCGCAGGCGCCGGTGGTCATCTCGAAGGCGTCGCTGCCGCCGTCGGCGTCGCTGCCGAACATGCCGACCACCAGCGGCCAGGGGAAGAAGGGCAAGGGCAAGGGGGGCCCGGGCGCCGCCGACAGCAAGGGCAAGTTCCGCGAGACGATGTGGTTCAAGAAGGGCGAGCTCGACGAGGCGGCGGCTGCGGCGGCCGCTGCCGCCCGCGAGGGCGAGCTGGCGCTCGACAAGGCCGACGCGCTGCCGATCGAGGACCGCTACAAGGACGACGGCACGCTCAGCCGGCAGGACGCCGAGCGGCTCAGCCTGCGGACCGGTGCCACGTCCATGATGCAGGCGATGCGCGACCCGAACGCGGTCGCGGTCGAGGGCCGGCGGGGCAGGGGCCTCTCCGAGGACGCGATGATCGGCGAGATGAAGCAGGGCCGCGGCCTCCTCATCTTCGTCGTCCTGCTCGGCCTCGCCGCCATCGGCGGCCTCATCGCCTACTTCGTGACGAAGTAGCCGCGACCAGGCAGTCTCGGCGGCCCCAGCAGTTTGAACCGCCAAAGCCGCCAAACGCGCCAAACCAGCAACCCGATTTTTTTCACAGGGAGACAGGGAGAGCAGGAGACCAGAACAAAATGGTTTTCCTCCCCTTCTCCCACCCTCCCTGTGAAGTCTTCGTTCTGGTTCTGACCCAACCAACTTCCGGTTTGGCGGTCTTGGCGGGTTTGGCGGTTCAACTCTCCGAGTGACTCGAGAGATTCACCACGAGGGCGCGGCCGTGCGCGAGGGCGGCGCGGATGAGGGCGGCGAGGGCAGGGCGGTCGGCCAGTGGGGCTTCGAGCGAGACCACGGTCGCGGCGTCCGCCAGGTCGAGCTCGCCCTTGACCGCGAGCGCCGCGACCTCGGGATAGAGGTCGGGGTGGGCCGCCGGCACGCCGACCAGCGCGCCGCCGGCGGCGAGCAGCGCCGCGACGGACGCAGGCGCGATGCCGGCGGCGAGATCGCCGCGGGCCAGGGCGACCACCAGGCTGGCACCGCGGCCGGCGGCGCCGGCGGCGGCGGCGAGGTCGCGCGGATCGTCGCCGGCGACCAGGAGCGCGCCGGCCGGGCCGTCGTCGTCGCTCTTGACGCCGCGGCGGCGGGCCAGCGCGTGCGCCAGCCGAGCCACCGGGCCGCTCCCGCGGATGGCGACCCGATCGCCGGCTCCGGCTCCGGCGCGGGCGAGGAGCGCGTAGGCGTCGGCCGCCTCGCGCGGGATCAGGGCGGCGAGCGGACCCTCGAGGCTGAGGCCGCCGTCGAGCGGCAGAGCCCAGCGAGCACGCGCCACCACCTCGCCGGCCAGCGCGCCCGGCGCGGTGACCCCGAGGAGGGCGCCGGCGGCGCAGGCGTGCGGCCTCGCGCGCCGGCAGAGATCGCACTCGCCGCATCCCTGGTGCGGGCCGACCAGCACGCGGCGCGACACCAGGTGCGCCGCCCCCTCGCCGGCCTCGACCACCCGGCCGACCGCAGCGCCTCCCGGAGCCGGCAGCCCGGCGTCGATGCCCGCCAGCTCCGGCTCGGCGCACGAGGCCGCGTCCACCGCGACGCGGACCCAGCCGGCCTCGAGCGAGCTGGAGCTCACTTCTTGCGCTTGCGGCGCCCGCCAGATCGACCCGACTCCGGCTCCGGCTCTGGCTCCGGCTCCGGCCTGGGCGGCTCGACCGGTACCGCGCTGTCGAGGTAGGAGTCGATGTCCTCGTCCTGGGTGTCGGAACCGAGCTGGCCGCTGTCGACCATCTCCTCCGTCTCGACCGAGTAGCGGTTCGACTGCTCTTCGACCACGCTGTCCATCAGGTCGTCCGACAGCTCGACCACGTCCTCGCCGTAGCCACCGGCGGCGCCGCCGGCGACCGGCTGGTAGTCGTAGCTGGCGGGCGCCGGCTCGCCGAGGTAGTCCGCCGGACCGGCGGGGAGTCCCTGCCTCTGGCGCCAGGTCGCGAGCGCTGCGACCAGCTCTTCGTACGGGATCACTGTTTTCCCCTTCCCTATTTCGGTCTCGTCGCGGGTGCTACCCCGAAGCGTGCTTCGCACGCCTGCCCCACTCCTCGACCGGGGAAGGGGGCCCTCATGGTTCGCGACGATATCACGGGGGAGGCCCACGGGGTCATCCCCCTGAGCGGGCTGCGCGGTGCATCGCGATGCGTTCTAGGGGGGCGTGGTGGCCGGCGCCGCCACCGGCGGCACGATGGCGAACTCGAGCCCGAACTTCTCGCCCTTGCGGAGGACCTCGACCGCGATCGCGTTCGCCTTGCGCAGATCGTCCCACAGCACC
>Ga0111539_10001663_pt1 | contig 29682 bp, 23 predicted proteins | sample RhiMethybrSRZTD1_FD_79667 | JGI IMG/M metagenome (GOLD analysis project Ga0111539, IMG submission 79667) | Populus rhizosphere microbial communities from Tennessee, USA - Rhizosphere MetaG P. TD hybrid SRZTD1 (version 2) (version 2) | ecosystem: Host-associated > Plants > Roots > Rhizosphere >...
CGACCGCGGTCGGCGGCGGCGTGGTCTCGCGCACCGGCTCCCCCTCGAGGCGAGCCCGCCGCATCGACGGGCTGAGCCGCCGTCCGTTGCCGGCCTCGTCGGCCGGCGCCTTCGCCTCGCTCTTCGCCGCGGCCGGCGGCGCCGCCTCGGCCTTCTTCGCCGCGGGCGGCGGCGCCGCCTCGGCCTTCTTCGCCGCGGCTGCAGCCGCGCCGATGGTGCCGACCACGTCGCCGACCTTGACCGTGTCTCCCTCGGCGAAGCGCTGCTCGGTCAGCGCGCCGGCCGCCGGGGCCGGCAGCTCCACCGTGATCTTGTCGGTCTCGAGCGCGACCACCGGCTCGTCCGCCTCGACGGCGTCGCCGATCTTCTTGTGCCAGCGGCTGATGACCGCCTCGGTGATGGACTCGCCCAGGGCTGGGACTACCAGATCCGGCATCGCGTGCTCTCCTTCTGCCTCACTCGCCCGCCGCGAACGCCCGGTCGAGCAGCTGCCGCTGCTCGATGGCGTGCGCCTTGGTCGACCCGGTGGCCGGGCTCGCGCTCTCGGCCCGGCTGACCGCGAACACCGGCTGGTGGCCCCAGATCTCGCACAGGCGCGGGAAGATGAACCAGCGCGCCCCCATGTTGGCCGGCTCGTCCTGCACCCAGACGAACCGGCGCGCGTTCTTGTACGACTCGACGCAGGCGCTCAGCTCGTCGGGCCACCAGGGGTAGAACTGCTCGATCCGGACGATCGCGGTGCGGGTGTCCTTGCGCACCCGCCGCTCCTCCACCAGGTCGTAGTAGATGCGCCCCGAGCAGAGCAGCACCCGGTCGACCTGATCGGCCGGCGGCGGATCCGGGTCGACCAGGAAGCGGTGGAACCTGCCGCGGGTCAGCTCGTCGATCGGCGAGGTCGCCGCCGGCAGGCGAAGCAGGCTCTTGGGGGTCAAGACCACCAGCGGCTTGCGCAGCGGGCGCAGCACCTGCCGCCGGAGGATGTGAAAGACCTGCGCCGGCGTGGTCGGCTGCACCACCTGGATGTTGTCCTCCGCCGCGCCCTGGAGGAATCGCTCGAGCCGCGCGCTCGAGTGCTCGGGCCCCTGCCCCTCGTAGCCGTGCGGCAGGAACAGGACCAGGCCGGACAGCCGGTTCCACTTGTCCTCCGACGACACGATGAACTGGTCGATGATGACCTGCGCGCCGTTGGCGAAGTCGCCGAACTGCGCCTCCCAGATGATGAGGCCGTCGGGATAGTCGAGCGAGTAGCCGAACTCGAAGCCCATCACCGCCGCCTCGCTGAGCGGGCTGTCGTAGATGCGGCACTCCCCCTGATCCGGGTGCAGGTGGCCGAGCAGCATGTACTCGCGCCCGGTGTCGACGTCGACGATCATCGCGTGCCGGTGGCTGAAGGTGCCGCGCGAGCTGTCCTGCCCCGAGAGCCGCACCATGTGCCCCTCGCGGAGGAGCGAGCCGTAGGCGAGCATCTCCCCCATGCCCCAGTCGAGCACCTTCTCGCCCGCGCCCATCTTCAGCCGATCGTCGAGCAGCTTCTTCACCTTCGGGTGGACCTGGATCCCCTCGGGCACGTGGTTCATGCGCTCGGATATCTCGCGCAGCCGCTCGAGCGGCACCCCGGTCTCGACGTCGGGCACGTTCTTCGCCGCGCCGCCGAGGTAGCCGGTCCAGATGCCGCCGAGCGCCGAGATGACCGGCCGCTTCTTGCTGGTGCGCGCCGCCTCCAGCTCGCGCTCGTACTGCTCGCGCAGCCGCTGCCGCATCGCCTCGACCTCCTGCGCGGTCAGCACGTTCTCCTCGGTGAGCTTGGCGGCGTAGATGGTGTCGATGGGCTCCTTCTGCTCGATCCGGCGGTACATGATCGGCTGGGTGAACATCGGCTCGTCCATCTCGTTGTGGCCGAACTTGCGGTAGCAGTACATGTCGATGACGACGTCCGACTGGAACTCGTCGCGGTACTCCATCGCCATCTCGACCACCCGGTAGCAGGCGTCGAGGTCCTCGCCGTTGACGTGCCAGATCGGGCACTGGACCATCATCGCGACATCGGTGCAGTACGGGGTCGACCGCGCCTCCTGCGCGCTGGCGGTGAAGCCGATCTGGTTGTTGACGATGATGTGCACGGTGCCGCCGGTCCGGTAGCCGTGCAGGTTCGACAGCTGGAGGACCTCGGGCACCAGCCCCTGGCCGGCGAAGGCTGCGTCGCCGTGGATGAGGATGCCGAGCGTGCGGCGCCGCTCCCAGTCGCCGTGGCGGCGCTGCTTGGCCCGCACGCGCCCCACCACCACCGGGTCGACCGCCTCGAGGTGGCTCGGGTTGAAGGCGAGCGAGAGGTGCATCGTGTGGCCGTCGCGGTCGGTGCGATCGCAGGAGTAGCCGAGGTGGTACTTGACGTCGCCGCCGCCCAGCGTGGCCTCCGGCTCGATGTCCTGGAACTCGCTGAACAGGTCGCGCGCCGGCCGGTTCATGGTCTGCACCAGGACATTGAGTCGCCCGCGGTGCGCCATCCCGATGACCGCCTCGATGGCGCCGAGCCGCCCGGCATGGTTCAGGACCTCCTCGAGCAGCGGGATGAGGCTCTCGGAGCCCTCGAGCGAGAAGCGCTTGGTGCCGGGGAACTTGGTGTGGCAGAAGCGCTCGAAGCTCTCGGCCGCGATGAGCTCCTCGAGCATCGCGCGGCGCACCACCGGCGGCGGCGGCGGCTGATCGGCGACGCTCTCGATCCGCTCGGCGAGCCAGGCCCGCTTGCGGGCGCTCTCGATGTGGACCGACTCCATGCCGATGGAGCCGCAGTAGATGCGCCGCATCCGCTCGACCAGCTGGCGCAGGGTCATCTGGCGGCCGGAGGCCCCGGTCGAGACCTGGCGGTCGAGATCCGCGTCGCCCAGGCCGTGGTAGGCGAGCTCGAGCTCGGGCGCCGGCGGGCGCTCGAGCAGACCCAGCGGATCGAGGTGCGCCGCCTTGTGGCCGAACGCGCGGTAGGAGAGGAGGAGCGGCCAGACGCGAGGGGCCAGGTCGGCGGCGGCGATCTCGGCCGGCGCGGCCGCGGCCGACGACGCGGTTCCCAGGGGTGCGTCGGCCCGCATCACCGCGCGCGCCGGGACGAAGTCGGGCGCCTGGCCGTTGACGAACAGCTCGCGCCAGATCGGGTCGACCGAATCGGGGTCGGCCTGGAACCGGTCGTACATCTCGTCGAGCAGGGCGAGGTTGTGCCCGAGACTCACCGGGTCCAGTGACATCGGGGCGGATTCTAACGTCAATCCCGACTAGTCGGCGACCTGGACGTCGACGATCGTGCCGGCCGCGCCGCTCGTGCCCGGATTTCCGTCGCGTTCGTCGCTCGGCGCGCCGGGCGCCGAGGCGCCGCCGCTGCCGCCCGCTCCCGCAGAGCCTCCGCTGAAGGCGCAGTCGTGGTCGAGCGACCCGCCGTGCCGGACGATGCCGATCGCCGCGCCGCCGGCCCCGCCGCCGCCGCCGCCGCCGTGGCCGCCGTGGCCGCCCTCGCCACCGGCCCCGCCGACCTCCGAGTCGCCCGACGCCGCCCCGCCCGAGCCGCCGGCGCCGCCCGACTGGCCGCGCCCGCCGGTGCCGCCCGCAGCGCCGTCGCCGCCGGCCCCGCGCTGGATCGAGCAGCCGGTCAGCGTCACGGTCGCGTTGAAGCTGAAGATGCCGATGCTGGCGCCGCCGCCACCGCCGCCGGTCGCCGCCACCGGAGCGCGGCATCCGCCCGCGCCGCCACCGCCGCCGCCGGCGCCGTACGAGTCGGTGCCTGCGTCGCAGCCGCCGCTGCCGCCGCCGCCGCCACCGCCGCCGCCGTCCTGCCCCAGGCCACCGGGGCCGCCGGCGTCGCCCCACCAGTCATAGCCGATGCGGACGCCGCCGCTGCCGGCCGATCCCGCGCCGCCGTTCTGCACCCGGCCGTCGCGGCCGTAGCGGCCGATGCCGCAGGTCACGCCGCCGTCGCCGCGGTAGCCGTACGATCCGGTCGCCACCTGGGCGGCGCTGGAGCCCGGCTCGCCTGGAGTGGCGGACAGGTCGGGCACACCGGAGCAGTCCTCGTCCATGGTGCCGCCGCGGCCGCCGCTGCCCCCGTAGGTCTCGGAGCCGCAGGTGTTGCTGCCGCGGATGCCGCGGGCGCCGCGGCTCGACGAGTTGCACGAGGATGCGAACTCGTCGGCCGGTCCGCCGCCGGTGCCATCCATGGCGTCGGTGCCGGACGGAGACGGGGCGTCCGACCCGTCGGTGCCGCGCGCGCCGTCGGCCCCGTTGCCCGCCTCGATGACGACACCGTGCATGGCGAGCGTGCTGCCGGCGACGTAGACGGCGTAGGTCGACCGGCCGTTCAGGGAGACCTGTCCGGCTGCGTCGCCGCCGACCACCACGAGATCGGTCAGCGCGACCGGCTCGGCCAGGTTGGGGATGCGCACGCCGATGTAGCGGCCGACCGGCTCGTGCCAGCCGCCGAGGATGACCGCCTGGTGCAGCACGTCGGCCACCGGACCGCGGTGCCAGTCGCTGTCGTAGCCGCCGACCAGCGAGACCCCGCCGATCATCACCACGGTGCCGTCGTAGGTGCCGGCCTGGACGAAGACCTGCGAGCGATCGGTCGATGCCGCGCGCTCGATGGCGTAGTTGATGGTGGCGCAGGGCGTCGCCTCGAGGTCCATGCCGCAGCCGAAGGAGTCGTCGCCGCCCGGCGCCACCAGGATGGCGTCGGCCAGCACCCCGTCGATCCCGTCGCAGTTGGCGTCCTCGAAGGCCGGATCGGGGGGATCCTCCGCCAGCGCCGCCTCGCAGGTGCTCCAGCCTCCGGTCCCGAGACAGGTGCGGACACCGGCGCAGGCGCCGTCCGGGGTGTCGATGACGCAGGCCTCGCTGCCGCCGTCGCCCTCCAGCCGGCAGTCGCAGGCGCCGCTCTGCGGCACGCACTGCTGCGCGCCGCCGTCCATCTGCTGGCAGGCGAAGCCGGCCGGGCAGCCGACCGCGCTGCAGTCGCGCGCGCAGAAGCCGTCGCCGTCGGCGTCGTGGACGCAGAGGTCGGCGCCGACCTGGGCGCAGGCAGCGGCCACGTCGCACGAGGCGCACAGCGGCCCGTCGGGGACGCAGACCGGCGTGGCGATGTCGGCGCCGTCGATCCCGACCACGCCGACGCACGACCAGCCCTCGGGACAGTCGCCGTCGCCGTCACAGGCTGCCGTGCACATCGAGCCGCCCGACAGGTCGAGGCAGGGACCGCTGGCGCAGTCCGCCTCGCCGTCGCAGCGATCGCCGACCTCGCCGGTCGGCGCGGCGTCGCCGGACGCGGGGCCGGCGTCGGCGGCGCTGCCCCCGCTGCCCTGCGCGCATGCTGTCGCGCCCGCCGCCGCCGCACAGGCGATGACCAGCGCGCCCCGAAGACCCCCCATCGTCGAAGGCAGCGTAGCACGCGCCCGCCCGGCGAGCAGATGAGGCGGCGATCACCGGCCGAGGCGGCTTCGCAGGGAGGCGATCTCCTCGGCTGGCCACGCCGGGTTGCCATCGATTGCCACCTCACCCGCGCTGGCGAACGCATCGAGGGACACCGAATCCAGCACCGGGTGATCGCTCACCTCGAACCGGCCACCGACCCGCGCGAGCCGGCTGAGATCGAGGCGGACCAGGCCGCGATTGTCGCGCACGACGAGATCGCCGCCGACCTCGACCAGGTGATGCAGCGACACCGTCTCGGCCCCCAGGTTGCTCTCCACCGTCACACCGCCGGCGACCCGGCGGAGACCCGGCAGGAACACGCCACTCAGCGCGGCGTTGCTCGAGATGTCGAGCGAGCCACCGACCTCTTCGATGCGGCCGAGCGCGGCGAGCGAGCCGAGCGCGAAGCTGGGGCCGACCACCAGGTCTCGCTCGATGGCGGTGCAGCCGGCGAGCGCGGCCGCCTCCTCGTCGACCCGGACGACCACGTCGCCGCGCGGACAGGCAGGCGTCGCGGCCGGACGCGCCGGCGCGGCCCGCTCACCCGAGCCGCACCCGACGCCGAGCGCCAGGCTCAGGACGGCCGCGGCGCCACGCCTCAGCACGTGACCGGGATCGAGTCGATCGCCTGCCCGGCGCAGGCGCGCACGTAGGCGCGCACGGTCGGCTCGAGCCCGAGGTAGAGGGCGTCGGCCAGGAGCGCGTGGCCGATCGACACCTCGAGCATCTCGGGCACCTCGCGGGCGAGGAGCGGCGTGTTCCTGAGGTCGAGGTCGTGGCCGGCGTTGACCCCCATGCCGGCCGCCGCCGCGGCCCGCGCGCAGGTCTGGATGCGGGCGAGCTCGGCCGCCTGGCGCGGGGTGCCGAACGCCCTGGCGTACGGCTCGGTGTAGATCTCGATGCGCCGGGTGCCGGTGGCGGCCGCGGCGGCCATGTCGAGGTCGACATCGACGAAGATGGCGCTGCGCAGGCCGGCGTCGTTGACCCGCGCGATGAGCGCCGACACCTCGTCGTGCTGGCGCGGCAGGTCCCAGCCGTGATCGCTCGTCACCTCGCCCGGCCGGGTCGGCACCAGGGTGAACTGGGTCGGGCGCAGCTCGAGCGCGAGGCGGATCAGCTCCTCGCGGCCGTCGCCCTCGAGGTTGAACTCGACGCCCCGCTCGCGGGCCAGCGCCACCAGATCGCGGACGTCCTTCTCGCGGGTGTGCCGGTTGTCCTCGCGCCAGTGCAGCGTGAGCCCGGCGGCCCCGGCCCGGATGCAGGTCTCGGCGGCGACGATGGGCGACGGGTTCGTCCCGCCGCGCGAGTTGCGCAGGAGGGCCACCTTGTTCAGGTTGACCGACAGGTTCATGGTCATGGTCCGGTCTATATACCCGGGTCAATCGAAGCAGATCGACGGTCCGGTGCCCACCTTCGGGGTCAGATAGAACTCGTGGAGACCGGTATAGCGGTAGCCGGCCGCGATGGTGAACATGGTGACGCGGTCGTCGTCTCCCTTGCACAGGTCGTCGGGGTTGAGGGGGATCCCCTCCCACAGACCGACCACCGAATGGGGCCCGGTCTCGCTGCCGACCCCGAGTCCGAAACTGGCGCCGACCACGTACCAGGGGTCGAGCTCGAGGTAGCCGAAGTTCTCATCATCGCGGCGCACGGCGCCGATGTTGACGCGCTCCGGGCCCCAGCCGGCGCCGGCCTCGAGCCCGATGAGGCCACCGGCTTCCCCGCTCCGGTTGCCGACCGTGATGCCGAAGATCGGGCCGGCGAGGTAGTTCAGCTCGTAACCATCGGCCTGCGCGTCTGTCGCCCTCGCTCCGGCGATCGCCGCGAAGACCGCCGCCGCGGCCAGCCACGCCCGCGTCCTGCCGCCCGACATCTCCTCGAGTATCCCCCGCGCCGCGTTACGGGAGGCTGCAAGGTGCGGCACAACCCGCGCGTGCGCCGTCATACACCACGCCCCGGCCCGCGACCGAACGACCGGGCGGGCGAGCCAGCCGCCGCGCTGAACTTGCTCGCCGCCTGCAGGTTCCGCATTCGGCGGACGCAAAGCGGGCGAAATCCGGCCGATCTCGCATGGCCCGCCGGCTGCAGTGACGGTCGCCATGACCAACTCGACCAAGACCTGGCGCAAGTCGCTCCGCACCCTCCAGCCGGCCGAGCTCGCCGCCGTCTCCGGCGGCATCAGCTTCCTCGGCGCGGAGGAGCGCAGCATCATCATTTACGGCTCGACCTCGGTCGGCGACGGCCTGAGCACCAGCTTCACCGGCGGAGTCCTCGAGGCGCTGCCCGCCGTCCAGCGCTGACCTGCACCACCACCAAGACGACATGAAGACCTGGAAGAAACCCCTTCGCACCCTGTCCGCCGCCCAGCTCCAGTCGGTCGCCGGCGGCATCATCGGCATCCTCAGCGGCGACTCGACCGCCTCCGAGTACAAGCCCGCCGAGTCGCTGCGCTCGAGCGATCTCGCCACCACCACCGTCGTCTCGCTGGCCGACGCGGTGTGCGGCGGCGGCCCGCACGTCTGACTCGCCGAGCAGGCGGCGGCTCGCTCAGTTGGTCGCGGCGTTGGCCTGCTTGCCCTTCTTGTCGAGGGCGGTCAGGTGGTCCTTGTAGGCCGACAGGTTGGGATCGGCCTTCTGGCTGCCGATGTCGATCGCCTTCTGGTAGCCGGCGCGCGCCAGCTCGAGCTTGCCGTCCGCCTCGTAGGCCTCGCCCAGGCTGTCGTGCACGTTGGCCGAATCCGGGTAGCGCTCGACGTTCACCTTGAAGACCTCGATCGCCTCGGCGACCTTCTTGTCGGGTCCGAGCATGAGCTGGTAGCCGATCTGGTTGATGAGCGCCTCGGGCGTCTTGACCTGGTAGCCGAGCCGGGCCGACAGCTCCTGGAAGTGCTTGTCCGCCCCGGCCAGGCCGCCGGCGATCGAGCCGTCCTTCTCGCGCGGCACCTGCCAGCCGGCGAAGACCTTGCGCAGGCCCTGGTAGTGGCTGCGCATCACCACCGAGCCGTGGTCCTCGTCGGTCATCTGCTCGGCTCCCCACTCGAAGCCCTTCGCCTTGCTCTTCCCCAGGATCTGCTGGAGGCGATCGAAGCTGCCCTTGGTCTCCGGTTCGTTGCCCAGGGTGACGAAGAGGGTCTTCGGCAGCTCCGCCCGCTCCTTGAGCAGCTTCTCGGCGCCCTTCACGACCAGCTCCTTGTCCCACGTCAGGGTCGGGCTGACCGCGATGAAGGCGTTGAACAGATCGGGCTTCCTGGTGAACGCGTGCATGGCGAACAGGCCGCCGAACGAGTGGCCGGCCAGTACCCGGTAGGGCTGGACCCGGTACTTCGACTCGACCAGCGGGATGAGCTCGGTCTCGATGAACTCGAGGAACTTGTCAGCCCCGCCGCTGGTCGGGATCGGGATCTCCCTGCCGCTCTCGGTCATCGACGCGTGGGTGGGCGTGAGGTCGTGGTTGCGATCGATGTTCGAGATGCCGACGATGATCATCTCCGGCATCCGACCGTTCTCGGCCAGGAACTGCACCGTCGCCGCGGTGTGGCCGATGTGGCGATCGCCGTCGGTGATGTAGAGGACCGGGTAGCGATCGCTGCCCTGCTGGTAGCCGGGCGGAGTCCTGACCAGGAACGTCCGCTCCTGGCCGAGCACCTTCGACTGCAGGGTCAGCTTGGCCGGGTTGTCGGCCCTGGCCGCATCCGGCGCCGGCACCACCGCCGGCACCTTCTGTTCCGGGGTCGCGCTGGCGACCTTCGACGGGGTCTCGGTCTTCGCGGTGTCCTTGCAGGCGGTGACGGCGAGGAGGAGGACGAGGGGGGCGATACGCGACATGCGGGCGGTCATCTGCATCGACCGTACCACCGCCGACCACACGCAAGCCGGCGACCGTGCGCCCGCGTCTGTAACCCCGGGCCGGCCATGGTTACAGCCGCAGGGCGTCACAGGTTACACACCGGTCAGCGAGTAAACTCGCGCGGACGGCATGGCGACGTACGTGTTGATCCACGGATCCGGCGACAGCGCCTTCTACTGGCACCTGGTGGAGCGCGAGCTCGGCGCGCGAGGCCACGAGGTGGTGGCGATGGATCTGCCGTGCGATGACGAGTCCGCCGGGCTCGCCGAGTACACCGACGTCGCCGTCGACGCCATCGGCGATCGCAGCGACCTCATCGTCGTGGCCCAGTCGTTCGGCGCGTTCACCGCACCGCTGGTGTGCGCCCGCGTGCCGGCCGAGCTCTTGGTCCTGGTGGCCGGGATGATCCCGCGGCCGGGCGAGAGGGGCGAGGACTGGTCGGCCGCCACCGGCTTCGACCAGGCCGCGCGGGCGGCGCGCGAGCAGCGCGGCGGCGACGACAGCGAGACCGCCGTCTTCTATCACGACGTCCCGCCGGCGCTGGCGGCCGAGGCTCTGCGCCGAGCGCGCACCCAGGCGGCCGCCCCGGGGCTCGAGCCGTGGCCGCTCGCCGCCTGGCCCGACGTGCCGACCCGGTACCTCCTCTGTCGCGACGACCGCTTCTTCCCGGCCGGGTGGTTGCGCGGGGTCGTCCGCGAGCGGCTCGGCATCGTGCCCGACGAGATCGAGGGCAACGTGACCTACCAGCAGGGCGACGCCCAGACGCACCGGTTTGCCGCCGGCCACCACGACGTCGTCATCAGCCGGTTCGGGGCGATGTTCTTCGCCGATCCGGTCGCCGCGTTCCGCAACATCGCGGGCGCGCTGCGTCCCGGTGGGCGCCTCGTGCTCCTGGTCTGGCAGCTCCGCCAGCGCAACGAGTGGGCGACTGCCATCGACGCCGCGCTGGGGGGAGAGCTGGCGCCGCCGGCGCCGGATGACAGCCCGTTCTCGCTCGGCGACCCGGCCGCCGCCGAGCGCATCTTGCAGCGGGCCGGCTTTGCCGGCATCCGCTTCGCCGAGGTCCACGAGCCGGTCTTCTACGGGCCCGACGTGGCCGCCGCCCTTCAGCTGGTGCACGGCTTTCAGGACGTCCGCACCGCGCTGGCCGGGCTGGATCGCGGCGGCGCCGCCCGCGCCGAAAAGCGGCTGCGCGACACTCTCGCCGCTCACCGGCACGGCGAACGCGGCGTGCTCTTCGACTCGCGCGCCTGGATCATCACGGCGGCGCCGACATGGTGACGGTCGCCGACGTGCGCCGGGTGGCGCTCTCGCTGCCGAGGACCGAGGAGCACTTCATCCGCGGCCGGATCAAGTTCCGGGTCGGCCGGATCGTCTACCTGGCGTTCTCGCGCGACGAGAAGACGATGGGCTTCGGCTTCCCCAAGGACTGGCGCGACGCGCTGGTCGAGGCCGAGCCGGAGAAGTTCATGATGCCGGAGCCGGTCGACATGCGATACCACTGGGTCTCGGCGCGGATGGACGCCATCGAGCCGGGGGAGATGCGGACGCTGGTCACCGAGGCCTGGCGCATGGTCGTGCCGAGGAGCGTCGCCGACGCCCACCTCCGACGACGACGCCGGCGACCCGGCCGCCCGCCTACAGGGTCGAGTCGACGCCCTGGCGCAGGTACTTGACGGTGTCGGCCAGGGTGAGCTGCGGGTCGCGCGCCTCGAAGCCGAGCTCGCGCTCGGCCTTGCTCGAGTCGATCCACCAGTAGTGCTCGCTCATCTCGACCGAGACGCGATCGACCGGCGGCTCCTTGCCGGCCGCCTTGTAGATCCGCTCCATGGCGCTGGCGCCGAACTTGGCCAGGCCGACCGGCAGCTTGAGCCGCGGGCCGGGCTTCTTGGCCACCCGCTCGAGCCGGGCGAAGAACTCCTTGAAGGTCCAGTTGGGGCCGCCCATCAGGTAGCGCTCGCCCGGGCGCCCGCGCTCCATCGCAACCACGGTGGCCGCGGCCGCGTCGCGCGCGTCGACGAAGTTGATGCCGCCCGGCGGGATGATCGGGATCTGCCGGCGGAGGAAGCGGAGCACGTCCTTGGTCGACGACAGCCGGCGATCGCCGGGGCCGAGCAGGAGGCTGGGGCAGACCACCACCACCTCGATGCCGAGCTTCTCGCCCAGCTCGAAGGCGATCTTCTCCTGGTAGATCTTGGAGGCATAGTAGGGCCAGCCGGCCACCACCTCGGTCGCGTAGCCCATCGCCTCGTCGTGCACCCGCTCGAGGCGCGACACCGCCACCGTGCCCGAGCTCGAGGCCACCACCACCCGGCGCACCTTCGCCGCCGCGCAGGCCTGGAACAGGGTGCGCGTCCCGTCGACGTGGACCCGCATCATCCGCTGCCCGTCGTCGGGATCCCGCGAGACCAGACCGGCCAGGTGGAAGACGCCCTCGCAGCCGGCCACCGCGCGGGCCGCGTCCTGTGCGCTGGTCACGTCGCCCGACAGCTCCTCGACCCCGAGGTCGGCCAGGATGGGCGAGCGGGTGCGGGCCAGCGTGCGGACCTGGTAGGCCCCCTTCCTGGCCGCCAGCTCGCGGACCACGTGCTCGCCGAGGAAGCCGGTGGCGCCGGTGACCGCGACCTTCAAGCCCGGATCTCCGTCCGTCCGGCCGGCGGCGGCTCGGCGGGCTGCGGCGCCGCCGGCGCCCGGCCGCTCTCGCCCAGCGTCCACTCGTACGATTCAGGGCAGAGCTTGCGGACGATCCGCTCCACGTGGGTCGACACCCGCCGGTAGGACTCCGCCTTGCCGGCCCCGTCGGCCAGCGCGCGCAGGCGCTCGTGCGACAGGAAGGGGCCGATGCGAGCCCCGACCTCGGCGCCGCGCCGCGGGAAGAAGGCCCCCTTGGGCATCGCGTCGTGGGTGCCCGCCAGGTACATCGGCAGGATCCCGCAGCGGTTCGACAGCGCCAGGTAGCCGAGGCTCGGCTTGAAGTCGATCATGACGCCGGTCTCGCTGCGCGTCCCCTCCGGGAAGATGAGCAGGATGTAGCCGTCGCGCAGGACCTCGCTGGCCAGGCGGAGAGACTCGCGCAGCGAGCCGTGCCGCTCCATCGGGACCAGGTTGGTGAAGTTCTCGAAGTACATCCGGCGGACCGGATCCTCGAAGAAGTAGTCCTTGGCGGCCAGCGCGACCAGCGCCGGGCCGCTCTCGCCGAGCGCGTGCTTGACCAGGCCCATGTCGAGGTGGCTCGAGTGGTTGGCCGCCACGATGTAGCCGCCGAAGGGCGGCACGAAGGCGCGCCCGGTCACCTCGGTGTCGAGGATGCGCTCGTAGAGGGCCTTCTGGCCGAAGCGCAGCGCCTTGCGCCCGATGCCGACCAGGGGCTTGGGCACCCGGATCTCGTCGTCGTCGACCGGCTCCTCCGGCTCTTTGCGCTCGATCTTCACCGGCGGCCGCTGCCGCTCCGCGCGCGCCGCCTGCGCCAGGTGGCGCTCCGCCAGCGCGACCAGGTCAGCGACGGTCTCGAGACCGGCCAGCTCGCCGGGATCAGGCAGCACGACGCCGGCGCTCTCCAGCGCAACGCCGAGCTCGGTGAACATGAGCGAGTCGAACCCGAGATCGCTGAGGCGCGCTTCTGCCGTCACCTGCGCCACCGGCTTCTGCGCCACCTGCGCCACCACCTCGCGCAACCAGCCCGCGCTGCTCTGCGCCTGTGCCGCCGGCCGCTGCACCACCACGCTGGCCGCCCGATTCACGCGCTCGAGCCGCTCGAGCTCGACCACCACCTCGCGCCGCTTCACCTTGCGGGTCGAGGTCTTCGGCAGGTCGTGGTCCCACAGGTGGAAGACCCGCACCCGCTTGTAGAGCGGCAGCTTCTGCGAGACCAGGCGCACGTGCTCGCGCACCCTCTCGCGCACCGCCTCGCGCTCGAGCCCGGCGGCCGCGTCGGCCTCGTAGTCGGGCACGACGAGCGCAGCCACCGTCTCGCCGGCGGCACCCGCCGGCAGCCCGACCACCGACAGCTCCTTGATGAAGGGCGAGTCGCGGTAGACCTCCTCGAGCTCGTCCGGGTAGACGTTCTCGCCCGAGGCGCCGAGGATCATCTCCTTCTTGCGCCCGACGATGTAGAGGTGGCCGTCGTCGTCGATGCGGCCGAGGTCGCCGGTGTGCAGCCAGCCCTTGCGCAGCACCTGGCCGGTGGCGTCGTCGTTCCGGTAGTAGCCGAGCATCACGTTCGGCCCCTTGGCGATGACCTCGCCGACCCCGCGCTCGTCCGGGTCGGCGATCTTGACGTCGACGCCGGGCAGCGCGCGCCCCACGCTGCCGATCACGGTCTTCTCGCCCGGCCGCTGCGAGGTCAGGACCGGCGAGGCCTCGGTCATCCCGTAGCCCTCGAACAGCTTGAAGCCGAGCCCGAGGAAGGCCTTCATCACGTCGGGCGAGAGCGCGCTGCCGCCGCTGATGAGCAGGCGCAGCCGCCCGCCCATCTCGCGGTGGACCGGGAAGAAGAACAGCTTGCCGAGATCGATGCCGTACGGCATCCGCTCGCGCAGCTTGCGGTTGAAGTCGACCACCGCCTCGAAGGCCTTCTCGACCAGCACGCCGCGCTCGTTGACCCGCTTGGTGATCTTCCGGTGGAGGAGCTGCCAGAGCGCCGGCACCCCGACCATCCCGGTGATGTTCCCCTCCTTGAGGGCGCGGGCCAGGCTGTCGGAGCTGACCTCCTCGAGGTAGGTCACCTGCGAGCCGTGCACCAGCGGCATCAGGAAGCCGGCCGAGAACTCGAAGGTGTGGTGCAGCGGCAGGACCGAGAGCAGCCCGTCGTGCCGGTACATGTGGAAGATGGACGACATCTTCGCGACCATCGAGGTCAGGTTCTTGTGCGACAGCATCACGCCCTTGGGCGTGCCGGTCGTCCCCGAGGTGTAGATGATCGACGCCACCGTGTCCCCCTTGCGGACCGGGACGATGGCCGCGGGCGACACCGCCGGCTCGGTCAAGACGTCGTCGAAGCGCAGCACCTGGACCTTGAGCGCCGCCGCCACCGCCTCGCGCCCGCCCAGCCGCTCCAGCACCTCGTCGGAGACGATGAGACACGCCGCGCCGGCCGCCCGCGCGATGCCGGTCACCTCCTCGAGCGAGAGCTGGTGCTCGAGCGGGACCACGGTGGCCGACGCCTTGAGGATGCCGAAGTAGCTGATGCCCCACTCCGGGCGGTTCTCGCTCATCAGCATCACGCGGTCGTCCGGGGCGACCCCGCGCTCGCGCAGGCTGCCGGCCGCCTGCTCCGCCATGTCCTGCACCCGCTCGTAGGTGTAGACGACCGGCTCCCCCTCCTCGCTGGCCGGCAGGAGCCGCATGGCCACCCGGTGGCGATGCAGCTTGGTGGTGGCGTCGAACAGCTCGAGCAGGTCCTTGTAGGTGTAGACCGAGCGCGGGCGCTTGCCGAACTCGTCGTCGAGGATGGGGAAGACCCACTTCTTCAGCCCCTCGAAGTGGGTGGTCATCCAGTAGGCGCGCCAGTCGATCGCCTGGGGCGCCCAGTTGAGCGCCTCCTGGTCGTGCGGGGTCAGCCGGCGGTGCAGCGCGCTCACGTTGTCGGAGCGGAACGTGATGTCGCAGTCGTGGGTGAAGGGCTGGAAGAGCTCCATCAGCTCCTGCACCCGGCCGGTGAACTCCGAGACGGTGGCCAGCTCGTCCTTGACCCGCTCGGCGATGGCGTTCAGCCGCGGGGCGCCCCAGCGCGGCACCCGCTCGTCGATCTGGCGCGACAGGTAGTCGGCCAGCCGCTTGAATTGCGGCGCTGATGTGCGCCGGAAGCGGTCGGTCCCGACCGGCATGCCCTCGAGCCGGGCGCGCAGCCGGTTCTCGAACGGCTTCTCGCCGGCGTCGGCCAGCTGGCGGCGGTGCTGCCGGATGATGAGGCCGGTCAGCTCGACGAAACGCTGGCTGGTGACCGGGTTCACCCCGCTCGAGCCGCACTGGTAGACCGGCTGATGCTCGCCGACCATCACCGCCGCGGTCGCCATCAACATGCCGGCGGCCACGTGATCGACCGGGATGATGTCGAGCGGGGTCCGGTGGCCGGTGACGATCTGCCGGTGGCCCTTCAGCATCAGGTAGACCAGCGGTGCGCTGGTGTTGAAGCCCTCGTTCCAGCCGGGGAAGGGGTACTTGACCGCCGACTCGACGATGGCGGGCCGGACCACGGAGACCTTGACGTCGGGGGCCGCCAGGACCAGCTGCTCGCCGAGCGACTTGGTATAGGTGTAGGTGTTGGTCCAGCCCCAGTGCTCGGCCCGCTCGATGCCGACCCGGGTGAGCTGCTCGTGGACCCACAGCTTGCGCTCGCGCGCCACCGCGAGCCGGAGGGCCGCCTCGTCGTCCGGGTCGCGCCCCTGCGAGACCAGCGTCCTGGCCGCCCGCTCGCGGAACTCGGAGATGTGCACCCGGTCGTTGGCCCGGTTCTTCACCTCCTCGATGACCCGCTGGCAGTCGGCCAGCTCGGCGACCGCGTCGAAGTCGGTGTCGCGCAGCTTGCCCCGCTGAATCCCGCCCTCGTGTCTCCGAACGGACTGCGAGCGGGGCTCCCCAGGGGACCCCTTGCGGGGGAAGTAGCCGACCACCGGCTCGTCCTCCCACACCTCGCCGTCGCGCCGGCCGGCGACGTAGCAGGTCGAGATGTGGACCAGGGCGGCGCCGGTCTTGCGCGCCACCTCGAGCGCGTTCAGCGCGCCGATGGTGTTGATGCGGATCGCGCTCTCGAGCGAGGGCGTGAAGGTGACCAGGCCGGCCGAGTTGACGATGGCGTCGAGCCCGCCGTCGTGGGCGAAGCGGTCGAAGTGCTGGGGGCCGAAGTTGCACGAGGGGCGCCCGACGTCGCCGTCGATCGGCACCACCTTCTCGCGCAGGAACGACTGGTAGCCGTCCCGCCAGAGCTCGCGCACCGGGTCGAAGACCGGCGAGGTCGCCACCTTGTCGAAGAACCGGTCCTCGGGGGTGTTGCCGGCGCCCGGGCGGACCAGCACGTAGACCCGCCCCACGTTGGGGTAGCGGCGCAGGAGCATCGACAGCGCCACCTTGCCGACGAACCCGGTCGCGCCGATGAGGAGGAGGTTCTTGCCGTCGAGGATCGACGCCACGTCGAGCGGCGGCGGCGTCGGGCGCGCGATCGCCCGGTTGTGACCGTTGCCTCCGCCGGCGCTCATCCGATGACGTCCGTGATGAGGATCGGCGGGTGGTGCTGCATGGTGATCTGCGCGCTGCGCCCGGCGGTCGACCGGCCCATCGCGATCGCCTCGGCCAGGGTCTCGGCGGTCTCCCAGCCGAGGATCTCCGGCACGGTGGTGTTGTCGGCGCCGACCACGATGACGCGCCCCACCTTCTCGCGCCCGCGCTGGCCCCAGTACCACATGTAGAAGGGGTGCGTGCCGTGGTAGGCGTTGCCGCGCCGGTACATCTCGACGTAGCTCGGGTTGTAGGCGAACTCGTCCTGGTACTTCTTCTCCAGCGTGTAGGAGTCGCGCGTCTCGGGCAGGAGGCGGTTGAAGAACTCGATGTAGGACGGGTGGTGCACCGGATCGAAGTGGTCGGAGCACGGGTGGGTGATGATGAGGACACCGCCGTCGCGCAGGAGCGGGCGCTTGCGGTACATGTGATAGAAGTAGCCGAGCGCCATCACCTGCACGAGCAGCGGGTTGAGCGCCTTCGAGTTGACGTTGTAGGGCGAGATGTAGGGGACGCCGCTGATGAGGATGTCGGCCTGCCCTTCCACCTCGACCGCGTACTGCTCGTACGACTTGTCCAGCGTCTTCGCGTGGGTCGGCTCGGTGGCGCCGGCGTAGCAGGCGATGAGCTCGTAGGCGGCCGGGGTCCGCATGAAGATCTCGCGGCGCAGCGGCCGGGGCGTCCGGTCGAGCGTCCACTTGATGGCGTGGTACTTGAGCCGGTCGCTCTCGGTGAAGTCGTCCTCGTTCTTCATGAGGAAGTCGAGCGGCCCGGAGAACATCCGGTTGTTGAGCACGGTCTCGATGTGGAAGACCTTCATGTGCTCGTCGCAGACGCGGCCGATCCGGTCGACCGAGTGGGACAGCGCCGAGGCGGTCGGATCCATGAACGAGTTGGAGTCGACGATCGCCTTGGGCGTGTGGTGCGCCTTGAGGCTCTCGTAACCGCACAGGCCGACCCCGACCGACTTGTGGCCGCCGTCCATCGGGACCAGGTTGATGTTGACGTAGATGACGAGATCGCTGTCGGCCGCCCGCTTGTTGGTCTCGACGATCTCGCCGTGGCGGGTGCGCCCCAGGACCACCATGCCGTCCGGGTCGCAGGCGTCGTGGTTGTACAGCCGGTCCGGCCAGTACTCGTTCCACACCTTGTCGCCGACCATCCGGCGGATCTCGTGGTCGTGCATGCGCCGGTGCAGCGAGGTGGCGACGATGATGTGGACGTCGTCCACCCCGTGGTCGGCCAGCATCTCGCAGACGATCTCGAGGACGGTCTGGCGGATGTCGGGGCGCGCCATCGGCGGCAGCGGCAGCGAGATGTCGTCGACCGCGATGGTCACCACCATGCCCGGCTCGAGGAGGGCGTGGAGCGGCGGCATGTCCTCCGGGTGGTTGAGCGCGTAGCGGATCGCGGCCTGCCGGTTCGCCACCCCGGTCATCGGGCGGCGCGGATAGATGACTCGGGTCCCGACCGGCAGGTCCTCGAGCAGGAAGTTCTCGCCGTAGAACAGGATGCGCGGCGCCGAATCGGTGTCGATGGTGACGATCTGCTCGCGATCGCGGGCGCGGGTGCGGGGGCGAATGGCTCGCACGGGGTTCCTTTATGAGAGGTCGAGCACCGGCCAGTCGTAGGAGCGGGCGACGGCGCGCAGGCGGCGGTCGGGGTTACAGGCGGTCGGCCGGCCGACCACGGCCAGCATGGTCAGGTCGGAATAGCTGTCCGAGTAGGCCCACGACTCGGCGAGGTCGATGCCGTGCTTCTTCGCGTAGTCGCGGAGGAGGACCGGCTTGGTGGCGCCGCCGATGAACGGCTTGGCCAGCTTGCCGGTGGCGTAGCCGTCCTTGAACTCGAGGCGGTTGGCGATGACGTCGTCCACCTCGAGGTAGCGGGCGAGCGGGCGCATGGTGAAGTCGAGCGCGCCGGAGACCAGGACCTGCCGGACGCCGGCGCGACGCGACTCGGCGATGAGGTCGCGGGCGCGCGGGTAGATGTTGGGGAGGATGACCTCCTCGAACAGCTCCTCCGACAGGATGATCAGGCGGTCCTCCGAGAACCCCTCGTAGTAGCGGTAGAAGAGCTCGTTGAACCACTTGCGCGAGACCTTGTCGGCCGCCCAGAAGAGCGGGACCGACGCCGCCGTCTGGGTCGTGACGCGAATCGAGTCCCAGAGGGACGCCTGGCGCATGGCGTAGAACGCGAAGGCGTGGACGATGTTGATGCGGATGAGGGTGCCGTCAACGTCGTAGAACGCGGCGGAATTCTTTCGCTTGAGCTGCGCCATGGAGTTCTCGGGAGCGCGTCCGGCACTTTCACCTTCGCTGCCGTGCATGTCAATGGAAGCGCGATGGGCCACCGGGGTCGGTCGGACAGGCGATCCGTACGGGGGAATACGCCGAAACTGGCCCAGTCGATGTCCGTAGGAGTTTGAGTTTTGTCACTTTTTCGGCACTGTGACGCACATCATGGGAGTACAGTGCGCCCCGTCAAGGAGGGGCCCGTGACATCTCGACCTGGACTGGCTTGGCTCGTGGGACTTGCGGCGGTGGCGGCGGCGGCGGCGGCGTGCGGGGGCAGCGGGTCAGGCTCGTCGATCGAGGACCTCGACGGTGACGGCTACTCCCAGGACGAGGGGGACTGTAGCGACGACAACCGGAGCATCTTCCCCGGCGCGCCCGACCCGTGCGACGGGGTCGACAACAACTGCGACGGGATCGAGGACGAACGGTTCGACGCCGACGAGGATGGCTGGGCGACCTGCGCCGGCGACTGCCGTGACAACGACGCCACCTCCAACCCGGGCAAGCTCGAGACGGTGGACGGGCTGGACAACGACTGCGACGGGATCGCCGACAACCACACGCCGCAGTACGACGACGACGGCGACGGCTACTCGGAGGATCAGGGCGACTGCAACGACGACGAGCAGGCCGAGGGCGCTCTCATCGGGCCCGACGCCATCGAGGTCAACGAGACCGAGGAAGGCGAGCCGGAGGAGGTCGACAACGACTGCGACGGGATGATCGACGAGGGCGAGCCGCCCTGCCCGGGCGGCCTGCCGGAATCGAACCCGATGGCCTACGCCGCCGCCCTCGACGTCTGCAACCAGGTCTCCGACGTCCGCTGGATCGGCAGCAACGTCAACGACCCGCGCTCGCGCGGCATCTTCGGCCGCTACGGGGCCGAGTACGTGCCGCACGCGGGCAACAAGTTCGCCGTCCTGTCGACCGGCATCGCCGGCGACCACAACGATCCCGACACCAGCCTGGGCTTCAACAACCGCACCGCGCACCCGGAGCCGCTCGGCCCGACCGGCTGCAGCTCGGCCGACCCGGCCCAGGTCAACGACTACAGCGAGATCCAGCTGGTGCTCGACGTCCCGGCCAATGCCAACTCCTTCTCGTTCGACTTCAACTTCATGTCGAAGGAGTTCCCCGAGTACGTCTGCAGCCTGTTCGACGACACCTTCCTCGCCATGCTCGAGTCGCAGGAGTTCACCGGAAACGTCAGCTTCGACTCGCAGGGCAACCGGGTCTCGATCAACGTCGGCTTCTTCGACAAGTGCGACGTCAACCTCGACTCGGTCTGCACCGGCGACGAGGAGCTGGCCGGCACCGGCTTCCAGAACAACGTCGGCGGCGGCACCGGGTGGCTCACCACCACCGCCCCGGTCAAGCCGGGCGAGAAGATCAAGCTCACCTTCTCGATCTTCGACGAGGGCGACCACATCCTCGACTCGGCCGTCCTCATCGACAACTTCCGCTGGCACATCGAACAGATCGACGGCCCGATCACCGTCGACTGACGCCGGCGGCTACTGGCTGCCGCCGCCGGGAGGCCCGCCGGAGACCGGCGACATCGGGGCGCCGCCGCCGGCGGCGCACTGATAGCTGACCGTGCGCGAGCCGATGAGGAAGGGCGGAATCGCGCCGACCGCGCTGACGCAGCTGGCGTAGTCGCGCGCCTCGTCGAAGTCGTCCTCGTCGCACACCGCGAAGCCCACGCCGGTGCCGATCAGGCTGAGGCCGATGCTGATCGCGATGTCGATGCCGCCGAGGCGGCTCTCGGCGTGCGAGAGGCCGGCGGCTCCGCACTCGCCGCCCGCCGGGTCGGAGAGCTCGACCAGGCCGGCCACGGTGAACCACTGCCGGTCCTCCTGCACCGGGCCGGCGGGAGGCGCGCTGGTGGCGACCACGGTGCGGTAGCAGCCTGCCGCCAACAGGGTGACGGACGCGAGGAGCGATGTCAGGGAGGCGATGCGGGTCATGAACGACACCATCGACCCGCGCCGGTGAATATTCAAGTGCGCCGAGCGCCGCGCCTGCCGCGGCGCAGGTGGAGCGCTAGTGGCACCAGAGGTTGACGCCCCACGACTCCAGCGAGCCGTCGTCGCCGTCGTCGAGGTCTGCGATCCACAGGAGCCAGGCGCCGGCGCCCTGTTCGCCGCGGAACGCGTCGAGAGTCTCGGCCGGTTCGAGGCTGCTCGGATAGGTTCCGATGATGTCGTCGCCCCCCTCGCTGTTGCCGAACTCGCGCAGGTCGACCTCGGTGCCGGACGGGCCGGTGAGCACGATCCGGAGATCGCCGGGGAAGTTGTGCCAGATCTCGACGTCGACGGTGATGTCGTCGATGGTGCAGCCGGTGTCGAAGGAGACGACGTCGTAGACGCCCTGCTCGAACCCGTCGGGGATGGAGAGCTCCGGCTCGCTCGACTCGCTCAGCATGAAGAAGGTGTCGCCGCGCGCGTCCGGCCGATCGATGGGGGCGGCGTCCGCCCGTCCGCCGTCGCCCTCGTCGTCCACGCAGAACCCGTCGACGCAGTCGTACCCGTCGGGACAGGTCCCGCTCTCGTTGCAGCGGTACTCGGTGCCGTCGTAGTCGACGGAGGGGCTGCAGGCTGCGAGGCAACCGGCCAGGACCCACTGAACTGCGTGCACTGCCGATCGCACAGCTCCAGCTTATCACCCGGCCCGGCGGCCGCGATCGGCGTCCGAGGTGCCAGTGCGGGGCGCAGCCCGCAACTTCAGGCGGCGCGCGCGCTTGCCGACAATCCAGCCGCCATCTCGTCCAGGCGACGGATACGCCGGGAGACCGGGCACGGGCCGCGCAAGAGCGTGCCCGGTCTCCACCACCGGACTCAGCCGCGCGGCGGCGCCGCCAGGCGGCTGAGCAGGAGGTCGACCAGGCTGCCGGTGCCGTTACCACCCAGCGCCACGTCGGGCACCAGCTTGACGTGGTTCTCGCCCAGCACCGAGGCGATCTGGAGGGCGGCGTAGTCCGCGCCCATCGCCTCGCGCCCCAGCCGGTAGACCTCGGCGCGCGCCGAGCCGACCGAGCGGGCGGCCTCCGCTTCGCCCTCGCCGCGCAGCCCGAGCGCGGCACCGTCCGCCTCGGCGCGCAGCCGGGTGGCGGCCGCCTCGCCGCGCGCCGCCTCGGCCGCGGCCTGCGCGTTCCGCTCGGCGATGCTGACCATCTGCTCGCTGCGCACCACCTCGGCCTGCATGTTGGCGATGGCGGTCTCGCGCTCGAGCGCCTGGCGCTGCACCTGCGCCTCGCGCTGGACGCCGTAGGTCCGCTGCAGCTCCTCGGCGATCTTGCGATCGGTCTGGGTCTTCATCAGCTCGGCCGGCGGCACGATGTCGCCGATGAGGGTGTCGAGGCACTCGACGTCGTAGGCGGCGATGGCGCGGCCGATGTTCTCGAAGGCCTCGCGCTGGCGCTCCTCGCGCGCCGAGAGGAACTCGAGCACGGTGACCTGCTGGGCCGAGTTCCTGAAGTAGTTGCCGACCGTCGGCTGCATGACGTGGTCGACCAGGTTCTGCATCGAGCCGACCCGCGAGATGACGCGCGGGGCCTGCTTCATGCCGATGTGGATGATCTGCGCCACGTCGATGCTGAACGAGAAGCCGTCGCGCGAGCGCACGGTGATGGGGGAGAGGCGCTCGTCGTAGCGGTGCGACTCGGTGCGCTGCGCCCAGTTGAGGACGATGTTGGTGGTCGGCACCAGCTCGACGCGCATGACGCGGGTGTTGAGCGGGTGCTTGCCGGGCAGCAGCGGCTCGACCCAGACGCCCTTGCGCCCCTTGTCGACCAGGTCGCCGTGCTTGAAGGCGTCGCCGGAGACGTCGAGGTGCTCGGCGCCGACATAGCTCACCACCACGCCGACGTAGCCGATCGGGATCTCGGTCATGGCGACCAGCTCGACGTCGACGAACCAGGGGTTGATGTTCCAGCTGCCGGACAAGAGCACCTGCTCCTGCAGGCCGCGGCAGCCACCGGCGTCGATGAACGCCTGGCCGCGCTGGAAGCGGTCGTGCCCGTCGATGGTCGGGCCGGCCAGGTCGCCGCCCGGGATGGGGCGGCCGTCGAGCACCGTCACGATGCCGACCGTGTCGGGCGGGATGGCGAGGACGCGCAGATCGTCGGCGCGCAGGCCGTTGCGCTCGGCGTTCGCTGCGGTGATGACCTTGAACAGGGCCGGGTTGATGCGGTAGGCGCCGCCGGTCAGGATGGCGAGCTGGCGGCCGCGCTCACCGCCCGCGCGGAGGAAGGCCTCGGCGTCCTGGAAGTTGTCGCACGCCACCTCGCGGCCGAGCACGCGATCGGGCGGGATGGCGGCGCCGTCGGCGGCCACCACCAGGGCGATCTGGCCGGCGGGCACCACCACCAGCGGCACCTTGGTGACGCGGTAGCGCCAGCGCCAGACCGGGAAGTGCCAGCCGGGGGGCAGCATGCGGGCCTGGTATCCCGCCTCGCCAGCGCGGGCGAGGATGCGGCCGGCGGGCAGCGAGTCGCCGAACTTCTTCACCACCAGGCCGGATTGATCTTCCCGGATCACGCGAAGCCCCAGCCAGAGGAGCAGGGCGACCAGCGCGAGCATCCCGCCCGAGAGCGCGAGGATCGTGGTGACGTCGGTGAGGCGAGCCATCATGGAGACCTCCTTCGCCCTTGGATGCTGCACGCGGCGCACCACGGGCCAAGTGGCCGTCACCGTTCGCAGGCCCGCGATCGCCGGTCGCGCGGATTGCGAAATTGATTTACGCTCTCGTCAAATGATTTCGATCGCCTGGATCGGCCCCCGCCCCTCCCCACGCCTGTGCGCCGAGCTCGGCCGGGCCGGCCTGGCGATCCGGCCGGGCGCCGCCATCGCCGCGGTGCGCTCCGACCGGCTGCCGGCGCCGCCGCCCGCCGTTGCCCGCTGGATCTGGCTGGCCCGCCGGCCGCCGAGCGCGACCGAGGCGGTGGCCGCCGCGGTGCGCGGCGCCTACGACAGCCTGTCCCTCGGCGACCGCGACCTGGCGCGCACCCTGGCGGTCCGGGTGCGCGAGCTGGCCGAGGACGCCGCGGCGCCGCCGGCACACCCGGGACTGGTCGGCCGGAGCCCACAGGCCCGCGCGGTCCTCGCCCAGCTGGCGCGCGCCGCCCGCACCTCGATGCCGGTCCTGCTCACCGGCGAGACCGGGACCGGCAAGGACGTCGCCGCCCGCATCGTGCACGAGTGGTCGGCGCGCCGCGACCGGCCGTTCGTCCCGATCAACTGCGCCGCGATCCCGAACGAGCTCATCGAGGCCGAGCTGTTCGGCTACGTCCGCGGCGCCTTCTCGGGCGCGGTCCGCGCGTACGACGGCAACATCGCCGCCGCCGCTGGCGGCACCGTCCTGCTCGACGAGATCGACGACACACCGCCCACCCTGCAGGCCAAGCTGCTCCGCGTGCTCGAGGACCGGGTGGTCTCGCGCCTGGGCGAGAACGTCTGGCGCGAGGTCGACTTCCGCCTGGTCGCCGCCACCAACCGCGACCTGCGCCTGCTCATCGCCCAGGGCCAGTTCGGCGAGGACCTCTACGAGCGGCTCGCCATCGTCGCCATCCAGCTGCCGCCTCTGCGCGAGCGGATCGAGGATCTACCCGACCTGGCCCGGCACTTCATCGCCCGCTTCTACGAGGAGGAGCGGGGCGAGGTGGCGGCACGCGTCGAGGACATCAGCCCGGCGGCGCTGGCGGCGCTGGCCGCCTACCCGTGGCCGGGCAACGTCCGCGAGCTGCGCAACGCCATCTTCCAGGCCCTGGTGCAGAAGCGCGCCGGCCGCGAGATCCTCCTGGCCGACCTGCCGCGCAGGCTCCTGGTGCCGGGCGAGACCGGCGGCGCCGGCGCGGTGATCGATGCACCCGCGCTGGCCCGGCAGATCGCCGCCGGCACGTTCGACCTCCGCCGCGAGGTGGCCGCGCTCGAGCGGAGCGCGCTGGCCGAGGCGCTGGCGCGCGCCGGCGGCAGCCCGGCGGGTGCGGCACGGCTGCTCGGCCGGGTCGGGCGCGGCCGCGCGCGCGACGCGTCGGCCACGGTGCGCGCGATGATGCGGCGCCTCGGCCTGGCGCCTCAGGCGGCCGCGCGCCGGCGCCCGTAGCGCTGCGCCAGCCAGCGCCGCCGCGGGTCGCCGTACTGCCGGTTCTGGTCGATCCACTCGTCGACCTTGCGCCACTCCGCCTCGAGCCAGGCCAGCCGCTCGTCGGGATCGACCGGCACCTGGCTGCGCGGGACCCGCCACAGCTTGACCCGCCAGACCCGGCCGAGCAGCGAGCCGCTCAGGAAGTCCTCCAGGCGACTGGCTCCCTCGAGGCCGGTGTGGGCGCAGAAGACGACGTCCATGTCGGGGCGGCGATCGAGCAGGGCCATGGTGCCGGCCGGCCGCACGGGCAGAACGTGGCGGAGGGCGGTCGCGCGCTCGGCGGTCGCCGGATCGCGCGCGCGCAGCTTCTCGAGGAGCTCGATCTGCTTGTCCGGCGTGTAGCGGGTTCCCTCGGGGAACAACGCGACCACGTCGTCGTCGTCCATGCCGTCGGTGAGAGCGCACATGACCTCGAGCTCGCGCTCGATCGCACCGCTCCTGCGGCGGATGAACGCACCGGGCACCCGCGACGAGATGAAGTCCGCACAGGGATCCCACAGGAGCTCGCGCTTCTTGACGATGCGCATCAGGACCCCGAGCGCCGGTCCGCTGAGGTACCCGGGCGGCAGCATGGTGTCGATGATGCTGGCGTGGCGCAGGAGGAGCAGCACCGGGCCGGGCCGGATGACCTCGACGTCTTCGACCTCCACCCGGAGCCCGTAGAAGAGGCGGGCGATACCGACCAGCTTGCGCGACCACCAGGTCTCGATCCCGGCATGCCAGGTCCGCCACTCGCGCTCGTCCATCCGCTTCGCCTTGCCGAACAGCCACCACACCCCGAGCGTGAAGATGCCGATCGAGTGCCAGAAGAAGACCGACCACATGGTCAGGTGGAAGCGGCACAGCATGAGCGGGCGGCGGCGCAGGAGGTCGGCGACCAGCGCGCAGGCGAGCGCGAGCGGCAGGAGCGCGGTGTAGAGCAGCGTCGCGAGGTAGGTGCCGGGGATGGTGATCGCCCGGCGGCGCCAGCGAGAGGCCCAGGACTCGCCGCGCCACATGCCGTCGCCTTCGACGCGGATCGCCTGCGAGCCCAGCGCCTCGGCGCGCATCGCCGCGCGCCGCTCGCTCGAGCGCCGGCTGGCGTCGCGAGCCGCCTTCAGCATCTCGAGCCCGCTCTCGCGGCGCGCTCTCGGACGCGGTTCCTTCTGTCCCCCGTATTCCATCGGCGCGGGAGAGGAGCGCGATCGAGCGCACATGCGCAAGCCGAAAAACGCAGATGCCTCCAGAAGCGCTGTGATCTTGCAGGGTCGCGGCTACGTTGCGTGTCCCCGGATCTGCTGGCGGAGCCAGGAGGCGGCCGGGTCGGCGTCGGTCTGGGGGTGCCAGACCATCTGGACGGCGAAGCCGGGCAGCGGGATCGGCGGGGCGAGGAGGCGGAGTGGCGCGGTGCGGGCGCCGAGCCGGGCGACTCGTCCGGCCAGCGTGGCGACGCAATCGGTGCGCGCCAGGACCGCGGGCGCCACCGCGAAGTGGGGCACCGTCATGGCCACGCGGCGCGCCATGCCGCGCGCCGCCAGCGCGGCGTCGACCGTGCCGGTCACTCCGGCGCGCGGCGAGACCAGGAGGTGCGGCAGCTCGGCGTACTGGCGGATGCCGAGCCGCTGCTTCACCGCCGGGTGGCCGCGGCGCACCGCGCACACGAAGTCTTCGTCGAACAGGTGCTCGGCGCGCAGCCGGGGCGGCAGATCGCGGAAGAAGCTGACCGCGACGTCGAGCGCGCCGCGATCGAGCTCGTCGGCCGGCAGGTTCCAGTCGTCGAGGGTGCGGACCTCGAGGTCGATGGCGGGACCGGCCCCGAGGACCCGGGCCGCGATGCCCGGCAGGACGACCAGGCCGACGTAGTCGGTCACCGCGATGCGAAAGCGGCGCGGCGCGCGCGGGTCGAAGGGGCCGGGTGGCCGCAGCATGCCGGCGACCTCGTCGAGCGTCCGGCGGACCGGCTCGCGCAACCGGCGAGCCAGCGGGGTCGGCGCCATGCCGCCCCGGGCGCGCACCAGGATCGGATCGCCGAACAGGTGGCGGAGCCGGCCGAGCGCGCTCGACAGCGCCGACTGGCTGAGCCCGACGCGGCGGGCCGCGCGGGTGACGTTCTCCGCCTCGAGCAGGGCGTCGAGGGCGACCAGCAGGTTGAGGTCGACGCCGGCCAGTGCATGGCGATCATCCATGGCGTGGATACCTCTCATGATGAACATCCATTGGCACGATGGTAGCCCGAGCCCTACAGTGGCAGCCATGAGCCAGCCAACCGACTTCGAGAGCAAGCGCTTCGTCTTCGACGCCGACGGCAGCCCGCTGGTCGGCGTCCTGCGCGTCCCGCCCGGCGCCGGGCGCCGCCCGGCCCTGGTGGTCACCGGCCCCCTGACCAGCGTCAAGGAGCAGGCGGCCGGCACCTACGCCGACGCCCTGGCCGCGCGCGGCTTCGTCACCCTCGCCTTCGACCACCGGAGCTTCGGAGAGAGCGGCGGCGAGCCGCGCCAGTACGAGCACCCCGGGCACAAGGTGGCCGACGTGCGCGCTGCGGTGGCCGCCCTCGCGCGGCTGCCCGAGGTCGATCCCGACCGCATCGGCGCCGTCGGGGTCTGCGCCGGCGCCGGCTACATGGCGCGCGCGGTGGCCGACGAACCGCGCATTCGCTCGTTCGGCGCGGTCGCCGGCTTCTATCACGACCCCGCGATGCAGAAGCAGTGGATGCAGGGCGGCTTCGACGCCGCGGTCGAGAGCGCTCGCGCCGCCCGCCTCCGCTACCAGGAGTCCGGGGTCGCCGACATGATCCCGGCGGTCGGCAAGGAGGGGGAGGTGGCGATGCCGCTCGACGAGGCGTTCGCCTACTACGGGACGCCGCGCGGCGCGGTGCCCAACTACACCAACGGCTTCGCCCTCATGTCGCGCGAGATGACCCTGCCCTACGACGCCCAGGCGGCGGCGAGCTCGATCCGGGTGCCGACCCTGATGATCCACTCGGAGAAGGCCCTGGCTCCCCCGCTGGCGCGCGCGTTCTTCTCGCGCCTGGCGGGCCCCAAGCGCGAGGTCTGGGTCGAGTCCGAGGGGCAGATCGACTTCTACGACCGCCCGGAGCGCTTCGAGCCGGCGGCCGATCTCCTGGCCGAGCACTTCCGGGACACGCTGCGGTGACCCTCAGCGACTCGCGCGGCGCCCGCGCGGCGGCTTCCCGTTCGGCGCGCGCCGGCGCGAGATGGTGCTGCGGTTGAAACCGCTTCGCATCCGGCGCACGTCGCCCTCGGTCGGCGCCCGCCTGCCGCCCGCGTGACGATCACTGGGGAAGACGAACAGGAACTTCAGCAGCTCGGGCTCGTTCCAGTTGGCGTGCGAGGCGACCAGGACCTGCTCCTCGGGAATGTCGTAGGCGCGGACACGCGCCCGCTCGCCGCGGCGGCGGGTCGCGAAGTCCTCGGCGAACTCGCGATCGGCGAAGGAGATGAAGGGCGACGAGCTCGAGCTGGAGGCCTGGTTCGCCAGCATCGCGTTGATCGCGACCGAGGTGTGCTTCTTGTCGAGCTGCCTGAAGTTCTGGAAGATGCCGCGGTGGCCTTCCCACGCCTGTCCACGCGCCGTGCGCACCCGGAAATAGGTGACGAGCGAGTCGCCGACCGGTTTGCCGTCCTCGACCGAGTCGCGCGCCATCGGCGACAGGATGACCTCGCCGTCCTGGTAGCCCTTGCCGCTGTACAGCGCCCGGTTGAGCGCGACCCGGCGACCGGCCGGCCCGCGCCGCATGAGATCCAGCTGATGCTGCCAGAAGGCCCGCTCGAACGGCTCGAGATCGGCGAGCGGCACGATCGACTCGAGGGTGTCGGCGACCTGGTCGCGCCGGTCGGCTCGGACCTGCTTCTCGAGATCGACGCCGCGCTTGCGCAGGTCGGCCACTCGCCGCTGCACCCGCTTGACCAGGCGGCCGTCGAGCGCGCGGGCCGCGGCGCAGGCCGGCTCGAGCTCGACCAGGCGCGCCACCTGCGCCGCTCGCATGGCGGCGAGCGCGGGGTGATCGCCGTCGGCCGCCAGCGCCGAGTCGACATGCGCCTGCCAGAACTCGGCGATGTCGGCCTGGGCGAGCGAGCTCCCCTGGTCGGCGTTGTGCACCACCTCGGCGAGGTGGCGGGCGCCGAAGTAGTGCTTCCAGACGGTGCGGCTCATGAGGCCGAGCCGGCGGAGCCAGGTCTCCTGCCCGTAACGGTCGTAACGCGACAGCCCGAGCACGAACGCGGCCAGAGTGCGGAACAGGACCGGGTCGCGGACGAACTCGCGCCCGGCGACGATGTCGAGCCGGCCGTCCTGCTCCACCAGCGAGAGCCGGTAGGGCGCCGAGCGATCGACCTCGATCGACAGGCTCGGCTCCTCGTGTCCCACGCGCTCTCGCTCCCAGCGGCCGAGCTCGCGGCGGAGAGAGCGCAGGGTCGGGGCGAAATCGCCCGCGCCCGGGGTCGCGTCGGCGGGTGCCCCGGAGAGACCCAGCTCGACGGCGGAGACCGATCCGCCTCCGAGCAGGAGGAGGAGGAGGACGACGACCAGCGGAGCTGCCCGCAGCATGCGCGCGCCGTTCGGGGAGCAGGATACGTGCCAGGGGCAATTGCCCGATACCGCGCCGCGGGAGGACAGACCGGCTAGGCGCCGGGCCGGCTCTCACGATTCGTCACATCTCGGTTCGGAGATTTGAACCGCCAAATCCGCCAAGGCCGCCAAACGGCCTGCGCCAAGAACTCGAACCGCGAAGGCGCGAAG
>Ga0111539_10001666_pt1 | contig 29665 bp, 20 predicted proteins | sample RhiMethybrSRZTD1_FD_79667 | JGI IMG/M metagenome (GOLD analysis project Ga0111539, IMG submission 79667) | Populus rhizosphere microbial communities from Tennessee, USA - Rhizosphere MetaG P. TD hybrid SRZTD1 (version 2) (version 2) | ecosystem: Host-associated > Plants > Roots > Rhizosphere >...
CCTGGCCACGCGAGCGGCCCGCCAGCGAGAGAGGGGAATGGGTCGGCCGCAGGGTGGATCGGCCGCTCGCGATCACGGGTTGGGCGAGGGGTAACAGCGGGTGAGCGGAGGGCGCTCCGCGAGGCTCCTCTGTTTGAGCGCTAGGGTGGGGCCCCTAGCGCCATATTCAACGAGGCTATGCGGAGCGCCCGGAGCGAATCCCGCACACCCCTCGCCCTGGCCACGCGAGCGGCCGGATGGCAGATAGCGGCCGGACTCAGTCGCCGAACGAGATTCCGAGATCGCGCGCCGTTTGCACCACGTCCGAGTCGAGAGGTACGTGCTTGACCGAAGCCACCGCCTCTTCGATCGGCACCGCGGTCATCACCGGCGGATCGTAGGCGACCATGGTGCCCCAGCGCCCTTCCTCGGCCAGCCGGACGGCGGCCGCGCCGTAGCGCAGCGAGAGCAGGCGGTCGCTGGAGCTGGGCATGCCGCCGCGCTGCAGGTGCCCCAGCACGAGCGAGCGCGTCTCCTTGCCCGTGCGGGTCTCGATCTCGGCCGCAACCTTGGCCGCGATGCCGCCGAGGCGGATCTCCTGTCCCGCGACCTCGGCTCCGAGGGTGGACGTGATGCCGCCGAGCGGCATCGCACCCTCCGCGCACACCACGATCGAGAAGTGCCGGCCGGCCAGCTCGCGCGCCATGACCTTGTCGCACACCTTCTGGATGTCGAAGGGAATCTCCGGGATCAGGATCACGTCCGCCGATCCCGAGATGCCGGAGTAGAGCGCGATCCAGCCGCAGTAGCGCCCCATCAGCTCGACCACGATGACGCGCTCGTGGCTCTCGGCCGTGGAGTGCAGCTTGTCGATGGCGTCGGTAGCCGTGGCCACCGCGGTCTCGAAGCCGAATGTCTCGTAGGTGGCGGCGAGGTCGTTGTCGATCGTCTTGGGCACGCCGATGATCGGGATGCCCTTCTTGTACAGGCCGCCGGCGATCTTGAGCGAGCCGTCGCCGCCGACGGCGATGAGGCCGTCCAGGCCCAGGCGGCGGAAGTTCGACACCGCTTGATCGGAGACGTCGACGAAGCGCTCCTGTCCGCCCTCGACCACGCGGATGGCGAGAGGGTTGCCGCGGTTGTTGGTGCCGAGGATCGACCCGCCGAGGTGGGTGATCCCGCGCACCGACTCCGCGGTGAGCGGCACCAGGTACTTCGTGTCCAGCAGGCCGAGGTAGCCCTTCTGGATCCCGATGACCTCGAATCCCTTGTTGAGCGCGGTGAGAGTGACCGCGCGCAGCACGGCGTTGAGACCAGGCGCATCCCCTCCGCCCGTATTGATGGCAAGACGCAGTTTCCTTGACACGTTTTCTCCGCCCGCATGATATCGCGGCTTGTCGCCGCTTGGCCCGCTCCGCTACTTGAGCAGAGGAAGCATCTTCTTGAAAGCGCTGCCGTCACTGCGCCCGAGGAGCTCGTAGATGGCCATCTCCGTGCTGGAGAGGAGCGCGCCCGCGCGTTCCATGCGGCCGAGGCCCACGGCGCGGTTCTCCTCGGAACGCGATCCCACGGCGTCACTTGCCACGTGCACGGTGTAACCGCGCTCGAGCGCGCCGAGCACGGTCTGGGCGACGCAAATGTGGGATTCGATCCCCGCCACGACGAGTTGGTTGCGTCCCCCGAGTCCTTTCAGCCGGTCCAGGAACTCGGGGCTCCCGAAGCAGCCGAAGCTCACCTTGTCCAGAGGGACGGCCGCGGGCGCGGCCTCGAGGACTTCCGGCACCGTCGGGCCCAGTCCGCGGCTGTATTGCGTGGTGAGGACGACGGGCAGCCCGAGGATGTCGGCGAGCTTCAGGAGGAGCACGCTGTTGCGCAGGATGCGGTCGCGGTTCGCGACGGCGGGGAGCAGCTTCTCCTGAAGGTCCACGACGACCAGCGCCGTGCGCTCGGGATGCAGCAACCCCGCGGTGGCATCCGTCATTGGGTCTCCCACGGCCGCGTCGCGGCCCAGGCGCGCACGGCCTCCTGCATCTCCTCGAGGTGGCCGGAGAAGAAGTGGTCGGCGTCGGGCACGATCACCGCCTGCTTGGGCTCGGGCAGTCTCGAGACGAGATCGCGGAGGGCCGCGCCCGGTCCGAACGCGTCGTTCGCGCCCTGCACGAACAGCCGCGGACGCGAGCACGTATCCAGGAAGGCCGGGTCCGTCACCATCGTCATCGGGAAGCCGAGGGCGAACACCGCGCGCGCGCGCGCGTCCGCGCAGCCGGCGCGCAGCGCCATCACGGAGCCGAACGAGAAGCCGCCGGCCAGGAGCGGCAGCCCGGGGAACCTCCGGGAGAGCTCGTCGAGGCCGGCGCGCACGTCTTCCTGCTCGCCGCGTCCTTCGTCGTGGACGCCCTCGCTGCGTCCGACCCCGCGGAAGTTGAAGCGCAACGCGGCCACGTTCTCCGCCTGCAGGGCCTTGGCCGCGCGGAAGACGACTTTGAAATGCATGACCCCGCCCTGTAGCGGATGGGCGTGACAGACGACGGCCGCGGCCCGCGGCGGCTGGTCGGGGAGCATGAGGATCGCTTCGAGGCGGCCGGCGGGACCGGCCAGGTCGAAGGTCTCGTTGGAAGACACGAACGGATTATGGCAGGACGAAGTATTAAGTCGGGGGGATTCACTCCCCATCACGCTCGGAGTGAACTCCCCCCCTGAAACCCCCCTCGCACGGCGCCGCCGCTACGCGGCGCCGCCGTGCTCTGCGGTCGGCTTGGGGGGCTGGGCTACGCGGCCGCGTGGGCCGCGGCTTCCGCCGCGGCCGCGGCGGCGCGGATCTGGGCGGCTCGCGGCGGAGGCGTGCCTTCGTTCGCCTTCATCGCGACGCGGCGCGCGCCGAGCGAGCGCGCCTTCCCCACCGTCGCCTGCAGCAGCACGCGCTCGGCGTTCTTGAACCCGCGCGCGACGGCCAGCTCGTCCAGGCAGGCGAGCAGGCCTCCGAGGCCCAGCTGCCAGCGGAGCGAGAGGCTGGCCATGCCGACGATCTTCCCGTCCTCCGACTCCGCCACGCGCACGAGGAAGTGCGGGTCGATCAAGGTCTTCCGATACGTCTTGGCGAAGGAGATTGGCTCCGGGTAGTAGCCCACCTGCTCGAGGAGCTCCAGCACGGCCACTCCGTCCTGCAGCGTCGCCGGTCTCACGTGAACGCTCATCAGCTCTCCTTACTCAGTGGTGCCCCCACCACGGCCGCCGTGTCCGCCAGGCCACGCGACGGTCCTGCGACCATCGCGTAAGTGGCCATGATGGAGCACTTTACGAACTGGACTCGCGTGTGGTTCATGTGACGCCACGCGTCTAGTGCAATCGATAGGCCAGTTGGCTTGACCCGCTCCGGAGACGGGGCATAGAGTCCGCGACGATCCGATGGCTGCCCGGCGCCTGACGCTCCGCCAGGTCTTCGCCCTGACGATGTTGGGGCTGGCGGGCCTGCTAGCCGTGTTGTTCACCGTCCTCCTCGAAGGGTCGCGGCGCTCGATCATCCAGGCCGGGGACAGCCTGCGCACGGCCGCCGGCCGTCGGATCGAAGACCGCGTGAGGGCGCACTTCGCGCCGGCGGTGGAATCGCTGCAGGCGCTCGAACGGGAGATCCGTTCCGGCACCGTGGATCCCGCGGATCCCCGGTCGCTGGAAGGGGCCCTCTATTCGCGCGTCCTGAACAGCCCGAACCTGGCGGAGCTGACGCTCACCCGCGCGCGTCGCACCGGCTTCGACGCCGAGGGCGTGATGGTGCTCGAGACCCGGGGCCGCGAGCAGCTCTCCGTCTACCGCGTGCTCGACCGCGACGTGGAGGGTGGCCGTCTCGTCACGCGCGGGGTGGCGTCGGCCGGAGGGCGGTGGATGGTGTCCTTGCGCGATCGCGCCCCGGGCTCGGGCCTGCTCGACGTACCGCTGCGGGTGGAGCGCGCGGCAGAGGCCGGCGATCCCACGGAAGAAGCGACGTTCACCACGCCCGCCTCCCGGCGTCTCTACGGCGAAGAGGTCTGGAGCGACCTGCACTGGTCCGATCTGGAGAAGGATCCCACCCATCGCCGGGCCGTGGTGACGGTCATGAAGGCGATCGAAGACGCGCGCGGAGAGTTCGTGGGGGTCGCGCGGGCCGGCCTCCTGACCGAGCAGCTCGACGAGGTCTCCCGCCTCCCCGTCACCGACGCCGCCGATGACCCGCATCGCATCTTCATCGCCGACGAGCAGGGGCGGCTCATCACGCGCCTGGGACCGGCGGACCGGATCGAGGAGCAGCCCGACGACAGCCTGCGCGTGATCCCGGCCGCGCTCCCGCCGGAGGTGGCGGGGGCCCTGCGCCAACCCGGCCTGCGCGACGTCGGCGAGGAGAAGAGGACGGCCGCCGGCGACGTCGAGGTCGACGGGCGGCGCTTCCTGATCAGCTTCCTCGCCCTCCCGCAGAGCCAGGGCTGGCGGATCGGCATCGTCGCCCCCGAGGATTTCTACCTGCGCGACCTCGCGCGCATGCGCCTCCGCCTGCTGGCGGCGTCGCTGGTCGTCATCGTGTTCATTCTCGCCGCGGGCGCGCTCACCTTGCGCACGGTCCGCCGCGGCCTGGGCCAGGTGGTGGAGACGACGGCCCGGATCCAGAACTTCGACTTCGCGCCCGTGGAGGCGCGCTCGCCGTTCGCGGACCTGCAGTCCGTGCTCGAGCGCCTCGAGGTGGCCAAGACGGCCATGCGGGCCATGAGCCGCTACGTGCCCATCGACCTCGTCCGCCTCCTCTACCGGACGGGGCGGGAGCCCGTCCTGGGCGGAGAGATCGTCGACGTCACGCTGCTCTTCACCGACATCAAGGACTTCACGACGCTCAGCGAGCAGCTCTCGCCGAACGATCTTGCGCGCGTTCTCGGCCAGTACCTGCAGGTCATGACCGAGGCCATCCACTCCACGCACGGCACCATCGACAAATACATCGGCGACGCGATCATGGCCGTCTGGAACACGCCGACGCCCTGCCCGGACCATCCCCGGCGCGCCTGCGACGCCGCGCTGGCCTGCCGGGAGGCGGAGGCGCGCCTCTTCCGGTCGCCGGAGTGGAATGGACGGCCGCCCCTGCACACGCGGTTCGGCATCCACCGCGACCGCGTGATGGTCGGCCACTTCGGCGCGCCCGACCGCATGAGCTTCACCGCTCTGGGCGACGGCGTGAACCTCGCCGCGCGCCTGGAAGGGCTCAACAAGCACTACGGGACGACCGTCCTCGTCAGCGAGGCCGTGCGCGAGGAGACGAAGGACGCGTTCGCTTTCCGCCTGGTGGACGTGGTGGCGGTGAAGGGACGGACGCGGGGCGTGCGCGTGTACGAGCTCCTCGGGCGCGCGGACGCCGCCGCGGACCACGGGCCGGAGCGGGCCTACGAGCGCGCGCTCGAGCGCTACTGGGCCCGCGATTTCGCCGGCGCGCTCACGATCCTGGAGGCCCAGCTCGCCGACCCGCCGAGCTGCGTGCTGGCCGAGCGCGCGCGCGCGCTCGCCGCCAACCCGCCGCCTGCGGAGTGGGACGGCGTCCACGTCGCGCGCGCGAAGTGAGGGGAGGGACGGGCATGGCCCTGCGCAACGAGAAGGACGCGCTGCTTTCGGCGATGGAGGAGGCGTTCGAGCGCAAGGCCTGGCACGGACCCAACCTGCGGGGCGCGATCCGGGGACTCGACCCCGCCGTCGCCTGCCATCGCCCCGGACCCGGGCGCCACAGCATCTGGGAGCTCGTCGTGCACGCCGCGTACTGGAAATACGCGGTGCGCCGCCGCCTGGTCGGCGACAAGCGGGGCTCGTTCGCGGTCAAGGGCAGCAACTGGTTCTCGCGCCCGGACGAGCCCTCGCCGGCCGCCTGGGCCCAGGACGTCGCGTTGCTGCGGGCCGAGCATCGCGCCCTCATGAAGGTGGCGCGCGCCATCGATCCGCGCGGCCTGCATCGGCCGTCTTCGGGTAGCCGTGTGACCCCGGCGGCGCTCCTGCGCGGGATCGCCTTCCACGACATCTACCACGCGGGACAGATCCAACTCTTGAAGAGGCTCTAGCTTCGGAGGCAGCCCGCTCAGGGCACGACCAGCCTGAGCGTGTCCGTGTCCGCCGCAAACCACGCGCCGGGCCGGGGACCGAGCACTCTGAGCTGCAGCAGGTTGACGCCCTGGTGCAGCGGGATGGTGACCTTCTGGAAGCGGTTGGCGACGGGAACGAATCCGCCCAGGGGCACGCCGTCGAGGGTGGCCGTGAAGGTGGACGGGATGATGGTCTTCCCGTAGTAGATCCTGACCTCGTAGGTGTGGGCGGCATGCGGCAAGACCGTCGTCGCCGCCAGCGGGCGCGCATACTGCAAGAACGCGTTGACGTCCGTCGCGTCGTCGGGTCCCGCGTAGAGCGAAGGCAACGTGACCTTGGCGTTGACGCGCGCCGTGTTCTGCGACGGATCGGGGTCCGCCTCCTGTCCCGCCACCTGTGCCGTGTTGACGACGAGGCCGGTCTGGAGGGGCTGGACCCGAATGGCGACTTCCGCGCTCTGTCCGCTGGCGATGTTTCCCAGGCTGCAACCCACCGTGCTCGTGCCCGAGCAGCTTCCCTGGCTGGAGGATGCCGACACGAGCTCCGTCTCGTGCGGCAGCACGTCTGTCACGACCACGCCACTGGCGGCATCGGGGCCGAGGTTCGTGACGGTCAGGAGATAGTCGAGGTCGCCGAACACCGGGACGAAGCTGAGAACGGACTTCACGATCCGGAGGTCGGCGGACGCCGGCGCTTCGAAGATCTTGGCCACGAACGCGTCGAAGGCGCCCCCGGCGAAGGCGGGCTGCGCGGCACCGGCCGTGGCCGGGAAGTCCCCGGAGCTGGTCCGGCCCCCGACGTAGACCCCGCCCGCCGCGTCGGTCGCGATGGCCATGCCCCATTCCTCGCCCGCGCCGCCGAGGTAGGTCGAGAAGAGCAGGGACGACCCGGTGGGACTGAGCCGCGCGACGAAGGAGTCGCTGCCGCCGGCGAGCGTCGATTGCAGCTCGTGCGCGAGAGGAAGGTTCGGCGAGAGCGTGAGGCCCACGACGTCCGCCGCGCCCGTCGGGCTGGCCGCGACGCCGCGGGCCAGGTCGACGTTGGACCCGCCGAGAAAGGTCGCGTACGCGAGCGTAGCCCCGGTGGGCGCCAGCTTGACCACGAAGGCGTCGCGCTCGCCCGCGAGCGCGCTCTGGAACACCCCCGGCGTCGTGGGAAAGTCCGGAGAGAAGGTCATTCCGACCAGGTAGGCATGGCCACCTGTGTCGGTCGCGATTCCGAAGGCGAGGTCGTCGGCGGCGCCGCCAAGATAGGTCGAGTAGGCGAGGGTGCCCGTCGGGTCTACCTTGGTGGCGAACGCGTCACGTATTCCGTGCATCGTCGGCTGCAGCGCGTTGCGGGTCGGGAAGTCCGAGGAAACGGTGCCACCGGTGACGTACGCATTGCCGGACGTGTCCACGGCGATGCCGAGGCCGTGGTCCCGGTCGGAGCCGCCCAGGTACGAGGAGTAGACGAGCGTAGAACCGTCGGCCGATACCTTGGCCACGAAGGCGTCATCGAAGGCTCCGCCGAAGGCGGGCTGGAACGGATTCACGGTCGGGAAATCGGGCGACGCGGTCCAGCCCGCCACGTAGGCGTTGCCGGCCGTATCCACGGCCACACCGTTGGCCAGCTCCTCCGCGCTTCCGCCGAGGTAGCTGGAATAGAGGAGGGTGGAGCCGTCGGCGCTGAGCTTGGCCACGAAGGTGTCGTCAGGACCGCTCAGGGCCGGCTGGAACGCACCCACCGTCGGGAAGTCGGCGGACGCGGCGGATCCGACGAGGTAGGCGGCGCCGGCCGTGTCGACGGCGACGCTCCGGGCGCCGTCGGAGCCGCTGCCCCCGAGATACGTGGCGTAGACGACGGAGGTCCCCGCGGGGTCGAGCTTCAGGACGAAAGCGTCGTAGTCACCCCCGGCATTCGCCGGCTGAAGCGGACTTGCCGACGGGAAGTCGAGGGACGCCGTAAACCCGGCCACGAAGGCGCTGCCGCCCGAATCCACCGCGATGCCGGGAGACTGGTCCTCGCCCCCGCCGCCGAGATAGCTCGCGTATTCGAGGACAGGGTCGATGACGAGCGGCACGCTCGCATCGTAGGGGCCGAGCTGGAATCCGATCCGGCGGGCGCCCCTCCGCTGGTATGAGCCAGCCACGATGCGGCGCCGTCCCTGGCTGTCCTGGTAGACGACGGGTGGGCGCTGCACGAGCCGCCCCGCCGCCGTGTGCACCACGAGGGCACCGCTCCCGTCGATGTCGAGACCGTCCGCGCCCTCGAACTCGACGGCGATCCGCCTTGGATCGGCGCCCGGGGCGACGATGAAGTCGTATTCCAGCTCCCCTTGGCGACCGTGATAGACGAGATCCACGCCCGGATAGACATCGCGGTAGGACACGCGTCCATAGGCCGGAATGCCGCGCTTCCACTTCCGGCGATTCCGGCCGATCAGGTAGGCGCTCCGCCCGGGGAGGAGGTCGAGGCCCTCCATCGAGGGCGAGCGGTGTCCTCCCGCAATCTTCATGCGCACCGTCGCCGTGCCAGCGGACCTTCGTTCGGCCTCGGCCACGTGCTCACGCAACGTGAGCACGGCCTCGGTGGGAGTCAAGAAGAGGCCATGGCCATTGCCGCGGGCCAGGAACCTGACCTGGCTGTCCGTCTGGCCCTGGTTCGGCTCGAATCGCAGGGGCAGACGCCCATAGCTCTCCAGCCGCCGGGCCGCGCCGGAGGACGTGCTCTGGAAAGCATTGGCGTCCATGGACGCCCAGGCCAAAGGGGCGAGGAGCAGGACGAAGGCACTCCCAACGGCGCGTCGGGCGATGCGGAATCGGCCAACACGGGCTGGCCGCGAATGGAGAGAATCGGTCATGAGGCTCGCCTCCGGAAGGAACGTTCAGCGCTTAGACAGCCGCCGAGACGATCCGTTCCGCCTCTGGCCGAGGCCCGCCACGCTCAATGATCCCCGAGGGGCAGGCGCAGCCGCGCCCGGCAACCGGGGCCCGGCTTCCGGTTCTCCAGGACGAGCGAACCGCCATGCGCCTCCGCGATCTGCCGGCTGAGCACGAGCCCGATGCCCGACCCCTGCGGCTTGGTCGTGAAGAAGGGCACGAACAGGTTCCCGGTGTCGGCCAGACCGGGCCCATGGTCCGCGATCCAGACCTCCACCTGCCCGCTGCCCGGCGGCGCGTCCCAGCCCAGCTCGACGCGACGCTCGGCCGAGTCCAGCGAGGCCTCCGCCGCGTTGCGCAGGAGGTTGATGACGACCTGCTCGAGCTGGACGGGGTCCGCCTGGATCTCCACCGCCGGCCCGTCGAGCACGGCGACGGGCACGCGCTGCTCCAGGCCGGCGACGCGGCGTAGGAGCGGTCCCAGGTCCACGCGCTGCGGCTGGGGAGCGGGCAGGCGCGCCAACCGTCCGTAGGCCTCCAGGAAGCGGCTGAGCGACTCCGAGCGCGACGCGATCACGGCCAGGCCGCGCCGCATGTCGTCTTCCCAGTCACTGGGCCGCGGCTGCCGCGCCACGAGCTGTCCCAGGCTGTCCGCCAGGGAGCGGATGGGGGCCAGGGAGTTGTTCAGCTCGTGCCCGAGCACGCGGATGAGGCGCTGCCAGGCCTGGCGCTCCTCCTCGCGCAGGGCGCGGCTCACGTCCGTCAGCACGAGCAGCCGCTGGGGCAGGCCGTGCTGGCGGAAGGTGCCTCCGCTCACTTCCCACCGTCCCGGGCGGCCGGCGATGGCCATGTCGAGAACCTGGCGCGGCTCCGCGGCCAGGGCCGCGCCCAGGCCCAGCTCCGCGGCCTTGTGCTCGAGGAGCTGCTCGGGCGGCCGTCCGAGGAGGCGCGCCCCCGCGCGGTTCACGAGCTGCAACCGCTCGTTGCCGTCGAAGGTGAAGACGGCCACCTCGATCTCGGACATGACCGTGCGCATGAGGGCGATGGCCTCCAGCGCACCCAGGCGCTGCTCGCGCAGCGTGTCCGCGAGCGCGTTCACCTCGGTCATGGCCAGGGCGAGGGCGTCGTCGCCCGCCGTCTCACGCGCACGGAAGGAGAAGTCCTCTTCCCGGAGAGCGGCCAGCAGGTTCGAGATGATGCGCAGCGGCCGCACCACGCCGCCCTGCACGGCGAAGGCGAAGCCAAGCCAGAGGCCCACCACGAGGAGGTCCGCCGTCCACTGGACCTTCGCGCTGAAGCCGCCGTACCAGAGGAGAAGGGCGGTGGCCAGCGCCCCCGGCGCGCCCGACACGAGCGCGAGGGCCAGGATGCGGCTCTCGTAGCTCAGCCGGTGGCGGCCTCTTCCAGTCATGGTTCGGCGATCACGGCGCCGGGTCGAGAGGTTCGCCTACAACCCGTAACGCTGCAACCGCCGGTAGAGCGCGCTGCGGCTGAGCCCGAGCGCTTCCGCGGCCCGGCTCACGTTGCCGTCGAAGCGTCCGAGCGCCTTCTTGATGAGGAAGGACTCGACCTCCTCGAGGCTCATGTCGTCGAGGCGGCGGCTGTCCTCGGCCGCCGGCCGCAGCCCGAGGTCGGCCGCGCGCACCTGCGAAGCCTGGGTCATGAGCACGGCTCTCTCCACGGCATGATCGAGCTCGCGCACGTTCCCCGGCCAGGGATGGGCGAGCAGCGCCTCCAGGGCCGCGTGCTCGAAGCCGGTCACGCGCTTCCGGTAGCGCTGGGCGTGCAGGCGCAGGAAGTGGTGGGCCAGGGGCGGGATGTCCGGCCGCCGGTCGCGCAGCGGCGGCATGCGGATCTCGATCGTGTTGAGGCGGAAGAGCAGGTCCTGGCGGAAGCGGCCCGCCGCCACCTCCGCGTGCAGATCGGCATTGGTGGCGGAGAGGATGCGGACGTCCACGCGGCGCGTGCGCGAGGAACCGACCCGCTCGAACTCGCCCGTCTCCACTACGCGCAGCAGCTTGGATTGGAGGCCGGAGGGGACGTTGGCGATCTCGTCGAGGAAGAGCGTGCCTCCGTCCGCGAGCTCGAAACGCCCGACGCGATCGGCGCGCGCGTCCGTGAAGGCGCCCTTGACGTGGCCGAACAGCTCGCTCTCGAACACGCCTTCGGACAGTCCGCCCGCGTTGACGACCACGAGCGGCCGCGCCGCGCGCGCGGACACGGCGTGCAGGGCCTGCGCCACCGTGCCCTTGCCCGACCCGTTGTCACCCGTGATCAGGACGGCGGCGTCGGAGGGGCCCACGCGGTCGATCATGTCCAGGACGGGCCGCATGGCCGGTGACTCCGCGATCAGCAGCGGACGCGCGGCCGCGGGGGGCCCCCCGTCCCCGCGCAGCACGCGGTTCTCCTCCTCCAGCCGCTCGCCGCGGCGGAGTGCGGATCCGAGCTCGACCTGGGTGCGGACGATGGCCAGGAGGCGGGCGTTGTCCCAGGGCTTTGCCACGAAGTCGCGCGCGCCGCGGCGCATCACCTCCACGGCCAGGTCGAGGCTCGCCCAGGCCGTCATGACCACGACGGGCAGGGTGGGGTCGAGGTCGCGCAGCCGAGACAACAGGTCGAGGCCCTCGGCCCCGGAGGTGGTGTCGCGCGCGTAGTTGAGGTCCATGAGAACGAGGTCGAGCTCGCGGGCCTGGACGGTCTCGACCACCGCGCGGGGGGATGAGGCCGTCTCGATCTCGAAGCCCTCGGACTTGAGGAGGAGGCGAAGGGCCTCCAGGACGTCGGGCTGGTCGTCGGCCACGAGGAGGCGCGGTTGCCGCATCACTCGTCCCTCAGGGCCTGGGCGGGGTCGATGCGGGCCGCGCGCCGGGCGGGAAGGGCGCAGGCGAGGAGAGCGGCGGAGGTCAACACCGCGGCCGCGGCGGCCAGCGTCGCGGCGTCGTGCGGAGGGACCTCGAAGAGCAGCCCCGCGCCCAGGCGGCCCAGGGCCAGGGCCAGGGCGAGCCCGACGGCGAGTCCCGCCAGCACCGGGGCCATCCCCTGCCTCAGCATGAGGCCCAGCACGTCGCCGGCCCGCGCGCCCAGGGCCATGCGGATGCCGACCTCGCGCGTGCGGCGGCTGACCAGGAAGGCGACCACACCGTAGATGCCGAGCGCGGCCATGAGCAGCGCGACCAGCGCGAACCCGGAGAGGAGCTGCATGCCGAAGCGCGCTCCGCCGAGGGCGACGTCCACCAGGGACGCCATCGAGGTCACGTCGGTGAGGATGATCCCGGGATCGACGGCCTTCACCGCCGCCCGCACCGCCGGAGTGAGGGCGATGGGGTCGCCGCTCGTGCGCACCACGAAGAGCCCCAGGCCCTCCTCGGACTGGAGGTAGGACATGTACACGTCGTATCGCGAGGTGTGCAGCTCGCGGTAGCGCGCCGGGGCCATGACGCCGACGACCGTCATCCAGGTCTGCTCGTAGGGCGGAGACGGCATCGGGATGCGAATGCGCTTGCCGACCGCGGCCTGGCCGGGCCAATACCGTCGGGCCAGCGCCTCGCTCACCACGACCACGGGCGCGACCCCCGTGGTGTCCCGGTTGTCGAACGTCCGGCCCTGCCGCACCGGCATGCGCATGGTCCGGAAGAAGTCGTGGGTGACGATCTGGAGGTTGAGGGCGGGGTTGCGCTCCGCCTCCGCCTCCGACTGGCCCTCGACCATGATCGGCCAGTCCAGGCCGACCTTCCCCCACAAAGGCCGGATCAAGACAGCGGCGGCCGTCTCCACTCCCGGCACGGCATCGATGTGCTCGATGACCTTCCGGTAGAGCTGTCGCTGGAGCTCGGGCTTGTCGTATTTGCCGTGTGGTCCGGCCCACGCGAAGGTGAGGACATTGCTCGGATCGAATCCCAGGTCGACGCTGCGCAGGTTCTGGAAGGTTCGGGTGAGGAGCCCGGCCCCAGCCAGCAGCACGAGCGCCGCCGCCGCTTCCGTCGCGACCAGCACGGCCCGAGCCCGGACCTGCCGCGCCCCCGGCCCCGCGCTGCGCGAGCCCTCGGCCAGGACGTCGCTCAGGGCCGAGCGGGAGGCGAGGAGCGCGGGCACCAGCCCGGCGGCGAGGGCGGAGGCCGCGGTGAGGACGAGCGCGAAGGCGAGGACGCGCGGATCGATGGCGGCGTCCTCGAGGCGGGGGATCTCCGCGGGCACCAGCGACAGGAGCGCATCGAGGCCCCACACGGCGATCAACGTGCCCGCCAGGCCGCCCGCGGCCGCGATGATCACGGCTTCGGCCAGCAGCTGGCGGATCAGCCGGGCCCGCGAGGCACCGAGAGCCAGCCGCACTGCGATCTCCCTCTGCCGCGCCGCGGCCCGGGCGAGCAGGAGGGCCGACACGTTCGCGCAGGCGAGCAGGAGGACGAGGAGGACAGCCCCGAGCAGGACGAGCAGAGCGGGACGCGCGGAGCCGAACCACTCGTGGGTCAGCGGGGTCAGTACCGTCTTCACCGCGGGCGCGGAAGGAGCGTGGATCCGGAGCTGCTCGGCGGTGATGGCGTCGAGCTCGGCCGCGGCCTGGGCCACCGTGGTCCCGGGCGCGATACGTCCCACGAGCGTGGCCCAGCCGACGTTCGCCTTGTCCACCACCTCCGGGATCACGGGGACGAGGGGTGTCCAAAGGTCCGTGCCCGTCGGGTAGCGGAACTCGCGGGGCATGACTCCGATCACGGTCATCGGCGTGCCGTCCACCTCGAGCGTGCGTCCCACCAGCCGTGGATCGCCGCCGAACTGCCGCTGCCACAGGCCGTGGCTCACCACCACCACGCGCGGGACCCCCACGCGGTCCTCGGCCTCCACGAACGTGCGGCCCAGGGCCGCCTGCGCGCCGAGGACTTCGAAGAAGTTTCCGGTCACGATGCGGCCAGAGGCGCGCACGGGCTCCGGCCCGCCCAGCGTGAATCCCGAGTTGACGCCGGCCATGGCCGCCACCGCCGCCATCGTGCGGCTGCGCGCGCGCAACTCGCGCATGTACGGATACGACACCTCGACGAAGGGCGCGTTGCGCTCGGGGATGCTCTGCCAGAGAAGGACCAGGCGGCTGGGCTCCGCGAAGGGGAGGGGCCGCAGGAGCACCGCGTCGACGACGCTGAACACGGCGGCGCTGGCTCCGATGCCGAGAGCCAGCGCGCCCGCCGCCACCGCGAAGAGGAGTGGGCGGCGGAGGAGCGCGAGCAGCGCCTGACGAAGGTCCGAGATCACTCCACGACCCAGCCGTCGCGGAGCTTGATCACGCGGTTGCCGTAGCCCGCGTTCACGTCGGAGTGCGTGACCTGGACGATGGTCGTCCCCGCCTCGTTGAGGCGGCGGAAGAGCTCCATGATCTCGCGGCCCTGGTCGGTGTGGAGGTTGCCCGTGGGCTCGTCGGCCAGGATCACCTTCGGGTTCGCCACCACCGCGCGCGCCACGCCGACGAGCTGCTGCTGGCCGCCGGAGAGCTGGCTCGGATAGAGGTCCTTCTTGCCCACGATGTGGAAGCGGTCGAGCACGTCGCCCACGATGGCCTGGCGCTCCGAGCGCTTGACGTCCCGGTACGACAGCGGCACCTCGAGGTTCTCGTAGACGGTGAGGTCGTCGAGCAGGTGGTAGCTCTGGAAGACGAAGCCGATGTGCTTCTTCTGCAGCTCCTGGCGGTCCTTGCGGCCGAGGGCGTGGACCTTGTAACCGAGGAACTCGTATTCGCCGGTAAAGGCGCCGTCGTGCATGCCGAGCACGTGCAGGAGCGTGGACTTGCCCGCGCCGGAGGGGCCCATGATCGAGACGAACTCGCCCTGCGCGATGTCCAGGTTGACGCGGCGGAGAACGAAGACCTTGCCTCCGCCCTGGTCGTAGGCACGGTCGACGTTGCGGAGACGGACGAGCGGCTCACTCATGGATGGCTCTCACTCCTCGCGCAAGGCTACCGCGCTTTCCTCATTCCGCGCGCAGGGCGACCGAGGGATCGACCCGGGCCGCGCGCCGTGCGGGCACGACGCCGGCGGCCAGGGCGACGAGGGCCAGCATCAACGCGACCAGGAGGAGTGTCGCCGGGTCGCCGGGCCCCACGCCGAACAGCATGCTCGCGACGATGCGGCGCAGGGCGAGGGCGCCGCCCAGGCCCACGGCGATGCCGAGGAGGGTCACGCCCATGGTCTGGCCGAGGACGAGGCGCATGACGTCTTGCCCCCGCGCGCCCAGGGCCATGCGCAGGCCGATCTCGCGGGTGCGGCGGGAGACCGCGTAGGCCATCACGCCGTAGATCCCGACTCCGGCCAGGACGACGGCCACCACCGCGAACGCGCCGAGCAGGGCGAGCGTGAAGTGCCGGTCCGCGAACGAGCCCTGAACGAGGTCGTTCATCGCGCGCACGCGCGTGACCGGCACGTCCTTGTCCACGCGGCCGACCTCGCGCTTGATCGACTCCGTGAGGGCGGCGGGCGCCACCGATGAGCGGACGACCACGTTCATCCACGTCCGCCACGGCCGCGACTCCTGGGCCATGGGCGTGTAGAGCGCGGGCGTGTCGTCGGCGTCCAGCCCGTCGCCGCGCACGTCCCCGGCCACGCCCACGACGCGGATCCACACCCGCGGCTCCGCACGGGCCCACGCCACGCGGCGTCCGATGGGGTCGCGGCCGTGGAACAGCGTGCGCGCCGCGGCCTCGTTCACGATCCCCACCGGCTCCGCGGTGGCGGTGTCCGTCGCGTCCAGGTCGCGCCCCCGCCGTAGCGGGATGCCGAGCGTTCGCAGGTATCCCGTGCTCACGGCGCGGCTCATGACATCGGGCTCGTGGCCGGGCTCGACCGGCGGCTCGCCTTCGATGATGAAGTTCTGGGGCACCTTGCCCGGGTCGAAGGGCAGCTCGCTGGTGGCCGCGACGGACGTCGCGCCCGGCAGCGCGCGCACCCCGTCGAGCACGGACTCGAAGAAGAGCGTGCGGCGCGGGATGTCGCGGTACGGGTTCATGGGCAGCGTGAGGTTGAAGGTCAGCAACCGTTCGGGCTGGAACCCCGGGTCCACCGACTGCAGGTGATGAAGGCTGCGCAGGAGCAGGCCGGCGCCGGCCAGCAGCACGACCGAGAGCGCGATCTCGGAGGCGACGAGGAGGCGGCGGACCCTTTCACGCCCGGGCGCATCGATCGACCGCGCCCCGTCCTTCAGCTCCGGTGCGACGGAGCGTCCCGCCGCCTGCCAACCCGGCGCGAGGCCGAAGAGAACGCCGGTCAATACGGACACTCCGGCGGTGAAGGCGAGCACCCACGGATCGAGGCGCACCGACTCCAGCGCGGGGATCTGGTCCTGTCCGAGGCCGACGATGATGCCGAGGCCCCACGACCCCACGAGGAGGCCCGCCAGCCCGCCCACCGCGGAGAGGAGCACGCTCTCGACCAGCAGCTGCCGTAGCAGGCGGCCGCGTCCCGCGCCCAGCGAGGCGCGGATCGCCATTTCGCGCTGGCGGTCGGCGGCCCGCGCGAGCAGGAGGTTCACGACGTTCACGCCCGCGATGAGGAGGACGAACCCGACGGCGCCGAAGAGGAGGAGAAGGGCCGCGCGCACGTTCTGGACGATGAAGTCGTGCAGGGGCGTGAGAACGTATTGGCGATCGCGGTTCTCGATGGGATACAGGGCGGCCAGGCGCCGGGCGATCGTGTCCGCTTCGGCCTGGGCCTGGGCCAGGGTGACGCCCGGCCGCAGGCGCGCCAGGCCGAGCAGGGTATGGGCGCCGCGCGCTTCCGCTTCCGGCGCCGACTCCGGCCACTCCGACGCGTACACGTCCGCCTTCGCTTCGGGCAGCTCGAAGCCGGCGGGCAGGACGCCGACGATGCGATAGGTGCCGGTCACGAAACGGAACGTGCGGCCCACGGCGCCGGGATCCGCGTCCAGGCGCTGGCGCCAGAAGCGGTCGCTCACCACCACGACCTTCTCCGCCCCCACGTGGTCGTCGTCCGCGGTCAGGACGCGCCCGAGCGCGGGCTTCGTGCCCAGCAGGACCAGCGCATCGCCGGTGACCAGCGCGCCGTCCAGCCGCTCCGCCAGCGGCTCCCCCGGCACGTCGAAGAACTGGGGCCGGTAGCCGGCGAAGCCTTCGCAGGTGCGCGACTGCGCGGTCAGGTCGCGCAGGTCGGGGGCGGAGCTGCCGCGCCGGACTCGGACGAGACGGTCCGGCTCCGCGTAGGGCAGCGGGCGCAACAGCACCGCGCGCACCACGCTGAACATCGCGGTGTTGGCGCCGATGCCGAGGGCGAGCGTCGCCACCGCGGCCAGCGTGAACGCGGGCGCCCGTCCCAGCCGCCGCGCGGCGTAGCGAAGGTCCTGCACCAGCGAATCCATGACCGGACTCCTATTCGTCTTCGCCTTCCGCCGAGGGTCGCGGACGGAGGCCATAGCGCTTGAGCTTCTCGTGGAACGTCGTGGCCAGGAGGCCCAGCCGGGCCGCCGCCTGCCGCTGGTTGCCGCCCGTCGCTTCCAGGGCGGCCAGGATCAGGCCACGCTCGTAGGCGCGGACGCGCGAGCGAAGGTCCGCCGGCTCGTCCTCGATCATCACGGCTGCGCTCGTCTGCTCCATCATTTCGTTCTTCAAGGGCACCTCACTCGTATCGCAACGCCTCGGCGGGATCGACGCGCGCGGCGCGGCGCGCGGGGATGTACGTGGCCAGCGCGGCCACCGCGAGCAGGAACACGGCCACCGCGGCGAAGCTCGCGGGGTCCGTGGGACTGACGCCGTAGAGAAGGCTCGAGAGGAGGCGAGTCAGGCCCAGCGAGGCCACGAGCCCGAAGGCCGCACCCAGGGCGGCCAGCCCGACGCCGCGGCCCACGATCATGGCCAGCACGTCCGAAGCCCGCGCGCCGATCGCCATGCGGATCCCGATCTCGTGGGTGCGGCGCGTCACCGCGTGCGCCATCACGCCGTAGAGGCCGAGGCCGGCCAGGAACACGGCCACGCCCGCGAAGAAGCCGAGAAGGAGCGTGCTGACGCGGCGCAGGGTGACCGCTTCCGCGGCGAGCTGCTCGAGCGGCATCACCGCGAGCACCGGCTGGTCCTTGTCGAAGGACCACACCGCTTGCTCGATGGCCTGGACCGGGAGCGATTGGCGTCCCGACATGCGCACGGCGAGGCCGATCAGCGGGGAGGGCGACTGCGCGTACGGAAGGTAGAGCTCGGCCTCGGGTGGCTCGGCCAGACCGTGATGGCGAACGTCGGCGACGACGCCGACGACTTCACGCCAGACGACGGGATTCTGGGGCCCGCCGACACGCCAGCCGACGCGGCGCCCGACCGGGTCCTCACCCGCCCAATAGCGGCGCGCCGTGGTCTCGTTGACCACGACGACCGGCGGCGAGGTGGCCACGTCGGTGGCGGCAATGCCGCGCCCCTTCCGGAGCGGGATGCGCATGGCGCGGAAGTAGTCGTCGTTGACGCTTTGCGCCATGGCGCTGGGCGCTTCGGTCGGGGAGGCCGCGGGCCGGCCCTCGATCTCGAAGGGCTGGTCGCCGCTCCAGCCCGACAAGGGCAGGTAGGTCGTGGCCCCCGCCGCCTCCACCCCCGGCGTCGCGCGCAGGCGAGCGATGACGTGCTCGAAGAACGCGCGCCTCTTCTCCGGCGCGCGGTAGCGGGGCTCGGCGCCACCCGAAGCGCTCGGCCGTGCGGGGAGCAAGACGCGGGCGGTGCTCACTCCCGAGGGCTCGAATCCCAGGCTCCCTCCTTGCAGGCGGGCGAAGCTCCGGATCATCAGCGCGGCGCCGGTGGTGAGCACGAGGGCGAGCGCCACTTCGCTCACGACCAGGGCGCTACGGAACCGCCGGTGCGCACGTCCTTCGGTCGTGCGCGTTCCGCTCTCACGCAGCGCCTCGCCCAGGGCCGCGCGCGAGGCGTGCAGCGCGGGCGCGAGGCCGAAGGCGACCCCGGTCACCAGCGAGAGCACGAGCGCGAACGCGAGCACCGGCGCATCGATGTGGATCTGGTCCAGGCGCGGGATGGCGATGTTCGCGATCGTGCTCGGGAACAGGCCCGTCAGGAGGTCGACTCCCCAGAAGGCGAGGGCGACGCCACCCGCGCCGCCGATCGCGGCGAGGAGGACGCTCTCGACCAGGAACTGCCGGACCAGCCGCCCGCGGCCGGCCCCGAGCGAGGCGCGGATCGCGACCTCGCGGCCGCGGTCGGCCGCGCGCGCCAGGAGCAGGTTGCCGATGTTGGCGGCGGCGATGAGCAGGACGAAGCCGACCGCGCCCAGCAGCACCAGGAGCGCCGGCTTGACGTCACCCGTGTACCGTGACGCGATCGGGTTCGCCTCTGCGCTCCACCCGCCCTGGTTCTCCGCATCCGCGCCGGCGAGAGAGGCGGCGACGCCCGACACCGCCGACGAGGCCTGCTCGCACTTCACGCCGGGCTTGAGCCGCCCGATCATGCGGATGAAGCGCGACCGGGCGTTCGTGGCCGGCGCGCCTTCCAGCACGAGGGGCGTCCACATCTCGGTACGCGCGGGATGAGCGAAGCCGGGGGGCATCACGCCGATGACGGTGTAGCTCTCGTCGTCGAGGGTGATGGCGCGCCCGATGACGCCGGGATCGGCCTGGAACCGCCGGCGCCACAGCGAGTCGGCGAGGACGACGACGTGGTCGTGGCCCGTCCGCGCGTCTTCCGGTCCCAGCGTTCGTCCCAGGCGCGCGGGCACGCCGAGGATCGCGAAGAAGTTCCCCGAGAACCGGTATCCGATGATCGACTCCGGCTCACCGGCGCCGGTGAGGCTGAACATCCAGTCGCTGGAAGCGCCGAGGTCCGTGAACACGTCGCTCCGGCCTCGGTAGGCGGCGTAGGCCACGGGCGTCACCGCTCGTCGTGGGATCCCGCGCTGCGGGCTCTTCTCCCAGACCCAGACGAGACGGTCGGGGTCCGGGAACGGCAGCGGCCGCAAGAGAACGGTGTGCACGACGCTGAAGATGGCCACATTGGCGCCGATGGCGACGGCCAGGGTGGCCACGGCGACGGACGAGAACCCGGGACGGCGGAGCAGCACCCGCGCCGCGTGCTTGAGGTCGAGGATCCAGCTCTCCATGCGCACCCCCCTACTCGAATCGCAGAGCGACCGTCGGATCGACGGCGGCCGCGCGACGCGCCGGCAGCAGGCAGGCCACGAGGGCGACCGCGGCCAGCACGCACGCGACGGCGGCGAACGTCCAGGGATCCGTCGGGCTGATCCCGTACAGCAGCCCCGCGACCAGGCGGGTGAGGCCGAGCGCGCCCAGGATGCCGACGATCATTCCGAGGAGCGTGAGCCGCAGGCCCTGCCCGACGACCAGGCGCACGACGTCTTCCGGCCGCGCGCCGAGCGCGATCCGGATCCCCATCTCGCGGGACCGCTGGCTGACGAGGTAGGACATCACTCCGTAGAGCCCGAGACCGGCCAGCAGGAGGGCGACGAGGCCGAAGAGGCCCAGCACGGACGCGGCCAGGCGGGCGGGCAGGAGCGTGAAGCGCAGGTGCTCGTCCATCGTCTTGACGTCGAAGACCGGCACGCGGGGATCGATCTCGACGAGACGCCTCTGCAGGAGAGCGGCCACGGCGGCGGGGGAGCCATCGGTGCGCGCGTCGAGCGTGGCCTCCGCGTCGTAGTCCTGGAGCAGCGGGAGGTAGACGAAGGGGCGCGCGTCTTCGCCGAGCGTCCGGTACTTTCCGTCGCGCACCACGCCCACGATCTCCGTCACCGGTGCGTCCGGGCCCCGCAGCCGCAGCCGACGCCCGACCGCCTCCTGGCCGCCGAGGTAACGGCGCTCGAACGACTCGTTGACGATCGCGGCCAGCGGGTGGCCCGGCCCGTCCGCCGCCGTGAAGGTGCGGCCCCGGCGCAGCGGGATCCGCATGGTCTCGAAGTAGCCCGGGCCCACCGAGGTCAGGGCGATTTCCATGTCCTCGTTGGCGCGCGGCGTGTAGCCCTCGATCCAGAACCGCCGCCGCCCGCCACCGAGGCCGAGGGGCGCGTCCTTCACGAACGTGGCCGCGGTGACGCCGGGCAGCGCGCGCACCTCCGCGACCGCACGCGTGTAGAACGTCCGTCCCGCGTCCTCCTTGTAGCCCCCCAGCACGAGGTCGACGGATGCCATGGCGAGCCCGCCCGGCTCGAACCCGGGATCGATACGGTGCGCGTTGCGCAGGCTGCGCACGAACAAGCCCGAGCCCACCAGGAGAAGGAGGGCGACCGACACCTGGCCGACCACGAGCGCGCTCCGCAAACGCGAGCGCTGCGGACCGGTCCCGGTACCGGCCCCGTCGTCCTTGAGCGCGCTCACCACGTCCGTGCGTGTCGCGGCCAGGGCGGGGGCGAGGCCGAAGAAGACGCCGGTCGCGATCGAGACGAGGACGGCGAAGGCGAGCACGCGCAGGTCGAGGGCCAGATCCAGGACGACGGGGACGGGAAGCGGGGGCCGGAAGGTCGAGAGGATGTCCGCCGTCCAGGCGGCGCCCACGGCGCCGGCCGCTCCCCCCAGCAGGCTGAGGAGGACGCTCTCGGTAAGGAGCTGCCGGATCAGCGCGCCGCGTCCGGCCCCGAGGGCCACGCGGATCCCGATCTCGCGGCGCCTTGTCGACGCCCGTGCGAGCAGGAGGTTCGCGAGGTTCGCGCAGGCGATGAGCAGGACGAGCCCCACCACCGTCATCAGGAGGGCCATGAAGCCGAGGACGGGCCCCCGGACTTCGGGGAAGACGCGACCGCCGGCCTCCGACACCACCGTGATCCGGCGGCTCCTCTGCTGCACGTCCGTCCAGTTCTGCGGGTAGGCGCGGTGCAGCTCGGCGGCCAGGGAATCGAAGCGGGCCTGGGCGCCCGCGATGTCCGCGCGCGGAGCGAGCCGCCCGATGAGGAAGATGCCGCGGTTCCCTCGGTTCGTCAGCCCCGTCCGGCCGGTGCGCGCCACGTCCTGCATCGAGAGCGGGATCCACAGGTCCATGGCCAGGCCGCGCATGGCCCCGACGTATTCCGGCGGCGCCACCCCGACGACCTGGAAGGGCGTTCCGTTGAGGGTGACGGAGCGGCCGATCACACCCGGATCGCCTCCGAACGCGCGCCGCCAGAGCCCGTGCGCGATCACGGCCACGGCGTGCGGACCCGCGTCCTCCTCGGGCACGAACCCACGTCCCATCACCGGACGGATGCCGAGCACGTCGAAGTAGTTCGCGCTCACCGCCTCCGCGAACAGGCGCTGGCTCTCGCCGCCCTGGGCGAGCGCCACCGGCGTGGGGGCCCAGGCGGCGAGGCCGGAGAGCGCATCCACGCGCCGGAAGTCGAGGTAGTCGGGATGAGAAGAGGCTCCGTACGCCGGGCCGCTGAAGTCGCTCGTGAAGACGGACACGATCTCGGACGGCCGCGCCACCGGCATCGGGCGCAGGAGCAGCGCGTTCACGAGGCTGAAGATCGCGGTGTTGGCGCCGATGCCGAGCGCGAGCGACATCACGGCGACCGCGGTGAAGCCGGGATGCTTCACGAGAAGGCGCACCGCCTGGCGGAGGTCGTGCTGGAACCTGTCCATGAGGATCCTCACTCCGCGCGCAGCGCGCTCACCGGGGCCACCCGGGTGGCTCGCCAGGCCGGCACCGCGCTGGCCGCGAGGGCGACGAGAACCAGGAAGCCGGCCGCGGACGCGTAGGTGGCGGCATCCGTCGGCTGCACTTCGAAGAGCAGAGTGGCCAGGACGCGCGCCCCCGCGGCGGCGCCGAGAAGCCCCGCCATCACGCCCATCGCCGCCAGGCGCAGGCCCTCGCCCGTCACCAGGCGCACGACGTCGCGACGATCCGCGCCCAGGGCCATGCGGATCCCGATCTCCTTCGTCCGCTGCGCGACCGAATAGGAGATGACGCCGTAGATGCCGACCGCCGCCAGCACCAGCGCGAGTCCGGCCAGGGCGGACAGCAGCACCACGTTGAAGCGCGGCTGCGCGACCGTCTCCGCCATCACCTCGGCCATCGGCTTGACCGCCGCCGCTTCCAGGCCCGGATCCACGGACGAGACGGCGGCGCGGACCGCGCCCGCCAGCGCCATGGGCGGTCCCTGTGTCCGCACCATCACGTAGGTCCACAGGAACGGTGTCTGCGCGAACGGCGTGTAGACGGCGGCCTCGCCCGGATCGTCCAGGCCGGAGTAGCGGACGTCGTCCACCACGCCGACCACCGTGCGCCAGCCGTCGCCCTGATCGGGGCTCACGAGCTTGAGCCGCCGCCCCACCGCGCCGCCGTCGCCGTAGAGCCGCCGGGCCAGCGCGCGATTGAGGATCACGACCTCGGGCGCGCCCGCGGCGTCCCGGTCCGTGAACGCGCGGCCTTCGCGCACGCGCGCGCCCAGGGCGCGGAAGTAATCGGGAGTCACGGCCAGGAAATAGCCGCGGCGCTGCTCGGCCGCGCTCTCCGCCACCCCTTCCGCCACGAATCCCGTCGCGCGCTGGGGCGTGACCGGCGGCAGGCCGGTACCGCCGCCCGCGGCCTCCACGCCGGGGATCTGCGACACGCGACCCACGATCTCGCGCGCGAGCGCGGCGCGCTGCGCGGGCGTGCGTGGCGCGGGGCCGGCCATCCCCACGTTGAACGTCAGCAGGTGGTCGGCGGTGAAGCCCGCATCCACGTGCAGCAGGCGCACCAGGCTCTGGACGAGGAGGCCCGCGCCCACGAGCACGACGAGGGCCAGGGCGACCTCGGCCGCAGTGAGGCCCGCGCGCAGCCGCCGGGCGGCCGGTCCCGAGCTCCCGCGCCCGCCTTCGCGCAGCCCGTGTGCGGCGTCGGAGCGGGCGGCCTGCCAGGCGGGGGCGAGCCCGAAGAGGAGGCCGGTGGCGATCGCGACCGCGGCCGTGAAGGCGAGCACGCCGAGATCGATGCGCACGGTGGCGAGCCGCGGGATGTCCGCGCCGCCGATGGTGGGGAGCACGTCCAGGACCCAGCGCGCGAGCAGGACGCCCAGGACGGAGCCCGCGGCCGAGAGGAGGACGCTCTCCGTCAGGAGCTGTCGCACGAGCCGGCCGCGTCCCGCCCCCAGCGCGGTGCGGATCGCGATCTCGCGCTCGCGCGACTTCGCGCGGGCGAGCAGGAGGTTGGCCACGTTCGCGGACGCGATGAGCAGCACCAGCGCGACGACGCCCATGAGGACGAGGAGCGCCGTGCGCACGCCGCCCACCAGCCGGTCGTAGATCGGCGTGAGCTCGATGCCCACGCCTTCGTTCGTCTTCGGATGCTCCTGGGCCAGCCGGGCCGCGATCGCGCTGACCTGGCCCTGCGCCTGCGCGGCCGTGACGCCGGGAGCCAGCCGGGCCAGTCCGCGGAAGATGCGCAGGCTGCGGCTGAGCAGCTGGTCCGGCGCCTTGCTCATCGAGGCTTCCAGCGGCACCCACAGGTCGAACTGCCCGTTCGGGAACTGGAACTCGGGGGCCATCACGCCGACGACCGTGTACGACTCGCCGGAGAGCCGGATCGAGCGTCCGAGCACGGAGGGATCGGCGCCGAACCGGCGCGCCCAGAGGCGATGCGCGAGCACGACGACGTTGTCGCGTGCGTCGTCGTGAGTGAGCGCACGCCCCCGGGCGGCGCTCCCGAGCATCGGGAAGAACCGCTCGGAGACGGTCGCGCCACGGACCTGCTCGCCCGCGCCGTCGCCGCCGAGGACGTAGAGGTTGGAGGCCCAGACCGCCGTCTCGTCGAACACGGTGGCGGCGCGCCGCAGGTCGTCGAAGTCGGGCAGGGAGAGGTTCGTCGTCACCAGCCGCTCCGCCTGCGGGTAGGGCAGGGGTCGCAGCAGCACCCCGCGCACGAGGCTGAACATCGCGGTATTCGCGCCGATGCCCAGGGCGAGCGTGGTCACGGCCACGGCGGTGAAGCCGGGCGCCTTGCGGAGCTGGCGGACGGCGTAGCGGAGGTCGGCGAAGAAGTGGTCCATGGGTCCTCCTACGCGCGGCGTCCGGAGCTCACCGCAGCCGTGATGCGAGAGGGCTCTAGGCCATCGCGCCGGCCGCGCTCGCCGCCTCGACCGCCGCCGCGTCCTCCACGATGCGGCCGTCGAAGAGGTGGATCGTGCGCTCCGCGTACTGGGCGAAGCGCGGATCGTGCGTGACCATCACGATGGTGGATCCGGCGCGGTGCAGCTCGCGCAGCAGGTCCATGACCGCCTCGCCGTTCTTGGAGTCGAGGTTTCCGGTGGGCTCGTCCGCGAGCATGACCTTGGGCTTGCCGACGATGGCGCGCGCGACCGCGACCCTCTGCTGCTGACCGCCCGAGAGCTGGCTGGGCAGGTGCTTGGCGCGATGGCCCATGCCCACGCGCTCGAGCGCTTCCTTGACCCGCTCCTTGCGCTCCGCGGAGGGCATGCCCCGGTAGGTCAGGGGCAGCTCGACGTTCTCGAACACGGTGAGGTCGCCGATCAGGTTGAAGCTCTGGAAGATGAACCCGATGTCGCGGTTGCGGATCCGGGCGCGCTTGCCGAGATCAAGGTCTTGAACGGCCTCGCCCGCGATGGTGTAGGTGCCGCCGGTCGGCGTGTCGAGCAGGCCGAGGATCGACAAGAGGGTGGACTTGCCGCAGCCGGAGGGTCCCGAGATCGCCACGTATTCGCCCTGGGCGATGTCGAGATGGATGCCGGACAGGGCGTGGGTCTCGACCTCGTCCGTGTAGAAGACCTTGGTCAAGCCCTCGAGGCGGACAAGGGGAGCGGTCGCGTTCATAGATCTCCTTGCGCGGGCAGAGTGGTCCCCGCGTTCATCCTCTAGGACGCTCGGCAAGACGGCCTGGTTGCATTCTTTGTTCGTTCACTTCAGGCGGATCCGGTCATAGGCGTCCCAGGCCGAGGTATCGGACAGAACGACCTGGTCCCCGGGCACCAGCCCGCTCGTCACCTCGATCGTGGAGACGGAGCTGCGGCCGAGGCCCACCTTCACCCGGGTGGCGCCCACGCCGTCCGGGTCGAGCTTGAAGAGCCCGACCGTGCCGTTGGGCTGCGCCTGCGCGGGCCGGCTGACGTAGACGATGTCGGTCAGCCGCTCCAGCTCGATGGTGCCGTCCACGGTGAGGTCGGGACGCGCGCCCGCCGGAAGCGTCCCCTCCAGCGCGACGTCGACGGTGACGGTGCCATTCTGGGCGGCGGGGTCGATGCGCGAGACCTTACCGTCCACGAACCCGTTGCGCGTGTCGACGGTTGCCTTCTGCCCGATCAGGACGTCCTTGGCTTGGGTCTCCGGGACGCGGATGACGGCCTTGAGTCGGTCCGGCACCGCCACGCGGGCGAGGTTGGTGCCGACCGACACGCGCTGGCCCTGCTCGACGGGGACCACCTGGAGCATGCCCGCGATGCCGGGGCTGATGGCGAGGGCCTTCACCTGGCTGCGCCGCAGGTGCGCTTCCGCGCGGCGCTGGGCGACGAGCGCGCGCTGCACCGCCAGCTGGGCCTCCACGGCCTCGGACGCGATGGAGAGGCGCTCCTGCTCGATGCTGTTCCGGTTGCCCAACTCGCGCGCAGCCACGTCGGAGAGCTTGCGCGTGAGATCCGCGATGAGGCCCTGGCGGGCCAGCTCCGTGTTCGTGTCCGCCTGCATCTTGGCCTGCTCGAAATCGGCCTGGACGCGGGCCGCGGCGGCCTTCTGGTCCAGCTGCTGGCTCTGGAGCCGCACCTTCAGCTCCGTGTATTGCGCTTCCGCCTGGCGGAGCTGTGATTCCGCGTCGAGGGCCTGCAGCTCCAGCTCGGGGTTGCTCAGCTCGAGGATCACCGAGTCCGCCTTCACGAAGGTGCCGGGGAGGATGAGGATCCGCTCCACTCGGCCCTCGGCGGCGGCGGGGATCCAGCGCACGTCCTCCGGCACCAGGGTGCCCAGGCCGCGCACCTCGCGGAGCATCGGCCCGCGCTTGACGGCGTCGATCAGGACGCCGGAGCGATCGACGCTCGGAGCTGCGGGCTTGAGCCGCGACAGGCCGAGCGTGACCAGGAGCAAGGCCAGCGCACCGCCGGCATAGGCGGCCTGCCGGATCCTCTTGCGGTGCGGCGAGACGATACGCGGGCGATCCATTTCTCCTCCGGGAGCGTGGTTAATCCAACGCGCGTGCCATGGTGGGGCGAGGCAGGCAACTTCAAGAAAGCAAAGCGCGTAGGTCTGAGCGGGAAGGGTGGCCGTTCGGGCTTTGTGTCCGCTTGTGGGACGGCCGCGTCCCATGCACGGAGCCTTGGCCGCGCGAGCGAGACATATAAGATAGCCGCCTCCAGGAGGCTCGATGATCTCCCGCGCTCTGGCCGTCTTCATCCTGCTCGCACCGGCCGCGTCGCTCGCGGCCGACGATCCCGCCATGGCGCGGGCGCTGCGCGTGCTCGCCGCGCATCCCGTGATCGACGGCCACAACGACCTGCCCTGGGCGATCCGCGAGAGCGACAAGGCCCCGCGCGACGTCGCGGCCTACGACATCCGCGGCCGCGCGCCTGGCGCCACCGACCTCGCGCGCCTCAAGGCGGGGCATGTCGGCGGCCAGTTCTGGTCCGTCTACACGCCCGGCGAATCGAAATACGAGGACTACGCGCGGATCCAGCTCGAGCAGATCGACATCGCGCGCCAGGTCGTCGCGCGCTACCCGGAGCTGGCCTGGGGCCTGAGCGCGGACGACATGGAGCGCGCGCTGCGCGCCGGCCGTGTCGGATCCGCCCTGGGTCTCGAGGGCGGCCACGCCATCCAGAACTCGCTGGGCGCGCTGCGCGCCTATTACGCGCTGGGCGTGCGCTACATGACGCTCACCCACAACGTCACTCTGGACTGGGCGGACTGCGCGGCCGATCCCGGCAAACACGGGGGCCTCACGAAGTTCGGCGAGGAGGTCGTGCGCGAGATGAACCGGCTGGGGATGCTGGTGGACCTCTCCCATGTCTCGCCGGAGACGATGGACGACGCGTTGCGCGTCACGGAGGCGCCCGTGATCTTCTCGCACTCGTCGGCCAAGGCCCTCGACCCGGTGGCGCGCAACGTGCCCGACGACATCCTCAAGCGCGTCGGTCCCAACGGCGGCGTGGTCATGGTGACGTTCGTCGCCGAGTTCATCTCCAACGCGAGCGCGGAGGCGAACACGGCGCGCGACAAGGCGATCGCCGCCCTCACCCGGGACGTGGCCGACAAGGCGGAGAAGGACCGCATCACGCGCGAATACAAGGCGGCCCATCCGCTGCCCCCGGTCACGCTGGCCCAGGTGGCGGACCACGTCGAGCACGTGCGCAAGGTGGCGGGCGCCGACAACGTGGGCCTGGGCGGCGACTACGACGGCAACACCGACTGGCCGGAAGGGATGGAGGACGTGACGAGCTACCCGAAGCTCTTCGCGGAGCTCGCGCGGCGCGGCTGGTCGGACGAGGACCTGGGCAAGCTCGCGAGCGGGAACATCCTGCGCGCGATGCGCCAGGCGGAAGCGGTGGCGAAGAGGCTGCAGGCCTCGCGTCCGGCGTCCACGGCCACCATCGAGCAGCTCGACGGTCTCCGGGGGCGCTGAGGCGCCGTTCTTCAGGCGCCGAAATCGAAGACGCTGAGCCCGACGCGGTGGCCGTCGGGGTCGAGGATGTAGAGCGTCGAAGGAGTGCGGTCGGCGATCGTCACTCCCGCCGCGGCCAGGCGGTCCTCCCAGAGGGCGAGGTCGGCCACCGCGAGAACGAGGACGTGGCCCGACCCTTCGCTCGGGCCCCCCTTGATCGCGCGCTCGAGCATCAGGACGGCGTCGCCGATCCGGACCCAGATGGATCGGACACGTCCGCTCTCGTCGAACCGCCGGGTCTCGGGCAGCCCGAGCACGCCGCCGTAGAAGCCGAGAGCACGCGTGGGATCGGCCACGCGAAGCGCCAGATGATGGATTCGTGTCGGGCGGTCCATACGGAACAATTTACAAGAGGCCGGACGAATGTGGGCGCTTCCGACCGACATCGCGTCTCGCCCACGAGGTCGCGACCGCGCGAACTCACGGTGGGCCATGGGGATGGCCATTCCCGCCTTCGAGCACAGCAGCATTGTGGGCGGGTGGGGCATGTTTCTTGCCAAACCCGCGCAAGAGTCCCTCGCGAGAGTCACGATGCATTTCTCGATGATCGGAAGCCGGCTCATCGCCCGGACGTTCCCCCTGCTGATGGCGGCGGTGCTGCTCGCCTTCGGCTGCACTCCGACCCCGAAGCCCGTGACCCCCGCCGATGTGCCGCCTCCCGACATGGCCCAGCTCTGGTCCGAGCCCACGGACATCGCTGCCCGTGACCTCTTCAACGGGCCGGGCGGGCCGGACCTCGCGCCCCTCCCCGATTCCATTTTCACGTTCATCGCCAAGGACGACACCGGGTTCAGCCCTGGCTACGACGTGCGCGACATCCCGGGCCTGAAGTGGAGCGTCAAATACGGACCGGAGGCGCAGTCCGAGGTGGTGGCGTCACGCGTCGTCTGGGCCCTCGGCTATCACCAGCCGCCGACCTACCACGTCGACCAGTGGCGGCTCATCGGCGGCGACATCCCTCCGGGCGCGGCGCCGCCGGGGCGATTCCGGCCCGAGCTGCCCGGCTGGAAGCAGAAGGGCTCGTGGTCCTGGGCGCGCAATCCCTTCGTGGGCACGCAGCCGTATCGCGGCCTCATCGTGCTGATGCACGTCCTCAGCAACTGGGACCTCCTCGACGACAACACCTCGATCTACGAAGTGGACCCGCCCGTACGGGGGGCGCGCACGCTCTACGTCGTGCGCGATCTCGGAGCCGCGCTCGGAA
>Ga0111539_10001671_pt1 | contig 29561 bp, 27 predicted proteins | sample RhiMethybrSRZTD1_FD_79667 | JGI IMG/M metagenome (GOLD analysis project Ga0111539, IMG submission 79667) | Populus rhizosphere microbial communities from Tennessee, USA - Rhizosphere MetaG P. TD hybrid SRZTD1 (version 2) (version 2) | ecosystem: Host-associated > Plants > Roots > Rhizosphere >...
CGGCCCTGATCGTGTCCGGCTTGCTTTACGGACCGACCGGCGAACCGGGAAAGCCCGACCAAATTTCTTCCGGCGCGCTGGCCGCATATTTGCTGGCAGCGACAGTGCTTGTTATTGCGAGTGTTCATGCCCTCGCGGCGCTGACGGTCTTCACCATCCTGACTGCGGCAACGGTCGCTATCGCCTGGCGCACGGACGCGGCATTGTGGGCAGTACCCGCGGCCGGCTTGATGATCATCCTTGCGATCCTGCACTGGGCCGTACCGGCAATGTTCGATCAGCTGGTACTCGCACCCGGCGTGACACGCGGGGCCATTCCGGGACCTTCAACCGGAACCGAACCCCACCTGGCACTCGGGTTTGCCTTCGCCGCGCTGTTCGGAGCGTCCGGTTTTGCCGCGCAAAGCCGTACCAGGACCGCGTTGACAGCGCTGCTATGGAGCGCAATGGCGGTCATAACACCGATCGGCATCCTTATCGCGCTTTACCTGCGCATTGCGGAATTCGATCGCTCGAGTCCGTTCGCCGCCCTCGCGCTCTTGCTTGCCGCACTCAATGGCTATGCGACCGAACTTTTGGCGAGGCGTCCTCCCCGCCCCGGCCTTGCAACGGCGTCAGCCATTTTTGCCACCGGCGCCGTCGCGGCCCTGGCGCTGGCGCTGACGTTCGCGCTTGATAAAGGATGGCTCACCGTCGGCCTTGCTCTGATGGTGCCGGGCATCGCGTGGATCTCCGAACGCAGGCCACTGCCAGCGCTGCGCTATCTGGCGGCGGCGGTGATCGTGCTGGTGCTGCTGCGCGTCGCCTACGAGCCGCGCATAGTCGGCAACGATGTCGGCACCACGCCGTTCTTCAACTGGCTGCTCTATGGCTATGGGGTGCCGGCCGGGGCGTTCTGGTATGCCGGTTACCTGTTGCGACGGCGCGCTGATGATGCCCCCGCGCGCATGGCCGATTCGGCGGCGATCCTGTTCACGGTGCTGCTCGCGGTATTGCAAATTCGCCATTATGACGATCGGGCTCGAGCGGCTGCGCCTGCGCACCAATAGCGTCATACACAATGGCGCCGCGCTCCTGATCTTTGCGCTGACAGTCGTAGCGATCGTGTTCGGATTGATGCTGGCGCTAAACCCGCTGCTTACCGGCCGACCCGTCGGCGGCGCATTCTTTAACCTGATCCTGCTCGGTTATGGCATCCCCGCGCTGCTGGCAGCGATTCTCGCGGTGCTCGCGCGCAACAGCAGGCCGCTTGCATATCGCGCCGTCGCGGCGACGCTGGCGGTAGCTTTGTCGCTAATGTATCTCGGTCTTGAAATTCGCACGCTCTATCACGGCGCGGTCCTGACCCGCGGCGTAACGACCGACGCCGAGCAGTACACGTACTCGGCGGTATGGCTCATCTTTGGAGTGCTGCTATTGATGGCGGGTTTCATGCTCCGATCGCAGCCGGCGCGGCTCGCCTCTGCTGCAGTGATAGCGCTGACGATCGGCAAGGTATTCTTCGTCGACATGGCAGGCCTGACGGGCATTTTCCGTGCGCTTTCCTTCATCGGGCTCGGCGCCGTGCTGGTCGGTATCGGCTGGCTCTACCAACGCATGCTGTTCCCTGTGTCCGGGAACGGTATAACCTCGGTCGCAGTCGGCTCGAGGAGCGGCAATGGAAAAGCGTACGCGGAGTTACGGTGTCGTCGCACCGGATGTACTCAAATCATTTGACGGCCTTGGATTCCTGAGAGGCATCGTCAACGGAACGGTTCCTAATCCGCCGATCAGCGAATTGCTCGGCTTTCACCTGGTCGAGGTCGAGGAAGGCCGCGCGGTCTTCGAGGGCGTACCGGAATTCCGTCATTACAATCCTATTGGCACCGTGCATGGCGGCTTCGCCGCGACGTTGCTCGATTCCGCACTGGGCTGCGCGATATTTTCGACGATCAGAAAAGGCGACACCTGGACCACCCTCGAACTCAAATTCAATCTGGTGCGTCCGATCAGCAAGGACACCGGCCCCTTGCGGGCGGAAGGCCGCATCGTGCACAGGGGACGAACGGTTGCTACGTCCGAAGGCGACCTTAAGGATCGCGCAGGCAAGCTTTATGCGCACGCCACCACGACGTGCATGATCTTCCCGGCGAACGGATGAAATTATTTGTTGTCGGCTGCGAGCGATGAGCGCAGGCCGAGCGACTGCGAGCCTAGCGGGCTTTGCGTCCGGCGAATGCTGTGCGCGACCGTCGTTCGCCCGTGCCGGGTGAATTCGCAATACATGAAACCGAGACCCGAGATCGCGCCGCGGAAGCTATTGTCGCTCGTGCGCTGGAGGTTGAAACAGGGCTGAAACATCATCCCACGCAGCGTGGCGCAAACAGACTGGCCTTTGAGCTGCAGCGTGTTGACCGGGAGATGCGCATAGCGCACAGGACCGGATCCCTGGACTTGAATCGTCCCGGCAACCGAGCCATCGGGATTGACGCGGCCCTGCCCTCGCGTGCCTTCAAAGCATGTGTAGGTGAATGTCTTGCCGATGACGAACTGGCGCGCCTCGTCGGCGCTCATCTCGCCGGCAACCGCCGGTACCGCGGCCAGCAAGCCGACCGTCAATGCAATGCCACGCAACATTCCCCGTACTCCCGCTCACGCAACAGCTTACCGCACATTCAGTCAATTTTTTAACGCTAACAGATTATGCACGGCTTTCGTCGACAAATCCTGAATGCATTCACCCGATTTTGACCACGATCCGACCCCGCACCTGACCGGCCAATATGTCTGGCGCGACCCCAAATACGTCGGCAAGGCCTATTTCCCGGGTTATCATGGCCAGTTTTTGGCGGTCCAGGTCGCTTTCCAGGCGTTTCCACGCTTCGCGGCGGCGGTCGAGAGGGCACATCACGGAATCGATGCCGTGAAGACACACGCCACGCAGAATGAACGGGGCGACTGAGGTCGGGAGGTCCATACCGCCGGCAAGACCGCAGGCCGCTACCGCTCCGCCATACCGGATCATCGATAAGAGGTTCGCCAGCGTCGTGGATCCCACGGCGTCGATACCGCCCGCCCAACGCTCCTTTGCCAGCGGTCTGACGGGTCCGGCGAGTTCCTTGCGTTCCACAATTTCGCTAGCACCCAGTCCTTTCAGAAAATCTGCTTCCTGCGGACGACCGGTCACCGCATGAACCGCAAAGCCAAGCTTGGCGAGAAGCGCGATCGCAACCGAGCCTACGCCGCCAGCCGCGCCCGTCACGGCGATTGGGCCGCGTGCAGGGCTAAGGCCGTGCCGCTCAAGCGCCGTGACAGCCAGCATGGCGGTGAAACCAGCGGTGCCGATTGCCATTGCCTCTCGAGCGCTCATGCTCTTGGGAAGCGGGACCAGCCAGTCACCTTTGACCCGCGCCTTCTCGGCATAGGCGCCAAGATGAGTCTCGCCGCAACCCCACCCGTTGAGCACAACCTTGTCGCCCGGCTTCCAGGCTGGATGAGTCGACGATTCCACCGTACCGGCGAAGTCAATCCCGGCGATCATCGGAAAGCGACGCACCACCGGCGCCTTGCCGGTAATAGCGAGGCCGTCCTTGTAATTGAGGGTCGAGTACTCGACGCGGACGGTTACATCGCCGTCCATCAGATTGGCTTCGTCGAAATCGGTAAGCGCAGCCTTGGTGCCGCCGTCCGTCTTCTCGATCGCAACCGCCTTAAATGTACCCACGCCACGCAACTCCTCGTCCTTGCTGCTCCGGCGCCAACTTACGCCGTCATTGATGGCATAGTTCTAAAGACGTGTATGCCCGGGACAAGCCCGCGCACGAGAATTTTGGGAAGCGGAACCTGTCTCAGGCGGGCGCCGTTGCCGGACGCGCCACCGGCTTCTCCACAATCGGCAGGTTGATCACCGCCGAAAGCACGCCGAACAGCACCGAAAACCACCAGACGAGGTTGTAGGAGCCGGTCCGCTCAAATGCGACGCCGCCTATAAGCACGCCAAGGAAGCCGCCAACCTGATGGCTGAAGAAGGCAAAGCCGAAAAGCATCGCCAGCCAGCGCGTGCCGAACATCACAGCGACCAGTGCTGACGTGGGGGGTACCGTCGACAGCCACATGAGGCCCGTGACCGCACCGAATACCAGCGTCGCGACGGGACTCGCGGGCAGCGTGATGAAGGCGACGATGGCGATAGCCCGAATGAAGTAAATGCTCGAAAGCAGATAACGCTTCGGCATGCGATTGCTAAGCCAGCCCGAGCCCAACGAGCCGATGATATTGAAAATACCGATGACAGCGAGCGTCCAGCCGCCGACCTCAGCCGACAGGCCGCGGTCGATCAGGTACGAGGGCAAGTGCACGGTGATGAATGCGAGTTGAAAGCCGCAGGTGAAGAAGCCGAGCACGAGCAGGATATAACTGCGATGGCCGAATGCTTCCGCGAAAGCCTGGCGTGCCGACTGCGTTGGTGCGGCCGGGGCTGATGGCCCAGCAGCAGTCGCTGGCGTCGCGAGAGCAAGGGATAATGGCAGAATCAACAACGTGACCCCACCGAAAATCAGCAGCGTTTCCTGCCAGCCGAATTTGTCCATCAGCGCGACTGCGATCGGCGAATACAGGAATTGTCCGAACGAGCCGGCGGCAGTGCCCGCGCCGAATGCAATCGAACGCCATTTTTCCGGCAGCAGTTTTCCAAACGCACCAAGCACGATAGTGAATGCACAACCGGAAAGCCCGAGCCCGATGAGCACGCCGGCTGAAAGGTACAGTTCCCCAGGCGTGCTCGAGTGCGCCATGATCACGAGGCCGAGCGTATAAAGAATGGCACCGACACCGAGCACCCGGTTTGTGCCAAAACGGTCGGCGATAGCGCCCGCAAAAGGCTGACCAATCCCCCACAGCAGATTCTGGATGGCGACTGCGAGCGCGAACACATCACGCCCCCAGTGATTGGTCTCCGATAGCGGCGTCAGAAAAAAGCCAAGCGACGAGCGCGGACCAAAACTGATCATCGCGATCAGGCAGCCACAGGCAACGACGACGGCGGGCGTACGCCACCCTATTGATATAGGCCGTTCAGTGGTTGCATGCATTTCAGGAAGTCTCCGTCGCAGGCGCGCAACATATAGGCATCGGATATACCGGCCCAAACGAAATTTCGTGATCGCCTCATTTGCTCCGCGCATGATTACTCAGAGGAACTATTTGCGCGCGTTTTTCTGGCGGGTTGAGGCCTGACCTTCCTCTGACTTGAGCCATTCAGCGCTGTGACTTACGGGCCCTTTTGCTTCCTCGGCGGCGGCCTGCTTTTCGGTCGTCGCCGCGTCGCCCCAGGTCGGCTCATCGTCGCCGTCGCCCCATGCGCGTGGGCGATAGAAGGTATGCACCCCGAGCTTGTAGACTTTCTTCATCTCGCCCACCCAGTCGGGACGTACCCAGTACGCGTGATAGTGGGTCGATTTGGACACCTCTGGCATCCATAACTTGCCGTCGAGCATGTCGCGCGCGATGCGCTTGGCGCGCTCCCAGGCATCGGGCTCGGTGACGACGTCTGGAATGCCGTCGCAAGCGAAGGTGAATTGACAGGCATTGTGGCGATGGGCGTTCTGGTAAACCACGCCGCAAACGTCATTCGGATAGAACGGGGAAAATACGCGGTTCATCACGACCTGCGCCACCGCGATCTGGCCGCGCACCGACTCGCCACGAGATTCAAAATAGACTGCGTTAGCCAGACATTTTTCCGCCTTGGCGCGCGCCACGCCAGTCAAAGCCAGCCGCTCCGCGGGCGATCGCGGCCGCTGATCGATACCGGTGACCTCGCCTTTATTGGCGACGCTCTCGCCGGCGTTGTTCGCGTTCTCTGGCGAAGAGCCTAGTGCCGACTGCTTGATGTCGGGATCGCCGCGCGAGGCAAGGACCACAGGCGCCTCGCCCGGTGCCCAGGGCGCGATGGCCTCTCGGCCGGCCGCCATCGGGTCAATTCCGAAATATAATTGGGCTGCATCCTTGCTGGCTTTCGGAGGTGCGACAGGCGTGAGATCGGCGGGCGGCAAGTCGAGGTATGGCAAATCGACGTCGGGCGTCGAACTCCGATCGTCCGGAACGACGAATTCATATTTGGCATAGGGCTCGAAGCGACCGTCGGCTTCATCCTTTTTTTGTGCCGTCTCCGCTTCGGATGGAATCGCCGATACGGACGGAAGTGGCGGGATCGGTTGGCGCGGGCGCTCGACGAGTGAGTCGCCCTTCGCCTTGCGGTTGGCTTTGGGAAATTGCAACGGGGTGGTCGGATCGCCGAGCCGCTGCCTGCCGATGGACGCGGTGATGTCCAACGGATCGAAATTGGCGAGCGCATAAATGGGCGGATGCGGAATCGCTGTGCCCACCGGTCTCGGCAAGGTAAACATCGCAACATGGATCGTGCCGAACGGCGACGCGATCAGATGCTGTTGCCACCTGGCGACAGCGGGCTGGCGGGCCAGCAAGGCGCCAAGATCCTGGAACGCGATCCTCTCCGGGAGCAATGTCAGCACCGCCGCTCCAATGGCTATCGATACGGCGCCACTCCGCCGTCGACGCCAACGCGACACTGCTCCCTGTTCGCTCAACGCCACACCGCAATGTCCTGCCACCGCCTTGCCGCCGGCCGGCGACAATGCGACGGATTTTTTATGGTCTGATTAACCTTGCGAAGGCGTTAACTGCAGGGGCTTACGCGCGGCCGCTTGTTCCGCTCTATCGAATGGGAAGCAAAAATTAACTATATCGCAATCGCTGGCGCACAATATTACCGGCCATAATACTTGCGGACCGCATGTTTGCTTCCTTCCTGCCATCGACTGTTGCAAGTCAGATCACGCTGATTGCGAGTGCATGTTTTGCAGTCCTCGCTGTCGTCTGCATCTTCTACCGGCGTCTGCAGGTGCAAAATAGCCGCCTCTCCACGGCGCTCAACAACATGTCGCAGGGTCTGAACATGTTCGATGCGCAAGGGCGCATCACTCTGCTGAACCCGCGCTACCTCGAAATGTACAGACTTTCTCCAGAGGTTGTGAAGCCGGGTTGCTCGCTCAAGCGCCTGATCGAGTACCGCAAAGAAACAGGATTGTTCGCCGGCGACGTGGACAGCTACGTGAAGAACATTCTTGATGCGATGGCGCAGGGGAAAAGCCTGGAACACTACGTGAAGGCAAGCGACGGCCGCATCGTGCTTGCCAAGAATGAGCCATTGCCGGGCGGAGGCTGGGTTTCGACGCACGAGGATGTCACCGAACAACGCCGGGCGGAACAGGAGCGGCCGCTATTCGCGAGCAGGAGGAACGGCGCACAACTATCGACTCCGCAATCGCTTCATTCAGGCCGACTGCCGAGAAACTGCTTTCCACCGTGAGCGAAAGCGCGACGGCGATGCGTTCCACAGCGCGGGCGCTTTTCGGCTCCTCCGAACACACATCGCAACGCGCCGAAAGCGCAGTACAAGCGTTCCACGAGGCGTCAGCCAACGTCGAAACAGCCGCAGTTGCCGCCGACGAATTGTCGCGCTCGATTGCAGAAATCAGCCGCCAGCTGACTCACACGACCGATATTGTCAGTTTGGCCACGAGCGAGGCGCGTTCCACCGACGGCGAAATCGGCGGCCTCGCCGACGGCGCACAGAAGATCGGCGACGTGGTCAAGTTGATCCGCAACATAGCCGGACAAACCAACCTGCTGGCCCTCAATGCCACAATCGAAGCCGCGCGCGCGGGCGAGGCCGGCAAGGGCTTTGCGGTAGTCGCGTCCGAGGTCAAATCGCTCGCCGTGCAAACCGCCAAGGCGACCGAAGACATCGCAAATCACATCCTTGCAGTGCAGGATTCGACCTCTGCGGCCGTGGAAGCCATCCGGCAGATCGCGGCGCGCATGCGCGATATCAATGAAAACACGTCGGCCGTCGCTGCATCCGTTTCGCAGCAGAATTCCGCCACCATCGAGATTTCCCGCAATGTCGCGAGCGCGGCCGAGGGTACCGCTCACGTGGTTTCGGTCCTAGGCGATGTCGCCGGCGCAGCGACGCAGACACGATCATCGGCGGAAGTGGTGCGCGACGCCTCAGAAGCGGTCGATCACGCCGTCGCGAACCTGCGGCTCGAAGTGGAAGATTTCCTCGCCAAGGTGGCGGTGTAGCAACCGACAGCAGCACTCTCCGTTCATCCCCGCGAAAGCGGGGATCCAGCTTTTGCCGAGGGGGCCTGGGTCCCCGCTTTCGCGCGGACGAATGGACATGAAGGAATCTATGCCTGGCTTGCCGCGGTTTTTCCAAGCGCGGCCTGCGCCGCAGCGAGGCGCGCGATAGGCACGCGGAAAGGCGAACAGGACACATAGTCGAGCTGCGCCTGGTGACAGAAGGCAACCGATGGCGGATCGCCTCCGTGTTCCCCGCATATCCCCACTTTCAGCTTCGGGCGCACTTTGCGGCCGCGCTCGACGCCGATCTTGACCAGTTCACCCACGCCACGCTGATCGAGCGATACGAAGGGATCGACCGGCAAAATGCCGCGTGCCGTGTAGATCCCGAGAAAGCTCGCTGCATCGTCGCGTGAAATTCCAAAGGTCGTTTGCGTGAGATCGTTGGTGCCGAACGAAAAGAACTCGGCACTCTGCGCGATCTCGTCAGCCATCAGGGACGCGCGAGGAAGTTCGATCATCGTGCCGACCTGGTAGTCGAGCTTGGCCCCTTTTTCCTTCGCCACGGCCTGCGCCATCGCGTCAATGCGCGATTTCACCAGGTCGAATTCGATCTTGCTGGCGATCAGCGGCACCATGACTTCGGGCACCACGGGTTTGCCTGTGCGGCGGGCAGCTTCGACCGCTGCCTCAAAAATCGCGCGCGCCTGCATTTCGGCGATTTCCGGATAAACGATGGCGATCCGACAGCCCCGGAAGCCGAGCATCGGGTTGAACTCGGAAAGCTCGTTCGCGCGAGCAGCGAGCTTCTTCGGATCGGCGCCCATGACGGCCGCGACCTCCGCAATCTCCTTGTCGCCATGGGGAAGAAACTCATGCAGCGGGGGATCCAGCAGACGGATCGTCACCGGACGGCCAGCCATGATTTCGAACAACTTGACGAAATCGGCGCGTTGCATAGGGAGAAGCTTGGCAACTGCGCCACGGCGCGCCTTCTCGTCGTCGGCGAGGATCATCTCGCGCACGGCCTGGATGCGGTCTTCCTCGAAAAACATGTGCTCGGTTCGGCAAAGCCCGATGCCCTCGGCGCCGAATCGCATGGCGGCCTTCGCGTCAGCAGGCGTATCGGCATTGGCGCGCACGCCGAGCCGGCGCACCTTGTCGGCCCAGCCAATCAGAGTCGCGAATTCGCCCGACAGTTGCGGCTCGATCATATCGACCTTGCCCGCCAGCACCTGCCCGGTTGAGCCGTCGACGGTGATGTAGTCGCCTTTCTTGAAAGTCTGCCCGCCCGCGCTCATGGTGCCGGCGGAGTAGTCGACGCGCAGTGTACCAGCCCCGGATACGCAAGGCTTTCCCATTCCGCGCGCCACAACCGCCGCATGGGACGTCATGCCGCCCCGCGTGGTCAGGATGCCTTCTGCCGCGTGCATGCCATGGATGTCCTCGGGCGAGGTTTCCACGCGCACCAGAACGACCTTCCGGCCGTCGGATTTCAGCTGCGCCGCTTCGTCAGGCGAAAACACGATCTCGCCGCTGGCGGCGCCCGGAGATGCGGGTAGTCCAGTGCCAATGACGTGACGATGCGCGCGTGGATCGATGGTCGGATGCAGCAACTGGTCGAGCGCGAGCGGATCGACGCGCAGCACCGCATCATTCTTCGAGATCAGCCCTTCGTTGGCGAGCTCGACTGCGATGCGCAGCGCGGCCTTGGCGGTCCGCTTTCCCGCGCGCGTCTGCAGCATCCACAACTTGCCCTGCTCGACTGTGAATTCGAGATCCTGCATGTCGCGATAGTGACGCTCGAGTACGTTGTAGATGCGCTTGAGCTCGGCATAGGCTTTCGGCAGGGTGTATTCCATCGACGGCTTGTCTGAGCCCGCTTCTTTACGCGCTGCCTCGCTGATCTCCTGCGGCGTACGAATTCCGGCAACGACGTCCTCGCCCTGCGCATTGATCAGGAATTCGCCATAGAGCTTCTTCTCGCCAGTCGACGGGTTGCGCGTGAAGGCGACGCCGGTCGCCGACGTGTCGCCCATATTGCCGAAGACCATGGCCTGCACGTTCACCGCCGTGCCCCAGCTTTCCGGAATATTGTGCAGCTTGCGATATGTGATGGCGCGCTGGTTCATCCACGAGCCGAATACGGCGCCGATCGCGCCCCAAAGCTGCTCATGCGGATCCTGGGGGAAGTCATGGCCCAGCTCGTCCTTGACCCGCTTCTTGTAGCGCAGGACGAGCTCGGCCCAATCGTCTGCTGACAGATCGGTGTCGAGGCTGTAGCCCTGACGCTCCTTGTGCCGGTCGAGCAATTCCTCGAAATGCTCATGGCCGACGCCGAGCACCACGTCGGAATACATCGTGATGAAACGCCGGTAGCTGTCGAAGGCAAACCGCCGGTCGCCGGACTTCTTCGCAAGAGTCTCGACGGTTTCGTCGTTGAGGCCCAGATTAAGAACAGTGTCCATCATGCCGGGCATCGATGCGCGGGCGCCGGAGCGCACGGACACCAATAGCGGATTGCTTTTGTCGCCGAATGTTTTTCCGGTGATGCGGCCCACCTGGGCTAACGCCTTCTCGACCTGCGGGCTCAAGTCTTTTGGATACTGCTTGTCGTGGGCGTAATAGTACGTGCACACGTCGGTCGTGATGGTGAAGCCCGGCGGGACTGGAAGACCGAGATTCGCCATCTCGGCGAGCCCGGCCCCCTTGCCGCCAAGCAGATCGCGCATGGAAGCCGCGCCTTCGGCACGGCCCGCGCCGAAGGCGTAAACCCATTTACCCCTGGATAGCCGGCCGGCCGCCTTTGGCCTGGGCTTGGGCCTGGGCCTGGAAGCCTTCCGAGGCAGTGTTTTTTTGCGTTTTGCGCCGACGCGCGCGCGTTTCCGTTTGGCCATAGATCAAGCAGTGTTGGTGGGACGCGGGCCCTTAAAAGCACCGCCGAATAGTCCGACGCAAGTCCGGAATTCGACTAACGGAAAAGCCCAAGGCCCAACAGGCCAATCAGGATGAGATAGATGGCTACGATGATGTTGAGAAGCCTTGGGATAATAAGAATAAGAATGCCGGCAACCAGTGCGACGATGGGCTGCAAATGCGCAATACTGATGGTCATGATGGACTCCCCTGTTGGCAGGCAATTGACTGAAACGGCAAGACTTAGAAAGTAGTTCCTTTTTATCCTTCGATCTTGGAGAAATCGGCGACGGCGCGCGTCGCTTCGCGAATCTCATTGAGAAGTCGCAAGCGGTTTTCACGCAGCGCCTTGTCGTCGACATTGACGGTGACCTTGTCGAAGAAAGCATCGACGCGCGGACGGAGCCTGGCCATCGCTCGCATGGCGGGTTCGAAATCCTCCTTGGCGACGGCGGCGGAAGCTTCTTTCTTCGCAACGCCGATCGCCTCGGCAAGCGCCTTTTCCTCGGGCAATTGATAGCGCTTCGCATCCGGCGCGCCGGTATACTCGCGGTTGTCCTTTTTCTCCTCGATCCGGATGATGTTGGTCGCGCGCTTGTAGCCCGCGAGCAGGTTTTTGCCATCGTCGCTGTCGAGAAATTTTCCCAGCGCCTCGACACGCCGCACGATCATCAGCAGATCGTCCTGGCCTTCCAGTGAAAACACAGCATCGACGAGATCGTGGCGGGCGCCCTGCTCGCGCAGCTGCACTTTCAGACGATCGGCGAAAAACGACAACAGATCAGAGCGTGCCGAAGTAGAGGCTTGTACCAATTGATCCGACGTAAATTTGTGTACTCGGGGAGTCAGAGAAGTAAACCAATTGGTCAATTGCAACTCAACAATTTGTCGAAGGCTCAAACGAATTTCATTATCAAGTACTATTCTAATCATTCCGAGCGCTGCTCGGCGCAAAGCGTACGGATCTTTGGATCCAGTAGGAGGCTCGAAAATTGACCAAAAGCCGGTCAGCGTGTCGATCTTGTCGGCAAGCGCCACTGCAATCGAGACCGGATCAGAGGGGACGAGATCGTCGGGGCCTTTCGGTCTGTAATGATCCTCGATGGCGTGCGCCACCGCCCCATCCTCGTCCTGCGCTTCGGCGTAGTAGCGGCCCATCAGGCCTTGCAGTTCGGGAAATTCGCCAACGACTTCGGTCAGCAAGTCCGCCTTGCATAGTTGCGCGGCTCGCTCGGCCTTGACCTTGTCGGCATCGACGATTGGCGCCAGCTGACCGGCGAGCGATGTAATCCGCGCGATGCGCTGCGCTTGCGTGCCAAGCTTTTCGTGAAAGATGATCTGCTCGAACTTTGGTAGGCGATCCTCAAGCCGCGTCTTCAGGTCGGTCTCATAAAAGAATTTCGCGTCGGCCAGCCGGGCGCGGATCACGCGCTCGTTGCCGGCGGTGATCGCCTTGCCGCCGTCGGCGGCTTCCTCGTTGGCCACAACAATGAATTTGTTGACGAGTTTCGCCGTCTGCGGGTCGCGGAGCACAAAGCATTTCTGATTGTTGCGGATGGTGGCGCGGATCACTTCGTCGGGGATCGACAAAAATGATTTGTCAAAAGTGCCCATCAGGGTCACCGGCCACTCGACGAGGCCGGTGACTTCGGCCAGCAGGCCCGTGTCCTCGACCAGTTCGAAGCCCTGCGCAAAGGCGAGGTTCTTGGCGTCTGCAAATATCGTGTCGGCGCGGCGCGCCGGATCGAGCACCACCTTGGCCTGCTCGAGCTTGGCGACGTAATCCTCGAAACGGCGCACCTTGAATGGCGCCGGAGCCATGAAGCGGTGTCCGCGAGTTTCGTCGCCCGAAGCGATGCCGTCGATCTCAAATCGCACGATCTCGGGTTCTTCCGTCTCCGGTCCGAACGTCGCCACGACCGAATGGAGCGGCCGCACCCAATTGAATCGGCCGTTCCCCCAGCGCATCGATTTCGGCCACGGGAATGTGCGCGCAACCTCAGGAATGACTTCGGCGATCACCTCGATTGCCGGGCGACCTGGCCTATCGATGACCGCCACGTAGAAATCGCCTTTCTTGTCCGGCTGGACCTTGGCTTCCTTGATCGATTTGAGACCGGCGCCCTTAAGGAATCCGGCAATCGCATTCTCGGGCGCGCCGAGGCGCGGGCCTTTCTTCTCTTCCTTGATGTCGGGCTGACGCGCAGGCACGCCGTGCACCGAAAGGGCCAGCCGCCGCGGCGTGGCGAAGGCTTTGGCGCCCTCGTAGACGAGCCCCGACGCGACCAGGCGGTCGGTGACCAGCTTGCGCAGATCCTCGATCGCGCGCGGCTGCATGCGCGCGGGAATTTCCTCGGAGAAAAATTCGAGCAGAAGATCGGGCATTGCGGATTCAGGAAGAGCTGAAATACGGGCTCGGACTAGCAGGGCGAGCGCGACTTGTCACCTAACCTGCCCAAGGATTGCACCCCTCCCCACAAGCGGGAGGGCAACACAGCAAACTCGGTTGGCCAGGAAAGTACAATCGCTCTTGCGACTGATGCGCCGATAGGACAATCACTTCGCCCCGCCGCCCTCCGTGGCCAGCCAAGCCTCGCCGCATGCTTTTGCCAGATCGCGCACACGCAGGATGTAGCTCTGCCGCTCGGTGACCGAGATCACGCCGCGCGCATCGAGCAGATTGAATATGTGGCTTGCCTTGATGCACTGGTCGTAGGCAGGCAAGGCCATCAGGTGACGCTGCTTCTTGCCATGGGCCCAGCCGGCTTCGAGGTATTTTCGACAAGCCGCTTCCGCCATCTTGAATTGTTCGAACAGCATCGCCGTGTCGGCGAATTCAAAATTGTGCCGCGAGTATTCCTGCTCCGCCTGCAGAAATACGTCGCCGTAAGTTACCTTCTTGTCGTCGTCGCGGCCGTTGAAGTTGAGAGCGAACACATTGTCTACGCCCTGCACATACATCGCCAGGCGTTCGAGCCCGTATGTGAGCTCGCCCGTAACAGGCGCGCATTCGAATCCGGCGACCTGCTGAAAATATGTGAACTGGGATACTTCCATTCCATCGCACCAGCATTCCCAGCCAAGCCCCCATGCGCCGAGCGTCGGACTCTCCCAGTCGTCTTCGACAAAGCGGATGTCGTGAATTTTTAGATCGATGCCGATCGCCTTGAGAGAATTCAGGTACAGATCCTGAATGTCAGCCGGGGACGGCTTCAGGATCACCTGGAACTGGTAGTAATGCTGCAACCGGTTTGGGTTTTCGCCATACCGGCCATCCTTGGGGCGACGCGAGGGCTGCACGTATGCCGCATTCCACGGCTTCGGCCCCAGCGCGCGCAGCGTGGTTGCTGGGTGAAAAGTCCCCGCTCCCACCTCCATGTCGTAGGGTTGCAAGATTACGCAGCCCCAATCCGCCCAGTACTTCTGCAGCGCAAGGATCAGGCCCTGGAACGATCGCCTTGGATCCAGGCTGTCCTGATGCGTGCGGTCGCTGGCGCGAAGTTTGGCTTCAGCCATCGAGATACTGATTCTTAAGCACGGGAATAGATTTGACCCTAGAGGCGAGGCCAAAGGGGGTCAAGCCGAGCCGCATTTACGGGCTGTTGAATGGCGGCTGGTATCCCCCGCGATTGGTCAAAGAAGCACGCGCGTTTGGGGAAATCGATGCTTTCTTTTCAGTTGATCGGGTGGGTCCTGATCTTGCTGTTCTTCGGTGCAATGATTGGCGGCCACAAGAACGTGGCCGACCGCTGAAAGCCGCCGATTGATCAGTGAAAGAATGCCCTAGAGCCGGTACTCGCCGGTTACCGGATCGCGGCGAAGCGTCGGCCTATTCTCGGCGTCGGTAATCTTCGCCTTCACTCGCCCCGCCTGCTCGAGCTCCTCGTTAATCCGGCGCGCTTCTTTGATCGCCCAATGCACAACCATGGCGCCGCCCAACGCGGCGAGCGACCACTTGACCAGCGGGGACAGCAGAAACGTCGGCATAGGCAGCTCCAATAGGATCGAACCGCAAACTCGGTTGCGAAGGCGGCATTTTCGGGGCGGGGGCCTCGTTGCGCAAGTGCCTCATAGCGTCACAGCGTCGCCTGTGCGCCAATTGAGCTTATGGGTCAATGAGTTTGGCGGCGTATAGGCTAGACTGTCGTGGGCCCATTTCAGTCAGAGGCCGCAACGGCCATCGCTTTGAGTGGCCGCCCGGCTCGTGGAGGAGAGCCATGAACAAAACCGCGAAGTCCCGCTGGACCATCCTGGCGTTTGTCGTATTTGCAACGCTGTCGCTGCTGCCAGGCCCATGCAACGCGGCAGACGCCTGGCCCAGCCGGACGGTTCACTTCATCGTGACGCTAGGACCGGGCAGCGGCGTCGATATCGGCGCGCGGCTGTTCGCCGACAAGCTATCCGCGAGTTGGGGCCAGCCCGTCGTCGTGGAAAACCGTCCAGGCGGCGACGGCATGGTTGCCATCGCCAGCTTTCTTGGCGCAAAGGACGATCACACCCTGCTCGTTTCGCCGGTGAGCTCCTTCACTGCGCATCCTTATTTTCACGACAAGCTTCCTTACGACCAGCGGGACCTCATTCCGATCGCGCGCATATCGAAGACGGTGGTCGCAGTCAGCGTTCCCACCTCGCTGAACGTCAATTCGCTGAAAGAACTGGAAGCCCTGGCCCGCGCAAAACCTGGCCAGTTGAACTGGACGACCGCCACAGGCTTCACTGACTTTGTATTTGCCGGCTATCTGCAAGCCGTCGGTCTCAAGATGGCGAAAGTGCCTTACAAGAACCCCGCCGGCGCTGCGGCGGATCTCGCGTCCGGAGTCATCCAGGTCTACATGCCCGCTTATGCGATTGTGCGACCACAGGTAGAGGCCGGAGCGGTCAAAGTGCTCGCCGTCACAAATCGCGAACGCGCACCTACGCTCCCCAATGTGCCCACGGCGGTTGAAGCAGGCTATCCGTCGCTCGAGTTTGACGGACTAGTCGGGTTATTTGGGGCGCCCGGAATATCCGATGATATCCGCACCAAGATTGCCGATGGCGTTCGCGCGGCGGCGTCCGACCCCGAGATCGTGAAAAGACTGACTGCGACCGGACAAATCGTCAGTGCAGGGAACGCTACCGAATTTGCTGCCTCGATCGCGCAACAACGCGAGCAGGCCGCTGCCGTTGCGAAACTGTTCGGCAACAAGCCGGTGCAGTAGCGTAAGCATCGGAGTTCCGCTCGTCCCGCGATCCAGCCTTCGCCCGCGTCGCGAGCTTCGGCCGGTTTCAGTCAGTCCGCCGAAGCGCGGAGGCGGAAGGCGGGGGCCCAGAGCGTAGTGTTTTCCTGGGGATCAACAGAAATCAAAAACCGTAGCGTCCCCAGATCGCGCGCACTTCAAGCGCGGAGATGAGATCGTCGGCGAGAGCGGGCGGGTGGCTGAACGCATCGACAAGGCTGACCCCTGGTAGTCGTCTGCCGAACAGCGAGCGCTCGGCGGAAATCAGCGGCGTATGCACCTTCTCGCCAAATCGTTCCCTCAGAGTGGACCGCAGATCGCCGATGCGATCCGCCAGGCCCAAATCAATTGCCTTCTGGGCGGTCCAAAACTCACCTGAAAACAGGGTCTCTTCGGAACCTTTCAGCTTCGATCCGCGGCGCTCCTTGACCAGCGCAATGAAATTCTCATGGACGTCCTTCTGGATTGCCTTGATCCTCTGCACGTCTTCCGGCTTCTCCGGAAGAAATGGATCGAGCATCGCCTTGTGATCGCCGGCGGTATATAGCCGCCGCTCGATCCCGACTTTCTCCATTAGATGATTGAAGCCAAAGGAAGCGCCGACAACGCCAATCGATCCCACGATCGAGAACTCGTTGCAGACAATCTCGTCGGCCGCGCAGGCCAACATGTATCCCCCCGACGCACCGACATCCTCGACGAAGGCCAGCACTGGAATCTTTTTTTCGTCGGCGAGCTGCCGAATCCGCCGGAAGATGAGATGCGATTGCGATGGAGAACCGCCGGGAGAGTTAATCACCAAAGCCAGTGCGCGCGCATGAGGCATTGCGAAAGCGCGCTCCAATGATTTGGCGATTGTCGAAAGCAGCAGCCCGGGGCGCAAGGGTGTGACAACCCCGATGACACCGGCGAGGCGCACCACCGGTACGACAGGTATGTCGGTGCGGAACCGGCGCGGCACGAGCCGGGCTGCCGCCCTGACCAGGCGTGCGCCAAAGTTGGGCCGGGACGGAGGGGTGGAATTGGCCATCTGTCCAAATACCCAGCCCGGACCGCTTAAGTCAAAGGTCGCGGGCTTCACTGGGGAACCGGAGCCGGGTTCGCAACGAATTAAATCTAGGCGATGCGCACGAAAAGCATCCGGCGTTGCCTAATTTTTAACTTTGGAATGCTTTTTGCAGGAAGCTGGGTGCCGGCGCTTTTGAAGAGGCGGGTCGATGGATCCCAAGATTACACTCCTGTTCCTGCTAATAGGCAGCGTTATTGGTCTTTCGTACCTCAGCGACGAAAAGCGCGGGCGCTTCCGGCGCCAGCTAAGCGCCATGCGGTGGCGCTATTTTGTGCCCGGACGGCGTAGGGTTTAGGCACCGGATCGGCTACGCCTGCGAAATTGTCAGCGTTCTTCCCTGGCGCAGAATGTCTTCGGCGGCTTCCGTTGGCTCGCCGCGCTCATCATTGAGGCTGAGAGGGGGATAGTCCATTTGCGTGCCAGGCCCGGCTTTCACCGCGCGCACGAGCACGCGGATCGCAGGCGCGGTCGGCTTCGGCAGAACAGGCTGGACCGCGAGCGCGCCGAACGCCGCCCCTAGCTCGCCTACGATTTCGTCCCGTCCGTTCGCCCGCCAAATGAGCGTAAGGACTCCGCCTGGTCTTAGTAGCCACTTCGCAGTGGCAATCCAGCGCCGAAGGAGTCCCGGTGATCCGACATGAGCCAGACGACGCCTGGGGTCGGGCGAGACGTTCTGCCGTCCCGCATCGTGAAACGGCGGATTCATCATGACGCGGTCAATGGTGCCGGCGGCAAAGCCGGCGACAGTCAACGACGCGACATTCTCCACGTCGAGAGCATAAGCCGTGACCCGGCCATCAAGATGGTTCAGGCGCGCGTTCCCCGAGGCGAGCTCCGAAAGTATTGGATCGATCTCGAGCAGCGACACCCGCAAGTCCGGAATGCGGGCGGCAAGCGCAAGGCCAGCGGCGCCTACGCCGGCGCCGAGATCGACCGCATGCTCGCCACCACGCGCTCCCGTGGCGGCCGCCAGCAGGATGGCGTCGTGACCGAACCGGTGGCCACGTAGTGGCTGCCGCAGACGAAGCCTGCCGCCCAGAACGGCGTCCTCGGTGATTTCGATCTCAGTTTCCATCTGGACGCAGTTCATGACCGTACCCGGCGTCTTGAAGAAGCTGACGCGCCCGCAACTCCTGATCGTCCGGGACCAACACCCTCCGGGGCAGGATGCCAAGCGAGCCTTCCAGCACGCTCATGTTCTGGTCGAACACCAGTGAACGAATGCCGGCACTTTCCAGGAGGGCCACGACCGCGGAGACTAGAACCGCATCATTTGTGCGAATGAGTTCGCGCATCGGTAGCCTATCCCTCGACACAACCTTGCCGCTTAATTGCGGCAGACCGCAATCTAACGCACTTGCCGCATTGGCACAGCGTTCATATGCTTGCCTTTTCTCAGTACCGGAGCCGAAATTGGCGGTCGTTCTTCCTTTTGAAAGTCCCAATCTCGCGTCTATCAACCGCCTGTCCGATCTCGTGGCAGCGGACATGGACAGGGTCAACTCGACCATTCTGTCGCGCACCGGCTCCGAGGTCGCGATGATCCCTGAGGTCGCCAACCACCTGATTTCCTCGGGCGGAAAAAGGCTCCGTCCGATGCTCACTTTGGCGATGGCCCAGCTCGGCGGCTACTCCGGCGATGGGCACATCAAGCTCGCAGCTGCCGTCGAATTTATGCATACCGCCACGCTTTTGCACGACGACGTGGTCGATGAAAGCGACATGCGCCGCGGCAAGATCGCGGCACGCATGCTTTGGGGCAACGAAGCCAGCGTGCTCGTCGGCGATTTTCTGCTGGGCCAGGCCTTCAAGATGATGGTCGAAGTCGGGAACCTGCATGCACTCGAAATTTTGTCTTCGGCGGCGGCGGTGATCGCGGAAGGCGAGGTGATGCAACTCGGGACCGCGAAAAACACCGCGACCAACGAAGACGAATACCTTGCAGTCATTCGCGCCAAGACCGCCGAATTGTTTGCGGCGGCTTGCGAAGTTGGGCCGGCGCTGGCGGCAAGAAAAAAAGCCGAGCTGGCGGCCTGCCGCTCCTTCGGGATGAATCTCGGCCTTGCCTTTCAACTCATCGACGATGCGCTCGATTACGGCGGCAAGGCCGCAAAGCTGGGCAAAAATGTCGGCGACGATTTCCGCGAGGGAAAAATCACTCTGCCGGTTGTCCTGTCCTTCCGGCGGGGCACGGAAAGCGAGCGCGCGTTCTGGAACCGAACGCTCGGGCAAGGCGACATCCGCGACGACGACCATGATCAGGCAATTGCTCTGATGGCGAAATACCACTCGATCGAAGACACGGTCGGTCGGGCGCGCCATTATGGCGCAATCGCCTTCGATGCACTGGCGTTGGTGCCGCCGTCAGAGATCAAGACGGCATTGGAAGAGGCGGTCGCCTTTTGCATCGGCCGCGCGCACTAGGCGGTCAAATAGCCCGGGTCCCCCGCTTTCGCCGGGAATAGGTAGGTCTCTAGGTCTCGATTACAGCTCCCCGGAGCCGATCGTCGCCGCCTGCACCCACCAATCCTTCCGCTCACCAGCCAGTCTTCGCGCCGCCGTTGCGGCTTCGCTCGGCGCGGAGAACAAGGCAAAGCACGTGGCGCCCGATCCTGACATGCGGACAAGCCTGGCGCCCGGAAGAGTTTCCAAGGCCCTGAGGACGTCACCCACCACCGGCGAACAAGCACGGGCCGCCGGCGTGAGGTCATTGCCGTGCAGCTTCAGAAAGTCGATGAGCGACCCCAGCTCGCGCGGCACATCCCCGAGATCATTTCCGACCTGCGCCCCGGCAAATTTTCCGAATACATCGCGCGTCGACAAGGGGATACGCGGATTGACCAGCAAACCCGCCAGCGGCGGCAGGCCTACCGGATCAGAGAGCAACTCGCCGACACCGCGCATGATGCGCGGGCGCGATGCAAGACAGACCGGCACATCGGCGCCCACGGCTCGCGCCGCCGACATGATGCGTGCATCATCGAGAGCAATGCCGTTGGCGCTGGCGATCAGCCGCAACGTTGCCGCGCCATCGGCCGAGCCGCCGCCGAGACCAGCCGCGACCGGAATGTTCTTTTCGAGCGAAAAACGCCCAGCCTTGACTGCCCCGATGTAAGTGCGCGCAGCGCCAAGCGCCTTCAGCACCAAATTGTCGGAAACGGCTCCGCTATCGGCCGCGAAAGGACCGGCGATATCAAGCGTATCCTTGCTGCCAGGCTCGAGTCTCAGCTTGTCGGCCACGTCCGCAAATGCCACGAGACTTTCCAGCTCGTGATAGCCGTCGGCGCGGCGGCCGCGCACCCGCAATGTCAGGTTGATTTTGGCAGGAGCCCTCTCGAGCAGCGTCGCGCCCACACGAAGACCTATCGCTCACGCGTGCGCGATTCAGCCGCCGTCGCCGCTTTTCCTCACGGCCTTGGCCTGCGATGAGGTCTCGTCGGGAAGGCCTGACTTGAGTTTCTCCTCGATCTTCGGGAGCTCCTCCGCGTCAGGCTTGAGATCACGCGCATGCGCCCACTGGAATTTCGCCTCGAGCACGCGACCGACCCTCCAGTACGCATCGCCCAGGTGGTCGTTGATCGTCGGATCTTCGGGCTTGAGTTCGATTGCGCGCTCGAGTTGCTTGGTGGCTTCCTCGTAATTGCCGAGGCGGTAATAGGCCCAGCCGAGAGAATCGACAATATAGCCGTCATCAGGCCGCTGCTGGACGGCCTTCTTGATCATCTCCATGCCCTCGTCCAGCTTGACCCCCTGGTCGATCCAGGAATAGCCGAGGTAATTGAGCACGTGCGGCTGATCGGGGAACAGCTCGAGCGCTTTCTTGAGGTCTGTTTCAGCCTTCGCCCACTGCTTCGAGCGCTCGGAACAAATGCCGCGGAAATAAAAGACGATCCAGTTCGCTTTTTCCGGCTTTGAGATGGTCGCAATGCCTTTGGAGTAGACGTTGGCGCATTCCGCAAACTTCTTGTGGCCGCGCAGCACGTTCCCCAACGCCATGATGGCTTCAAGATCATCCGGATTTTGCTTGATCAGGGCCTCAAGATGCTTCTGCGCGTCGTCCGCACGTTCGAGGCTATCGAGATTAGCTGCCAGCTGGATGGCGGCGTTGCGATGCAGCGGCGAGCCTGGCGGCACGCGCTCGTAAATCTTGATCGCCAGTTCCGGCTTCTTGAGGGATTCGTACAGATCGGCAAGCGAGAGCAGCGCAAGCGGGTGGCTGGGGCTCAGGAACAGGGACAGCTGCAGATAAACGAGGCCCAGATCTTCGCCACCACGGCGGCCGAGCGACGCACCGAGGCCATATAGCGCTTCAGCAGCGCCCGCCTGAGCGTTCGTGACAAGCGCCGGCAGTTTTTCGCCCGCCTTGAGCTTGTCCATCGATTCCATCACCAGCGGGTGGCGCGGCAGCGTCTTGTCGAAAGCCTCAAAGACGGCCAGCGCTTCCTTCGGCGAGCGATTGCGCGATAGCCAGCTGCCGTAAGCCTGCACAACTCGTAACGCCGTGGAGTCCAGTTTGTGGGCGCGTTCTAATCGCTTGCCCGCCTCCTTCTGGTTTCCGGCGAGGTCGTAGATCAAACCGGCATGCAGGTCCTTGAAGATCGCGTACCAGTCCGGCCCGGCCAGGTGATCAATTGCCGCGACCGCTCCCTTGCTGTCGTTGGTGGCGAAGGTGCTCCAGGCGGACAGCAGGGATGCCGTAAGGTCCGTGATCGGCCCACGGATGGATTGCGCCAGGTCGCGTTTTGCGGAGCCATATTGCTTGCGCTTGAGCGCGTTCACACCGAGCACCAGACGGGCAACGCGATCGTTCTTGTCGGCCTGCGCCACGCGCTCGGCAAACTTCACAGCCTCGTCGACGTCCCCATCGACCAAAAACGACAGGAAGGCGCGATCGAGCAATTCGGCATTGTTTGGATCGCGCTTGAGCGCCGCCCGGTAATAGGCCGCCGCCGACGCGGCATCCCGCTGCTGACCCGCATGTCGTGCAGCAAGGTAGCTGCCGGATGCGCTCGTATTCGTCGATTGCAGAGCGCTGGATGGCTGCGCGTCAATTTGAAATGGTGCTGCCGCCAGAAAGGCGGCAAGAGCGCTGCCAGCAGTGCAGCGCCGGAAGCTCAAAACAGTCACGGGCGATGCTCCAATGAGGTGGCGGTCGCGCGATTGCGAGCGAACCACCGAATGTGACGCCGAGAATGGCCTTTTTGCTCCGCATCCGCAAGAACGTCACGCAGTGCGAGCGGAACGAGATTGACGCGTCCGGTGTGGCGGGATCGTGACCTAAGTCCGCCCGGCTGGTCACATATTTGGATAATTCGGCCCTCCGCCGCCTTCGGGGGGAACCCAGATAATGTTCTGGTTTGGGTCCTTGATATCGCAGGTTTTGCAGTGAACGCAATTTTGGGCATTGATGACGAATTTTGGCGCGCCGGCTTCGTCGACCCACTCGTACACACCGGCAGGACAGTAACGCGCCGAGGGGCCTGCGAAGACATCACGTTCGGATTTTTTCTGCAATGCGAGGTCGGCGACGAGGAGGTGAACCGGCTGATCTTCCTCATGATTCGTATTCGACAGAAAAACGGAAGAAAGCCGGTCGAAGGTAATTTTGCCATCAGGCTTCGGATACGAAACCTGCGTGCATTCTGATGCAGGCCTTAGGGAGGCATAATCCGGCTTGCCATGCCCGAGCGTGCCGAATACCGAAAAACCCACCGTGCTTGTCCACATGTCGAGGCCGCCAAGCAGAATCCCCGCGAGAGTGCCGAATTTCGACCACAACGGCTTGGCGTTGCGGACCCTCCATAGATCTTTGCCGATGGCCGATTGGCGCCAGGCCGCATCGTAATCCACAAGCTCATCGTGGCTGCGGCCGGAAGCGAGTGCGGCAGCGGCCGCTTCGGCAGCCATTATTCCCGACAGCATCGCGTTGTGGCTGCCCTTGATGCGCGGCACATTCATAAATCCGGCGTCGCAGCCGATCAGCACCCCGCCAGGAAACGATAGCCTCGGCACCGACTGGTAACCGCCCTCGGTCAAGGCACGTGCGCCATATGCGACACGCTTTCCGCCGTCGAAAGTATCCCGAATCTTGGGATGGGTCTTGAAGCGCTGGAATTCTTCAAACGGCGACAGATACGGATTGGCATAGTTGAGGTGCAGCACAAACCCGACCGACACCAGGTTGTCATCAAGGTGATAGAGAAACGAGCCGCCACCGGTGGAGTTATCGAGCGGCCAGCCGAATGTGTGCTGGACCAGGCCTTTGCGGTGCTTTTCCGGCGCGACCTGCCAGAGTTCCTTGAGGCCTAGCCCATATTTTTGTGGCTCACGAGCCTTCGCCAGATCAAACTTTGCAATCAGCTGTTTGCCGAGATTGCCGCGCGCCCCTTCCGCCAGCAGCGTGTATTTGGCCCGCAATTCCATGCCGCGGGTGAAGCTGTCTTTGGGCTCGCCATTCTTCCCGACGCCCATGTCGCCTGTCGCAACGCCCACAACCGAACCTTTCGCGTCAAAAAGAACTTCGGCGGCGGCAAAACCAGGGTAGATCTCGACTCCGAGCGCTTCGGCTTTCGTTGCCAGCCAGCGGCAGACACTGCCGAGTGAGACTATGAAGTTCCCGTGGTTGCTCATCAAAGGCGGCATGATGAAATTGGGCAGCCGCACGGCGCTGCCAGCCGTGAGATAATAAAAGCGATCGTCCGTGACAGGCGTCTTGATCGGCGTATCTTCCCAGCGCCAGTCAGGCAACAGACGATCGAGCCCGATCGGATCGATGACGGCTCCGGAGAGGATGTGGGCGCCAACTTCGGACCCCTTCTCCACAACCACCACCGAAATGTCCGGATTGATCTGCTTGAGGCGGATGGCGGCAGCGAGCCCCGACGGCCCGGCGCCAACAACAACCACATCGAATTCCATTGCCTCCCGGGCGGGCAGCTCAGGCATAGGCGTCTCCTCGGTCTCGCAAGTCTAGCGCGAGTTTGGTGCGTTTGCTTGCTCGAGGAGTGTGCAAAAATATGGCGAGATGCCCACATCGGCCATCTTTGGCGCGCTATCCGGGTGCGCGGCAGCCCGACAAATAGTATTTTGTTCGCCGCAATGACTCCCGAACGTGACCTTCTGACCTTCTATGCTGAGGCCGGCGTCGATGCCCTTCTGGGCGAAGTGCCGGTCGACCGTTTTGCATCGGCTGAGGACATGGCGTCCACCGGCCGCATTGTTCGACAGGCCCCGCCCGCGGATCTCCGGCCCGCGATGCAAGCGGCGCCAGCACCCCCTCCTCCCGATGAAGCGACCAACGACGCGCGCACCGCCGCAAAGAGCGCAGCGACGCTGGAGGAGCTGCGCAGCATTCTTGAGAAATTCGAAGGCTGCAGCCTGAAGCCTACGGCGACACAACTTGTATTTGCCGATGGCAACCCGAAAGCGCGGCTAATGTTTGTCGGCGAAGCTCCGGGCCGCGACGAAGACATCGAGGGCCTGCCCTTCGTCGGTCGCTCCGGCAAATTGCTCGATCGCATGCTGGCCGCGATCGGCCTCGACCGTACATCGGTATATATCGCCAACATCGTCCCGTGGCGGCCGCCGGGCAATCGCACGCCGACGCCGCAGGAGTCGCAAATCTGTCTGCCTTTCATCCTGCGCCAGATCGAGCTCGCCGATCCCGACATCCTGGTCTGTCTCGGCGGTCCGTCCGCGCAGACGCTCCTCGGCATCAAAGACGGCATCACCAAGACTCGAGGGCGGTGGTTCAGTTTTCACACGGGCAAGCGCGAGATTCGCGCAATGCCGACGTTCCACCCGGCCTTTCTCTTGCGCAGCCCGCTGCAGAAGCGTTTTGCCTGGCGCGATTTCCTGGCGATCAAAAAGGCGCTCGATCAGCGCTAGGCGATCAGAATTGCCCGGTCGCGATCAGGGGCACACCGAGCGTTGAACTCAAGAAGTCACCCGGTGACAGCAAACTTGATTGCAAACAGTAGCGCCAGCACGATCACTGCAGGCGAAGCCTCGCGTGGTTTTCCAGAAACAAACTTGGCCAGTACGTAGGTAATAAAGCCAAGGCCAATGCCGGTCGCAATCGAATAGGTCAGCGGCATTGAGATTGCGCACACAACGGCCGGCGCATATTCCGTGATGTCCTCCCAATCGATCTCGGCGAGGCCGCGAGCCATCACGCAAGCGACATAGAGCAGCGCTGCTGCCGAAGCATACGCAGGTACCATGCCCGCCAAGGGGGCGAAGAACAGCGCAAGCAGAAAAAACACGCCGACAAACGCTGCGGTGAGCCCGGTACGCCCGCCCGCCGAAACACCGGCGGCGCTTTCGATATAGCTCGTGGTCGTTGATGTGCCGATCAACGCGCCGAACATCGCGGCAAAGCTGTCGGAAATCAGCGCTTCTTTCATTCGCGCGAGCTTGCCGTTTTTCATCAAGCCGGTGCGATGCGTCACGCCGATCAACGTCCCCGCATTGTCGAATACATCCACAAAGAGGATCGAGAATACGACAATCAAAAATGTGAGTTCGGTCACGCGTGAAAAGTCGAGCTGCAGCAATGTCGGCGCAATCGAGGGCGGCATTGAAACGACGCCATTGAATTGCGCGAGCCCAAACGGCAGCCCGATGAGCGTCACGACGAGAATGCCGATCAAGGTGGCGCCAAGGATGCGCCTGTGGTTGAGCCCTGCTATCAGCACGAACCCGAGCAGCATAAGAACCGGCGTGGGTTGCGTCAGATCGCCCAGCGTCACCAGCGTGGCCGGGTGATCAACAATGACCTTGGCTTCCTCGAGCGCGATGATCCCCAGAAAAAGTCCGACGCCTGCCGACACGGCCAGCTTTAGATTCTGCGGAATTGAATCGATGACGTATTGCCGTATTGGCAATACCGAAATCAAAAAGAACAGCACGCCGGAGCAGAACACGGCAGCGAGCGCCTGTTGCCAGGTATATTTGTACGTCAGTACGACGGTGAAGGCGAAGAACGCGTTGATGCCCATGCCGGGCGCGAGCGCAATCGGATAATTCGCGTAGAGCGCCATCACCAGAGTGCTGACGGCGGCGGCGACGCAGGTTGCGACGAACACCGCGCCCTGGTCCATTCCGGTCTTGCCGAGAATGATCGGATTGACGAACACGATATAGACCATGGTCAGAAACGTCGTTACGCCGGCAATGAATTCAGTGCGGACATCAGTGCCCTGCTCCGACAATCCGAAATACCGCCCGAGCACGGCGCCGATCGGCGACTCGCTTCGCCGCGTCGGTGATGCCCTTTTTGGCTGTTTGACCATCTCGACCCCTTGATCTCGCAAGCCTAACGCGGCTCCGCCCCGCAAGTCAGATGCGGTATGGACGCTGTGGATACCGTGGCATGTGCCGCTTCGCTTTAGCGCACCCGGGGAACACAATTCGCTCCCGCGCTTTGTAGCTCACGGATTATAGTCATCCGCGGCCTTCGCCTGGAGCTCGCCATGGATTTTGATCCCGTACTCCTTGCCCGTTTGCAGTTCGCCTTCACCATCATCTTTCACATCATATTTCCGAGCTTCACCATCGGGCTCTCCGCCTATCTCGCGACGCTCGGCTGTCTCTGGCTGCGCAGCGGCAACGACCGCTACCAGCACATCATGCGCTTCTGGACCAAGATATTTGCGGTTTCTTTCGCGATGGGGGTGGTGTCCGGAATTGTGCTCTCGTACCAGCTCGGCACGAACTGGAGCCGCTTTTCGGTCGTGACCGGCAACGTGCTCGGACCTCTCCTCGGCTACGAGGTGCTTGCAGCATTCTTCCTGGAGGCGACCTTTCTCGGCATCCTCCTGTTTGGCTTCAACCGGGTGCCGCCGTGGCTCTACGTTCTGTCTGCTGCGGTCGTTGCGGTCGGCACTGCCATTTCCGCCTTCTGGATCTTGTCAGCGAACAGTTGGATGCAGACGCCCACGGGTCACGAACTACGCGGCGGCATAGCCTATCCGGCGGATTGGCTGACCATCATCTTCAATCCAAGCTTCCCCTATCGCTTCGCGCATATGCTGAATGCAGCTTACCTGACGACCGGTTTTGTGGTGCTGGCGGTTGGTGCGCGATATCTCCTTGCGGGCCGACACATCGAGGAAGCTCGCACCATGCTGCGCATGGCGATCGGCCTCACCGCAATCCTTGCGCCGCTGCAGCTGTTGCTCGGCGATCAGCACGGCCTCAACACGCTGAAACATCAGCCGATCAAGGTCGCGGCGATGGAGGCACATTGGGATGGCAGCAAGCCGGGCGACTTCCATATCTTTGCATGGCCGGACGAAGAAGCCGGCGTGAACCGTTTCGCAATTTCGATTCCGCGTGGCTCTTCTCTTGTTCTCACCCATCACATGAACGGCTTGTTCCCCGGATTGAACAGCGTGCCGCCATCCGATCGGCCGCCGGTCAAAGTCGTATTCTTCGCCTTTCGCATCATGCTGGCCGTCGGCTTCTTCATGATCGCTGCCGCGCTTTTCGGCGCATACCTTTGGTGGCGCGGCACATTGTTCGAGACGCGCTGGTATCTGCAGGTCATGGCGCACAGCTGGTGGATTGGATTCGTCGCCGTCATCTCCGGCTGGGTGGTCACCGAGAGCGGACGCCAGCCATGGATCGTACACGGCATCCTTCGTACCGCCGATGCAACGTCGCCGGTGCCGAGCGCGTCAATCGTCGGCACACTCGCACTGTTCGTGATCGCATACGGAATCGTGTTCTGGTTCGGCATTTATTACATCAACCGGCTTATCGCGCACGGCCCGCAGAAAATCGCCGCCGAGACTGGGCGTTTCTCGCCCAGCCCGATCTCCGCCGCGCAGGATGCCGGGCGCGAAGCGTTGCGGCACTGAGAGGGAGGGCATCATGGAATGGTATCTCCCCCTGATCTGGGCGGCCATCATTGGCACCGCCGTGGTTATGTACGTCATCATGGATGGCTTCGACCTCGGCATCGGGATCCTGTTCCCGTCCGCGCACAACGAAAGCGAGCGCGATCAGATGACGCGGTCCATTGCACCCTATTGGGATGGCAACGAAACCTGGCTGGTGCTTGGCGGCGCCGGGCTTTTCGTGGCCTTTCCGAGAGCTTATGCGGTCATCATGCCGGCGCTTTACCTGCCGGTGATCGTGATGCTGGTTGCTCTCGTTTTCCGCGGCGTTGCATTCGAATTTCGTCACGTGTCCTACAGCAAGACCGGATGGAATGTTGCCTTCACCGTCGGCTCTACGGTCGCGACCGTTGCGCAGGGCGTTATCCTCGGCGGATTGGTCCAGGGCGTGGCGGTACGCGACGGCGCTTTTAGCGGCGGTCCTTTTGACTGGGCAACGCCGTTTGCCTTCCTCTGCGGAGCGTCACTTGTCGCCGGCTACGCCTTGTTGGGCGCTACCTGGCTCACGATGAAAACGGAAGGGGCTGTTGCCGAGCGCGCTCGCGGGCAAGCAAAGATGCTGCTTGTGGTAGTCCTCGTTTTCATGGCCCTGGTGAGCTTATGGACGCCGCTTACGCAGCCACGCATAGCAGAGCGCTGGTTCAGCCTGCCAAATTTCTTTTTCCTGTGGCCGGTGCCGCTCGTGACCGCGCTCATTGCCTACTATGCCTGGCGCTGGATAGAGGCCGGACGAGAGGTGCCGCCATTTCTGGCGACAATCGCACTATTTCTTCTGGGTTTCCTCGGGCTGGTGATTTCCAATTTTCCCTATCTGGTCCCGCCCTCGCTGACCGTGTGGGACACTGCGGCGACGCCGGCGAGCCAGATCTTCATGCTGCTCGGCACGCTGCTGCTCTTGCCGATCGTGCTGGGCTATATCGGTTTCGTGTATTGGCTGTTTCGCGGCAAGGTGCGCGAGGGCGAAAGCTATCACTGAAGCAGATAATCGCGCACGCCGTCCGTTAAGGCGTTGCCGGCCGCTGCACCGACCACCCCAGTCGGATCAGCGGCAACATGCCTTGCACAGCGCGCGGAAACGAGCGCGGCACTTCCGGCACCATTTCCGGGAATTGCACTTTCAACGTCTGCGGCGCTGTGCCGCTATTGTCGGCAGCGGGCCACACCAGGATGCCACCTTTCGTCTGAACATCAGTCGCACTCGCCCACGGACTGCGATGCGGCGCCCATGCGAAATAGACATGGGGGCGGCTCGGAGCGCCCAGCGCGACAAGCGGAGCCACGCGCGGATCTCCACTCAGGTAAAAAAGAGGC
>Ga0111539_10001677_pt1 | contig 29534 bp, 25 predicted proteins | sample RhiMethybrSRZTD1_FD_79667 | JGI IMG/M metagenome (GOLD analysis project Ga0111539, IMG submission 79667) | Populus rhizosphere microbial communities from Tennessee, USA - Rhizosphere MetaG P. TD hybrid SRZTD1 (version 2) (version 2) | ecosystem: Host-associated > Plants > Roots > Rhizosphere >...
CTCGGGCGGTTTTCGACCCAGCCGCTTTTCCACTCCTCGCGAATCACCACACGACATTTCGCCGTGGACGGCGAGCAGGCCGCGAACTCCATGATCTGTTGGCGGCGATTCGTGCGGTTGATCAGCAACTCGGACCCATCGGGGGACCAGCGCACGTTGTAGACGTAGTGGCCCACCACGTCGTTGTCGAACGGCTTGCCGTCGCGAACGTCGAGCTTCGTCGACCGCCGGGCGGCGACGTCGAACACGAAGACCTCAGCGATCGGATTGGGCGCTCCGGGTTTCGGATACGCTTCGACGTCGACGACGCTTTGAATGCCCGTGAGGTTCATTGTGACGAAGAAATCGAGAACCTGACTTTCGTCGAAGCGGTAGTAACCAACCTTGGAACTGTCAGGCGACCACCAGATGGCCGACGTTTGATCCAGTTCTTCACCGTAGACCCAGCTGCCGGACCCGTTCTTGATTCGGCCGGCGACGCTGCCATCGGTCGTCACCTGTACTTCGCCGGTGCCATCGGCATTCGCGATCCAGAAGTTACGCGCGCGATAGAACGCTTTCAGCTTCCTGTCGGGCGAGAGCACGCATTCGTCCTGCCGCCCGCGCGCCGCTCCGCCTTGAGGGCAGCCAACCATCGGCTCCGTGGGCATCTCGCCTTGGGCCTGCTCGAGTCCGCCGCGCGCGACCGGCGGCGGGCCGCCTTGTCGTCCCGCTGCACCACGACCGCCTCGACCCGCCGCTGACGGCTGCGACACCGACGCCTCGCTGGCCGTCATCGTCGCCACATCGAACCGGTACTGACGACCGAGTGCGGCATAGGTGAACGACCTGCCGTCGGGCGCCCATTGGACATTCTGAGCAGCGCTGGAGGAGAAGGCGCCCTGCAACTGGGGCTGCATCCTTGTGTACTGGTCGTAGCCGGGCATCAGCTTCAGGCGATCCTGCGCGCCAGGCTGTGCCACGCCCACAATCAGCAAGAGCGCGGCGAGAACGTAGGCCCGAGCTTTCCCTCGGGCGTCCGTGTTCAATCTCATGGGCTGATCTTACCGCGCTATCTCCCGGGCATGATCTGCGCGCGATCCAGCTTGTTCACTTCGTCGATGATGCGCGCATACGCGCGAGCGATCTGCTCGAGCCCGGACGAAGGCACCCACTCCGGCGTGTCCTGCTCGGTGTGCTTGATCTCCGGCGAGGTGATCACCTGAATCGTCGGCACGTCGCGCGCCATCGATCCCATTTCGCCGGACGCGCCGGGATCCATGTCGGCGGTGATGCCAACGTTGAACCGCGCGAACGTGTTCACCGCCACGTCGAGCAGGCCCTTGCTGCCCCAAACCCACCATCGCATTGGAGCGACGCCGGTCGTCATCCGCAGCTTGTTGCCCCAGTACTTGGTCCGGACGACGGCCACGTGTTCGAGATTGATACTAAGGACGGTTTTCGCCAGCGCGGTGTCTTTGTTGTCGTGGAACCATCCAGCGCCCGGACCGCCGTGATGCCCGGCGGATCCGACGAAGCGAATATTGCGCCGACGCTCGGCCTGAGGCACTTTCGCGAAGTGCTCGACGAGGCCCATCATGACCGCGAGGCCGGACCCGTTGTCGAGCGCGGCCTGGAAGTATCCGTCCATGTGCGCGAGGATCGTGATGTCCTCGTCGGTCGTCCCCTTCAAGGTGCCGAGCACGCTCGCCGTCTTCAGGCCCGACCGCATTTCGCTCGCCATCTTCATCCGGACCTTGACGGGCTGGCCGGCGCCGATGAGATCGCGCAGCACCTTCCCATCGTCCCACCCGACGTTGAACGCCGGACGTCCGCCAGTGACGCCCTGCCAGATCGCAAAGTTGTCGGACAAGCCGAACACGAAGCCGACCGCGGCCGCACCCTTCTCGAACGCGCGAGCCGCCGAGCCCTCGAGATCGGCTGAGTGGCGAATGTCGCCGGGCAGCGGGATGTCGTGGATGAGCACCGCCTTGCCCTTGACGTCACGGCCGACAAAATCAGCAGCAGTGCCCGTGCCGCCCCACACGAGATCCCACTCGACGCCCTCTGGCGGTGTGACGGGAGAACGCGCGCCAGGCCGCGCGGATTTGAGCGCGATCGTCTTGCCGCCGCCGGTGAACGTCAGCTCCCACTGCTTCGGTGTCCATTGCGGCGCGAGATCGAACGGGAGGCGACGCACGTCCGTGAGACCGTTTTTCCGGAAGTAGTTCTCGACCCAGGCTTGAGTGGCTTCGTGGCCGGGCGTGCCAACATTGCGGCCCCAGAACACATTGCCCGAATCGCGGTCCTTCAGCGAGATGGCGTCCACCTCCATCAGGAACTGCCGCATGCGGCGGCCGTCGAGGTCCGCGTACTTGCGATCCTCAGGAGCCAGCGCCGGAGCCTTCAGCATCGCATCGTCGCGAATGAACCCTTTGGGATCGAGCAGCGGCTGACCGAGAGGATTCGGCGCAGCGGCTCCACGGCCCGCAGCTGGCGGCTGCGGCGTCGGCGCGCCCCCCCGCTGCGCCTCGATCGCGATACCGGCAGCCCCGGCAATGATGACGATCGAGACCAGTGCAACGGCAGTCCACAGTTTCATGTGTGCCTCCGGGCGTGAGGTGCTATCGGGCCGTATCATACGGTTAGACTCTCAAATCCTTACATCATTAGATTCCCAACTCCTGACATTGTTTTGGCTTCCTGATGCCCGCCCTTCTGCCCCGCACATTCGTCGCCGATCGCGGCGACGCAGGGCGCCGGATTGACCTCGTGCTCCGGCGTCATCTGACCGACATCGAAACCGCGACGCGGACACGGGTCCAGGCCTGGATCGAGAACGGGCAAGTGTTGGTCAACGGGGCGGCGGTTCGGCGCGTGGCCACTCGAGCGGCGCTCGGCGACCACATCAGTGTGGCCCTCCCGCGCATCGAGGTCCGTCGTGCGATGGAGGCAGAAGACCGCCCGGTTGAGGTCCTCTTCGAAGACGATCACCTGCTCGCCGTTGACAAGCCGGCGGGAGTCGTCGTGCATCCGACCTACAAGAACGCGACCGGCACGCTGATGAACGCCCTGCTCTGGAAAGCCAAAGACTGGCCGGATCCGCAACGACCCTCGCTCGTTGGCCGGCTCGACAAGCACACATCGGGGATTGTGCTGGTCGCGAAGACGGCCCGCGTGCACGCAGCGCTGCAGCGCGAGATGACGTCAGAGCGCAGCGAGAAAACCTACCTGGCCGTGGTCTACGGACGCGTGAAGATCGCTCGAGGGACGATCGAGTTGCGGCTCGGACGCGATCGCGGGGATCGACGACGTGTCGTCGCCTCGACAACGGTCGGCGCGCCGAGCGTCACGCGATTCGAGCGGCTCGCGCGCGTCTCGGCTCCGCGAGCCGGCCTGGCGCTGCTTCAGTGCCGGATCATGACCGGCCGCACGCATCAGATCCGCGTCCATCTCGCCGCGCGCGGATGGCCGCTTGTCGGCGACGCGGCGTACGGTGAGGCGCGGTGGACACAACTGACCGACCCGTCGCTGGCTGCCGCTCTCCGCACCTTCCCGCGACAGGCGCTTCACTCATGGCAATTGACGTTGACGCATCCAATCACGGGGGATGAACTCGTCATCGAGTCGAGGGTGCCTGAGGACATGCAGGCGCTATTGATGGCGACGGGGCTGACTCTTAGAAGTCCTTCCGCAGGTCCATACCCGCATACAACGACGCGACCTGCTCACCGTAGCCGTTGAACATCAAGGTTCGTCGCTGCAGGAGTTCGCCGATCCGCCGCTCGGTCTTCTGGCTCCACTCGACGTTGTCGACCGTGGGATTCACGTTCGCGTAGAACCCGTACCAGTGCGGCACCTGCGCACGCCACGTGTTGACCGGCTGCTTCGCGACGAACCGAATCCGAACGATCGACTTGATGCTCTTGAAGCCGTACTTCCAGGGCACCACCAGGCGCAGCGGCGCGCCGTTCTGATTCAGCAGCGTTTCGCCGTAAAGACCGACCGCGATGATCGCCAGCGGGTGCATCGCCTCGTCCATCCGCAGACCTTCTGTGTACGGCCAGGGCAACAACGACGGAAAGCGCGGGCGCTGGCCAGCCATCTCCGACGGCCGCAGAACAGTTGTGAACTCGACGAACTTCGCGCTGCCGGCGGGCTGAAAGCGCTTGAGCAGGTCCCCGAGTGGGAAACCCACCCATGGGATGACCATTGACCACGCCTCCACGCATCGAAGCCGATAGATGCGCTCCTCGAGCGCATGCGACTTGAGGATGTCTTCCAATGTATAGGTCCCCGGCTTCCCACACAGCCCATCAACCGTTACGGACCAAGGTGTTGGCTTGAAGGCGGCTGCGTTTCGTGCGGGATCGCTCTTGTCAGACCCGAACTCGTAGTAGTTGCAGTAGGTGGTCACGTCGCGATAGCTGTTGAGCGAATCCGTGGTCGTGACCAGGCGCTTGCCGACGGCAAGCCGCGCTCCTCGCGGCGTCTGCGCAGCGGCTGAGTCGGGCAGCGCGATCGCCCCGGTCAGCGTCGCCCCGACCATCATGCCGGCCGACCGCAGGAATTCCCGCCGCCGCAGGTAGAGCGGCTGCGGCGTGATCTCCGCGCTTCTGAGCTTTGGCGTCCTGTCGGTGGGCATGGCTGTCATTCCTGCAGGCCCAGAGACCTGCGCAGTCAGTCTGTTCGTTTCAAGGAAACCGCTCTGGCAGTGAGAGCGCCAATGACTATCCCCGATGTGGCAATCAGCAGGAATTCAACGAGCAGATCGCTGGGACTTCGGGGAACATAGAGCGCCTGGACCAACGCCTCGAGCTGGACAGCGCTCACAGGGCTGGCAGGCGACCCTACCGGGTTCGCAATCGGATTCATGCCGGCGAGCGTCCGGTGCATGGTGCCGACAAAGGAGAGCGCGCCAACCGGGAGCGCCATCGCGCTCACCACAATCCACCAGCCAGCGCGCCGAGTTTGTGTTCTCAGCACGAGCCACTGGCCGCTGCCGACGCAGATGCCGAGCACGACACCAAACAAGACGATGCCCGCGAACTGGGACACCCTGACCGCGAGCTCCAAGCCGAACGCCGCGCTGATCGCGCTCGCGAGAATCCATGTCGTGCCGATCGGAAACCGGAGCCTCAGCGCGGTGCTCTGCGCGATGCCGAGGCCACAACCGAGGAGCGCACCGTAGGTCCACGGCGTGAGCGAGACATGCTCCAAGTACGGTTGGTAGAAATAGCTGAACGACCAGTTCAGCAGGTTCGCGAGGATCGCCGTGACACCGACGCCGAGCGTACAGACGCCGACCCAGCGCAGGAGAAACGCGTGCCTCCCCGAACGCCACGCGTCCAGCCGCTCGCGGCAGGCGGATCGACACGCGTCGACGGTGAGGAAGAGCCAGAACTGGAGGACGGAACCGCGACGGGTCGCCCGGAGAATGCGGAACGCATCGACCATCGCTTCGCCGTACTCGTGACGGAACGAGCGCGGATAGAGTCTCAGCAGCGCCGAGTACAAGAGTTCGCCCGTCATGACGTGGAAGGCAGAAACCCGCGCTTGCGGGCTATGCGCAGAAGATCGGAGAGCCGACGCGACTCTTCGACGCCGACCGCCTTGCCCTTCGCCGTCAGGCGATAGCACCGGCGCCGATCGGCATCGGCGTCACACTCGGCAATCAGACCCGCAGCCAGCAGTCGTTTGATCGCGGTGTACAAGGTTCCCGGGCCAAGCCGCAGCTGCCCGCCGGTCAGCTCGTCGACGTCCTGCATGATCCCGTACCCGTGCCGCGGACCGCTGAGCAGGGCCAGCAGGACGTGAAATTCAGCGCGGGTCGGGGTTGGCGTCATGGTCCTTCAACTCTGGCCGGTCAATCCCATCGTCTATCCGGCATCGATATATCGACGGACGATACATGGCGCGCCGCCGGCCTGTCAAGTACCAGCAGGCCGTAATATTCTTAGTTCATGCGATTATCCGCGCCCGCCTTGACACCAAACATCTTCCACGCCGCTCGAATCTCCTTGCTCATCCTGCTGATCGCGTCCAGCGGCTGCTCGCCGACGGCCAACGCGGGCCCGACTCCGATTAGCGGGTCGTCGCAGACGCTCGTCGTCAGCGGTCAATATGCTCCGGTCGCGCTCGACCGCGTCGACCGCTTGTCAGTTGATGCCGGCCAACTCGTGCTGCACGGACCGTCCGGCAACGTCACCGTGCCGCTGCCGTCCGTGGCCGGAAAGCCGAAACCCGGCGAACAATGGATGCTCATCACCGAGAGTAAGGCCGACGACAAACGGTCGTTGACGTTCACGCACGAGCAATCGCTCGATGACTTCACCATCACTGTTCCTGCCGGCGACGCCGATCTCCGTTACGGCACCCTCTCAGGCACAAGCGGAGACGATGTGCTGGTGTTTGCCTGGGGACGCGCGTCGCGATCCTATTGGGGCTGGGTGACGATCGCACACGGCCCCGGCGTCGGTGCGCACCCGTGACCCTTATTTCTTTTCCACGATGTCAGCCGCTCCGTTCTGGGGGTGCTACGCGTCACTCCCGTACGGATTGCTTTCAGCCTTCAGCTTCCCAACTAAGAACTGAGAACGAGAACTGGGAACCGAGAACCGAGAACTGAGAACGAGAGCACTCAGGACTGAGACGTGACCCTATTGTGTATTCCCGGCCAGATACAGTGCGCCCGTAGGCTGCGGCACACCGCCTTCCGGTTCAATCGACACCGCGAGGCCCGTCGGCGCTGAAACGCTGGCTGGCGTGTCGAAGGCCGCGGCAACTGATCCGCTTGCATCCGGTCGCAGGAGGCCCGCGCTCACCGGCTCCGGGGTCTGGAGGTACCAGAGTTGATAGATACGGCCGGGTGGCAGAGTCGGCAGATCGGCAGCCGCAAACACCAAACCTCGCGAGCGGCTCCAGAACGCCCGACCGGTCGCGCGAGGAGCAACGGGCTGACCGGCGAGCGTCACCTGCGCCAGATCCGGAGCGGTCAACACCGCCATTCGCACCTGCGCACTCTCGGCCAAACGTGTCGCAGCCGCCACTTGCTGTTCACTGCGATCCAGCCGATTCACAGCATCCTGAAGCTGGAGCTCCAATCCCCCGATGCGCTGGCGAAGGCTGACCGCGTAGCTACCCAGCGCGACGATGAGGAGCAACATCGCCGCGGCGCGGAGCCATTCGCTGGTGATGAGGGAGGGCCGAAGCCGCGGCTGGGCCGTTGCCATGGGCACGGTCGCGGCCGCCCGTGCAGCACCGACCTCGCTCAGGATGCGACCGCGCAACCCGGGTGGCGGGTCAATCTGGGGCACAGCGAACGGCAGTGTCTGCGCCACGCCAGATAACGTCCGGACCTCGGCCGCGCACTCGGCGCACGACATGAGATGCGCTTCGAATTGCGCGCGGTCGTCGACCGCCAATGCGCCCAGCACATACAGGCTCGCCGATTCACGCAGTGCGTCGTGGTCTGCGCCAGTCACCGAATCACCAGGTCATTCAATCGCGGGCCTTTCGCCATCATCCTGCCAGTCGCTCTTTCATTCTGAGAAGTCCCTGGCGAATACGCGTCTTTACCGTGCCGAGCGGAACCTCGAGACGTTCCGCGATTTCGCTGTGCGTCAAACCCTCGTAGAACGCGAGCTCGATCGCCATGCGCTGGAGAAATGGCAGCGTCTCGAAGGCCGACCGGATTTGCGAAGCCCGCCCGGCCCAGATGAGTTGCTCGTCCGCCGGTTGCGCGGCGTCGGGCAGCGCGAGCATCGCGACGTCATCGGCAGTGCCCGCCGGTCTCGAGTTTCGTCCGCGCACCCTGTCGATGGCGCGACTCCTTGCCATGGTGAGGAGCCAGGCAATCACCTGTCCGCGACGGGAGTCATAGCGGCTCGCCTGCTTCCACGCCTGTGCAAACACCTCCTGGACCACATCTTCTGCATCGCCTTGATCGCGGACAATGCGTAGCGCGAGCGAGTACACGACCCGGCCGTGGCGGTCGTACAGCTCCGCCAACGCGTCGTGCTCGCCGCGTGCGATGCGTTCGAGGGCATTTTGGTCAGCGGAGGCCGAACTGGCCACTCCGGCAACCGCCCAAAGGATCCACATAGAGGGTTACGCAGGCGCTCCGAAGGCGGATGTGAGTGTAACGTGCTCGCTCCGCGAGCGTATACATGTTGGGACGGTCTGCACAGTTCTTCTGAACAGGTCAACACACGATAACCGCCGGGCTGCCGGTCTCACTCTTGCTCTTAGAGCGATCGCGCGGGCCTGGACGAGCGACCAGATTCCGGTCAGGAGCCCCCAAGGCTGCGAACCGATCCCGGCGAAGAAGCGTCTAATTTGCTGGGAAAACCGCCCGTTCTCACGGCAGCTTTCCACTGAGCGTCACGTAACTTTTCTCGAGGAGTGCACTTATGCGCGGGTTCGGATTTCGTCGGACGACTTTCACTTTTGCGGCTCTCATCATCGGAATGCCAGCGCTCGCGTTGGCGCAGCTCCCGGCCAAGGACTACACGCCTGGCAAGACGGCAAAGGTCACCAAGGACGAGGTTTGCTCGGTCGACTATGTCAACTCAGTCAAGCCTGTGAAGGACCGCGACGCGGCTGATGCCCTCAGCAGCTACGGCCTCCAGCCCAGCAGTGGTCGCGAACTGTTCCAGCTCATCCCATCGTCGCTCGGCGGGACGAACGATAAGGAAAATCTCTGGCCACTGCCCAATTCGCGCGAATTCGGGCCCGCTCAGAAGAAAGCGCTCGACGACCAGCTCCACAAGATGGTCTGCGACGGATCGCTCGAGCTCAAAACCGCCCAGGATGCTCTTAAGAAGAACTGGATGGACGCGTACCGGAAGTACGTCGCTCACTCCGTCGAATAACCAGCTCCGGTCTGAAACGAACGAAAACAGGGAGAGAGCGGATTTTCGTCCGCTCTCTCCTTCGCCTCCGTTGCCTTACGAACGCCACCCTTCCGGATATCCGCGCATCCAGCCCTCGCGATAGCCGGCCTGGTAGTCGGTCCTCGATCCCAGACTCGCGCTATATCCTGAATCGGCCGTCTCCAGTTCGCGTTGTCCCGTCGGGTCGTAGCCGTGATTCCCCAATCGGTCCTCGCGGGCCTGGGCACGCGCCTCGGCCGCTCCGCGTTCGTAGCCGGCTCGATATGCCGTGCTGCGGGTTTGCGCCTGCGGCGTCGAACGTTCGAACTCACTCCGCGACAGCATCCCGTCGCGGTTCGTGTCGAGCGAATCGAAGGCTTGCGTGGTCCCGCGCCACTCCAGCCGCGAGATCCGCCCATCGTCGGTCACGTCAACATCATCGAACCGGCCGTCACGATCATCGAACCGGCTGTCACGCTCGTCATTCACCGCGTTTTCAACCCGGAACTCGGCGCGCGAAATCATTCCGTCGCGATTGACGTCGAGCGCGTTGAAGGCCTGCTCGGTTCCGCGCCATTCCAGTCGCGAAATCCGCCCGTCGTCGGTCACGTCGAGATCGTCGAACCGACTGCTGCGATCCTCGGTCAGCGTTCCTTCGGCCAGGAACTCCGCGCGGGAAATTGCGCCGTCCCGGTTGTGATCGGCACGCCGGAACGTCGTTTGCGCGAAGCGCCATTCGTCGGTGGTGACCCTGCCGTCGCGATTGCGATCCAGCGCGGCAAAGCCGCGCGAAGTCCAGTCGTCGAATTCATACGACGAGGTGCGATCGATCTGGCCGGGCGGCAGTTGTCCGGGCCGCTCGGCTCCGACGCGGACTTCGTCCCCAGACAGCATGTTGTCGTTGTTCCAGTCGTGCACGCGAAACGACTGGGTGCTTCCCGTCCATTCCGCGCGCTGGATGATTCCGTCGTGATTGCGGTCCAGTTCCTGGAAGCGGATCGGCGCAGGCTCATCACTCACGCGGCCTCTCGCGCGCCCGCGCGGCTGGGCCTCTGCGATCGCCGCACCCGTGAAGACGAGCGTCGCAGCGTAAAGTGCTAGATGGGTCAGTTTCTTGGTCATACCCCGATTGGCTGCGAGACTCGTACCAAGACTGCAGCTCGAGCGACAGCTCACGCGCTGTCGGCCTGAGAATGGTCGAGTGCGCTGCTGAGCCTCATGACCTTCGGCAGCCGTACGCGAAAGGTGGCGCCACGCCCTACGCCAGGGCTCTCTGCCGTCACCTGGCCCCCGTGTAGTTCGACGAGGTATTTGACGATCGCAAGACCGAGTCCGAGTCCTCCGTACGCACGGGTGAAACTCTGGTCCGCTTGACGACATCGCTCGAACACGAAGGGCAGAAATTCGGGATCGAGGCCAACGCCGCTATCCGAGACGACGACCTCCGCGGAGGACTCGTCGCCCTCGATGCTGACATGCACCCAGCCGCCGGCGGGCGTGAACTTGATGGCGTTCGAGAGGAGATTCCAGTAGATCTGCCGGAGCCGCTCGGCATCACCCTGAATCATGCCCGTTTGTGGCGACTCGATGACCTGGACGTCGATGGACTTCGCCGCAGCCGCTGGTTTCAGGCTCTCGACGGCTTCCCGCACGATGGCGGGAACAACAGCCGGCGCGAGCCGGAGCTTGAGGCGGCCGCTGAGCATCCGCGAGACATCGAGCACATCGCCGATCAGCTCTGCCTGAGTCTGCGCATTCCGCTCGATAACCTGCAGCACCTTCGGGATGCGATCGGGCTCGATCTGCGAACGTCGCAGCATCGAAATCCAGCCCATGATGGCGTTGAGCGGCGTCCGCAGCTCGTGTGACAGCGTCGCCAGAAATTCATCCTTGAGACGATTGGCATTTTGCGCTTCGTTCTTGGCCGTGCGCAGCGCCATCAGCACGTTCCGCATTTCGTACTGTCGCATCCGGCTTCGCAGAGCCGCTCGGACGGCGCTGATGGCGACCGACACGCGGATTGGCCGATCGAGCAACGTCGCGTTGCGCAGCAATTCGAGCTGCCGCAACGTACGCGTCGAGACCTGGGCCCGATCGGCTCCTGCAAACACGAGCACCGAGATATCCGACCACGGCGGCTGGCCGTCCAGCGTGGCCGTCAGCCGATTGATGTCTTGGTCGGCGAGCGCCTCCTCCGTCATCAGCACCGCGGCGGCGCCCGCTTCCATGCAGTCGCAAACTTCCGAAACCGACCCACAGCGATGGCAGCTGACTGAGGCGCGCGTCAGGACGGCGGCGGCCTGAGCGGCGTCGCGATCAACCGGTGCGTAGACCAGCACTCGGAAATCGTCGTGCTCCGTGCCAGGTCGAGTTTCATCGCTCATCCGCGCAGCTCGCAACCTGTTTTCCTTCGATACGGCTGGGCATAGCCTGACCCCAAAAACTGACCGCATCGCCCCGCCCGTGGCTGCAGAACCCACATCACGCCGAGAAGTCCTTCAAGTCTTGGACCCTTTCCGAGCGCCGATGAGCCCTGAGACAGCGCGCGAAGTTCCGTGTACAGTTTCGGGATTCACTCTGCTGTTCCGTCAGACGCCGATCCACTGGTCCACGACGTCGTCATCGTCGGTGCGGGCGCGGCTGGTCTGGCGACGGCCATCTTTCTTCGCGAGGCGGACGCCAGCCAATCGGTCTGCCTGCTAGACAGTGCTCGTGCCCCCGGCGCCAAGATACTGATCAGCGGCGGCACGCGCTGCAACGTCACCAACCGGGTCGTCTCCGAACGCGACTTCTGCGGCGGGCGGGGATCGATCGTGAGGCGCATCCTGCGCGGATTCACGCCGGACGAGACCGTCGCATTTTTTCGCGCGCGTGGTGTCCCACTCCATGAAGAAGCCGACGGCAAGCTGTTTCCCGACAGCGGGCGGGCTCGTGACGTGCTCACGGCTCTCCTTCGAGGCGCAAGCGATGCAGGCGCACACCTGCGTTCCAATCACCGGGTGCTCGAGATTGAGCGGAACAGCGCGGGCTTCCTGGTCGAGACGAGTCGCGGCCGGCTTCGATGTACACGCCTCGTCCTCGCGACGGGCGGCCAGTCGCTCCCCAAGACAGGCAGCGACGGAACCGGATTCCGGTTCGCGACGGGACTTGGACATACGATCGTCCCAACGACACCGGCCCTGGCGCCGCTGGTACTCGATCAGACGAGTGGCGGCGCGCTCAACCGATCATTGAGCGGCGTGTCGCATGACGCCGAGCTCACTGTCTGGGTGGAGGGGCGGCGCGGCAGTCGGCTCCGAGGTTCCCTCCTGTGGACGCACTTCGGAATCAGCGGACCGGTCGCCCTGAACGCGTCACGTCATTGGCTGCGCGCGGAGGCTGAAGGCCGAGTTGTGCACGTGACCGTCAACTTCTGCCCGGACACAACCTTCGACACGCAGGAGAACCGCTGGATCGGCTTGGCGGCGACCCGGCCGAAGGCGTCGATCGCGACAGCCCTTGCTGAAGTCGTCCCGGCGTCGGTCGCGACCGCCATTCTGGAGCAGCTGGCGATCGATTCGGCGCGGCCGCTCGGTCAGCTCACGCGCGCCGAACGGCGCGCACTCGTGCGCGGCCTTCTCGAACTGCCGATCCCGGTCATGGGCAGTCGGGGCTACAACTTTGCCGAAGCCACCGCTGGCGGCGTCGCGCTCGATGAAATCGATCCGGCAACGATGGCGTCGCGCCGCTGTCCAGGGTTGTATCTGGTCGGAGAGATGTTGGATGTCGACGGGCGGATTGGCGGCTTCAATTTCCAGTGGGCCTGGGCGACTGCGTATCTGGCGGCGCGGGGACTGGCAGCTCTGCCGAAGGGGGCTTCAGCGCCCTAGCGGTTTCGTGGCACTGCGATTGCTGAACAATCGGACAGCATCATCGCTTAGCCGCCGCTCTGGCGGCTGACAAGAGCAATCGGCTCCCCCCCACCACGACGGGAGGCATGTAAGTCGCCTCCCGACTCGTCTGTACCTAGAGAGGCGGTATTGGACTGCCGACAGTGTGTAAGGGATTGCCGCTGAGATTCAGGCCGACTCTTCGAGTTTTGCCGACAGGGTGCGATCATCTGACAGGCCGTGACGAGTGAGGAACAGCTCGAGCGCGCGCGAATCCACTTCCGTGAACTTCACTCCAGCTCGGTAACGGGCTGGATGCCCATTCGCTTGTTCGAACTGCGCCCAGACCACGCGACCCTTGCACACTACTCCGCCTCCGTCGCCAGGAAGGGTAATGCGCACGACACGCTTCGGGCGCATCGCGACAGGCGACAGCACCTGTGCACCAAGCGTCGAGAGATCCACCAGAAGGCTCGCCTCGCCTTCGAGCGTCACTTCCAGGCCCTTGGACACCGCGAGACGACGGGCCTGGCGAGCCGGTGAGTACGAGGCCGGCCGCGCTTCGAGAGTCGTTCCCGCACCGAGGCGGTCGACCTCGTGGCCCTGCACGCTCTGAGATCCGATGCGCCGCTTGACGGTGAGGCGCCGGTTGGCGTGGTCGATGAGAATTTCCGCGATCTTGCAGCCGGCCGCAAGCGAGGCCGAGGATTCCTCGGTGTGCTCGGCGTAGGCGAGTGCGATGACGCGGCCGTTGGCGAAGACGGGAAGCGCAAGAGCGGTCGCGACGGGGCTGCCGAGCACGCCAACCGCCGGGTCGCCGACGTTCCCTGCCGCCGTGGACGCTTTCCGGTCGGCCAATGTCCGCGCCAGCAGTGAGTCGATCGTGCGAGGGATTTCGATGTTGCTGATGTCGGCCCCGGGACCGAGACCCGTGCCGCGCCAGCCCTTGAAGCTGGACGGACCCACCAGGAACACGGCGGCCCTTGCGAAATGCCGTCCGAGTTGTTCGATGAGCGTTTCGAGGATCTCGCTGGCGCTGATCGCGACATCGATGGACTCGAGCGCGGTGGCCACGTGCTCGAGCATGAGGACGCCGGCGTCGCCGCGCTCTTCGGCCACCGCGACCGGCCGGGGCCGCTCCCGAGTGTTTGGGTCCGTTTTCTTGCGCAGCTCCTCCTCGAGAATGCGAATGCGCGCGGTTGCGGCTTCGAGGCCCTGACGACGACCTTCGGCGTCAACCTTCGAGAGGCTGGCTTCCTGCTTCGACAAACCGATCTCGTTCCTCGCTACGGAGAGCGCCTCCTCCAGTTCGTTCGCACGACGGACTTCGACGTCCAGACGTGACGCGGTTTCGTCCCGCTCGAGGAGAATCTCGGTGGACTCATGTTCCAGTGCGTGGAGTCGGGCCTGCGAGTTCTTGAAGTTGGTCGCCTGCACCGCCACCTCTTCGCGAGTGTTCGCGAGGTCGGTGTGCACCGTCGCGAGCTCGGCCCGCGCGGCTGCTGCGTCCCGCTGGGCCTCGGCCAGCACCCGGGCTAGTTCGGCACGGGCGGCTTGCATCTGCTCGAGCCTTCCCTCGAGCTCGTGGCGGGTTCGATCGAGTTCCCCTTGCGCGGCCACCTCCGCCGCCTGGGCAGCGGCGTGCGCGGCCTGAAGGGCGGACTGGGTCGCGACGTGCTCATCCTGCAAATGCTTGACTTGCTTCCGTGCCTCGTCCACCGCGGCGCGCAGCGCCGCGTTTGTTTTCTGTTCGGCCGCAATCTTCGATTGTGCGTCGGCCTGTGCGGCAGCGAACGCGGCGTCAGCCGCCTGCCGGGCCTCTTTCAGGGCCTGCGCGCCCGCCTTCTCAGCCTCGCTGCGGGCCGCATCGGCTTGGCCATGCGCTGCTGCCGACACTTCCTGAACGAGCTGATCGAGCAGACGGGCCTGATCCGGATGGGCAAGGGCCTGCTCGAGCGTCGCCATTCGGGCGTCAACGCTCGCCCGCAGGGCATCGAGCTCGGTTTTGGTCGCAGCCGCGACGTGGTGCGCGACGGCGTCGAACGCGGCTTGTGCCTGGCGGCGGGTGTAGGCGTCAAACTTCATGCAGGTCTGCTTATCGTTTCGGAGCTGCTAATCGTTTAATTCGGGGCTGCTTATCGTTTAATGTTGAGAATATTGATGACTTCGCAAGGTTCGAGCCAGTTCGAAGCTCTCAGGACCTGCCCGAATTGCATGCCAGCCTCCCAAAACTGCTGTTTTTACGACGAAAACTGAAAGTGCCGATCACAAAGCTGTCGAACGACCTGGGGAACATCGGTCCGAGGGGAAGGCGCCAGCGACTACTCCTGGCGGCAATGACTGTGGCGGTCGCGGGCGCGCTGTTGTTTTGGATGGGCCAGGCAGGGGCGAATCGGTGGTGGCGGGTTGCCACGTTCCCTCTGCTGTGGCTTGCCGCCGTGGGGGTCCTGCAGGCGCGTGCACGCACGTGCATCGCGTTCGCCGCTCGAGGCACCTGCGATTCGGACGCCGGCGTCGGCGAGCTCACTCCGGAAGCCGCCGATCTCTTGCGGCAGCGGGCCAAGTCGATCGTGCGGATGGGAACGATCCTGGCCGCGATCCTCACGTCCCTCGCGATTGCGGCTCCGTAAGCGGGCCACGTCCTGTTCTTCTGAACGCCCGACCTGAAAGGTCGGGCTTACGGTCGAGGCTTGCGCGGCCGACCGTCATCGGGATCGGCCGTAAACGACTGATGCAGGTGCACCGGCTCCCCTGCCCCTCGCAGGCGGAGATTGATCATCTCGACGAAGACCGAGAAGCCCATGGCGAAATAGATATAGCCCTTCGGGATGTGCATGCCCAACCCATCGCCGATGAGCGACATGCCAATCAGCAGGAGGAACGACAGCGCCAGGACCTTTACGGTGGGGTGCCGATTCACGAAGGCACTGATCGGCTCGGCAGAAAACATCATGATCCCCACTGCCATCACGACGGCGGCCACCATGATCGCGATGTCTTCCGCCATGCCAACGGCCGTGATCACCGAGTCGAGCGAGAAGACGATATCGAGCAGCATGATCTGGCCGATGACCGCCGCGAACGAGGGCGCGGCTCGCGGTGATCCATGACTCTCGTCGCCCTCCAGGCGGTCGTGGATCTCGACGGTGGCCTTGCCAATGAGGAACAGTCCGCCGCCACCGAGAATGAGGTCACGGCCGGATACCCCGTGCTCGAACACTGTGAAGAGCGGCGCGGTCAAGCGGATGATCCAGGCGATCGACATCAGCAGCCCGATGCGCATCACCATGGCCGCGAGCAGGCCGGTACGACGCGCGCGCGGCTGCTGGGCGAGCGGCAGCTTCCCCGAAAGAATGGAAATGAAGATGACGTTGTCGACGCCGAGAATCACCTCGAGGAACGTGAGCGTGAGCAGCGCGAGCAGCCCTTCGGAACTGAGAAACGCATCCATGGAGCGTCACATTATCATCCCTGCGCGGCTTGACGGGTCGAGGGCTTGAGCGTAATGTGAAGTCGCCTAAGCCTGCGCCACTCGCAGGACGCGGGGGAACCACGCACCTGGGGCGAATTGGCGGATCCCGCCATAGGACACTTCCGAGTCCGAGCCCGTCAGCTAACCCCGTCGGCGTTGAACGGAAGGCCGTCCGTTGTCCGATTTCTCCTTCAAGCGCCTCCTCCTCGGTCAGCCCATCCCCTCAGAACAGGCGCATCACGAACGCCTCTCCCGGGTGACCGGTCTCGCTGTGCTCTCGTCGGACGCGTTGTCGTCGGTTGCCTACGCCACCGATTTCATTCTTGCCACGCTGATCGTCGCGGGCGTTGGGGCGTTCGTCTATGCGATTCCCATCAGTCTGACGATCGCGACTCTTCTGGCCATTGTCGCCTTCTCGTACCGTCAGACGATTCACGCCTATCCGAAGGGCGGCGGCGCCTACATCGTGGCGAAGGAGAACATCAGCCAGACCGCAGGCCTGGTGGCGGCCGCGTCGCTCCTTGTCGACTACACGCTCACGGTCTCGGTCAGCATTTCGGCAGGCGTGCTCGCCATCACGTCCGCGGTGCCATCACTCGATCCGTACCGCGTGGAGTTGTGCCTGTTGTTTCTCACCATCCTCATGCTCGGCAACCTCCGCGGCATTCGTGAGTCGGGGCAGATCTTCGCGGTGCCCACCTACTTCTTCGTCTTCAGTATTGCGGCACTGCTGTTGGTTGGCGCCTACCGATACCTGACTGGCGGGATTGTGCCGGTCGAGATCGCGCTCCCGCCCGAAGTGGGGCGGGCGCCGGTCACGACGTTTCTGCTGCTGACGGCGTTCGCCAACGGCTGCACCGCGATGACTGGAGTCGAGGCCGTGTCGGACGGCGTGCCGGCCTTTCGTCCGCCCGAAGCGAAGAACGCGGCCGCCACACTGGTGACGATGGCGGTGATTGCCGTCTCGATGTTCATCGGGATCACGGTGCTCGCGCATGCCTACGGCGTGGTGCCCAACGACGCCGAGTCTGGCGTGTCGCAGCTCGGTCGGGCGGTATTCGGCGGGCAGACGTTTGCCTACTACGTCGTGCAAGCCGCCACCACGCTGATCCTGGTTCTGGCCGCCAACACCGCCTATGCCGACTTCCCGCGGCTGGCATCCATCGTGTCGCGCGATCGGTTCCTGCCCAGACAGTTCATGAATCAGGGCGATCGCCTGGCCTTTTCGAACGGCATCGTGATTCTGTCGGTGTTTGCCGCCGTGTTGATCATCGCGTTTCGTGGGAATACGCATTCGCTGCTGCCGCTGTACATGATTGGCGTGTTCATTTCGTTCACGCTGTCGCAAGCGGGGATGGTCGTCCGCTTCAGAAAGGAGCGCAAGCCTGGGTGGAAGACGGGGGCCGCGATCAGCGGCTTCGGCGCCACGGTCACCGGCATCGTGCTCGTCATCGTCGCCGTGACCAAGACGCTGGAAGGCGCCTGGATCGTCCTGCTGCTGATTCCAATCATCGTCGCGATCTTCAAGGCGACGCATCAGCATTACGAACACGTCGGCTCTCAGTTGACCATGCGCGGCTACACGCCGCAGCCCAAGGTCCAGAACATCGTGCTGGTGCCGATCAGCGGCATTCAACGCGCGGTCGTCGAAGCGCTGCGCTACGCCGAAACCCTCTCTGATGACGTGCGCGCGGTGTACGTGGACGTCGATCCGATTGCAACCGATCAGCTCAAAGCGGAGTGGGACACGTGGGGAGGCCGGGTGAAACTCATCGTGCTCCTGTCTCCGTTCCGGTCCGTGATGGAGCCCCTGATCAAGTACATCGAGCAGGTTGAAGCCGACCGGCCGCACGCCTATGTCACCGTCATTTTGCCCGAGTTCGTCCCGGCGCGATGGTGGCAGCACCTGCTCCACAATCAGCGGGCACTCCTGATCAAAGGCGCTCTGCTCTTCCGGCCGAATACGGTCGTGACCAGCGTGCCGTTCCATCTGGCGAAATAGCGCCACGAAAACGCGAACGAGGCCACGAAAACACGACAACACGAAACCCGTAGCGAAAACACGCCACGAAGACACGAAAACACGAAACGAGTACCCGGGTCCTTCGCTATATCTTGCTAGCCCCCACCGCCACCCGATCGCCCCGCACCTCCGGCACCGGACCTGCCGGCGGACGTCATGAAGATCCCGCCGGCGGCGGGAATCGCAGTCGCTGTGGCTCGCACTGCAGCACCTGGCGCCGTGACGTTGGTAACCAGCGCGGCGCCCGCTTGCACATCACCTGCAACGAGCTCGGTGTTCTGTCCGTCGGTGACGCCAAGCCGCACCTGAACGGGTTTCAACCGCTCGTTCTCGATGATCCAGACACGGCCATCCGTCTCCACGGATGTCAGCGGACTAAACAGCCCATCAATCGTCGCACCCGATTGCGGTCTGGTTGCGGCGACTGGCGCCGGCGACGGGCTCGGACGATGCGCCGCGTTTGAGACCGGCAACTCAACTCGGGGACCCGCATCGCCGCCGGCCTTCGGCCGAGGCTTCTCGGCCATTGGAGTCTGCCCAAGCAACGCATAGGCATCCGGCGAGGGCTTGAACCGAAGCGCCGCGTTTGGAATCCGAACGACTTCGTCTCGTCTGGCGATCTCGATTTTCACGTTCGCCGTCATGCCGGGCCTGAGTGCCAGATCCGGGTTCGGCGCATCGATGATGGCGCTGTAGGTGATCACGTTCTGCACCAGGGTGGGTTCGAGCCGCACCTGTCGGACTGTTCCACTGAACAGCCGCCCCGCGTAGGCATCGACCTGAAATGTCACGTCCTGCAGGGGCCGGAGCTTCGCGATGTCAGACTCGTCGATACGCGCGTTCACCTCCATCGCCGTGAGTCCAGCCGCCACGGAAAAGATGGTTGGCGACGAGACGCTGGCCGACACGGCCTGGCCGACGTCGACATTGCGCTGGATCACCACTCCGTCGATCGGTGAGGTAATCACCGCCCGCGCGAGGTTGACTTCCGTCTGTGACAGCGCCGCGCGAGCCTGGACGACCTGCGCGTCAACAGAGCTCACCTGAGCCTGGGCCAGGCCCTGCGCGAGGGCGGCCTTCTCGAGTTCAATCTGCGCGACGACCCCCTTCGCGTGCAGGCTTGCGATCCGTTCCAGCGTTTGCCGCGCAGCGGCCAGCTGTGCCCGGCTGTTCTCTGCTTCGGCCGTCGCTTTCGCGAGACTCGCACGGGCCTGGTCCACCTGCGACTCGAGCAGAGATGGATCGAGCCGCGCGATGACCTGCCCTTTGTGAACGGTCGAATTGAAATCGGCACCGAGCCAAGAGACGATCCCCGAGAGCTGGCTGCCGACCTGGACCGTTGTGACCGGCTGAAGCGTACCCGTCGCAGACACCTCGTCCGCCAGGCTCCCGCGGGTCACGAGAGCGGTTGCGATGTTCGGATTGTCATCTCCCTGATTGGCGTAGTAGGCGCGGACGCCGACGGTGATGGTCCCGAATATCAGCAGCCCTGCCACGGCGCGCGCGGTGGTGCGTTTCATGATCCGCCTCCTCTGTGCTGGTTGCGCCGCTCGTCGCTGACGCAGGTCGTCCAGTGAATCGTCGTAGTGAGTTGGACGGCGAGAAAGTGACAGAACGGTGGACAGCCGGTGACGTGCTTGTGATATTCAGGTCAATTCGGCGGAATCAGCCGTTCCGCCCCCGACAGGAGTCAGTGAGACTCGGTGCGCTATTGAGCACTCGGGCACAGTGACGTACCCCGTCGCGAGCGTAGAATGAGTTCATGCGTCACGCCATCGCGATCGCTGGAGTGTCCGCTGTGCTGGTGATGGCCTCGACGGCTCGTTCCGCCGATTCGATCGGCGTCGTCGGCCGCTCGCGATCCGTGCAGCCTGGCGAACTCGTGGTCCTGACACTGACGGCGCCGGCAGCTGTGACTGAGATCCGACTGCGCGTGTTCGATCGGGCGATAACCGCCTACCTGGTCGATCGCCTGACCTGGCGCGCGCTGGTGGGGATCGACCTCGATGTGGCCGCAGGCCCATACTCCGCAGCGATCGAAGGACGTGCAGGGACGGAGAAGCTGCAAACGACCTATCGTTTCGTGGTGCGGCCGAAGCGCTTCCCGACGCGAACACTCAAGGTCGACCCGGCGTTCGTGAATCCACCAGCCGAGATGGAAAGCCGCATCGTCCGGGAAGCGGCCGATCTCGAGCAGATTTGGAGCCACTCAGCTTCAGAGCGCCTCTGGACGGATCCCTTCGTGCCTCCCGTTCGAACCGCCGCGACGAGCGCGTTCGGTTCACGAAGCGTCTTCAACGGCGTCGCGCGCAACCCGCACGCTGGTGCTGATTTCCCGAGCCCGAGCGGCACGCCGATCGCCGCTCCCAACGCCGCGCGCGTCGCTCTCGCGAGAGACTTGTACTTCTCAGGAAACACGGTGGTCCTCGATCACGGCCTCGGACTGTTTTCGCTGCTCGCCCATCTCTCGGCGATCGACGTTCGGGAGGGTGATCGCGTTTCGGCGGGACAAGTGATTGGAAAGGTCGGCGCAACCGGGCGGGTGACGGGGCCGCATCTCCACTGGGCGGTTCGCCTGGAGGGCGCCCGCGTCGATCCGGTTGCGATCCTGGCGCTCCTCGGACAGAAGCCCCTGTAAACACTGTAGACGCTGTAGACGTGGCCGCGCCTAGGGTCCGCGCGCCTGTCAGGGTCGGATCCGCCTGGCGGTTTCGAGATCGCGCCGGGTCTGTATATTGTCGGGTTCGAGTTCAAGTGAGCGCTGGAACTCGGCGAGCGCCTCCGGCATTTTTCCCTGCGCCGCCAGTGCGAGGCCGAGCGAGTTCCTCATCTTCACGTTCGTCGGCGCGAGCGTCACCGCCCGCCGGTAGCTCACTACCGCGTCGTCAAGTCGGCCGACAGAGCCAAGGGCGTTCCCGAGATCCTCGTGAAACGCGGCATTGGCTGGCTCGAGGGCGACCGACTGCGCGAACGCGTCCACCGCATCGCGTTCCTTGCCCTGCCGGACGAGGGCCAACCCCAGATTGTGGAATCCCTTCGCACTGCCCGGCACACGCCGCACGTACTCGCGGTAGGTAACTGCAGCGTCGTCGAACCGCCCTTGCCTGAGGAGCGTATCGGCCAGCCCGCTCAGCGCATCGACGTTGCCCGGATCCCTGCCGAGTGACAAACGGTACCCGGCTGCGGCTTCGTCGAGACGCCCTTGAGCGAGCAGGGAAAACGCGATCAGATTGTTCGCCGGAATCGCATTGGCCGCGTCCTGGTTCAATCGGATGAACTCTCGAAACCGATCGATGGCCTTCTGGTGTTCCCCCCGGGACTGCAGCTCGAAGCCCAGATTGAAGTATGAGTCGGGATAGTTGGGTCGCGCCGCGATCGCGCGCTCGAAGGCCTTGATGGCCTCGTCGGGCTGGCCCTTTGCCCGCTGCACCAGCCCAATGTTGTTGTATGCCGGCGTGAAGTCGTCCCTGAAAGCGATCGCTCGTTGAAAGTGGAGCATCGCCTCGTCGAGCCGCCCCTCGGCCTGCAGGGCCATACCCAGATTGTTTTCCATGACGGCCTGCGGGAACCCCGCCGGCACGATTGGCCAGTTCGTCGCCACGACTGCGATGAGGAGTGCCGCTGCTGCTCCCGCTTTCTGACCAGGTGAAGCGGCTCGGACGAACCGTGGCACCGCAGCCACGCCGGCCGACGCAAAGAGCACGAGCAACGGCACGAGCGGGTAGCGGTAGCGGGCGAAGACATAGAACAGCAGCAGGCTGACGGAATACGCCGCCACCATCGCATAGAAAACCGAGAGCCGCCGTCGGTCAGGCCAGAGCACCCACGCCCCGAAGAGCGCGAGGGGCACCAGGACGCCGAAGTGTCCAAACCATCCGCCCAGCCAGACAGGCCACGACCACTCGGCGTAGGTCTCCTGGCTCTCGGTGTCGATCATTTCAACAGCGTTCACCAGGAGGACGACCTTGCGGCCGAGCAGCTTCAGCCACGCTCCCGGCTGTGAGGTGATGAACTCCAGCGCGCGATCAGTCCAGTACGTTGAAACTTCGGCGGGCGTCAGGCTGTGGCCGGAAGCCTGCTCGGCGAGCTCGGTCGCATCCTGGCGTTCGAACTCTGGCGCTCCTCTGCCGGGGCGCAGCGCTCGATACAACCCATCGGCCTGGGCGTTATTGCCAATGAAGAAGTTGGGGCCGAACTGCGAGGTCGTCAGGTAGAAGCCGCCCGCGACCGCGTAGTTGCGGATCGCAACCGGCAGGAGAACGAAGGCCAGCCCAAGCAGAAATGGTGCGGCTCGTCTGACACCAGATCCCGTGAACGTGCGCGTAGTAGGGACCTTCCTGCCGCTGACACCCGGAGGCAGCACATGTACCGTTCGCCAGGGCCCGGCAAATGCCCACGCGACGATCAGCACGACGAACACGAGCGCGTTCTCTCGTGTAAGCGCGAGGCCTCCAGTGACGACCCCAAGCCATAACCACGAGCGCCGATTCTCCGGATGCTCCAGGATCCCGGCCGCGATCCACAGTATCCAGCAGGTGAACAGCACATCCAGGACCGACTTCTGTATCAGACTGTCCAAGAAAATCGCCGGTGCGTAGAGCGCGAGCGCGAGACCCGCAATCATGCCTTCGCGATCGGTAAACAGCCGTCGGACCGCGAGGGCGAGCAGCGCGCACGCCGCGGCGCCGACCACCGCCTGACAGAGTCGGACGATGACAAGCGAATGCCCCGCGACGGCATAGATCACCCCAAGGAAGTACGGATACAGAGGGGCCTGATAAAACACATCGTGACCCACCCAGTCGCCAGCAGCGAGACGCGAAGCCCATTCGTCGTACCCGTGCGCATCGCCGATCAACAATGCAAAGAAGGGCGCGCGATGAATCTGCCACACGTGAATCAAGCGAACCGCCAGCGCCACTCCGAACGTGACGATGGCAAGCCTGCTGAGCCATTCACGCGGCGGTGCTGCAGGAATTGACTCGGGTCGAGGGGACTTCATGGAGAGGACGTGCGTCGCATGCTAGCATTTCTCATGTCTCTCAGACCCATCAAGCGAGTCGTTCACGCCACGCCGACGATTGAAGGAGCCGGTGTCAGACTACAGCGCGCATTCGGGTTCGGCGATACCGGCGATTTCGATCCATTTCTGCTGCTCGACGATTTCCGAAACGACAATCCCGACGACTATCTCGCAGGGTTTCCCTGGCACCCGCACCGCGGCATCGAAACCATCACCTACGTGCTGGCGGGTACGGTCGACCACGGGGACAGTCTCGGCAACCGCGGGTCGCTCGGAACCGGCGACGTACAGTGGATGACCGCCGGCAGCGGGATCCTTCATCAGGAAATGCCTAAAGGAGATCCGCAGGGGAAGATGCACGGCTTCCAACTCTGGGCCAACCTTCCCGCTTCGCTGAAAATGACCACGCCCCGGTATCAGGACGTCCAGGGCAAGGACATTCCGGAAGTCGTGGACGACGATGGCACGCGCGTGCGAGTGGTGTGCGGAGATTTCTGGGGAAAGACCGGGCCGGTCGAGGGCGTCGCCGCCGACCCGCGCTATCTCGACGTATCTGTGCCGCCGGGGCGTCGGAAACGATTGGCGGTCGACACCAGCAATCACGCATTCGCTTACGTCTTTGCCGGTTCCGGCACGTTTCGCGACGCGTCTGCGCCTCGCCTCGTCAAGACAGAAGCGGTTGGCGGAACGGACACGGACAGCGCCGGCGCAGCTGGAAGAGGGAGTGAGCCTGGGCGGGCAGGCGAAGATATCGTCGGGAATCGATCGCTCGTCGTGTTTGACTCCGGCGATGAAATCACCGTGCAGGCTGGAGACGAAGGGGTGCGATTCCTGCTCGTGTCGGGGAAGCCGATTGAAGAACCGGTGGCGTGGTACGGCCCGATCGTCATGAACACACAAGAGGAATTGCGTCGCGCGTTCAAGGAACTGCAAGACGGATCGTTCATCAAGCAGCGCTAGAAAACGTCCGATTCCAGTATTCCGAGCAGCGAGACGCCTTTACGGCGGACCAGGGGCGATTGCTCGAAATGGTTGCGCCTCACCTCGCGTAGGCGATGGAGGCGGCGACAGCGCAAGCGACTCCCAAGGCAAAGGCGAGCCGGGAACTTCGGCTCGTCGCTCGTTCGTAGGCCCGAGCGTTAGCTCGGGCGCGTCCGCGCCTCGGCGGTGGTAGCATCAACCTCGTGTCATTCTTCACAAGACTCCTGGTTAATGCCGCGGCGCTGTGGGTGGCAACCAAGCTCGTCTCGGGCGTGACCTTCGTCGGTGGCTGGGTACCGTTTCTGGGTGTCGCCGTCGTCTTCGGCGTCGTCAACGCCTTCATCCGCCCGGTCCTCAAGATCCTCACCTTTCCGATCATCATTCTGACGCTCGGGATTTTCGCGCTCGTGGTCAACGGCTTCATGCTGATGCTGACCAGCTCGCTCTCGACGAGACTCGGACTTGGCTTTCACGTCAGCGACTTCTGGGCGGCGTTCTGGGGCGCGATCGTCGTGAGCATCGTCAGCACCATGCTGTCGATCCTGGTGACCGATTCGCCGGATCGTCATCGCGGCGAGCGGCCAGATCGTCATCGCGGCAACCGGCCAACGATCATCGACGTCTAGCAGGTGGGCTATTCCACGCGGTTGTGCTTGACATCTAAACGAGCGAGGTTTTAACTACGGGGTGAGGCTACTATGGAAACGCCACCGGCCCTGCAAGCGCGTCAGAGAGGCGCGATCCTCACCTGACGCGGGAATGTCTGAACGGTAGAGCGGTAGACGAAGAACAATGCAAGACCAATGAATCCTGGCTCCTGCCAGGATGCGCTCAGGCGCACTGAAACGCCCGCACCGGTTCCCACCGTGTCGGGCGTTTCGCTTTTGGGGCGGCCCCGGATCGGCGATACTCTTGCGGTCGTCAATCACCATGAACGTGCTCCTCCTCTCGATGCCCGACTCGTTCGAACACATGCCGGCCGTCGCCATCCGGATGCCGAACGGCGCGCTCGCCTCCCTAGCCGGCAACATCGATCCGCACCACACCGTCTCAATCGCCGATCTCATCCTCGTGCAATCGCGGGTTCGGAGCACGATCGAGCGCCTGGTCAGCGAACTGGCGCCCGATGTCGTGGGTCTGTCGGTCATGACATTCCAGCGCGCAACGGCCATGAAAATTGCCGGCCTGATTCGCGCCCTTCGCCCCGCGATCCGGATTGTCGTTGGCGGCTACGACCCCAGCCTGGCGCCGGAGGCCTACGAAGCGTGCCCGGACATCGCGTGCATCGTGCGCGGCGAGGGAGAGCACACATTCTGCGAGATGCTGAGGGCGGTTGAGGCCGGCAACAGTTTTCAGGGCATCGCCGGATTGTCGTACCGGACGGCAGACGGCTTCGTTCGCAACCCGGACCGAGGCATTGCCAAGCTCGCGTCGAGTCCGCTGCGGTTGCCCAAACGCAGTGCGCGCGTACTCAAGGGCTATACGCTGCTCGGACGCCAGGTGGACGTCGTGGAAACCTCGCGCGGCTGCACCTTCGACTGCAGCTTCTGCTCGATTATTTCCATGCGCGGCCGCAACTTTCACCCGTATGCCATCGCACGCGTGCTCGCGGACATCGCCGGAGCCAGGCAGCATGGGGCGCGGGCCATCTTTCTCGTCGACGACAACATCACGCTCGACATCAAGCGGTTTGAGGAGCTGTGCTCCGCCATCATCGAGAGCGGCTTCAACGATACCGAGTACTTCGTGCAGGCGATGACCTCACCGCTCGCCGAGCACGGCGCCACGCTGGCGCCGCTCATGCGGCGAGCGGGGTTTCGCTACGTGTTCCTGGGCATCGAGAATGTGCTGGACGATGACCTGGCGTTTCTCAAGGCAGCCGCGAAGAACACGCAGCGCGAACGGGGGCAGAAGGTTGGCAACGCGACCGTGCAAGCGATCAATCATCTGCACCGCCATGGGTTGTTCGTGGTCGGCGGCTTGATCGTCGGCAACCCGGACGACACGCCGGAATCAATTCACGCGAACCTCACGTTTGCACGCCAGTATGTCGACTGGCCGTACATCCAGCATCCAACGCCGTATCCCGGCACGCCGATGACGCGGGAATTTCGCGAGCGGAATCTGATCGTGGACGAGGACGTGGCCCACTACGACGGCACAACAGCCGTCGTCCGCAGCGAGCACCTGGCGGCCGAAGAAATTGAGTTCCTTCGCTGGCGCGCGGAACGCTGGATGAAAGTGCGGCACTTCCCCGCCGCCTCGATCCACAGCCCTGCCTTCGTCCTGCGGCATGGCGTCCGGATGCTGGCCCACACCTTCACGGGAACGAGTGTGCGATCGCTGCTGGGCCTCGAGAGCGACCGTGCGGTATTTCGGCGCTACCAGAACAGCCGCCGCCGCGAACGCAACTATCTGCCGATCGATGTGCACACCGCCGGCCTTTCGCGTCGCGCGGCACCCGGCGAGCTCACCACCTAGCCGTCGCCGCTGTGCTCGGTGTGCCACGGCAGCGGCCGGTCATGATTCCGATTCCTGGGCCACGGGCTGGTCCGCAACGAGGCTCTGAATGGGAGAATGATGGCGTGAGAACGACCATTGACAGGGCAGGCCGCGTGGTGATTCCCGCGGCGATGCGCGAGCGTGTCGGCTTGTCAGCGGAATTCCTGACGTCGCTCAAGAGCTAGCGTGGGTGACCGCCCGCACCATGAGATTCATTCCTCGCGCCCAGGGGGACGACGAAATCTCGGGCGACTTCTTCTCGAACTGCCTCAACGTTGACTGACCGCAGCGGATGAGCGTCGGCAGCGGAACCGCCGTTCCATTCATCGCCTCGATCAGCGCGACCCAACGAGCGGCCAGCTGCTGCACTACCGGTGCAGACGGATCCTGATCGAGGACCGCCTGGATATCGGCGAGCAGGCTCTCCCATTGCCGTCCGAGCTCAGATAGGACATCGGGCGACAGCGACCGGCGGTGCTTGCTCGTCTCAATCGCCACCCTCCGCCACTCGGCGTCCGCCTCGTCTCCGCCCCGCTTGTCGTCCTCATGCGGCACGTCAATCACCTCAACGATCCGCCGTAGCAACTGAGGGTCGGCGCTTCCGCCGGAGTTGAGCGCGTCCTCCACGTCGCGAATCGCCGCAATGAGTCGGTTCAACAGGCGCTGTTGCGCTTCAAGTGACACCCGCCGTGTGCGGAGCGCGACCGCGAGCGCGGGACCGTTTGCGTCTCGAAGGACCGCAATGTCCTTCAAGGGCAGACCGATCAGCTTCAGCGCGACAATCTGCCGGACAGATTCGAGATCACCGATCGAGTAGACGCGGTGTCCAGCGGTTGTCCGGCGCGGAGTAAGCAGCCCCAAACGATCGTAATGATGCAGCGCCCGAATGGTCACACCTGACAGCGCGGCGAACTCGCGGGTGCGATAGGTCCGGGCTTGATCGTCGGGCGATGGATCGTCCACGTCTCGATTGTCGGCCATGACGTAGCGTCAGGGTCAAGTGCGATTGATCGGCTGGCTCCCAGGGCCGATCAACCCTTCACGACAAACCCCTTCGCCTGCAGGCACTCACGGACCCGAGTGCGGAGGTCACCTTGGAGCTCGACGGCGCCCTCCGCCGCAGTCCCGCCAGTCCCGCAGGCGCGTTTGAGGGCCTGGCAGAGGTCTTTCAGAAAGGCGGCGTTGTTCGGCAGGCCGTCGACCACCGTCACCGTCTTTCCTCCACGGCCTTTCTTCTCGACCCGCAGCGTCGCGACGATGCGGGCGGGAACTGATTCGCTCTGGTGGGTGTGGCTGCATTGACAGTCCGCCTCCGGCCAGCCGCAGGTCGGGCAGACTCGGCCAACGCCGGTGGAATACACGATGCGACCGCGCGGAACCATGACGTGATGATAGCGAAACCACGGGGCGACGAGTGGAAACGCGAGCGACAAGTCTGTCTGTTTTTCGCGTGAAGGGTCGACGGTTCTGTCGGCGCTGATCGCGAGATTCCGCGGCCGGGGCGGACGGTTAGAATGGTTGGGTCATGCTCGAACTGCCCTCCATGCTCTGCCCCAAGTGTCGCGGCGCGCTCGAGTATCACGCCACGATCGAAATGCTCAATCCGCCGGTCGGAAAGATTGATACCGGCTATTGTCCGGCCTGCGCGTGGCTGTTTGAGAGAATCCGGGAGACCAATACGTTCTACGACTCGACCCGGTGGCCGCCGCTTTGCCGGGATTGCCGCCAGCCGGTTGCGTTTACCAGTTTCTGGATCGGCGATGATCAGAACGAATTGCTGCGCTACGAGTGCCGGGAGCACCCCTCCGAAGCGTGGATCCTCACGCGCGGCACCGACCATTGGACCCGGGTCGATTAACCACGATCACCGTCAGCGCTTTCCGTACTCCTTCTGGAATCCGTTGCGACTGTTCGAGACCGTGAAGCTGCCGTCGCTTCGGGCGCTGATCTTCACGGAGTGAGCGGTCGTGTCGTCCGGGTTGGCAATCAACGCCTCCGGCGCGTTGTGCTCCGTCCCAGCGGCCACCGCATAGTGCAGCTGCCACAGATCCTGCAGCCCAGGCAGTGCATGCAAGGTCTGGAAGGTCGCAATCGCTCCGCCCTTCCGCCCGCCATTGTTCATGATGGCGACACGCGGCGACAGCGCTTTCACGAGCGCCGGCAGATTCGAGATGTCCATTCCATGATGGGTCGTCAAGTACACGTCCACCGTGCCAAGGAGATTGCGGGGGCATGCGAGATCGTGTTCGCGATTCCAGGTGAGATCGCCGATGTCGAGCAAGCGGAACCGGTCGTAGCTGATCACCATGCCCACCGATTGCGCGTTCTCGCCGGCGAGAAGCGGATTGGCCGATTCGTCCTTGGCCTGAAAACCTTCGCAGGCGGGATTCGGTGCGCCAGCACCAGGGAGAGGATTGACGATCAGCTTGCCAGCCGCGGAGACCACCCGCACATCTATCCCCTCGATCGGTATCGTGTCTCCCGGTTTCGCCACCACGTGTGGTCCGCGATCTCTGATCGGCACGTAGGCGTTGAACACCTGACCGGTCCCTCGCCCCGTCCCGCCAGCGGCGGGATCCTCGATGTTCGGACCGTGGTCGATGAAGGTCCGAATCGGAAGCCTCGCGGCCAGCTGCGGCAGGCCGCCGACGTGATCGCTGTGATAGTGCGTGTTCACGAAATAGTCGATTTGGGTCACGCCAGCCTGCTTCGCGACGAGAGCAATCCGGTCGGCGTCGCGCTCCCCGGGATTGCCCGCGTCGACAAGCAGAGTCTGCCCCGACGGCGACACGAAGAGCGTCGCCTGGCCGCC
>Ga0111539_10001678_pt1 | contig 29521 bp, 16 predicted proteins | sample RhiMethybrSRZTD1_FD_79667 | JGI IMG/M metagenome (GOLD analysis project Ga0111539, IMG submission 79667) | Populus rhizosphere microbial communities from Tennessee, USA - Rhizosphere MetaG P. TD hybrid SRZTD1 (version 2) (version 2) | ecosystem: Host-associated > Plants > Roots > Rhizosphere >...
ACGTCCATGCAACATGGCGTAACTACCGATTAAGCTACCCTCAAGGCCAGCCTTGGAAGTCAGCTGGGCATTCGTAATAGAAGCCGTGGGCGTAACTTCCAAAAAATCATCTTTACAAGAAATGACACAGATGCATATGATGCTTACTGTGCTTATAATTATTTTATTGAGTTTCATATTCTTCAAATTTCAGATTGATCAGAATCCTAAGTTAAGACCGAAGGTAAAACTCCTGGTAATAGGGAAGTTACCTATATCGATGCCGTATCTAAAATCGACGTCACCACCCACACTTGGATCAAGTCCATCATAGTCAGTAATGGTGAATATGTTGTTCAATCCTACGAACAGCCTGAGTTTTTCCAGACTCATACGGGACAACGTTGCCACAGGCAAATTATATCCAATCGTGATGTTCTGGAATCTGAAATAGGAACCGTCTTCCACGTAATACGAATTCGATTGCGTATTCGTACTGAAGTTTGAATTATTTTCAAAAATAGGTATTGAATTTCCGCCGTTCTCAGGTGTCCAGGATCCGGTTACCCGTTGTGCGATAGCAGCGCCGGTAAATGAAGGATAGAAGTCCGTATACCACTTCGACATGTTAAAGATCTTGTTGCCCAGTGACGTGAACATATACATTTCAAGATCGAAGTTTCTAAAATTTTTGATCTTGAAGGTAATACCACCGGTGAACTTAGGAACAGGGCTTCCCAGCCAGGTTCTATCGTCAACGGTAATTTCACCATCCCCGTTGATATCTTGATAGCGGAATCGTCCAGGCGCTGCTCCGTCCTGTGTGGCCGCGGCATTAACTTCTTCAGTGCTTTGGAACAATCCCATTACCTTATATCCAAAGAAAGACGAGATTGATTGGCCGAGCTGATTACGGATAGGACGAATACCCCTGAAGTCGGGATCGGCGTCAGCAATTTGCAGATAAGTTGCACCTTCATTCAAGGCTACAATCTCATTGTGAAGGAAACCTCCATTCACGGTCAGCTCATAGTCTGAGTTTGCGATCTTGCCGCGGGTAAGAATTTGAAGATCTACACCCTGGTTGAGCATTTCGCCAACATTAACGAACGGCGGGGTTGCATTGGGTCCGTTTAACACGGTAATCGGCACCTGGAACAATAGGTCTTCGGTGTCTTTTCGCCAGAAGTCAATCACAACATCGAGCTTGCTATTGAAGAACGAGCCATCAAAACCGATGTTCATGGTAATTGCTTTTTCCCATTTTGCCGCAGAGTTTCCGATGCGGCTTCTGTAATATCCCTCTGCCGCGCTACTGTTATCAATTGGATAAGATGCGGGATCCACGCCAGTGGCGTATAGGAAATACTGGTTGTTCGGATCTACGTTATTTGAATTACCCATGACACCATATCCCCCCCGGACTTTCAGGTCGTCTATCCAGCTCGAGCCCTGCAAGAAATTCTCCTCCGAAATACGCCATCCCACGGATCCTGCGGGGAAAGTTCCCCACCGGTTTTCAGACCCAAATCTTGATGAGCCATCGCGCCGAAGCACAAAAGACACCAGATATTTGTCCTTAAATCCGTAATTAATTCTGCCGAAATAGGATGTGAAGTTTACGCCTTTGAAATAGTTACTCCCTACGGTTCTGGTGGATCCTGGCGTTGTGGTACTAAGTGTTACAAAATCACGATCTTCGGAAAATGGATTCAATCCCTGCCCACCCATGTTTCTTCCTTCACCTGTATTCAACGCTTCCTGACCCACCAATACGTCCAGGCTATGGTCGTCAAATGTTTTTTTCCAATTCGCAGTATTTGTGAAGGTCCACCCAAAGACTTGTCCAGCCCCTTCGTTGTAGGTTACTGCCGAGTTGTTCTCTGAGTTTTCATACGTGCGTGCAAAGTAGGACCAAGTGTAAAAAGAATTAAAGTTTCCTCCAATGCTTGATCGTAGCACCAGGTCTGGTACTGGTTCAAATTCCAAGTAGACATTTCCAAAACCGGAACTTGCAAAACCACGATTGTCTTTTTGCCTGTCCAGGTTGGCCACAGGGTTTCCAGGATTGTTAAAACCTGCTGCCCGCGTTCCGGCGTATCCGCCAAACTCGTCATAAATGGGTATTATTGTGGGCATCCTGAAAGCTGTCAATATATCATTTTCATCATCCGATGAACCGGAACCACCGCCCGCACCTTGCAACAGTCTTACCTGTCTGTAAGTAAACTGGACATTTTCACCAAGTCTCAAATTTTTTAAAAGATCGAACTCTGTATTTACCCTTAAACTATAACGTCTAAAGTTCTGGTAATTCAAAATACCAGCTTGTTCTTGAACGCCAATACCGATATAGTATCGACTCTTGTCACTATTTCCGCTGATGCCTAAGGTTCCCCTGAATAACGGCGCCGTCCGTGTAATCGCATCGTACCAATTTGTCCCAGACCCCTCAGCAGGCGTTGTTACCTGATAAATATCTTTTGAAAAGTCAGTTACATTATACTTTTCCCTTTCGGCGGCGAGATCAAGTGTACCGTTGACGCCAGACTGACTACCTACTAATAAGTAATCTGGAATTTGTGGTGTTGAGCCTGTGCCAAATTGCGGGTGGGTGTAAACTGGCGGTTCACCGGCATTGAAGCCAGTATTTTCAAATGCTTTCCAGGTCCATTTAGCATGGTCGGCTGGATTCATGATATCAATTCCCTCGCCCGGATCGGTAAAACCACCGAGCACATCCAGACTGACGCGCAATGTTTTGCCACCCTTCACACCTTTTTTAGTAGTGTAAACAATAACGCCGTTGGCAGCGCGAGCTCCATATATAGAAGCAGCCGCAGCATCTTTAAGGACAGTGGTGGTTTCAATGTCATCGGGGTTCAGAAATTCTGTGCTCCCTACCGGCAAACCATCCACAATGTAGAGTGGCTCATTACCACCAAACGCTCCAAATCCACGAACACGGATCTGACTTGTGCTACCAGGCTGACCGTTGGTAACGACAGTCACGCCAGCGACGCGGCCTTGCAATTGCTGTTCAATGTTACCCGTGGGAACGACAGTCAGGTCTGATGCCTTGACCGATGACACGGCTCCTGTAACTTCCCTCCGACTTTCAACAGAATAACCTGTAACAATGACTTCATCCAACGAAGTTTGATCTGGAACCAACACTTCGTCCACTACGGTGCGGCTGCCAACAGATACTTCTTTAGTACCGTAACCAATAAATGTGAATACGAGTACAGCATCGTTGCTGGGAACGGAGAGATTAAATTTTCCATCCGCATCCGAAGCGGTTCCCGATGCCGTTCCTTTTACCAGGATATTTACACCTGGCATACCATCTCCATTTTCATCTTTAACAGTACCTGACACCATTCTTTCCTGGGCCAGCACTGTCGATGAAAGCATTAGCAAAAGCGCTAATGATAAACTCAACCTCCTGTAGAGTTCTTTCATAATCATAAGTTTGGATTGATAATTTGGATAAGCGGTACACTCAATAAGACATGGGGCTGTCTAAGACAGTGGACTGTCCAAGAGCGTATACCTATTCGAATGTAAGTTTTTGTATAAGATATTCAAAACGATTTCGTAAACGTTTTCGCAAACGTTTGTGTGCGAAAACACACAACGAAAGACCAATTCTCAAAATCATGAATAATGTATTAATTTGGGGCTTTTTGAACTTGATTCGTTACGAGGAATGCCCTCTTTATGTTAATAAAATCAGGCTTGAGCCAGTCGAACAATGTAAGACAACCTTTGTACAACTTTACGTCTTCGTGGCAAAAAAGTGGGCTCGTCCAAATTGAATATAGAACAAGGAATATTGAATGATGATCGGATCCGGTAGCCAAGCCTGGATGGAAATTTAGGTTGCTGACGTTATATACCTTCGGGCGTTATCTTTCGTGACTTTCCGGCATAATCATAAATTACAATTTCCTTGAACGACCGCGGCAATAATATTTTTCTGCCTGACTGAGAAAGATATCCAGACCCGTAGTAAAATTCAATTTTCTGCTTACGACCATCCTGATAAAAGATCTCTGCGCTACTTTCCAATGGCTTGACTTCCAGCACTCGGAAATTGTTGGAAGATTCTTTAACAAAGACCTCCACACTATCCTTATTTTGACTGGCAATGAACAATTCATCTCCATTTGCTCGATAAAGATTGACAAGAGATTTTGCATCTCCAGGCACATAGAATCCGCTTGCCGCTGACTGCATTACCTGGAAGGAGCCCTTTCCGTCGCCCAACAGGATCAGCCCGGTAAAGGCGTCATATCTTCCAGCGAATACTTCATTACCATAGTCGTTACCGACCATTAATACATCCAGATTTTCATCGTCATTTACATCGGAGATAACCATTCCATTGATAGGCGCACTCTGCGAGAAGACTGGCAGCGCCCTCATAGCAAACTTATTATTGCCTAAGTTTTCGATATAGCTTGAAGCCATCCAATTCGCGTCTAAAATCAAAGCCTCTTTTAAGTCGTCGGTTGTAAGCACCTGATCCAGGGTGACCTTGCTGTATTGTTTATAACGAGAAAACTTATTTCGGAATTTAGGGCTTTGTGAATTCAACTCGTCCCAGAAATGAACGGGGTATAATTTTTTAACCTCGTCATCCATTGACTCCCGCATGTAACATGCTAAGACAGGGTCGATACTCCCGTTGCCGTCAAAATCCTTTGCATATATTTTTAGCGGCAGACTCTCCTGCACCTGAAAATTATTATTCAGGCCCAGGTTACCAGCGATGTAATCTATGTCACCATCTTTATCAAAGTCCGCTCCGGCAAGGCTATTCCACCAGCCTTTGCGTTGTTCGACGCCCGTTGACTCCACCTTGGTGAATTTACCATTCGAATTGGCGAAAAACGTGATGGGCATAAACTCGCCCGCAATTATCAAGTCTGATTTACCATCATTGTTAAAATCAGTCCACAGCGCATCAGTGACCATACCCAATGTTTGAAGTTGTGAACAAACATCTTTTGTGACGTCAACAAACTTCCCACCATCGTTTCTTAATAAATAGCTTGCGGCCGGCAGCGGGTAGCTTCCTGGCACAATTCTCCCTCCGATGAACAAGTCGAGGTCGCCGTCACCATCATAATCCGATGCCCGCGCACAAGAGCCGCTACTCGTAGTTTCTGGAAGGGCGCCAGAATTTAAAGTAAAATCACCTTTCCCATTGTTGACATAAAGCCGGTCTTGATAGATTGCCTTGTCCTGACCCTCTATGCTACCGCTAACAACATATAAATCTAAGTCACCGTCGTTATCAGCATCAAATAATAGTAGCCCAGCGTCTTCCTGGGATTTATCAGGATCTCGGATCTGTTGATTACTCTTCGTGGAAAAAGTCCCATCCTTACCTTGCTTATAAATGGTAAAATTATAAAGTGTTGATCCGCCGATAATAAAATCGTCTAATCCATCATTGTTAATGTCACCGACACAGATTCCAGGTCCAGCCTGCGAAAACTTATGGGGTAGCGTCCTTTGAAGATTGAAATCTATTTTGTCCTCCTCCTCATGCTTATAAAATATTTTCAGCTTGCGATTAGCCCTTTCGACTAATGTCGCCTGCATGGCGTTTTCTCCAGCAATTGGAGTCGGCGAAGTTCCTGGCTGTTTTTTATACTCTATTGTGAGTATCTGATTAGCCTTCACTTTTTCCAGTTTAGCGATCAAACCATCGGGCCACTGGACAAGAATAGAATCAACCTCTTTTATCTTTCCTAACCCTACGTGGATCGTCTCGTCTACCGACGATAGGAACCCGCGGTAGAAAGATTGTTCAACGTATTGCATTTTACCGGAATCGTAGTAGAAGTTTAGTTTCGTTCCGATTGCGTCGCGATTATCAGCGCTACCAACCAGCTTTGCATTGATGAAATTATTTTGCTCGCCTGCTGCCTCTCGGGAATCCTGATAGAGGCTATTTTCATAGACAAATGCCACGTCGTTAATGTTATTGACCACGTAGTCTAAGTCGCCATCATTATCCAGATCTGCGAATGCTGCGCCGTTTGAGAAAGACGGTGTGCTCATTCCCCATGATTTTGTCACGTCGGAAAAAGTCAGGTCACCATTATTTTTGAACGCGTAGTTTGGAATTTTAACCACGGGAATCGAGTCAATCAACATGCGATTACTCGCCAGGTTGCCCACGTCAGCCCTGTAATTTGCAAAATCTTTATCTGTGATATCCTTCGGAAACCCATTGGTGATCAATGCGTCTTTATATCCATCGTTATCAAAGTCGGCAAATAACGGTGACCAGCTCCATTCCGTTTGATGAAGGCCGCTGAGTTGTCCGATCTCACTAAACTTAATTCCTTTATCAAGTCCGTTATTGAGGTGGACCATATTCCGGACGTATTGATATTCGTATCCATATTTTTCATTGTTGATATAGTTCAAATAGCTTTTGTTGCCGATGGTTGTTTTCTTTCGGGCGTTGGTTTCAGGCAGCATGTCCAGCGTGATTATATCGGGCAGCCCATCGTTGTTGATGTCCGCTGCATCGTTGCCCATGGAAAATTGACTTTGATGACCGATGAATTCTGAAATGCGATTTTTATAGGTTCCGTTTTTTTGGTTGATGTATAAAAGATCGTTTGAGAGATAGTCGTTGGAAACGTAAATATCAGGCCAGCCATCCATGTTAACATCAGATATTGATAATCCCAAACCAAAGCCTTCGTACACTATGCCAGCTTCGATGGTTATGTCTGTAAACGTACCGTTACCTTCATTTCGAAAAAGACGATCGTTGTTAGCGGCAGACCCGTCCATGATCTTCGGCCGATAATTAGTGGGTACGTTTGTTAGTTTCTGATTTTGCAAGATGTATAAATCAAGATCCCCATCGCGATCAGAATCAAAAAATGCAGCCATTATACTGTGGCCGGCGTAATCAATTTTATATTGCGCTCCTAGTTCTTTGAAGGTGGGCTCCCCAGAAGCGCCCATACCTTGATTAACAAACAGCATATTCCTTCGTAGCGTCGAATCAGGATTAGTCGTTGCGCAGACGTACAAATCTTTCCATCCATCATTGTTAATATCCACTACAGCTACACCTGAATTCCATCGGACGGGAAGATTGACGTTCGCCTTTTCGGATATGTCTTTGAATTTAAATTTGCCTTCATTTAAATAAAGCTTGTTAGGGACTTGATTACCCGAAAAGAAAATATCCTGTTTACCATCGTTGTTAAAATCTGCAATAGCCACGCCTCCACCGTTATAGATATATTCATAAGTAAGAATATTAAAGCTATCAGTCTCCTCAACTAAATTATTGAAGTAGATCCCGATGTCTTCTGCACTTTTCAAGGTAAAGAGTGTGTTTGGTTGCCTTTCACAGCGAACAAATAACAACACAGTACAAATAAATAGGAGCGTTGAAAGGAGTCGATTAGTCATCATAGGGAGTAAAAAAATAAGGCCAATTTACATTGGCCTTATTTAAAAGAATAGGATAGCTAAAATTATTTAGAATCCAGGATTTTGTTTAAGAACAGCTGATCCCACCAAGTCAATTTGACCTTGAGGAAGTGGAAGCAACTTATCTTCAGTCTTAAAGGTTGCACCTGTAAAAGCACCGGAAGGTAATTTAGGCGCTTCATATTGCAGGTAGGCATTGACCACTCTTTCTACGTAATCTGATGCAGGAGCTCCGTAAACACCGCTCCAGCGAGCCAGGTCAAAGAAACGATGGCCTTCACCTGAAAGCTCAAGCTTCCGCTCAAATCTTATTTTCTCAAGTGTGGCTGCATCCTTAGCCCATGGTGTAGTATATGTGTTGATAACATAGTTAGCAGCAGGAACTGCACCTTTCATCACGAAGCCTGCAGGATTAGCCGCACGTGTGCGAACATAATTTACGTATTCTCTCGCTTTTTCCGGGCTACCTACTTCATATTCAGCTTCAGCAGCCATCAATAGCACATCTGCAAACCGGATGACGTTATAGTTTATTGCAGTGTAACCAGGAGTCCATGAAGTGTTGTCTTGGTAGCTGCCTTTGTCGGTCTGATAGTAAACATACTTCTTGGTCTGGTAAGGGCCAGCATTTGGCTGGTTCCGGATCCAAGCTTTTCCAGGGAATTCATTTTGATAAACACCGCCGACTTTAATACCTGGCCAATCAAGGTATGGAATACCTCTGCGACCGATAGAATGGTCAAGACGGGGATCTACTGGTCCAGCATCAGGAGTAAAAGGATCTGCCGACTCTAAGCCCATGTCTGTTTTCAATTCATTGGCTGGCAAGTTATACGCAGGGTCGTAGGGACCTGAACCATCATCCAACAAAGGCAATCCACCGGAAGTACGGAAAGAATTACCCATTTCAAAAGTAGGTTGGAAGAAGCTGCAGCAGTTTCCAGGACCATCAGCACCGGTATTGTAAGGCCAGTTCAAATCGAATTCTGGATTCGCGTTGTTAACGCTACCAGTACCCGCTGCTGATTGGTATGCCCATACAGACTCCTCGTTGTTATCATTAGAAGCTCTGAAAACATCAGCATACTTAGGCACCAATCCATAGGTTTTCCCATTGGAAGTTTTGCCAGCTCCAGTTCCGCCATAAGCAGCGGGAATGATCGCAGTATATAAAGCCTTTGCCTCTGTGAATTTACCTTGGTACATGTAAATTTTAGCAAGGTAAGCTGCTGCCGCCCATTTGTTAACCCGGCCAACCTGAGCTTGAGTTTCGGGAAGGTTATCGTACGCAAATTGCATATCGGCTTCTATCATCGGCCAAAGTGGTTTGTCGTTAGGAACTTTCTCGATGCCTGTGTTTGCAGTGCCTGCTCCAGCTACGTCGATGTTTTCATCCACATACGGAGTTTTGTCAAAACCACGGGCCAATTCGAAGTAAAAATGAGCGCGAAGAAATTTAGTTTGAGCTTCAACACTCAATTTCTGAGCCTGCTGCGCACTCGTTTCGCCGGGAGCAAGTGATATTAATCTAAGTGTACGGTTTGCTCTGGAAACGCCTTCGTAGTTCGCATTGTACTTGTCGTTGATCACCCCCTGTGATGGGAGCGCTTCAAACCGTTGAATAGGATTTATATCCGAAAAGTCCCCAGGGTCAGTTCCTTTGTTGGCTTCGCCTCCACGAATACTTCCCCAAACCCAGTTGGAGGGAGATCCCATCCGATTACCCCGTCCATTTACTTGAGAGTAAACAGCGATCAGTGACGATTCTATACCGGGACCATTGGCGAGCAACTGTTCATTCAAGGCTCCAGGAGCCGGAACGTCCAGGAAACTATCAGAGCAAGAATACATAAGGGTCAGGGTCACCACAACGGACCACATCACCTTACTTTTAAGTGTTCTTTTAATATTGTTATTCATAATTTATTTCTTAAGATAATTCGTTAGAACCCAAGATTAACACCAGCTGTGAATTGTTTTGTAATAGGATAATTTCCTACGTCAATACCAAAGTTAGTATCAGCAGCACCACCAACAGAAGGATCCAAACCCTCATATCCACTAATTGTGATAAGGTTGTTCGACGCTATGAAAATACGGAGTTTCGACATACCAGTTCTGTTGAGTACGGCTGCTGGCAAATTGTAACCCAGTGTAAGATTCTGGAAGCGCAAGTAAGAACCATCTTCGACATAGAAGGAGTTCGATTGCGTATTCGTACTGAAGTTCGAAGCGCTTTCGAAGATCGGAATGTCGTTGGTAGGATTTTCCGTCGTCCATGATCCCTTCACACGTTCGCTGATGGCAGCGCCTTGGAATGAAGGATAGAAGTCAGTAAACCATTTAGACTGGTTGAAAATCTTGTTCCCAAGGGAAGTATAAAGGTATCCTTCCAGGTCAAAGCCTTTGTAGCGAAGGATGAATTTAAACCCGCCGGTGAATTTAGGAACGGGGCTTCCAAGATAAGTTCTGTCTTGATCATTGATGACGTTGTCGCCATTTAGGTCTTGATATTTGAAGCGACCCAAGCCTTTACCATCCTGTGCAGGCGCGTTATTTACCTCTTCAGTGGTTTGGAAAAGTCCCAGGACATTAGAACCAGAGAAAGACGAGAGTGAATAACCGAGCTGGTTTCTGATAGGGTTAATGCCTCTGAAACCAGGGTTAACAGAAGTCAAGTATGTCAAGCCAGGAGCTAAGCCAGTAATTTCATTCTTGAGCCAGCTACCATTCAATTCGAACTCATAGCCAAGATCACTTGTAAAATTACCTTTTGTTCCCAAGAACAAATCGATCCCTTGATTCAACATTGTTCCGATATTAACCGATGGAACCTGTGCATTGTAACCTGCAGTCGCAGTTACCGGTACATCCAATAACAGATCTTCTGTTTCCTTTCTCCAGAAGTCAACAATCACATCCAATTTTCCGTCAAAGAACTGTCCGTCGATACCGATGTTGCTGGTAATACTGGTCTCCCATTTAGCATCTTTGTTTCCAATGCGCGTACGGTAGAAACCTGTAGTAGCCTTGTTGTTCGTTCCACCAATATCATAGGAAGAATTAGCAACGCTTCCACCATACAGGAAGTATTGGTTATTAGGATCCACGTTATTTGAGTTACCCATTTCGCCCCAACCTCCACGGATCTTCAAGTCTGTGACGAAGGATACACCTTGCATGAAATTCTCAGCGGAAATTCTCCACGCTCCGGATATTGCAGGGAACACACCATAACGGTTGTTAGAACCAAAGCGAGAAGAACCATCTCTGCGGAGAACACCACTAATAATATACTTCTCATTAAAGGTATATTTCACTTGTCCAAATAATGATGAGAAGTTTACGCCTAAGAACTGGTTACTGTTCGGCGGATTTCTTGAGTCAAGATTTGACATGTTGATGTAGTCAGGATCCCAAGAGAATGGATTCAAGCCGGATTGATCTGTATTCCAGCCTGCACCCGTGTTCAATGCTTCTTGTCCGATCATGATTTCGGCAGCATGTTTTCCGAATACTTTCTTGTAGGTAGCAGTATTGGTAAATACCCAAGAAAAAGAATACTGTGAAGATTGACCAAATCCAAATGCGGAGTTGTTTTCAGAGTTTTCATATTGCCAGCGGGTATAATTCTTTTGGAACGAACTTGCATAGTTTCCCCCGATGCTGGTACGCAGCGTCAACTCAGGTATCGGATCCCATTCCAGGTAGAAATTTCCAAAAGCTGCTGATTGAAATGCGCCATTGTTCCTTTGGCCATCTCGGTTTGCTACTGGATTTCTTGGATTGTTAAATCCTTTTGCAGCTGTACCGGCCCAACCACCAAATTCGTCATAAACAGGGATGATCGAAGGCATGCGGAAAGCTTGTAGAACGTCATTTTCATCTGCAGCAACACCTTGTCCACCTGCGGCACCACCTTGTCCAAGGACTGAGCGGTACGTTGCCTGAATGTTTTCGCCGATCCTCAAATTTTTCAACACGTCAAATTCAGAATTCACGCGAAGTGCGTAACGCTTGAAACTATTGTTGAGGAGGATACCTTTTTGATCCTGTCCGCTTATTCCAACATAGAACCGGCTATTTTGACCAGCGCCAGAAAAGCCCAAAGTAGTTCTCTGGATCGGGGCAGTGCGTGTTACTTCTTTATACCAATCTGTACCTTCCTTATTGGCGGCCATCACTTGGTAAATAGATCCATTGCGAGGGTCTACATTATATTTCAATTTTTCAGAAGCAAGGTCGACCGGTCCACTAACGCCAGGGGTACCACCAACTGAAATGTAATCAGGAATTACTGGTTCAGCCCCAATACCAAACTGAGGGTGCTTAAAGTCTATAATTTGTTGAAGGGGATCCTTGCCGTTTTGCATAGCGGTATTGCGTTGAGCAATCCAGGTCCAATTAGCAAAATCAGTAGGATTCATCATGTCCTGGCCGTTTCCTGGATCAGTAAATCCATACATACCGTCCAAGGTTACGTTTAGCTTCTGATCCTTTTTGCCTTTGCGTGTCGTATACACGATAACACCGGACGCAGCTCTCGCTCCATAAATTGATGCCGCCGCTGCATCTTTCAATACAGTTGTGGTTTCAATATCATCAGGATTAAGGAAGCTTACATCTTGCGTGGGAACGCCATCGACGATGTACAAAGGGTTGTTACCACCGAAAGCTCCGAAACCGCGTACGCGGATCTGGCTGGTTGTACCAGGCTGTCCATTACTAATAACGGTAACACCTGGAACACGACCTTGTAACATTTGTTCAACGTTACCAGTAGGCGCAACAGTCAAATCTTTTGCCTTAACGGTAGAAACAGAACCAGTAAGTTCTCTTCGTTTGTCTACACCATAACCGGTAACAACAACTTCATCCAATGAAGTTTGATCTGGAGCCAGCACTTCATCCACTGCGGTACGGCTTCCAACAGTCACTTCTTTAGTACCGTAACCGATAAACGTAAATACCAGAACGGCCTCGTCTCCTGGAACATTAATGCTAAATTTTCCATCAGCATCTGATGCGGTTCCCGACGCGGTCCCTTTTACCAGGATATTGACACCTGGCATGCCGTCTCCATTTTCATCTTTAACAGTACCCGACACCAGTCTTTCTTGGGCCAGTACTGCCGATGAAAGCATTAGCAAAAGCGCTAATGATAAACTCAACCTCTTGTAGAGTTCTTTCATAGTCATAAGTTTGGGTTAATAATTTGGTTAAATAAGAGGTACGCTCACCAAGACTTTGGGTTTCTCCCAGAGAGTATACCAATTCGAATGTAGGTTATTTCTAATATCACAAGGTTTAAAATATTCAAAATAATTTTCGGAAACGTATTCGCAATCGTTTACGACAATTATTTGGAGCGTTTGTGCGCGAAAACACAAACAAAAATGTTACGTTCTCAAAATCATCAATAATGTATTAATTTGGGGCCTTTTTGAACATGATTCATTACGAGAAATACCCCCTTTATGCGACCAATTCATTGAGCGGGAAGAAAGAACTTTTCACACCAATCAATCCGGGCCACGTTGGCATATATGTCTGTGGGCCTACCGTTTATAGCGATGTCCACCTTGGAAATGTACGAACGTTCCTCACCTTCGATGTTATCTTTCGATTCCTCCTGCACTTGGGGTACAAGGTGAGGTATGTAAGGAACATCACGGATGTAGGGCACCTTGAAAATGACGAGGATGATGGTGAAGATAAGATCGCAAAAAAAGCCCGCCTGGAAAAACTTGAGCCCATGGAAATTGTCAAACACTATACCGACGACTTCCATCACGTACTACGGCAGTTTAATTTATTACCGCCCAGCATCGAGCCCTCCGCCACCGGACATATCGTAGAACAAATTGAAATCACAAAAAAACTAATCGAGCAGGGTTTTGCCTACGTGGTCAATGGTTCAGTCTATTTCGATGTCTTAAAATACAACGAACATCATAATTATGGTATCCTTTCCGGACGTATCGTCGCGGAACTAATGGAAAGTGGACGCAAGCTGGATAGTCAGGACGAGAAAAAAAATAAGGTAGATTTTGCGCTATGGAAAAAAGCTTCCGCCGCCCATATCATGCGTTGGCCTTCGCCGTGGAGCGTTGGGTTTCCCGGATGGCATATCGAATGTACGGTAATGAGCACAAAGTATCTAGGCGAAACCTTTGACATTCATGGCGGCGGGATGGACCTGAAATTTCCGCACCACGAATGCGAGATCGCTCAATCTGTGGGTGCAACCGGCAAGGCCCCGGTCAATTATTGGATTCACTCCAATATGCTTACCGTAAATGGGCAAAAAATGAGTAAATCCCTGGGGAATTCGTTTCTGCCACGGGAATTATTTAGCGGATCACACCCAATATTGGAAAGGGGCTATGGTCCAATGACGGTCCGGTTTTTTATGCTTCAATCGCATTATTCGAGTACGCTAGACTTTTCAAATGACGCGTTGAATGCTGCAGAAAAGGGATTTAAAAAACTTTCCAACGCATTGCTGCTGATTAAAAAACTTACTCATCCAGGTGGCCCTATTAAAAATTCAAGCTTAAATGAAGCACTTATAAAACTTGTAGATGAGCTCTATAAAAACATGAGTGATGATTTTAATACAGCGAAAACCCTGGCCGTGTTGTTTGAGATGTCCGGGCGCATCAATGATTTTAAATCTGGAAATAGTCCCCTTAGCGAAATCGATCATCAAACGTTCGATCATTTCAAGGAGGCGTACATTACTTTTATGGAGAATGTACTTGGCCTTAAAACAGAAGAAGAAAGCAACCAGGAATTATTAAATGGTGTTATACAGGTGCTGATCGATTTGCGTAAAAAAGCAAGGCAAGACAAAAATTATAAGCTATCTGATAAAATCCGCGACGATCTGAAATCTATGGGCGTCCAGTTAATGGACGGAAAGGACGGAGAAATGAGTTATACCCTTGAATAAAGAAGCGGGCGCGACGTGTTAAAGAAAATTTTCATACTGCCAATTCGTTTGTATCAGCTCACGCTCTCACCACTAATTGGAGCAAATTGCCGTCATACACCCACATGTTCTCAATATGCCATTGAAGCTATTATGGAGTGGGGTGTCATTAAAGGTATTTGGCTGGGTACAAAAAGAATATCAAGGTGTCATCCCTGGGGTACATTTGGATATGATCCCGTACCAAAGAAAAAGCACCCCAAACATTGAAGTCTTATATTATATGTGCTTGCGTGTTTCCGATGGGGAATAGTTGCAATCGTTCTCATAGAAATTAATTCAGGGTTGCAATCGTTTCCTGAATTTTGTTGAGCAGAAAAGTTTACTTTTACCCCTCACTTTTTAATCCAGACTATGCCTGATTTTCAAATTAAAAAAACTGCCAAGGCTTATGATGTTTGTATCATAGGGTCAGGAGCTGGTGGCGGAATGGCCGCTTATGTTCTCGCGAATGCAGGAATTAAAGTTGTGCTACTCGAAGCTGGCCCACTGTATGATCCAGCAAAGAATGTTACACAATTAAAATGGCCATGGGAGTCGCCACGACGTGGCGCCAGCACGCCCTATAGAAACTTCGGAGATTTTGACGCCGCTTACGGCGGCTGGGAATTAGAGGGAGAACCCTACACGCGGAAAAATGGAACCCGGTTCGACTGGTTTAGATCGCGAATGGTTGGGGGACGAACCAATCACTGGGGGAGAATTTCCTTGCGATTTGGCCCCAAAGATTTCAAACATAAAAGCATTGATGGCCTAGGCGACGACTGGCCTATTGGCTACGACGACGTTGCACCCTTTTATGACAAGGTAGACAAACTCGTGGGCGTATTCGGATCAAAAGAAAATTTCGAAAACGAACCGAATGGAATTTTTCTTCCGCCGCCAAAGCCACGTTTGCACGAACTTTTTTTGAAAGATGCAGGCAGCGCGTTGAAGATTCCTGTGATCCCTTCCCGCTTATCGATTCTGACAAAACCTATTAATAAAGAGCGCGGTGCTTGCTTCTATTGCAGTCAATGCAACAGAGGATGCACAGTTCATGCTGATTTTTCTTCCTCATCGGTTCTCGTGAAGCCCGCGATTGCCACCGGCAATGTGGACATCATACCAAACGCGATGGCGCGGGAGGTCCTGACCAACGATGAAGGAATTGCTACGGGCATCTCCTTTGTTAATAAAGACGACATGCAGGAATATACAGTGAGCGCCAAAGTAGTGATACTTGCTGCCAGCGCCTGCGAGTCTGCGCGATTGCTGCTGAATTCAAAATCATCGAGAAATCCAAACGGCCTTGCCAATGCAAGCGGTGTCGTCGGCAAATATTTACACGATTCTACCGGTACGGATATGGGCGGAATTCTTCCAAAGCTTATCGGCAGGAAGCGATATAATGAAGACGGTGTTGGTGGAATGCACGTATACACCCCGTGGTGGCTGGATAACAAAAAATTAAATTTTCCCCGTGGGTATCACATTGAGTACTATGGTGGAATGGGAATGCCGGGATATGGTTTCGGGTTTGGTATACAGGGAACGAACGGAAAATATCCAGGGCGCGATGGAAAGGTAAAAGACGCCGGGGGATATGGTGCATCTTTAAAAGATGATTACCGCTATTTTTATGGAGCAAGCTTTGGTATGTCGGGCCGCGGAGAAGCCATCGCAAGGGAAGATAACTATTGTGAGATCGATCCGAATACCGTTGACAAATTTGGAATACCAGTATTGAGGTTTCACTATAAATGGAGTGACCACGAAATCCAGCAGGCAAAACATATGAAAGAAACGTTTGCCGAAATCATCATCAAAACGGGTGGCGTTATTACCTGGGGTAACGATGGAACACCGGCAAACGAATATGGACTAGCAGCGCCTGGACGCATCATCCATGAAGTTGGAACCACGCGGATGGGAAATGATCCCAAAAAATCAGCGCTGAATAAATTCAACCAAGCCCATGATTGCAAGAATTTGTTTATCGTGGATGGTGGACCATTCGTCTCGCAAGCCGATAAAAATCCGACCTGGACTATACTCGCGCTGTCGATGCGTGCATCCGAATACATCATCGATGAATTGAAAAAACAAAACATATAACGATAAACACAAAATTTAAAAATAGTACGCTATGGATCGAAGGAAATATTTAAAAACGATGGCGGTAAGTTCCGTAGGAGCAGCAACACTTCTCCAGTCTTGCGAAAAGTCGCCTAAGCAGGAAGTTAAAGAAGCCGAGGTTGCCCTCAACTATGATCGTACCGAGGCAGAAAAAATCCGGGAAAAGAAACTTCAAGCTGAAAAATTCTTTGATGATCACGAAATGAAAACGATCACCATCCTGGGCGATATCATTATTCCCAAGGACGAAACGTCGGGAAGCGCGAGCGACGCTGGGGTGCCTGCATTCATAGAATTCATCGTGAAAGACCAACCAAGGTATCAGACACCAATGCGCGGGGGATTGAAATGGCTCGACATCCAAAGCCTTAAACGATTTAATACTGACTTTGCTTCGTGCACATCTCAGCAGCAAATTGAAATTGTGGATGACATCGCCTTTCCTGAAAAAGCGAAACCTGAATTTCAACAGGGTGTATCATTCTTCAACACGATGCGTGATTTGACTGCGTGCGGATTTTTTACCAGCAAAATAGGTATTAAAGATCTTGGGTATGTGGGTAATACGCCAAACCAATGGGATGGTGTGCCTGCAGATGTATTGGCGCAATACGGTGTAAAGTATGATGAACGAACATTGGCTGAAAGTGTCAAATTTGATACCTAGGCTATCCGTTAGAACGTAATCCTCTTATAACCTGGCGTAATGTATACCACGTTTTAAAATTGCTTCACACTTCACACGCAGGCCTTATTTAACTTTATTAAAAAGAGAAGATACTATGAAAGAGAAAACGACACCAAGTGCTGATTCGATATCCAGGAGAAAATTTATCAGCACTGCTGGTCTAACCGCCTCTGCTTTTACCATTGTGCCACGTTTTGTGCTTGGCGGAGCTGGTTATAAAGCGCCGAGCGATATACTATACGTTGCAGGTATTGGCGTTGGTGGAAAGGGAGAAAGCGACATAGCCAACTTCGCAAAAAGCGGCAAAGCAGAAATTACCTATCTCTGTGATGTTGATGATCGTCGTGCAGCCAAATCGGTGGCAGCATTCCCGAAAGCCAAGTATTTCAAAGATTATCGTATGCTGCTCGACAAGGAGCACAAAAATATCGATGCTGTGTCCGTTTCAACTCCGGATCACAACCACGCTGTGCAAGCGATGGCAGCAATGCAACTTGGCAAACATGTCTACGTGCAGAAACCATTAACCCATGATATCTATGAAGCACGTATGCTCACCGAAGCAGCAAAGAAATATAAAGTGGTTACCCAGATGGGTAATCAGGGTGCTTCGGGAGACGGTGTTCGTCAGCTAACTGAGTGGTACAACGCTGGCACTATCGGCGATGTACATACCGTGTACGTTTGGACCAACAGGCCCGTATGGCCACAGGGAATTGCGTGGTCTGATAAGACAGTGCCTGTTCCCAAAGAATTAGATTGGGATCTGTGGCTAGGCACTGCACCCTACAAAGAGTTTGTGGAAAAAATAGTTCCATTTAATTGGCGCGGCTGGTGGGACTATGGGACTGGTGCCTTGGGAGATATGGCTTGTCATCTTGTCGAACCTCCATTCCGTGTCCTGGGATTAAATTATCCCATCGATGTGACGGCAAGTGTAGGAAGTGTCTATGTGGATGAATTCAAACGTGGTTATTTTCCAGAGAGCTGTCCTCCCTCCTCTCATATCATATTAACCTTTCCGGCGCGAAATGGAAAACCTCCAGTGAAATTGCACTGGATGGATGGCGGCATTCAGCCTGAAAGACCAGATGAGCTCGACGCCAACGAACAAATGGGAGACGGCGGAAACGGGGTAATTTTTGTCGGTACAAAAGGAAAAATGATGTGCGGAACGTATGGCGCGCTCCCCAGCCTGATCCCGACTGCAAGAAATAAAGAAGTATCAGTTCCGCAAACCATAAAACGAGTTCCTAACGGAGCGAACGGACACTATGCGCAATGGGTTGAAGCTTGCATCGCTGGGTATGGCAAAATGGAAGTAAGCTCGCCTTTTGAAATAGCTGGTCCGCTGACAGAGACAATTCTCATGGGCAACCTGGCCATTCGCAGCCATGATATTCGTAGGCCCAAGCAAGATAAGCCCAATGAATTCGATTATCCGGGACGAAATATCAAATTGTTATGGGACGGTTCGAATATGAAAATAACGAACTTCGATGACGCAAATCAATTTGTCAAACGCGAATACAGGACGGGCTGGAAACTTTCATGATAGAATTAAAATATTAATTCATTACGACAATAATTTTCTTTTATGGCCTTACCGAAAAAAAAGAGAAGCGAAATTAATTCTCTCTCCAGAAGGAAGTTTATTAAGGACGCCGGGCTGACCGCCGCTGCATTCAGCATCCTTCCGCGCTTTGTGTTGGGCGGCAAGGGATTTATTCCTCCGAGTGATACGCTGTATATCGCTGGCATCGGAGTCGGCGGGAAGGGTGAAAGCGATCTGACGGGATTCGCTAAGAATCCAAAAGCAAAGATTGTGTTCCTATGTGATGTAGATGACCGTATGGCCGTGAAATCAAAAGCCAATTTTCCACAGGCGAAATATTACAAGGACTTTCGGGTGATGCTCGATAAGGAGGGCAAAGGTATTGATGCTGTATCCGTTTCTACTCCCGACCATACCCATGCCGTTGCAGCCATGGCTGCGATACAAAGAAGCAAACATGTTTATGTGCAAAAGCCTCTGACGCACTCTATTTACGAAGCCAGAATGCTTGCCGAGGCCGCAAAGAAATACAAGGTAGTAACGCAGATGGGAAATCAATTTGCCTCGGCGGATCACGTGCGGACCGCGAAGGAATTGGTCGATGCTGGATTGATCGGGGATGTGACTAAAGTACTGACATGGACCAACAGACCGGTCTGGCCGCAAGGAATTCCTACGCCAACGGGTAAATATGCTGTACCCAAAGAAGTTGACTGGGAACTTTGGCTGGGTCCGTCGAAATATATCGACTATAATCCTGCCTACCTTCCATTCAACTGGAGAGGCTGGTGGCAGTTTGGTACGGGTGCCCTAGGCGACATGGGATGCCACGTCATGGATGCTGCGTTCAGGATCTTGCCCATTGACTTTCCAACCGAAGTAGAGTGCAGCGCCACCACAGCATGGTCCGACTTTTTCAAAGAAGCCAACTATGCGGATAGCTGTCCTGCATCCTCCATCATCCACCTCAAATTCCCCCGCAAGGATGGGAAGGGGAACATCAATTTTACCTGGCTGGATGGGGGTCTCCTACCCCAGCGGCCCGAAGAACTTCTGCCTGAAGAACAAATGGGCGGCGGTGGAAATGGTTATATTTTTGAAGGTACAAAGGGGAAACTTATGGGAGATTATAACATGGCGCCTGTATTGTTGCCAACATCCCGAATGAGAGAAATAACAATGCCGAAGCCAACCGTCGCCCGTGTACCAGGAGCCGAGGCCGGCCACTACACACAATGGGTAGAGGCCTGCATGCAAGGGTATGGCAAAATGGAGGTAAGCTCTCCTTTTGAATATGCAGGGCCATTTACTGAAGCCGTGATAATGGGCAATCTAGCGATACGGAGCTATGCCATGCGAGGTCCTGATGGAAAGGGCTATCCAGGCCGCAAAAAACTATTGTGGGACGCGAAGAACATGAAAATAACAAACTTTGATGAAGCGAATCAGTATGTGAGGGACCAATACCGGGAGGGGTGGACTGTTTGATTCGTGTAGGCCGTAAGAGGTAGTTAGGAAGTTGTGGTAATTGGTAATCAGGTAATCGGTGGTCAAGGTATCGAAGGATCCGGGTAATCCTTAAAGTCCTGTTAGTATTCGGGATCAGCAAATCAATGAAAGTACAAGCTGTGGATCACCAAAACATCAGGGTAATCCTGTTAATCCTGCAGATGCTGATACAAAAATAAAGGCCTTGTGAACGTCTATCACAAAGGCCCTTATTCTTTTCTTGCAAACCTAAACCCTAACCTAAATCGCAAGAAATCTACTATCCGGGAGTAAAAGTATGGCAGAAAATGCCTCACGACGACCCAAAATGATTATCCGGGCGGTTTAACTTAGTATCTGGGCGGATTGGTTAGCAGGTGGAATGGCAGTGATTCCCTAAAACGCATAAAAAAAGGTTCTGACAGCGTCAGAACCTTAAAATCACAACAAAAAAACCTCTTTAATTCTGCTTTACTTTCCAATTCCACATTCCGATCCAACGAATGAGTTCGTTTTTATTTTGACCGTAAAATCCTTTTGCCAGCATGTCGCGATCTTGAATCGTTGACGGTGCGAACCAATCCACCGCAACTGATCCAACCGTGCTGTTTACATATATCTTTATGCACTCACTCTTAAATTTTTTCTTGCTCATTTGGTCTTTGTTCAAATATTCACTTCTCATCTAATACAGGCCTGTTCGCTGCATGCACACTGATCTTTCGATCAAAAAAACTACTTCGGTAAAAAGTAGACCGAGGTCACCGTTGTGGTCAATTCGATTGCCGAATGCCAATTCTGTTTAAAAAAGCTTCTTTCTTTCGTTTTGAGACGTCCAGGGATGTGTCGTTGTTAAGCACCACATAACCGCCCTCCCCTTTGACATATTTTTTTATAGAGTTAATGTTGATGAGATACGAATTATGAATGCGGAAAAAATTGTGGTCTGATAACAAATCGTCGTATTCCTTCAATGTTTTGCTTACTAAATATTTTTCTTCGGCCGTAAAAATCTGAGTGTAATTGCTGGAGGCCTCGCAGTACAATATGTCACTGATCTTAACAAAGACAAGTCCGTCCAGTGTTGGAAGCGCGATCTTGTAGTTTTCGTTTGAGCCTTGTTTCAGATTCTGAACCAACTGTGTCAGCCTTCCGGTCATATTATTGCTAACCCGTTTCTCAACCCTTCCTACCGCTTTCCTAAGTTCCTCAATATCAATGGGCTTTAAGAGGTAGTCGATCGCTGAAAACTTAAAAGCTTTGATGGCGTACTCCGTGTATGCAGTCGTGAAAATAACTTCAAAATTAATTTCCTTCAGCTTTGTTAAAAGGTCAAGACCAGTTTCGCGCTGTAATTGAATATCCAGGAAAACAACATCGGGTGAATGTAATCTCACAGCTTCAGTTGCCTCTGCAATATTCTCACACAATCCAACAACCGCTACTCCTTCCACAAAATCATGCAAAAGTATCTGTAGATTTTCCCTGGCTTTAGGCTCATCATCAACAATTAGCGCTTTTAACATAGGGTCGTGGGTTCCAATATTCAAACGTAAATAAAGCCTTCTTTCTAAGTTGTTTAGAAAACCGAATTTTCTTACATAGCTACCCAAATCTTAACTAACGTACCGGCCGATTTTTCATCCTCAAAAAGGTCCCTGATCTCGAAAGAAGCCTTTTCTTCCATATTAATGAGTTTGAACCGTTCCTCGGTTAAAATTGTACCCATCGATTTGTGTTGGGGAAAATTTTGTTGACGCAATTTTCGAGCGGCTTCGCGTCCAATGCCATTATCTTCAATTTCAAATAGGACGGAATCTTGATCCTCACACACGGAAATTTTCAAGATGCCCTTGGATGATTTATTATAGAGACCATGGAGAATCGCATTTTCGACGTAGGGTTGTATCAAGAGCGATGGTACTTCTATGTTATCGACTTCCAGCGTTGGCGAAACAGAAAGAATAAATTCAAATTTTTCCTCAAACCTTAATAACTCAAGGTTCACATAATGTTTTAGAAGTTCAATTTCGTCAGTCAGTTTAACCTTATTATTTACGGAATTTGTTAAAATTCCCCGTATCAGTTTGGAAAAAGTCGAAAGATAATTTATCGCGTTCAAGCGATCATTTTTAGCAATAAAAAATTGAATGGAATTCAACGCGTTAAAAATAAAATGCGGATTCATCACGGAGCGAAGTGCCATTAACTTCAATTCACCAATCGTTTTATTTGCACTCGCTAATTCACGTTCCTTTTGAATTCGCTCGGTGACATCCTCGCCAAAAATAGACACCCCTGTTATTCCATTCCTACCAACGATTGGGCTAAGCGAGTAATCCATATAACGTTCGCCGACCTGTTGTGATTCTTTAAAAATTTCCCCATTTAATGCCCGCTCATATCGTTTGATCCATTTCTTTTGAAGTCTTAGAATTTCAGGGTTGGATTCATCATCCTTCAATATTTTTTCTCCTTGTTTTAATTCAAAGCCATACGTGGCCTTAAAATAATTTTTTACAGGTTCATTAAATGCCATCAACGTATAATCTCTGTTGATTGACCACACCAACAAAGTTGTGTTGTTAATGGTTGTATTCAGATTAGCCTCGCTCAGCATCAGCTGCTCATTCAAATTCCTTTGATATTGAAGCGCTTTTTCTAATACCTGTTCCCGGGTTCGCTCCCGCGTGATATCCAGCCAACCGCCCAGTGCCCGAATGGCTTTACCGCGCTCATCACGTATGATTGTGGCCTGGTCCATCATCCACGCGAAACTACCACCGGTCTTCCGGACCCGGTAAACATCCACAAATCGTCTCGATCGCGAAGCCGTGATATAGTCAAAATAACGAAGTACGCGCTCCATGTCTTCTGGATGAATGGACGCCTTCCAGTCATCCACAGTATAATTGTCCTTGTTCAATCCAAAGTCTTCGAGCGCAGTACTACCCGCAAACCAGTTCATTTTCCCTGTGAGAAAATCGAGTTCCCACATCGCGGCATTAGACATCTCCGAAATAAGCTTAAAGCGGGATCGGTCAATTTCCATGGCCGTATGCGTGTTCTCTAACTTCGTCTGTTTGTGCACAACATCCGTGATATCTCTCCAAACACTTATAACCTGCTCTGCCTTTCCAGCTTTATCGCGTATAAATTTTTGTTTGTCGAGGATGTGGTAATACAATCCAATGGGATTCTTGAATCTGTACTCGTGCTCAAAAAAAATTGCCTTCTTATTTCTTACAGCCTGATTGAAATCCAACACGACCCGGCCCCGGTCGTCAGGATGAATTCTTGAAACCCAAAAATCCGCATCGATTACTTCCGGAATATCAAATTTTGCTTTCTGTTCCGCTGAGGCATAACACAGGCGATCATCTCCCTGCTGCACCCACACCAACTCCGAGGATAATTCGAAAATGGATGATATGATCTGAGGATCTAAATCCGTTTTCAAACGATTCAATGCCTTATCCAATCTTTTCTGACTTTAAAATTGTTTTTCAAAAGAATGTCGCAATAGTACAATTTACATCCGTTGCAACGCGATGCTTCGAATTTAATAATAAATAACATGACTAAGCTGACAGCTTTCAGCATTCAGCTTACAGCTTGGTGAGAATGAACCGGAAGGTCTGTGCGTAAAGGAAGGTACTCTCTAAGCAGTATGCGGTTAGCTGACTGCTGAAAGTTGAATGCCCGTCACCTGACAAAGATTCAAAGCGACGAAAGGATTTTGAAAATATTTTTTCCGATTATTACCTATGCCTTCGAACTTTTTCCATTTTAAAAATTCGACACTTCATTATACCACGCTTGGCAATGGACCTGAAAACTTATTTATGTTTCATGGTTTTGGACAGGACAACAATAGTTACAACGCCCTGTCACACGTGCTCTCCTCTCAATATACAGCTTATATTTTTGATCTCTATTTTCATGGCAAAAGCACGTGGGGCTACGGGGAGACACCACTGGAAAAAACGCATTGGAAAGAAACCATAGAGGGATTCCTGAAAGAAAAAGGCGTTCAAAATTTCTCCCTGGCAGGATTTAGTCTGGGTGGTAAATTTGCGCTCGCAACGCTAGAGGCCTTTCCTGAAAAAACGAAAGGAATTATACTGCTGGCGCCTGACGGAATCAAGACAAGCTTCTGGTACAGCCTCGCTACCTATCCCGTTTTTTTTAGAAAAATTTTCAAAAGTATGGTTTATCATCCGGATAGGTTTCACTCCATCGTTAGTGTGTTGCATACATGTGGCGTGGTGGATAAAGGCCTTCTTAAGTTTGCAGAATTTCAGATGAACTCGGAAGAAAAAAGAACGAGGGTATACCTCTCGTGGGTCGTCTTTCGCCGACTGCGGGTTAACTTAAGTGAAGTGGCAGCCTTGATCAATCAACATCGGATTCCTTTGACAGTCGTCGTCGGTCAATATGATAAAGTGATCCAACCCAAAAACATGCAACCATTACTCAAGAAGGTCGATCGTTATGTCTTCGAGACACCCGAAGTCGGCCACACAGGACTTATCGCTGAGAGTGGAGGTTATTTCAATAATCTGAACGCCCTCCTTGAAGGCTGAATTATCATTTCAAACGAATACGGGAGGCATCGATTATTTGCAAAATTTCTCTCTAATATCCTCTGAAATGCTTGTATTTTTGCCCCTCAATTTACTCCATCCATGATCCAATTTTTTCGTTCAAAAGTCAACAAGCTCTACGCGGTTGGCATGGCGCAGCCGTTACAAAATTCTGACATCCAAAAACTTACCTGGCTTTTTAGCGGGGCTGAGCCCTTGGCAGAAAAAATTCTGAACGGAAATTTCATCGGACCCCGGAAGGAAATGGTCACGCCCTGGAGCACCAACGCGGTGGAAATGACTCAAACGATGGGGATTCAAGGAATTCAGCGCATCGAGGAATTTAAAATTGTAAGCGCTGCGGAGGTCAAATACGACCGGATGCTTGAGGTGCTTTACACTTCTCTTGACCAGCAGGTTTTTACAATCCTGCATGTCCCGGAACCCATACGGGAGGTATCGGATATTGCGTCCTTCAGCAAGTCTGAAGGATTGGCACTAAGTGGCGACGAAGTGCAGTACCTTGAAAATGTAAGCAAACAACTTGGTCGTAAACTCACCGATAGCGAAGTATTCGGATTCTCACAAGTCAACTCAGAGCATTGTCGTCACAAAATTTTCAACGGGACTTTCGTCATCGACGGACAAGAAAAGGAACACACACTATTTCAGTTGATCAAAAAGACCGCGAAAGAAAATCCGAACTTGCTCATTTCGGCTTATAAAGATAACGTCGCCTTTATTAAGGGACCTAGAATTGAACAGTTCGCCCCGGTACGACAAGATGTAGCAGATTATTTTAAAATCGAAGATATCGATTCAGTTATTTCGCTGAAAGCCGAAACACATAATTTTCCAACTACCGTTGAGCCCTTCAACGGTGCGGCCACTGGTTCGGGTGGAGAAATCCGCGATCGGCTTGCCGGCGGAAAGGGATCCCTTCCCCTGGCAGGAACCGCAGTGTACATTACCTCTTACCCTCGCCTTGACGGAGATAGGCCCTGGGAGCAAAAATTTGCCGAACGAAGGTGGTTGTATCAGACACCACAAGAAATTCTGACGAAAGCGTCTGATGGAGCCTCTGATTTCGGAAATAAGTTCGGGCAACCCTTGATCTGCGGAAGTGTATTGACCTTCGAACATTTTGAAGGCGATAAAAAATACGGCTTCGATAAGGTAATCATGTTAGCCGGCGGTATCGGATTTGGAAAGGAAAAAGATTCACAAAAAGAACACCTCAAACCTGGTGATAAAATTGTCCTTCTTGGTGGTGATAACTACCGGATTGGTATGGGCGGCGGTGCAGTATCTTCAGTAGCAACTGGTGAATATGGAAATGCCATTGAGTTGAACGCCATCCAGCGTTCCAACCCTGAAATGCAAAAACGGGTGATGAACGCAATCCGTGCAATGGTGGAATCAAGTGTAAACCATGTGGTATCAATTCACGATCATGGCGCAGGAGGCCATTTGAATTGTCTTTCGGAATTACTAGAAGAAACGGGAGGTGTTGTTCACCTGGATGCACTACCGATTGGAGACCCTACCTTGTCTGACAAGGAAATCATCAGCAATGAATCACAAGAACGAATGGGATTGGCGATTTCCGATAAGGACGCTCAAACTTTGCAAAAAATTGCAGCCCGCGAACGCGCGCCATTTTATGCTGTTGGCGAAGCAACCGGTGATCATAAACTCGTCTTCGAGAAAAAAAATCAACGGCAGAAACCATTCGACTTACAGGTGAGCCATCTTTTCGGTTCGTCGCCAAAAACCGTTATCGTAGATACAACGCAAGCCATAGCCTACAAACCCGTTCAATACGAAACAGCAAAAATCCAGGAATATTTAAGATACGTGTTGCAGCTTGAATCGGTCGCTTGCAAGGATTGGCTTACCAATAAAGTTGATCGTTCTGTTTCTGGAAAAGTAGCGACGCAGCAGACCTGTGGACCCATTCAGCTTCCACTAAATAATGTTGGTGTCATGGCCCTGGATTTCATCAGCAATAGAGGAATAGCGACATCAATCGGTCACGCACCCGGAGCTTCGCTAGTCGATCCTGTTTCCGGAAGCAAACTTGCCATTGCCGAGGCACTGACCAATATCATTTGGTCGCCGCTGACACACGGGTTAAAAGGTGTATCACTCAGCGCAAACTGGATGTGGCCTTCAAAAAATAGTGGAGAGGATTCGCGCCTGTACCGCGCCGTTGAGGCGGTAAGCAATTTTGCAATTCATCTCGGACTTAATATCCCAACCGGAAAAGATTCCCTGTCGATGACGCAAAAATATCCTGATGGTGAAGTGATCTATGCACCGGGCACTGTAATCATTTCGGCTGTTGGCGAGGTGCTCGATATCCGAAAAACAGTTTCACCGGTCGTTCAACCACTGGAAGGCACAAAACTTATTTATATAGACCTTTCGGGTGACAGCAAAAAACTTGGCGGCAGCAGCTTCGCGCAAATCCTAAATCTATTGGGAGATGAAGTTCCTACGATAAAGGACGATTCCTTTTTCGCTACTGCCTTCGACGCCATGCAACAGCTGATCAAATCGGATCTTGTATTAGCGGGTCACGATATTTCCGAAGGCGGTCTCATCACTGCCTTATTGGAAACGTGTTTTGCACGACCTGACACAGGCCTTACCCTGGATCTTCATGGACTTGGCGATGACCTTATCAAAATCCTTTTCAGTGAGAATCCGGGAGTCGTTTTTCAAACCTCCAAAGAAAATGAAGTTTTGTCTTTGCTGACACAACGGGGTGTCAAGGCGCAAATCCTGGGACACGTCTCCAGCGAACGCAAAATCACCGTTCACTTTGGAATGAATCTCATCAAATTCAATATTGATGAGCTCCGCGATATTTGGTTCCGTACCTCTTATCTTTTAGATGCCAAACAACGGCCCCTCGCCCACGCAGAAAAACGTTATCAGAATTATAAAAATCAGATCTTAACGTATGAGTTCCCTTCATCTTTTAAGGGGACATTCAAGGGATTTGGTATCGATCAAACGCGACGAACTTCTTCCGGAATTAAAGCAGCGATCATTCGTGAAAAGGGTGTAAACGGTGATCGCGAAATGGCATATACTCTCTATCTCGCTGGTTTCGACGTAAAAGATATTCACATGACCGATCTCGTATCTGGACGAGAAGATTTGTCGGACGTAAGTATGATCGTTTTTGTGGGAGGATTCTCCAACTCAGATGTTCTTGGCTCCGCAAAAGGTTGGGCGGGCGCATTCCTTTATAATCCAAAAGCCAAGCAATCGCTAGCAAATTTTTACAATAGAAGAGACACACTCAGCTTGGGCGTGTGCAATGGTTGTCAGCTTATGATGGAACTTGGTTTAGTATATCCCGAATGGAAGGATCATCCGCGTATGAATCACAACGGATCCGAAAAATTTGAATCGACATTTGTGAATGTTACCATCCCATCCAACAATTCTGTTTTGTTGAACAGTATGGCTGGCGCAAGACTTGGCGTATGGGTGGCGCATGGCGAAGGAAAATTCAAACTGCCGGCAGACAAATCTTTATTTCAGGTTGCCGCAAAATTTTCTTACGGTGAGTATCCAGGCAATCCGAATGATTCAGACTATGATGTGGCAGCACTCTGTTCGAAAGACGGAAGGCATCTGGCAATTATGCCTCACCTGGAAAGATCGCTTTTCCCCTGGAATTGGCCGTATTATCCCTCAGATCGAAAAGCAGATGAGATCTCTCCCTGGATGGAACCGTTTGTCAACGCGAAAGCTTGGATAAAAAAACATTTTCAAAATGTCTAACAAAAGGTTAACGCGTAGTGTTGGACCAGAACATGATTAGGTTTATATTCAACCTTCAGTAAACGAGTTGGTCCTATGAAGAAGATTTACCTAGCCATTATCCTACCCATTTTGCTCGCGTCATGCCTGGGCTATAAAGAATTGCCAGTAGAGTATGATTACAGCTATAAAGGAAATTTTAAAAAATATCGAACCTTCGATATTATGAAGCCTGCAGGTCCGGCAGACTCAACAATGACCAATGAGATTATTGAAAAACAAATTGTAGCGCGCATGAAATTTTTGGGCTACAAACAAAACTCAAACAAACCCCACCTGATCGTTGGTTTCAAAATGTTCGACGACAGCTTGAAGTTCAACGGATACATTCAGCCCGAAATTGAAGACTGGGTAAAAAATCAGAATGAGGATATTGAATACGACCCGCAAAAGTTCAATTTAAATCAAGGTACTCTTCTTATTCAGTTCTATGACCGCCGCCAGAATAGGTCGATTTGGCAAGGTTATGCAACAACCCAATACGGCGCAATCGATTTCCAAAACAGTCGCCACCTGCGCAATGCCGTTATTTCCATCCTGGATAAATATCGCTTCTGGGCCGAAGGATTCATGGATGGTGCTACCGCCACGGCAGATGAAAAAGACCTCTAAAAGTTCGTTTAGGGGTTAAAGTTTCTAAAAAATAGTTCTACATTTGCATCCCAAATTAGGGGTCCCGGGGGTAATTACGGGACTTTTTGTCCGATGGTGTAACTGGCAACACGCCTGATTTTGATTCAGGAAAGTCCAGGTTCGAGCCCTGGTCGGACAACTTATACCGCAGAATCCCGATC
>Ga0111539_10001680_pt1 | contig 29493 bp, 18 predicted proteins | sample RhiMethybrSRZTD1_FD_79667 | JGI IMG/M metagenome (GOLD analysis project Ga0111539, IMG submission 79667) | Populus rhizosphere microbial communities from Tennessee, USA - Rhizosphere MetaG P. TD hybrid SRZTD1 (version 2) (version 2) | ecosystem: Host-associated > Plants > Roots > Rhizosphere >...
CCGCCGTACACCCGCTCGTACTGCGGCCAGCTGGTGACCAGTTGCGGCTTGACGCCGGACGGGTCGGTCGGGTCGCCCTCGTCGGCGTTGTACTTCTCGGTGAAGCCGACGAACGCCGCGATGGCGGTGCCGACACCCTCGATGGGCATCGAGCCGCTCGGCTGCTCCTCGATGTAAACGCCCGGCGCTCCGTATGTCGCCGCCACGGCTGCCTCCTTCGTTGTGCCGTTCTACTTCGGTCAGGTCTGTATCGCGCTGGTCAGTAGCCCCGGATCGAGTTCGGTGGTGTACGACTCGCCGTAGTGCAGCGGCGGGAAGATCCGCATCATGGGCTGGGCCGACGAGCAGGCGACCACCTTGACCGTCGGGAACAGGTGCACGATCCGGTGCACCAGGTCGAGGACGCCGATCTGGTCGAGGTCCAGCACGAGGACGTCGGGGAGCGCCTGTACCAGCCGGTCGACGACGTCGACCTCGTTCGTCTGAACCAGTTCGATGCCGTCGCCGCGCAGGATCTCCTCGAACCCGAGCCGATGCAGTGCGCTGAAGTTACCCACCAGCACCCGCGTCATCGCCGCACACCTCCGCAGCGTCCGTCCCATAGACCAGTCGAGCCTCCTTGGTGGACCGACCGGACGACAGGGGCAGCGGTGCAGTCGAAAGTGCACCCGGGCGCTTTCCGACGGCCGCCCGTGCGGGCCCAGTCGAATCTTGGACGTTCGTCGATGACCGGACACCGACAGACGTCCAAGATCGCGGAAACTACGACTCTGACGGGTCGGCGGCAGCGGACCGCGCGGGTGGGGGCTCGGGCGGCACGGCGCGGATCTCGATCTCGGCGACCGGCGGGCCGACCTCGATCATCGCGGCCGCGTCGACCGTCGCCGTCACCGTAATGTCCAGGCCGGGCTTCAACTGTCCGCCGAGCGCCGACCAGAAGTCGGAGTTCTCGCTGCCGTCGCCGCTGCGCAGCAGCACCGTCGGCAGCGGCCGTACGGTGGCGAACGGTCCCTTCAGGTGCTCCTCCTGGATCACCGGGTTCAGCAGCAGCGCGGAGAGCACGCTGCCCAGCAGGGAGTGCTCGTCGCGCACCTCGGTGGTCCACGCCGTGACCAGATAGCGGCAGTCGACCCGGGGCAGCGGGTCACGGCGCACGCGGGTGCCGTTCGGCTGCGGGATCAGCTCCTCGCCCCACTGCCGCTCCTGCAGGTTGGGCCGCACGTCCCACAGGTAGAGGTTCACCGTCGGCCGGGAGACGCCCGCGGCCCAGTCGCCGTCGGGGGCGTCGAACACGATGTCGACCGAGCGCGGCGACAGCGGGACCGTCGCGCGCAGGTACGCCTCCAGGGATTCGTCGAGCAGATGCAGCATCAGTCCACCAGCTCGAAGTACCGCTCGAACTCGGCCTCGGTGCGCAGCCGGCCCATCTTCTGGAACTCGCGTTTCATGGCCAGCACAGCATGCCGCATCGTGATGGCGGTCCCGTCGTCGGCCGCCAGGAAGCCGGCGCCGAGGGCGGCGTTGCGGATGATGCCGCCGGACACCTTGAACTGACGGGCCAGGAAGTCGATGTCGATGTCCTCGACCGGGGCCGCCTTCGGGAACGCCCGCGACCAGATCGCCCGCCGCTCCGGCTCCTCCGGCAGCACGAAGTCGATGGCCACCGAGATCCGGCGCAGGAACGCCTGGTCGATGTTGCGCTGCAGGTTCGTGGCGAGCACCACCAGACCGTCGTAGGTCTCCAGCCGCTGCAGCAGGTACGCCACCTCGATGTTGGCGTAGCGGTCGTGCGCGTCGCTGACCTCCGACCGCTTGCCGAACAGCGCGTCGGCCTCGTCGAAGAACAGCACGAGGTCGCCGGCGGCGGCCGCGCCGAAGATGCGCTCCAGATTCTTCTCGGTCTCGCCGATGTACTTGCTGACCACCGCCGACAGGTCGACCTTGTACAGGTCCAGCCCCAGCACGCCGGCGACCACCTCGGCCGCCAGCGTCTTGCCGGTGCCGGACGGGCCGGCGAACAGCGCCACCACACCTGTCGACGGCACCGACGGGAACTCCCACTGCCCGTACACCACGTCGCGGCGGCGGTGCCGGGCGGCCAGCTCGCGCAGCTGCCGCACGTCGTCGGGCGGCAGCACCAGGTCGTCCCAGCCGCGCCGCGGGCGGATGCGCACCGCGACGCCGTCCAGGTGGCCGCCGGCGAGGCGCCGCACCGCGGGCGAGATCTCGCCGTCGGTAGAACCGGTCGCCGCGCCGACGAGCTTGAGCTGGTCGCGGCTGAGCCGGTACTGCGGGTCGGGCGGGCGCCCGAGCACCCGCTGCCAGTCACCCGGGTCGGCCTCGCCGCTGTCGATGCGGATCTCCCGCCACGGCCGCGGCGGCAACGAGTCCAACGGTTGCTCCAGCGCCGAGGACAGGACCCAGCGCAGGTGGGTGGTCCGGGTGATCGCGTCGCGCGCGGCCGCGTCCAGCGGCTTGTCCAACCCGACGACGACGAGGGCCGCGCCGATCGTGGCCTCCCGGACGAGCGCCGCCCACCCGGCCGGGTTCTCCGGTACCGGCGCCTCCACGCGTCCGGCGCCCGGCCACAGGTCCTCGACGGCGCGCAGCCGGCTCTCCGCGTCGCCGCCGTTGATGAGCACGACCCCCGGGCCGCCCTCGGCCCGCGCGCCCGGCACCCGCGCCGTTCCCGGTGGCAGTCCCGGGTCGGCGGAGTCGTCGCCGCGCAGGTGCCACACGACGCGGGCCGGCGGCGCGACCGTGCGCACGGCCCACGGCCCGGTGCCGGTGACCTCGACCAGTTCGGCCCGCCGCAGCGGCGCGTCGGGGGCGACCGCGCGGTCGGCCGGATGCCCGGGCCCGGCCGCGCCACTGCGCCGAGCCGCGAGCGGCTCGGCGAACATCCGGGCGAGGCTTCCCAGGGTGAGCTGGGGCAGGTGCACCGAGTCCTGGAGATAGGCCACGAGCCGCTGCCGGGCCGCGCTCGTCTCGACGGCGATCACGAGCGCGAGAACCTCGGCACCGGCCGGGTCGAGCCCGGCAGCCCTGCTGAGTTCGGCGAACGGCGTCGCCCCGTCGAGGTCCGCCGCGAACGCGGCGCGCGCCGCGGCGATCTGGTCGGCGAACCGGGCCCGCATCGGCGCCACGGCCTCCGGTGCCGGGCCGTCGATGCCGGGCAGGGACTTGAGCACCCGGTCGAGGTCGTCGGCGCTGACGTACAGGCCGGCGAAGTCGCGCGGCGGCCGGCCCTCCGCCACCCGGCAGACCAGGGCTTCACGTTGCAGCAGCAGATCCGCGAGGACCGCCCAGGTTTCCGCCATCTGGCTAGATTGCGCCCTCTCGCGTGGCCAGGGCCACCGCCTGGGCCCGGGTGCGGCAGTTCAGCTTGGTGAGCACGTCGTGCACGACGTTCTTCACCGTGCGCTCCGAGAAGCGCAGGTCTTCGGCGATGCCGCGGGTGTCGTGACCGTCGGCCAGCAGCCGCAGCACCGAGCGTTCCCTGTCGTTGAGCGCGCCGGGGCCGAGGTGCGACGCCTGCACCACGTGGGCCAGCAGCCGGGCCAGCATGTCGCCGGGCAGCGCCACCGTGCCGGCCACCACGGCCCGCACGCATGCCACAAGCTTGTCGGGAGTCAGACCGTCGTGCGGCAGGACCGCGCCGACGCCCGCGTCGACGATCTCGCGCACCTGCTGCTCTGTCGGTTCCCGGACGGTGGCCACCAGCTTGGTGGGGCCGCCCGCGGTGAGCCGCACCGCCCGCCGCAGCGCCGAACCCTCGGCCTCGAACACGAGGACATCGAGCGTGGTGACGACGGGCACCGGCGCCAGGCCGCCGCTCTCCCCCCGGACGACGAAGCCCGCCTGCTGCAGACAGGCCGCCATGCCACGCCGCACGATGGCGTGCCGATCGTCCAACCACACCGACGGAGGCTTTCCCGCCTGCACCCGTACCTCCCCCAGTTGCCGGCCGGGCGGCCCCCGTGACGCCGTCGACCTGGCTCGTTGTGCCAGCACATATTGAACAACATCGCCGCCAGCCCCTCTGGGCAACATCTACGGACCGTGGGTGCAACCGGATCAGCGATGTCGCGTTTCTGACGCGGCGCGGACATCCGACAGGTGATCCACGACACTCGACCTGCTTTCCGTAGCTGGCGCGGCGGCCTTAGCCTCGTGTCATGCCGAGGTATTCGCCGGAACAGATATACGGGTTCTGCCGGCTGGCTGGTTTCTCCCCGGACGAGGCCGCCACGTTCACCGCGATCGCGCTGGCCGAGTCTGGCGGCAACAGCCGGGCGTACAACCCGCACGGCGAGGACTCCAAGGGGCTGTGGCAGATCAACGCCCGCGCCCATCCCGATCTGGACTCGAAATACGACCTGTACGACCCGGTGCAGAACGCCAAGGCGGCGTACGAGGTGTCGCACCGGGGCGGCGACATCTCGCCGTGGACGGTCACCCACGGCGGCACCAGCGCGCGCTACGTGCGGTACAAGGACGAGGCGCAGGCGGCCGCGATCGCATACGGCGACGGGCCGGGCCACGGCGTGTTCACCGGCACCATCGGCTACGGGCACCCGGTCTCGGCCGGCGACGTCGACGCGCTCGGCAACGCCACCCCGGTCGCGGCGCCCGGCCAGACCAACACCGCGCTCGACCATTTCCTCGACGTGGCGCAGGCCCAGGTCGGCGACAGGTACGTCTTCGGCGCCGAGACGAACCTCGACGACCCCAACCCGCAGGCGTTCGACTGCTCCGAGCTCACCCAGTGGGCGGCCCACCAGGCCGGCGTCGACATCCCCGACGGCGCCGCCGGGCAGTACCGGTACCTGCAGAAGATGGGCCTGCTGATCCCCGTCGAGCAGGCCAGGAACACGCCGGGCGCGCTGCTGTTCCACTTCGCCAGCGACCCGGTCGGCGGCAAGGGCGAGCCGTCGGTGGCGCACGTGGCGATCAGCACCGGCGACGGCAAGACGATCGAGGCGGCGAACTCGCGGGTCGGCGTCATCAACGGCGAGGTGGGCAACAGGTTCAACTTCGCCGCGATCATCCCGGGCATCTCCGACGGCCACCCGCTCGTGCTGACCGCCGCGCCGGCGGCCGCCGTCGGCGTGACGGCGGCACCGCTGAACTTCGGTGGCCCCGACACCGACCACGACGGACTGTCCGACGAACTCGAGCGCCGGCTCGGCCTCGACCCGCTGCGCGCCGACACCGACGGCGACAACCTCACCGACGGTCAGGAACTGGTCAGTGGCGAATCCGACCCGAACCGCGGCGACACCGACGGCGACCGGCTCGGCGACGCGTTCGAACTCGCCCGCGGCCTGGACCCGATGTCGCCGGACAGCGACAAGGACGGGCACCTCGACGGCAGCTTCGGGCAGAACCTCACCGACTCCGACCTGGACGGCCTCGACGACAACCTGGAGACGGCCCTGGGCCTGAACCCCCAGGTGGCCGACTCCGACAACGACGGCTTCGGCGACGCGCTGGAGGTGCACTCCGGCGTCGATCCGTTGAGCGCCCAGGTCACCCCGCTGACGGCGAACCACGTGCCGGGCAGCGGCGCGCAGCCGGTCGAGGCCGCGCAGCCCGGCGCCGGCGACCTCGACCACGACGCGGGTCACGTGGTCCACTGATGCCCGCATGAGGATGGAGATCGTCGTCCCGCAGACCGCGGTGAGCGTCTCGCCGGGGGTGGAGACCCGGGTGCGCATCCAGGTCGCCAACCGCGGCGACGCGGTCGTGCCGGTGCGCATCGGGCTGGCCCGCGGCCGGGTGTCGGCCTGGGCGCAGGCCGAGCCGTCGGTGGTGTCGGCGGGCCCCGGCGAGTCGACGGGCGTCGACCTGGTGTTCCGTCCGCCCGCGACGGCGCAGCCGGCCTCGACGCTGCAGCCGTTCACCGTTCAGGCCGAGGACATGCGCGACGGGTCGGTCACCGCCCGCGCCACCGGGCTGCTCGCGGTCGCGGCACCGGTCCGGGTCACCGCCGAGCTCCTGGTGGTGCGGACCCGGCGGCGCAGGGTCGAGCTGCGGCTGACGCTCGTCAACGCCGCCGAGAGCGCGACGACGGTGCGGGTGCGCCCGACGGTCGAGACGGTGGGCGACCCCGTGCCCCGGGGTGCCGGGCCGAAGGACCGCGCCGCGCGCAAGGCGGCCCGCAAGGCGGAGCGCCGGATCGTCGCCAAGCCGTCGGTCGTCGACCTGCCGGCGGGGCAGGACGGCTGGTCCCGGATCGTGGCCAAGCCGCGCCGCGCGTTCATCGGCACCAGGCGGCCCTACGTCGTGACGGTGCGCTGCCTCGACGCCGCCGACGACATAGCCGCCGAAGCGGCCGCCGGGTTCGGCGCGTCCGGCCTGAGCGCGAAGTCGTCACCGACCGGGTCACCGCTGACCGGGTCGTCGCTCTCGGCGTCGGATCCGGCCGGCCTGTCGACGGCGCTGCCCGGCGTCGCGTCGGCGATCGACGAACCCGCCACCGACGAGCCGGCGCCGCCGCTCGCCACGGTGACCCACGCGGGCATCGCGCGCCCCCGGATGGCGCGCGCCACCGCGACGATCATCGGCCTCCTCCTGGTGGCCGGGCTCACCGGCGGCGCGGTGTGGCTCGGCCGCAGCGGCGAACTGCCGGACCAGATCCGCCGCCGGCTGCCCGGCCAGGCGCAGACCGAGGATCCGGTGAGCGTGCCGTTCGCGCTCGTCGACGTGATCCCGAAGACCGGCGGCAACGGCGCCCTGCGGGTGGCCGAGGCCGCCCGCGACCGGCTCAACAACGCCGGGATGCAGGTGAGAGTCGTCGACAGCACCACGTCCCAGCGGCTCTACGACGGCGACACCGGGTTCTGGGTACTGCTGCGCGACGGCTTCATCGCCCCCGAGGCGGTCGACGCCTTCTGCCGGCAGTACCGGGTCGTCGCCCCGAACTGCCAGGTCGTCCTCAGGTAGTCAGTTGCGGTTGCTGGTGAGCAGCGCGATCGTGAGCCCCTTCGGGTTCCAGCGCTGCTGCACCACGTAGTTGCGCAGCACAACGTCGTAGCCGGGCCCAACGTTGTTCACCGGGTTCGCCGGGGAGCCGAGGCGGACGATCCAGATCCGCGGCGGGTTCTTCAGGCAGCCGGCCACGTCGCGGCACAAGATCGGCAGGGCCTGCCCCTTGTAGCGGGGCGGCCGGAACAGCAGCGGTTCGTTCGGCCGCCGGTCGGCGGGCACGTAGTGGTCGACCAGGTCGCGGGGCGTGGTCAGCAGGCCCCCGCCCGTGGTGCCGTAGACGATGGCGTCGCCGGGCTGGTAGCCGTCGCTGATGATCTTGGCGGCCTGCCTGGCCGCCAGCCCGTGACCGGCCTCCATGCGAGCGTCGCGCTGCGACGGAAGCCCGACCAGTGCGACCAGCGCCAGCACCGCGACCGCGCTCGCGATGCTCGATCGAACCATCGTGATCGCGGCGAGCAGCACCCAGGCCGGGATCACGAACATCATGTAGCGGGGCAGCCACACCGAGCCGAGTTGGAGCCCGGCCAGGTACACGGCGACCAGTGGCACCGTCGCCCACAGGATCGCCATCAGCGGCTTCGCCCTGGTCGTGAGGCTGAGCAGTGCGACCCCCGCGACGACAGTCATCACGGACAGCGGGCCGAACAGGCCGCCGAAAAAGGCCAGCGGTTGCGACGCCGGCGAATTCGCGATCCAGGCGACGGCGTCGCGCTGCTGCATGCCGTACCACGCCAACGGGACCGTCGGCAGGCAGGCGACCGCCGCCGCAATCGCCCATTTCAGCAGCAGGTCCCGGCGGGTCGCCACGATCCAGGCGCCGTGCGCCAGCACGATCGACAGCGCCACCAGATGCATCACGCCGACCAGTGCGACGGCCGCTCCGTAGGCCACGAACCGCCACGCGGACGGCTTCTCGGTGGCCCGCAACAGAGCGAGCGCCGACAGCGCCACGGCGAGCATCGCCATGGTGTACGGCCGGGCCTCCTGCGCGTAGCGGGACATCGCCGGCACGACGGCGAGCAGCAGACCGGCGAGCAGGCCGGCGAGCGGCGTCAACAGCCGGGTGCCGAGGCGGCCCACCACGCCGACGGCGCCGGCCGCGGCCAGCACCGACGGCAGGCGCAGCGCGGCGTCCGACGTACCGGCAAGCTCCGTCCAGCCACGCATGAGCAGGTAGTACGGCATCATCGGCGTGACGAACCTGGTGCTCAGCGCCTGGAATTCCGACCAGTTGATCTCGGTAATGCCCCAGGTGAGCAGTTCGTCGCCCCACAGGGCCGCGCCCGTCAGCCCGTACAGGCCGAGCCCGAGCATCACCAGCGCGGGAATCGCCCACGCCGAATGGACGACGACCTGGCGCCGCCGGTCGACCGGCTCCGGCGCGAGGCCCACGGCCTCCGGTGCGGCACGCAACGCCGACACGTGCGGCGGCATCCCGGCCGGCGCGTTCGCTGTGGCGGTGTCGAGGGTGCGCTCCTCGCGCTGGCGCGGAGCCCGCTCGGCCACCCCGTCCCTGGCGATATCCACGCCCGTGACCGTAGCCTGCTCGTACCGGGATGTGGCGACCGAGTATGCGAATGCACCTCTGTACGCCCGTGCGGCCGCGTCCGGCTAGGGTCGGCGACCTACAGTCGTGACTGGACACGTGTGTGGGGTGGGAGGAAGTCCGTGGAGTACGGACTGGGAGTTGATCTCGGCACGACGTACACCGCCGCCGCGGTGCGTCACAACGGGCATGCCGAGGTCGCCCGGCTGGGCTCCCGCCGGGCCGAGATCCCGTCCGTCGTGTTCGTCCGGCCGGACGGCCGGGTGCTCATCGGCGAGGCCGCCGAGCGCCGCGGCGCCGAGGAACCCGGTCGGTTGGCCCGTGAGTTCAAGCGCCGTGTCGGCGATCCGGTGCCGCTGCTGGTCGGCGGCTCGCCGTACCCCGCACACGCACTGATGGCCCGGCTGCTGGAAGAGGTGCTCGGCACCGTCACGCGACAGCAGGAGGGCCCGCCGGCCGCGATCACCGTGACCCACCCGGCCAACTGGGGCCCGTACAAGCGCGAACTGCTCGGCCAGGCGGTGCGCCTCGCGGAACTCGACAACGTCACGCTACGGGCCGAGCCGGAGGCCGCCGCCGTGCGCTACGCCGCGAGCGAGCGGGTGCGGCCGGGCGAGATCGTGGCCGTCTACGACCTGGGCGGCGGCACCTTCGACGCGGCCGTACTGCGCAAGACCGAGGCGGGCTTCGAACTGCTCGGCGAGCCGGAAGGCATCGAGCAACTCGGCGGCATCGACTTCGACGAAGCGGTGCTCACCCACGTCACCGCCACGCTGGGGCAGCACATCACCTCCCTCGACCCGGACGACTCCGGCGTCATCGAGGCGTTGGCCCGGCTGCGGCGCGACTGCATCGAAGCCAAGGAAGCGCTCTCCTACGACACCGAGGTGATGGTCCCGGTCGCGCTGCCGAACCTGCACACCCGGGTGCGCCTCAACCGGTCCGAGTTCGAGCAGATGATCACTCCGGCACTGCTGGAGACGATCGCAGCCATGCGGCGGGCGATGCGCAGCGCGGGCATCGAGCCGGCGCAGTTGCGCTCGGTCGTGCTGGCCGGTGGCTCGTCACGGATCCCGCTGGTGAGCCAGTTGCTGTCGGTGGAGTTCGGGCGGCCGATCGTGCTGGATCCGAGCCCGGAGCACAGCATCGCGCTGGGCGCGGCCCTGGTCACCGGCCGCGATCCGGTCACCGCCGCGGGCACCGGCGTCGTGGTCGATCCGGTCGCGGTCCCGCCGGCCGGCCCGGCCGATTCCTCCGACGCCGACGCGGGCGGCGCCGACGGCAGGCGACGCAGCCGGATGGCGATCCTGCTGTCGAAGCTGAGCCCCCGGTCGCGGCCGGACGCCGGGTCGGACCCGGCGGTGTCGGGCGCGGCCGCCCCGACGTCGGGGCCGCCGGCGGCGGCGCCGGAGGTTCCGGCCCCGGTGCAGGGGCCGGCAACGCCGGTGTCGGCGGCACCGGTGTCGGCGGCGCCGGTGTCGGCGGCGCCGGTGTCGGCGGCACCGGTTTCCGGCGCGGGCGCGTCGGCGCCGTCCGTGCCGTACGGCACGTACGGCACACCGGTCGGCCAGCAGGCGGCACCGGCCGACCCGTGGGTTGCGACGCCGCCGCCCGACACCCCGTCGCGGGGCGTCGCCCGGGTACCGGTGCAGCCGACGTACCCGCAGGCCGACCCGTCCGGGACAGGACGCGTCCCCGTCGGCGGTCCGACGACCGGATCCCCCGTGACGCCGGTCTCCGGGGCCCCCGCCGGACCGGTGTCCGCGCCGCCCGGCGGCCCGTACACCGAACCGCACTCCGGCGGCGGGCTGTACGCCGAGCCCACGTCGGGTGCGCCGGCCGGCTCGACGCAACCGTGGACCGGCCACGCCACTCCCGGCATCGCGTCGGTGCCGCCCGGCGGCGCGTCGGTGTCCGGCGTCCCGTCGATCCCGCAAAGCTTCACCTCGACGCCGAGCGCGTCCTCGATCCGGGGCGTCCCCTCCGTGCCGCACGGCTTCACCTCCACGCCCGGCGCCGCCTCGATCCCCGGCGCGTCCTCGTTGCCGCACGGCTTCACCTCGACGCCCGGTGCGGCGTCCGTTCCCGGCGCGTCCTCGTTGCCGCACGGCTTCACCTCGACGCCCGGTGCGGCGTCCGTTCCCGGCGCGTCCTCGATGCCGCACGGCTTCACCTCGACGCCCAGCGCCGCCTCGATTCCCGGCGTCGCATCCATCCCCGGCGCCGCGTCGGTGTCGTCGGCCGGGCGCGCCGCCGTGCCGAGCTACCCGTCGCCGCTTCTACCCGGCGCCGGGTCGAGCGGCGGGTCGCGCGGGCCCGTCGGCCCGGGCGGCCCTGGCGAGCCGCCGCCGAAACCGGACCGGCGCCGGCGCCTTTACCTGGTCGGCGGGATCGTCGCCCTGGTCGTCGCGCTCGTCGCGGCCGGCGCCGTCGCGTTCCTGCTGACCCGTGGCGGCGGCGGTGGAAAGGGACCCGGCGGCGGTGGCCCCACCGGCGCGGTCGTCGGCCAGTGGGAACGCAAGGCCGACCTGCCGGTGTCCATCGAGGGCGCGGCCATGGCCACCTGGAAGGGCAAGCTCTGGGTCGCCGGCGGCCAGCGCGACAACGACGTCCGGTTGAAGATCAGCGAGGTGTTCGTCTACGACCCCGCGGCCGACTCCTGGACCAACGGGCCGCCGCTGCCGCGGCAGATCAGCCACGCGGCGCTCGTCCCGACGCCGACCGGCCTGTACTTCATCGCCGGCTGGATCCTCGACGGCGGGTCGACGCAGGTGCTGCGGCTCAACGACGCCGGCACGGGGTGGGAGGAGCAGCCGCCGCTGCCGGAGACGCGGGTGGCCGGCGTCGGCGGGTACACCGGCAAGGAGCTGATCTACGCCGGCGGCACCCGCAAGGGACCGCAGCCGGCCGACAACGTCTGGGCGCTGCGCGACGGGGCCTGGGTGGAGATCGGCAAGCTGCAGACGCCGCGGCAGAAGCTGATGGCGGCCGGCAACGGCGTCGACACGATCTGGATCCTCGGCGGTCGCAACATCCAGACCAACGAGAAGTACGGCGCCATCGACGTCGTCAACGCCGACGGCGTCACGAAGTCGAACCGGGTGCTCGACCCGCCGATCGACAGCGCGGCCGGCATCTGGGTCGAGGGATCCGGCGTGTGCCTCGTCGGCGGGCAGACACCCAACGGCGGCTTCAGCAACTGGTGGTGCGAGGAGCGCGGCCTCGAGGACAAGCTGCCCGCGCTCGACCCGCAGCGGGGTGGGCTCGCCGCGTCCATGATCGGGCGGACCGTCTACGTGGTCGGCGGGTACGGCAAGGGCTTCGTGGGCCTGAGCAGGCTCGAGGCGTACACGTTCCCGGGCTGACCGATCAGTAGCTGAGCGTTGCGACTATCCCCTCGCAGCTGCGCGCGGCCGCGCGCGCGGCGGTGCGCACCTCGCGGGAGCTCAACGGGTGCTCGGCGACCCGCACCCACCGGGTCAGCGACTCCTGCGCCTCGGCCATCAGCACGGCCGGCACGGTGTCCGGGGGCATCCCCAGCCGTTCCGCCGCCGAGGCGCCCATCCCGCCCAGCAGCCGTTCCATCTCCTGCAGCTGTTCCGGCCGCCCGGGCAGCCGCCCGGAGCGCAGCAGGTGCAGCAGCCGCACCTCGACGAACTCGTGTGCGCTGGCCCGGATCTCCTCGACGGCGGCGGACAGGCCCGGGTGCTTGCCGCCGCGGATCACCGAGTCGAGCACCGCGAGCGCCGAGCGGGCCTTCAACACCTGGGCGCGGTTGACGAACTGCACGGCCAGCACCTCGTTGAGCCGCGACAGGCCGCTGCGCGCGAACAGTTCCTTCGCCAGGTCGTCGGCGCTCGTGGCGACGCCCTCACGGATCAGCTGGACCGCCAGCCGCACCCCGAACACGCCGAGCCGGCCGATGAGCTGGTGCCGCACGGCCGGCAGCACCGGGATCCGGGTGCTGCCCGAGGTGAACCGGTCGGCGGTGAGCAGCAGGCTGACGACGTCGTTCATGTCGCCCGCGGCGATCGTCGCGAGCGCGCGGAACTCCTGTTCGCGCAGCGTCGCCCCGGCCGCCGCGAGCAGACCGGCCACCGGGACGATCACCGGGCAGAGCCGGCGCATCCGGTCGTCGGAGTGGTAGCGGGCCGCGACCCGCGCGGCGGCGTCCATCGAGTCCATCTGGCAGCCGCCGATCTCGTCGGCGCGCGAGAGGACCCCGATCGCGTTGATCGGCGACCCGCTGGCGAGGTCGTCGCCGTGGAACGCCTCCAGGAACCGCACGTCGCTGCCGTGCATGTGGCGCAGCAGGTAGATCACAGCGTCGGCCTGGGCCGGGCGGTCCTCGTCGGCCTCCAGGAACGTGTGCGTGCGCGCCGATACCTGCGCCGACAGCGACGCGATCCCCGGGGTGTCGATCAGCGTCTGCTGGCGCAGCCGGCGGCTCGGCACCTCGACCATCAGGCGGTCGACCTGGTCGGTGGGCCGGCCGAGTGAGACGCGCAGCGCGCCGGCGACCCGGTCGAACGGGCGCACCTCCTGGCCGCCGCCGGACAGGTGCATGAGGACGCGGTACGCCGGCCCGTCCCGGTACCAGGTGATGACGCGGGTGCACTCGCCCGCGTCGGTGGGTGCCAGCTCCTCGCCGACCATCGCGTTGAGCAGCGTCGACTTGCCGGCCTTGACCATGCCGGCGATCGCCACCCGCAACGGCTCGTCGAGCCGCACGACGGCGTCGCGGACCGTCTCCTGGTCGGCCGGCTCGTCCAGCTCGTCGCGGGCCTGGGCGAGCAGCGTGCGGACCCGGCCCAGCAGCTGCCCGCCGCCGCTCGGCCGGACCGCGGCGGTCATCGCGACGCTCCGTCGCGCTCGGCGCTCGGGGTACTCAGGTTGCCGGCGACCTGGTCGAGCTCGCGGCCGCGCGCGTCGAGGATCGCGGCACGCCTGTCGCGCTCGTGACCGGACAGGTCGGCGCTCTGCCGCACCGCGGCCAGCGCCGCCGCCGATGACCGCTCGGCGAGCGCGGCCCGGTTGGCGAACTCGTCACGGAGGAACCGCTGGGTGCGGCGCACCGCGTCGCGGCTGTCCTTGCCGACGATGAACGCCACCTCGTCGACGTAACGCTGCAGCTCCTGCCGGGCCAGCTGGCGGCGGAACTCGACCTGCCTGTCGCGCTCGTGGCGCAGCAGCTTGCGGCCCACCGTGAGGCCCACGGCGAGCCCGATCGGCGCGGCCACGGTCAGGCCGAGCAGGCTGCCGAACGCACCGAACATGACGAGGCCGCCGACGGCCACCCGGGCCGCGGTGAACGCGCTGAGGAACTGCGTGGTGGACCGCTTCTCGAAGCGGCCCTCCGGACCGGCCAGCCCGGACAGCGAGACGGTGGGCGCCGGCAGGTCCAGGTCCAGGCCCTCGAACTCGAGGTCGAAGCGCTCGGCGACGTCGCGGGCGAGCTGTTCGGTGCGCCGGACGAGCGCGAACAGGTTGTCGACGGCGGCCGCGGTGGCCTCGCGGGCGAGCCAGCCCTGGAACTCGTGCCAGGTCTCGCGCGGATCGCCCTGCTCGATGAGCACGGTGCCGCGGCGCACCAGCGCCCGCAGCCGTTCGCGCAGGTCGTGCTCCACGTCGGTGCTCAGGTCCTGGATGCCGTCGACGAGCATCGTCTGCCACCCGGCGGACCCCGCGGCGAGGCTCTGGCTGCGCCGGGCCTTCTCGCCGTAGCGCTCGACCAGCTCCGGCCCGGCCTCGGGGTTCGCGACGGCGGCCTGCTCGGCCGACACCTGCTCGCGCAGCTGGGCCAGCGCGAACGCGGCCTCCTGGCTCGCGGCGCGGGCCGCCGCCGCGTCGGAGCCGCTGAGGATCTGGCGGTGCAGGATGTTCAGCAGCCGCGGGAACCCGGACTCGGTGTTGAGTTCGGCGCTGTCGCGCGACGCGGCGAGCAGCCGCAGGAACGACGACACCGGCACCACCGGCAGGTCCAGCCCGGCCTCGGACAGGTGGCCGAGGTTCAGGTCGAGAATCCGACGCCACTCGGCCTGCAGGTCGATCTTGGTGACGACGATGACCACCTGGGGGCAGCGCTCCACGGTGCGACCGAGGAACTCCACCTCCGGCCCGGTGAGCTCCTGCCGCGCGTCGGTGACGAACAGCGCGGCGCTGACCATCGGCAGCGTGCCCAGCGTCAGGTTCCCGTGCGCGGACTCCAGTCCGCCGACGCCGGGAGTGTCGACGAAGGTCAGGCCGCTGCTCAGGATCCGCCGGTTCAGCTGCACCTCGACGGCGCGTAGCTGCTCGTCGGCGTCGCCGCGGGTGACGAAGTCGCGCAGCCGCTCGAAGGGCACCTTGGCCCGCTTGGCGACGGCACCGTCCGGGCCGGCGATGTGTGCGATCACCGCCGGGCGCGGGCCGTACCGGATGATCGTGGGCACGGCCGTGGCGATGTCGGCGTCGACAGGGCAGACATCGGTGCGCAGCAGCGCGTTGACAAGCGTGCTCTTGCCCTGCTTGAACTCGCCGACCACGGCGACCGGCACGTCGCGGCCGGTGAGCCGGGTGCGGGTCTGGTCGAGCCGGGACACCAGGTCGGTGCGGCCGGACTCCACGGCCAGCCCGCGCACGCGGTCGATGTCGAGGACGGCGCGGGCCAGTTGGGCGCTGCGCCCCGCCCGCCCGAGTTCGACGTCGTCGCGTCCGCTCGTCATCGATGGCCTTCCCGCCTGCGACCCCGTGCCGTTACCCAGGTCCAAACCCTACGCGACGGGTACCACGGTGAACCGCACAGCGGTGGTCGCGCGTGCGTCACATCGATGCAGACATGTCGTTGTGAGCCGGTATCCTCTCCCGAGGCCGATCAACTTACCGGGGCCGACGGGGAGGCAATGATCACGTCCAAGGCATGCGCGCGCGGGAGTTCGGGTCGCGCGCGGCGCTCTCCCGACCCCACGCGGCGGCCGCACATCGGTCGCCGTTGATCATGGCAGTCACGAGCGACGACCCGACCCAGGTCCTGCCGCGCATCCCGCGGCAGGTCGGTCCGCCGTCGATCGAGCGCGACGCCGCGGAGGTAGCCGGGCCCACGGCCGACGCGCCCGCTGAGACCGCCGACGACGCGCCCGCCGCCGAGGTCGAGGTTGTCGACGCCGACGCGGATGTGGATGCCCCGGCGGACGTCGGGTCGACGGCGGCCGGGCCGTCGGCGGAGGACGAGCAGGCTGCCGACGCCGGGCCGCTGGAGCCGGCGGTGCCTGCTCCCGCGCTCGACTCCGCGGGCGAACTGGCCGAGGTGCCGCCGCCGCCCGAGCCGCTGGACGCGCCGTGGCTGGCCACCGTCGCGTGGACGGTGCCGGCCGTCATCATGGCCGCGGTCGGGGCGATCGGCATGTGGTCCGCGCCGCTGTCGGTTCCCGAGCTGACCACCTGGCGCTTCGCCGCGACGCCGTGGCGCGACTTCTGGGGCCTGCTCGGTGAGCAGGGCGGCGCCGAGGCGCCCTACCTCGTCCTGCTGCGGGGCTTCGCGACGATCGCGGGCACCTCCGACGTCGCGCTGCGGCTGCCGTCGGTCCTCGCGATGACAGCCGCGGCCGGGCTGGTGGCGGCGTTGGGCGTCCGGTTGGCCGGGCTCCGGGTCGGGTTCGCGGCCGGCGTGCTGTTCGCGGCCCTTCCCGCGACGGCGCGGTTCGCCCAGGACGCCGGGCCCGACGCGCTCGCGCTGTGCGCGGCGCTCGCGGCGACCCTGCTGCTGGCGCGCCTGCTTTCCGCCCCGACCGGGCGCGGCTACGTGGGGTACGCGGTCGCGCTGACGCTGCTCGGCCTGCTGCACGTGGCCGCCGCGATCGCGCTCATGTTCGCGCACACCGTCACCGTCGCCGTCGTCCGGTTGCCGGCGCGGCGGGCGGGCACCTGGCTGCTCGCGACGGTCGCGGCCGCGGTGCCGGTGGTGCCGTTCGCGGTGCTCTGGATCCGCGACCTCGGCCCGGTGACGCGCGGCGCCGCGGGAGCGCTGTCCTGGGCCGCGGTGCGCGACATGCCCGGCGACGCGCTCGGCGGCACGCTGCTCGCCGGTGCGGTGCTGGCGCTGGCGTTCGTCGGGGCGTCGATGCGCCGGCCGGTGACGGTGGCGACGGTGTGGCTGTTCACGACGGTGGCCGCGGTCGCCGTCGCGTCGGCGTTCACGCCGCTGTGGGAGCCGCGGTACCTGCTGGCCACCGTGCCGGCCCTGGCGCTGCTCGCCGCGGTGGCGCTGCGGCGGTTCACGCTGGCCCGCGGTCTGATGGTGATGCTCGCCGTCGCGCTGCTCGGCGTCGCCGGGCACGTGGCGATCCGCGGCCCGGCCGGGCACGGACCGGCCACCCGCACGGTGGGCGCCGTGCTGGGCGCGCACGTGCAACCCGGCGACGCGGCCGTCTACGGCGCGGTCGGCGGGTCCGACCAGCGGGCGTCCCGGCTGGCGGTGGCCCGCTACGCCCGGGCCGGCGCGCGGCCGGCCGACGTGCTGGCTCGGGTCGCCCCGGGCGGGACCGGCGGCGCCGACGTGGCCGAGTGCACGGGCATCGAGGTGCTCGGCTGCCTCGGAAAGCCGGCACGGGTGTGGGTGGTGCGCGCCGGCACGCTCGACGATCCGCTCGCCGGCCTGGACGCAGCCAAGCAGGACGCGCTGCGCACCGCGTACGCGCCGGTGCAGGTCTTTCGGCCGGCCGGGTTCACCGTCGGGCTCTACCGCCGGACCACTGGCTGACACGAGGGGAGCCGGCTGTTGTTCACGACCTCCGAGCGCGCCACCACGCGGGTACCGGCACAGCGCCGTCCCGTGGACGGGGCGCCCGTGGAGGACGTCGACACGGCGCCGGCCGAGGTCGAGGACGAGGACGCCGTCGAGGTCGCGGACGCCGTCGAGGTCGACGGTGTCGTCGCGGAGCCGGCTGACGACGTCGACCTCGAGGCCGACGCGGCGGCCGAAGCCGACGCGGCGGCCGAGCCCGACGGCGAACCGGAGCCCGAACCGCAGCCCGAACCGCAGCCCGAACGGATCACGGCGCGTGCGCCGGTGCGCAAGCGGTCCCGGCTCGTCGCGCCCGCGATGCCGACGCCGCCCACCGACGACGAGAAGTGGCTCTACCTCCGGCGCGGCCTGGCTCTCGTGGTGCTGGCGTCGACGGTGAGCCTCGGCTGCCTGGTGGTCAGCCAGGCGCTGTTCGTGCGGCTCTCGCCGTGGCTGCTGCTCCTGGTGCCGCTGTTCGTCTTCACGCTGCTCTACTACCTGATCTCCGTGCTCGTCAACGCGTTCACGCCCGACTTCGACCTGGCGGCGCACCAGCACCTCGTGGAGCGGTGGCGGCCCGAGCGCTACCCGTCGGTCGACGTGTTCCTGCCGATCTGCGGCGAGCCCGTCGACGTGCTGCGCAACACCTGGCGGCACGTCAAGCGGATGGCCGAGCACTACGCCGGGCCGGTGCAGGTGTACGTGCTCGACGACTCGGCCACCGACGAGCGGGCCGCGATCGCGCTGTCGTTCGGGTTCATCCACCAGCGCCGCCCGAACCGGGGCTGGTACATGAAGGCCGGCAATTTGCGTTACGCGTACCGGCGCACGATGGGCGAGTTCATCCTCGTGCTGGACGCCGACTTCAGCCCGCGGCACGACATGCTCGACGAGATGATGCCGTACTTCCAGGCCGACGAGCATCTCGGCATCGTCCAGTCGCCGCAGTTCTTCCGCACCCACCACCGGCAGGGCTGGCTCGAGCGCGGCGCCGGCGCCGTGCAGGAGTTGTTCTACCGGCTCATCCAGGTGTCCCGGCAGCGGCACGGCGCGGCGATCTGCGTCGGCAGTTGCGCCGTGTACCGCCGGGCCGCGCTGGACTCCACCGGCGGATCGACGCTCATCGAACACTCCGAAGACGTCCACACGGGTTTCGACCTGCGCCGCAAGGGCTGGACGCTGAGGTACCTGCCGATCCCGCTGGCCACCGGGTTGTGCCCGGGCGACGTCAACTCCTTCTTCACCCAGCAGTACCGGTGGTGCGCCGGGTCGATGAGCCTGCTCGGGTCGACCAAGTTCTGGAACACCCGGATGCCGCTGCGGACCCGGCTGAGCTACCTCTCCGGCTTCTGCTACTACGTGCACACGGCCGTGTTCACGCTGGCCGGGCCGGTGGTGCCGATCCTCATGCTGGCGGTGTTCCCGCACGAGGTGGCCATCTTCAACTACGTGCTCATTGCTCCGAGCCTGCTCTACAACATGGTGCTCATGCCGTTGTGGCACAAATGCTCCTACGGCCTGGAGGCGTGGACGGTCAAGATGCTCTACGGCTGGGCGCACGCCTGGGCGGTCTGGGACATCCTGATGGGCCAGCGGATGAGCTGGCAGTCCACCGGCGGCACCGTCCGCAAGCGGCGCACCACCCGGCTGTGGATCGGGATGACCGCGTGGACGGCCGGCACCACCGCCCTGTGGACCGGCCTTGCCGCCTATCACCTGGCCCACACCGACATCCTGGCGTTCACCCCGCCGTTCCTCGTCGGCGCGTTCTTCCTGACGATCACGCTGCAGGCCGTGCTGGTGAACCCGGTGCGGGACCTGCGGGAGACGGCCGGACGATGACGACCCGTCGGCTGCTGACGATGATGGCCGTGCTCGTCATCGGCGTGTTCGCGTACGCGTCGGTGACGACGCTGCGGGCGGCCTCGCCGGGTCCGTCACCGAGCAACGTGGCGGCGAACGGCCAGGCCGAGGCGGAGTCCTCGGCGTCACCCAGCCCGTCGGCGAGCACTCCCCCGCCGGTGTACGACATCACGCACCTGGTGCGTCCCGACCGCAAGTACCTCGGCGTCGCCATGCTCGACGTCCCGCAGAACCTCGGCCACCTGCAGGCCTACACGGCCGCGGTGGGCACGCCGCCGAACGTCGTCACGATCTACGAGAGCTTCGACGACGCGTTCGCCGCCAACGAGGTGCGCACGATCTACTCGCAGGGCGCGCTGGCCATCATCCGGTGGGAGCCCACCACCAAGAGGCTGGCCGACATCGCGGCCGGCGTCCACGACAAGTACATCCTCGACTTCGCCACGGCGGTGCGGCGGCTGAACCTGCCGATCGCGCTGACCGTGGCGCACGAGATGAACGGCGACTGGTACCCGTGGGGCACCAAGGGCAACACGCCGGCCGACTTCGTCGGGGCGTGGCGCCGGGTCCACCAGGTGTTCGCCCAGGCCGGCGCCACGAACGTCATCTGGGCCTGGACGCCGAACGCGATCTCCGCCGCGCCGCGGGTGCGGTTGCAGCCGTACTACCCGGGCGACGACTACGTCGACTGGGTCGGCATCGACGCCTACTACACGCAGACCGGCATCCGGACGTTCCGCGAGCTGTTCGGCCCGACGATGGCCGAGGTCAAGCGGTTCACCACGCGGCCGTTCATCATCGTGGAGACCGGTGCCGAGGCCGGCTCGAACCGGCTGAGGTCGCTCGACGACCTGTTCACGTCGGTCGCCAACGACCCGACCATGCTCGGCTTCGTCTACTTCAACCAGCGCGGCTCGAAGAACTGGGCGATCGACAAGGACCAGGCCGCCATCAACCTGTACCGGCAGCGCGCGTCGGCCCTGCCGTACGGCTTCGTGGTCAAGTAGTCCTATGTGGACAGTGCGCGGCGGCGGGTCGCCTCGTAGGCCGCCTTCGCGGCGGCGAACCGCTCCGGTCCCCAGCGCCGACGCAGGTCCAGCAGCGGCCCCTCGAACGTCGACGCGCTGAGTGGCTTGCCCACCAGGTCGCCGAGCGTCGCGTAGCCGGTGGCGAGCGAGCCGTACGCGGTCTCGTCGTCGCCCGCGTGCTCGGCGAGGGACGACTCGGCGACGGCCGCCGCCACGTACGCCAGCGGCGCCACGCCGTCCCGGGCGTACTGCCGGGCGGCGCGCACCTGCGCGCGCGCTTCCGCCAGGTCGCCCGCCTTCAGCGCCTCGGCGGCGGCCACGAACGCGAGGTCGGCGCGCAGCGGACGGTCGTCGCGGTCGCTGAGGCCGTCCAACGCCGCGCGCGCCGCGAGCCACAGGTCGCGCGCCCCGGCCGTGCCGGCGGCACCGGCCGCGGCCTGGACCAGGATCTGGGCCCGTTCGGCCGGATCCGCGCTCGTCCCGGCGAGGTCGCGCAGGACGGCGGTCGACTCGCCGGTGCGGCCGGCGGCGGACAGCGCGTACGCATGCTTGCGGCGCAGTGCCGACGCGCTCGCCAGGCCCGCGGCGGCGGCGTGATCGGCGGCCCGCCCGAACGCGTCCGCCGCCGGCGCGGCGTGATCGAGGGCGATCAGTGCCTCGCCGAGCTCGTCGAGCGCGGCCGTGGCGAGGTCGTGGTCGGCACCGGCGAGCTCGGCCGCCCGCCGCGCGGTGGCGACGGCGTCCGCGCTGTCGCCCAGGACGCGGTCCAGCGCCGCCGACAGCCGCAGCGCCCGGCTCGCCGCCGACGGGCGGCCCGACTCCACGGCGCGGTCGGCCAGCCGGCGCAGCGCCGTGCGGGCGCCGACCAGGTCGTCGCTCGCGGCGATCACCGCGACGCGGCGGAACTCCTCATCCAGGTCCGGCGCGTCACCACTCGGACTCACCGGTCACCACCCATCCCTCGGCCTCCAGCCGGGCCCGGGTCGCCGCGACCGCCTGCTGGCGCTGCTCCCGGTGCCGCTGGGCCCACGCTTCCAGATCGGCGGCGAGCTGGTCGTGCCGGGCCTGGACGTCGTCCGCCGCGCTGTCGGCGTCGACGGCGTCCTGCCGCGCCCGCTGCTCGGCGTCGGCCGCGGCGGCCGTGTCCTGTGCGTTCTGGGTGCCGAGCGCGGTGACCTGCTGCCGCGACTGCGAGACGCTGGCCGCGGTGCCCGTGGCCCGCTCGCCCTCGGCACCGATCGCGGTGGCGTCGCCGCCCAGGCGGCCCATCTGCAGCGGGTGCTGCGCGCCCTGGCCGGACACCATCATCTTGGCCTGGGCCAGCTGCTCCATGAACCGGGTGGCATCGCCGCTGAGCTTGTACATCTTGGCCGCGCCGTCGTCGGACACCAACGAGATGGCCGCGCCGATCCCGCCGGCCACCGCCGCCCAGCCGCCGAGCAGCAGCTCCAGCGTCGCCAACCCGGTGAGCCGCGACGCCGACGCGCCGATCGCGGTGCCGGCCTCCTCCTGCCGGTTCTGCTGCTGCTGATTGGCCTGCGCGGTGGACGCGACGTCGCCGCGCTGCTGATCGGTGCGCCGGCCGAGATCGTCGACCCCGCTGGCGACCGACTGCAGTTGCTGGGCCCGGCGCGCCGTCTCCGCCCGGTCCGCCCGGGCGGCCTCGGCATCCGCGTCGGCCTGGGTGCGGCTCACCAGCAGCGCACCGATCTCGCCGCGCATCCGGGCCAGGTCCTCCGGCGTACCGGGCGGCCGCTCGTAGTCCGGGTTGACCGGCTCGACCCGGCGGGTGGCCGGCGCGTCACCGCCGCTGACCAGGCCGGCCAGGCTCGCGGCGTCGCCGGCATTGTCCATGGTGCCGACGAAGCTGTCGTTGACCTTCCGCGCCCACGCGGGTCCCACACCGGCGCCACCTCCTGACCCGCCGGCGCCGCCCGCGGAACCACCCGCGCCGCCCGACCCGCCACCGGATCCGCCACCCGACCCGCCCGACCCGCCGCTGGCCGGATCCGGCACCGGTACGACCACCGGCGGGGTGGCCGGCGGGGTCGACGGGTAGCTCGCGATCGGCGTGGCCCGCGGAACCGAGGAATTGCGCCCGGAGGCAATGGTCTCGTAGGGCAGCTGGGCCTGCGGGGCGCCGCCGGGGTAGACGGACTGCCGGCCGGGCATCGGGTTGCCCTCCGGAATCGGCGCGGTCACCGAGCTGATCGCGAACGGTGGGTTCGGAACCTCGTAGACGTCCATGCCACGGCCGAAGTTTGTGTCCTGCGGCAGCGCGCCCGGCTTGCGGTTGTACGGCAGCGGCCACGCCGTCGGCAGCGCCCGGCGGTTGTTGATGCCCTGCGGGCCGTACGCGGCCTCGGCCCGCGCGTGCGCCTCGGCGGCGGCCCGTCCCTCCGCGTTGGCCCGGGCGCGGAAGGCGGCGAGGGCCGCGACCGGGTCGTCCGCGTTCGCGATGTCGCGCTGGTTGGGCGCGGGACCGTAGGCCAGCGGCGAGTGGTCGATCCAGGCGCCCGGTTCGCCGGTGCGCACGCCGTAGCCGACCGCCAGCGGATCGGGGCCGTAGCCGGGGCGCGGCAGGTACGGAGTGTCGAGGCGGGCGTCCGAGTCCCACGACACCTGCCCCGTCGCGGGATCCCGGATCGGCTGACCGACCTCGCCGCGAAAGTCGCCGAACCGGTCCGGGACAATGTCGCCGTTGGCGTCGTAGATCCGCCCGTACCCGTAACCGAGTTGCGGCGCCGGCGGCGGATTGGACGGGTCGATGATCAGGTTGCGCGGCACGTTCGCATCACCGGCCCGGTTCAGGGCCGCGCGGAACTCGCCGTAGGTCGGCTGCGGGTCGAACCGGGTGACCGGGCGGGCGGTCGCGTCGTTCGGGTCGGGCAGGTAGCCGGGCACGATCACCTGGGCGATCGTCGGCTCGTACGCGTTGGCGGAGCCGCTGCCGGGCGGCGCCGGAATATACGTCACGTCGGCGGGGTCGACGTGGTCCGGATTGATGATCACCGACCGGTTGGCGACCTCGCCGCCCGGTCCGTACACGGTGTCCATCGACCCGGACGGGCGCAGCGGCCTGTTGTCCGGACCCACGAGTCCCGGCGTGGTGGTGACCGTGCCGCCAGGAAGCGGACCGCCGGCGACCACGGTGCCACCGGTGTCGATCACCGAGCCGTTCGGGTTGGCCCGGCGCGCGTCGAGAGCCGCGAACTCCTCCGGGGTGAGCACCAGCCGCTGTTCCGGCGGCGGCAGCGCGGGGCGCTCGCTCGGCGGCAGGTCGGTTCCCGGCCGCGGCCCGGCCGGCTCGGCGCCCGCGATCGGGACCGCGCCGGGTCCGGGAACCGCCTCGACGGTCGGGCCCTCCGGGTGGGTCGAGCCCACCTTCGCCCCGGCCTCGCCTGCCGTCTCCTCGACGCGGGTGGCGCGGGTCGGGTCCTCCGGCATGCCGAGCTTGTCGGCCGCCCGGTTGCCGACCGCCGAGCCGGCGAACCCGCCGAGCACGCCACCGACCGCACCGGCGTCGTTCTCCAACTGGCCGCCCAGCGCCTGCACGGCGCGCGGATCGGCTTCCGAGGTGAACGTGTGCAACGAGCGGAACAGCAGCACGAGCGGTTGCAGGATCATCTTGACCGCGCCGAGGATCGCCGACCCGGCGGACGCACCCGTCGCGATCGACCCGGCCGGCGTCGCCACCGCCAGCGAGGCTCCGAACGTCGGCAGCGCGAGGGCGAGCGCCACCGCGGCGATCAGCCCCGCGACGAGCGCCACCGTGTCGAGGATGTTGCCGGCGAGGTCCAGCCCGGTGACGATCGCGTCGATCGTGTTCGCGGCGACCTCGTAGCCCGACGCGCCCTCGCCGAACGCGGAGAACTTGGCGGCCAGCTGCGCGCGTCCCTGCTCGCCGAGCTGCCCGACCAGCGACATCGCGCCGATCGCACCGCCGATGATCGAGCCGATGATCGGCACCGGGATCCGCCGCGCGAGCAGCCGGGTCGCGGCCCGGGTCCCGATCGAGAGCACCAGGCCCGCCTCGGCGCCGTGCAGCGCTCCCTCGCCCAGACCGGCACCGACCTGCTCGGCGATGAAGCCGGCCCGCTCGGCCGATCCAGCCGCGCCGACGGTCGCCGCGGCGGAACCCCACCGCTCGTGCTCGGCGAGCTCGTCGTCCACGAGGACGGGGTCGATCCCGGCCGGCCCGACCACCGGCGCCTGCGCGGGCAGACCCGACGCGCCCGCGTCGACGGGCACGCTGTCGACCCCGGGCACGGACATCGGCCCCTGTTCGCCGACCGGACCGCTCTGGCCGCCTATCGGCCCGCCGGCCGGTCCGCCCCCGTCTCCGCCGCTCTGGCCGCCGCTCTGGCCGCCGCTCTGACCGCCGCTCTGACCGCCGCTGCCGGCACCCGCGTCCGGTGGGCCGCCGTCGGGCGGCGCGTCGGTGGTCGCGAGGTCGGGGACGCCGGCCGCCGGCACGCCGGCGTCCGCGGGCACCTCGTCGACGTCCACTGTGGACTGCATGGGGTCGAACGACATGTTCGCCGGCCCGCCACCGCCGGGGCCACCACCCGACAGCGCGCGCGACATCGCGCCGTTGCCACCCACGGTCAGGCCCGTCATCGTGTCCACCGTCGGCGGCGCGCCGACCGCAACCGGAGCGGGCGACATGTCGAGGGCCGGCGCGGTGTCCGAGGTCGCGGTCTCCGGCGGCCGGTCGAGCGTCTGGGTGGGCATCCGGCCAGGGGGTGGCATGGTCACACACTCAAGGGGCCGGCGTCGATGCGCAAGGCCCGGACGGGGATGTGCGCGGATGTCTGCCCGTAGGCTCACCCGCTACGGCCAGCCCGGCCCGCGCAGCTCCGCCCCGCGGTCCGGGCAAGCCGCTGACGGGAGGAGATCGCATGTGGGCCGAGGAGATCGGTGAGCTCGCGCGCCGGCGGGCGCGCGCCGCGCAGTTGGGCGGCGCGGCATCCGTCGAGCGCCAGCGCGCGAAGGGCAAGCTCACTGTCCGCGACCGCATCGAAAGACTCGTCGACGCGGGGAGCTGGCGCGAGGTCGGCGAGCTGACCGGCCGCACCACCTACGCCGAGGACGGCTCCGTCGCGGGGTTCACCGCCACCAACACGGTGCTCGGGCGGGCGCGGGTCGGCGGGGTGCCGGCGGTGGTCGTCGGCGACGACTTCACCGTCCGGGGCGGGGCGGCCGACCCGGTCGGGTCGGCGAAGCAGGTGTACGCGGAGCAGCTGGCCGGCCAGGCCGGCGTGCCGTTGATCCGGCTGCTGGACGGCACGGGCGGCGGCGGCACCGTCGAGTCGCTGCTGGACATGGGGCGCACCTACGTGCCGTGGAACCCCGGCTGGGACGAGGTCGTCGCGAACCTCGGCCGCATCCCGGTGATCGCGGTGGCGCTCGGCCCGGTGGCCGGGCTCGGCGCGGCGCGGCTGGTGACCAGCCACGTATCGATCATGGTGCGCGGGCTCAGCCAGGTGTTCATCGCCGGGCCCGCGGTGGTGGCCGCCGGCATGGGCGAGGAGGTCGACAAGGAAGGTCTGGGCGGATGGCGTGCGGTCGCCCGCGCCGGCACCGTCGACCTCGTCGTCGACTCCGAGGACGAGGCGCTGGCCCTCGCCCGTCGGCTGCTGAGCTACCTGCCGGCGCGCGTCGGGCAAGGAGCGCCGCGCGGACCGGCCTCCGGATGTGTGGCCGCGGAGCCCGACCCGGACCTGCGCGCGGCCGTGCCGCGCGACCGCCGCACGCCGTACGACATGCGCGCGATCATCGAGCGGGTCTTCGATCCGGCGAGCGTGCTGGAACTGGGCCGCTACTTCGCGCCGTCGACGATCACGGCGCTGGCCCGGCTCGACGGCTGGCCCGTCGCGGTGCTGGCCAGCGATCCGCGGGTGTACGGCGGCGGCCTGACCGCCGACGGCTCGGACAAGCTGGCCCGCTTCGTCGACCTTGCCGAGACGTTCGGCCTGCCCGTGGTGCACCTCGTCGACCAGCCGGGCTTCGTGATCGGCAGCGCGGCCGAGCGGGCCGGGACCATCCGGCGCGGCGCGCGCGCCGTCGCCGCGATCTACGAGACGACGGTGCCGTGGGCCTCGGTGATCATCCGGCGGGTCTTCGGGGTGGCCGGCGCGGCGCACCGCCCGCACCACCGCTACACCTTCCGGGTGGCCTGGCCGTCGGGCGACTGGGGATCGCTGCCCGTCGAGGGCGGCGTCGAGGTGGCGTTCCAGCGGCGGTTCGCGGCAGCCGGCGAGGACGCCGAGCGGATGAAGGCGGAGATCCTCGGCAAGCTGGAGGCCGTGCGCAGTCCGATGCGTACCGCCGAGGCGTTCGGGATCGAGGAGATCATCGACCCGGCTGACACCCGTCCGCTGTTGTGCGAATGGATGTCGACGGCGCGCGACGCGCCCCGCGGCCCGGCGCTGCCGCGGCGCTCGCGGCCCTAGCCGCGGACCCGGCGGCGTTGAGCTCAGACCCGCTCGGCCTCGTTCTGCTCGGAAATCCAGGCGTCGATGCGGGCCCACCAGTCGTACAGCCACGCGATGCGCTCCTCGCGGCCCGCCGGCACCTCCCCCGGTGCGACCGACCACCAGCGCATCGTGAGCTTGCGGTCCAGCGGCAGGCCGCGCCAGATGTCCGCGACGCTGTCCAGGTCCTCGAAGCCGGTGTGCCCCACCAGGACGATGCCCGCCTCGGGCGCGGCGTCGAGCGCGGCGAGGACGCCGCCGGGCATCGGCGCCAGGACGTTCTGCAGGCGCTCGGCACGCGTGGCGTACTGCGTGAAGCCGAGCTTGCGCAGCCGCTCGATCGCCCGTGCGCGCCGGCGCGGCGTGAAGTTGCCGCCCTCCGGGAAGATCAGCAGGACGTCGTCGCTGTCGAGGTTCGTGGCGAGCGCACCGATGTGCTCCTCGGCGGTGCGGTTGCCCGGATGCCGCGACGACGGCGTGAGGAACCGGTTCGGCAGGCGGTTGAGCACGACGTCGATGGCCGGATCCCACTGCAGCGTGTACTTGAGCACGATGCGCGGCTCGCGGTCGTACCAGTTGACGAGCGCGTTGGTGATGATGAACGAGTCGCCCGGTCCGGCGTGCCGGCAGAAGATCAGCTCCGGCCGGCCGGGCGCCGCGATGTCCGGGTGCTCGCCCTCCACCTCGATGCGCAGCCGCAACGTCCTGCGGGACTGGTGGAACAGCGCCCGCAGGAACCAGCCCACCAGGACGTAGTGGGCGCGCTGGAACCACGGCGTGCGCATCCTGCTTCCGAAGCCGGAACCGACCCACAGCCCGAACATCACGACGAGCATGAACGCCTCGAGCGCCAGGTAGACCGCCACCACCCAGAGGATCCGCAGGGCGCGCAGGCGTCCCGACCCGAACGGGGCGAACAGCGCGGCGATGAGCAGCCAGACCGGCATCGTCACCAGCAGTGCGAGACACAGCGCCACCGCCGCCGGTGCGATCACCAGCCGGCGGAGCCAGATCGGCGGCAGTGGCATTACAGGTCGTCCAGGTACGCGGCGCTCGCCCGGTACGCGCGCTCGATGCGGGTGCTGGCCGCGCTGAGGTTGCGGTAGGCGAGCGGCGAGTCGTCGCGGGGCGAGCCGCCGCCGGTGGGCAGGACGTGCGCCGTGACGCCGTCGGGCAGGTCGGCCATCTCGCGGGCGAACCGGTGCCGGCGGGCGATCTCGAACGTCACCTGGGCGACGTCGAGGTGCCGCTTCGGCGGCCGCAGCGGCCTGTCGACGCGGCCGACCTGGAGCACGTAGATCGTCCGCGCGCCCTGCTCGACCGCTCTTCCGACGGGTATCGAGTTCACCACGCCGCCGTCGATGAAATGCTCGCCGTCCAGCGTGACCGGCGGGAGCAGCCCCGGCACCGCCGAGGACGCGAGCACCGCCGGCACCAGCGGCCCATCGGTGAACCAGTGCTCCGCGGCCCGCTCGATGCTGGCGGCGCAGCACTGGAACCGCACCGGCAGGTCGGCGAACGTGGTGTCCTCGCCGAGCGTCCGGTTGAGCATGCGCAGCAGCGGCGCCGGCGAGTGCAGGTGGGTGCGGCTGGCGAACCGCGTGAGTTGGCGGGCGTACGAGTCGCCGTAGATCTCCTTGGTCGCCGGCGAGGCCCAGACCTCGGCGAGGCGGTGGATCGCCGACTCGCTCGGGTCGGCCGCCACCGCCGCGCCGTTGACCGCGCCGACAGAGGTGCCGACGACGAGGTCCGGCTTGATGCCGCGCTCGAGCAGCGCCCGCAGCATGCCCACCTCGGCGGCGCCGAGCACGCCGCCACCACCGAGCACGAACGCGGTTGGCTGGGCCGCCGTCGAGTGGGCGGGCTGGGCGGTCTCGGCCACGCGGCCATCCTCGCACGGGTGCCGGCGCCGCCGCCCGTCACCGGGCATCGATGCGAGCGGGGCGGGTTGGCGGTTTTCGGACGTCGATCACCGGTTCCGGCCCGGTGGTGGGCCGGACCGACAGATCTTGGATGCAGGTGGTAGCCAGGGCTACCACCGGCATCCAAGATCTCCGCGGAGTCACCCTCGTTTCGAAGCGTGTCAGGGCGACTTGAGCTGCTTGCGTTCGAGCTTCGCCCGGCGGCGCTCCTCCTTGCGCTCGAGCTTGCGGCGCCTGAGTTCCTCCTCGGGCGGCTTGCGCTCGACGTTGACGGCGCCCATGATCGCCAGGCCCTTGACGATGATCGTGGGTGCGCCCTCCGCACCGACACCGGCCGCGCGGTGGTCGAAGTCGCCCATGACGCCGAGGCCGGTGACGTGCACCTCGGCGTCCTCGGGGACGATGATCTCGATGCCGCCCATGAACGCCCAGGCGTGGATCGTCACGGGATTCTCGGCGAAGCGGGCCCCCCGCATGTCGATATTGCCGCCACCCATCAGCGCGAACGAGCGGAACACGCGGGGCACCACCCAGCGCCCCTTGCGCTCGAAGCCGCTCATCAATGCGAACGCGCCGCTGGACGTGGGCACCCCGCCGAAGCGCTCCGGCACCTCGGCCGGCCGCGCCAGCACCGGCGGGGGCGCCGGGTGTCCGCCGTCGACCGGCAGGTCGCGGGTGATCGGTTCCAGGTCGGCATAGGTGCGCGCGGCGTAGGCGGCGGCCAGCCGCTCGTCGAGTTCGGCGAGTTCGATGCGCCCCTCGCCGGCGGCCTGGCGCAGCACGGCCGCCACGCGTTCCCGGTCGGCGTCGGAGGCGCGCAGCTCGCGGGCGGGCAACCGGGGCGGCGTCGGGGGCCGCGTCGCGGCCGGCGTCAGGTCGGCGGCCGGCTGGGCCGCGGCCGGCG
>Ga0111539_10001681_pt1 | contig 29485 bp, 21 predicted proteins | sample RhiMethybrSRZTD1_FD_79667 | JGI IMG/M metagenome (GOLD analysis project Ga0111539, IMG submission 79667) | Populus rhizosphere microbial communities from Tennessee, USA - Rhizosphere MetaG P. TD hybrid SRZTD1 (version 2) (version 2) | ecosystem: Host-associated > Plants > Roots > Rhizosphere >...
GCTGACCGTCAGTTGACGGATCGCGAAACGAAGATCGTAACGCCAGTCGGACCACCACTGTGTGCGGCGCATGGCATTCTCCCGCTCTTCTGCAAGTGTTCTGCAGATCTTCTTGACGTGCTGCATGTCCCCGAAGCCGCGCATCGCTTCATCGCGCGCCTGCGTTGGCGATTGACCCTGCGCGCGGAGTTCCTCGATGCGCATCTCGAGATGGAAGGCGAACTCGTCGTCCACGTCGGCGGCTGGATCTGGTCCCCAGAAGCGCAGATAGCGTCGCCAGAGTGGCGTGCCCGCCCTGAGCGAGCGGCGCGAGTCGAAGGCGCTCATGATGCTGGCTGCTGTTTGGCGCTCAGTACCCGCGCAACGGCCTGAGCGAACGATGACCAGATGTCGGAGTTCTTGAGGAGCTGGCGGCGGCCTTCCGCCGTCAGCCGATAGAACTTCGCGCGCCGCTGGTTATCGGACAGCCCCCAGGACGCGTCGATCCAGCCCTTCTTCTCGAGCCGATACAGCGCCGGATAGAGCGAACCTTCCTCGATGCGTAGCTCGTCGCCGCTCAGCTGTCCGATCCACTTCCCGATACCGAAGCCATGCATCGGGCCCCAGCTGAGGGTCTTGAGGATGAGGACTTCCAGGGTTCCGTGCAGCAGTTCGGTTTGTATAGGCATGTGTCTACCCTAGATTATCTAGGTCGGACAAGACGATAGATCGCCTTCCCTAGATAGTCAAGGGGGCTGGCGCTTCGAACTCTCGAGATTCGGGTTACTTTCGCGTCGCCTTGATGTCGCCTTCGACGATGGTCACGAAGAAGTGCGTGGCCTGCCCCTGTCCGTTGGTGACGAAGCGAATGCTGCCTCCGACCGGGGGAAACATGAACACATTGTCGGATTGCGCGACGGTGGACTGCTTGCCGCCACCGTCGGCCATCTCGATCTTCAAATCATCGCCCTCGACGGAGACGGTCCACGTGCCGAGCATCTCGACCTCGTACGCGCCGACGTATCGCGCCAGCACGGCACGAGACACCTTTTTCGCAGCCTTCCGCTCGTCCGACACGCGGCCGACCAGCCTGTGCTTGTCCTTCTCGTTCTCCTGACACACGCTCTCGAGCAACTCGGTGTCCGGGACGAAGTTCACCGTGGTGTCGATCGTCCACGGCTTCACGTAGGTCTTCGGATCGTCGTACGTGATCGAGAGCTGCATGTGGCCGAAGTCAGTCCGCTTGAAGCGCTCGGTCACGCGCAGCGCTTCGCTATGAGGATGACCCCTGAAGTCGAGCCACGTCTTGTCGTTGTAGCCGGCGGTCTCGACGACGAACGTGTCGCCGTCCCAGCGACCGATTGAATATCCCATCCACGTCGGATTCGGATCCTTCGGCAGCGCGCGCCCATCGGTGAAGATCTGCCGCATCGGGCTCGACTCGAACAGCACGAGCGTCATCGTGGGCGCTTGCACGATGCGCAGCGGCTCGAGACCATGCAGTCCGGCTCTCGGTCCTTCGGGCAGGCAACTGACGACGGGATCTTCGTGGCCATAGGTCGCGATGCGCTCCGTGTAGACCTTCTGCGCCCACGGCAGCATCTCGACGGAAGTGATGTTCGTGGCGTGGCCCAGGCCGCCGATGATCCACAAGCCGGAGAGGTCCGGTTTGCCATCAGCGGTGCGCGGCGCGGGCGCGGTCAGGTTCGGCTTGCCATCGGCGGTGCGTGGAATGCCGGGCGTCGGATGCTCGATCCACTGCGCGGCGGCGATACCTGGAAAGATGGCGACAAGACACACGAGCGCTATCACCGGGACAAGGTTCATGCGTGAAGTCATGGGAGCCTCGCTCCGGGATATTACGCCTGCGGGTTGGAAAAGTTGGTGAGTCGAGGCAGCAGGAGGTCCGCCTGCGCGGCTGCGCCGCTTCGCGTCTGACGTCCACCTTCGCGCTACGCGCTTCGGTGGACAACCTTCGAATGGCTTGCCAACCGTAGCTCACGCGAACGTTGGCAAGCGTGAGCGAAGGTTGGCGGTGAGGCAGGGATTCGAACCCTGGGTAGGACTTTAAAGGCCCTACAACGGTTTAGCAAACCGCCGCCTTCAGCCTCTCGGCCACCTCACCACTCGACTGGCTTCGCTCCTCGCGGCAGGCCCTCTGGACTCGCGTCGCCCGCAGAGGAGCAACCTAAGTATACGCCAGGCCTCGACTTACGCATCGCAAGTTCCAGACGCTGGACAACGACAACGCGCCCGCCGATAACCCATCGAGTGCCACGTTCGACCTTACGGATGCTGCCACGGTTAGCCGCCGTTTGGGCCCTTCTGTCGACCCCCGCTTCGGCTGCGGGGCCCAACGCGCCCCCGCCGAGGACGGCCCAACTCAAGATGGTCGAACTCAAGGAGCCGAACGGCCAGATCCTGAGCTATCGCCACCTCGCGGGCTCCATCGAAGTTCATATGCGCGGCACCCAACGAGCCCCGGACGCGCGGATCAAGCTGAAGATCGGCAGCCGTCACGGCTTTGTCGAACTGGACATCAACCGCGGCGGCATCTCGGGTCTGAAACCGGCGCACCGGCTGGGCAAAGACTTCCTGACCTACGTGTTATGGGCCGTTTCAGTCGACGGCAGGGCCTCCAATCTCGGCGAGATCACATTCGAAGGCGAGAATCCCGTCCCCGTAAACTTGACGACGCCGTATCAGACCTTTTGGCTCATGCTGACCGCAGAGCCGAACTACGCGGTGGTCGATCCAAGTTCCGAGGTGGTCCTGTACAGCGTGAAGGAAGGATCTGCGGGCGATACCAAAGCGCTGACCATTCGTAGCAATCTGTTTTACTTCACGCATTACTCGACGTACGAATCAGCTCCCAGCGCCGCAGACGATCGCGTGCCGAATCAGCTTCTGCAGGCGCGCAAAGCGGTGGAGCTGGCATCGAAGTCGAACGGTGCGGTCCCCAAGAACGCAGAGCGCGTGACCCTCAAGGAAGAAGAGTACACACAAGAGGCGCTCGATCAGGCAACGTCGTTCCTGGCTCGGGCTGAGGCAGCGTACAAAGCAGACCCCAAAGGGCAGGACGTGATCCAGTTCGCCCGCACCGCGGCGCAAAGCGCGGAGAACGCTCGCGCACTCGCGATGGGTGCTGTTGGCGGGATCCTGGTTCGTCAGTTGGAGAACGAGTTAGCGAAGCTACGCAATGAGCTCGCGACGCTTCGCACGGCCGCTCCGACGGTCATCGCGGATCCAGTTCAGCCCGCGAAGGCTGTCAGCCCACCCGTCGCAGTCCCCGTCGCGACTCCCGTCGCGTCTCCTCCGCCGCTCGTGAAGCAACCCGCGCTGTGGTTTGCCGTGACCGGCTGGGGCGTGGCCATCGTGCTTCTGTTTCGCCGGAAGGCAATCTAGCCAGGCGATCGATCGGACTTCCCAGACATGGCGCGCACAACCAAGCTTCGGTTTCTCAGCGGCCTGCTCGCGCCGGGCGGCGTGCTGCTCCTCGCAGCGTGGGCGCTGAATCACGAACCAGTCGTGAGGGATGTCGCGGCGCCGTACGCCGTCTATTTCTGCTTCGGCGCGCTCGTTGCCGCAGTCCTCCTGAGCTGGTATCACGACCAGGCCCGGCTGCTCGGTGTCGCATCGGCGGTGGCCTTGACTGTCTGGGCGCTGGAACGATGGCCCGACACTCCAAACATCGCGACACTGGCCGCGACCTTCCTGTTGCCGTTGAACTTCGTTCTCTTCGCGTCATTGAGGGAGCGTGGCGTCATGACGTTCGACGGCGTCTTCAAGGTCGGGATCGTTGGCGCCCAGGCCGCAGTCGTCGCGTGGATCGCTCGAGACAACCATCACGACCTGGGATCCCTCTTGCGCTGGGCCACACAGATTGGCAGCTGGTCGTCGCTGCCATTGACGGCGCAGCTCTCGTTTGCGGTGGCGGCCATTACGCTGCTGACGCTGATCGTTCTGCGACGAGCCAAAGTCGAACAAGGACTGCTCTGGGCTCTGGTCGCGGTCTTTCTCGGCGTCCATGAAAGCGCGCACGCGGACGCGCGACTCTTTTATGCGGGTACTGCAGGCCTCGTGCTGGTGTTTGCCGTTCTCGAGCATGGATATGACATCGCGTATCGGGACGAACTCACTGGGCTCCTCGGCCGGCGCGCATTCACCAGCATGATGGAGAGCATGGGAAGAACCTATGCTCTCGCGATGTGTGACGTCGATCATTTCAAGCGGTTCAACGACACGTACGGACATGACGTTGGGGACGACGTCCTCAAGATGGTGGCCGCGAAGCTGTCACAGGTCGAAGGCGGCGGGCGCGTCTTTCGATACGGAGGCGAAGAATTCCTCGTCGTCTTTCGTGGCCGTTCGGGAATCGAGGCCAAGCCGTTCATGGAATCCGTGTGCCACGCCATTGCCGACACCGGCTTCGTGTTGAGCAGAGTTGACCGTCCTGCACGGATGCCAATGCAGTTTGGAAAGACCGATCATGAGAAACAACCTGCCGTCACGGTGACGATCAGTATTGGCATTGCCGACAAGTCGGTCCGGCATTCAACACCTGAACTGGTCCTCGACGCCGCGGACGCCGCGCTCTACGCCGCGAAGGCCGCCGGCCGGAACTGCGTACGGCTCGACGAAACCATCCCGGCGCTCTTATAGAGCGGCTCTCTCGAGCGCGCCTAGCCGCGCAAAGACCGGCGCAATAACAAAACTGCAGTCCATGCGCTGCGCCATCAGATCACTTCGTGAGCGGGCGGTACCCGGAGTTCTGAACCACAACGGTGATGTTCTTGGCCTTGGCGTCCAGCGTCGTCTGCGACGTGTAGCTGGTGCCGTCGGGGAGACTGGCGAAGCCGACATTCAGCGTCACCGAGTCCTCCGGTTTCTCGAGATACGTCGCGACCCTGAGCGCCGAGAGCAGGGCGGCCTTCGCGTCGACGTCGATGGCCATCTGGTCCTTGGGCTGAACGTAGTTGTGAAACTCGACGCGCACGTTTCCGTCTGCTTGCGGGCTCACCGTCATGTTGCCCGCGTCTTTGGCCTTCTGGATCTGCGCGGCCTCTGGAGGGACGTACTGATGGATCAAGGTCCCAGCCTTTTCCATGTACTCGACCATCTCGTCCTTCTTGTTCTCGACGACGCGCTTCTTGAGGCGGCCGTCGCGGCCGCCCCCGCCTTGCGCGGCCGGGGGCTGTGGCTGGCCCATCGGAACTTTCACGAGCTTTCCGTCGGCACCGTAGTAGACGCGCTGCTGCTTGCGCGACTTCTCCTCGCCCTTCAGGCTGATGATCGTCGTCTCGATCCATTCGTACTGGCGAAGGCGTTTCTGGCTGTCTGCCAGGTTCTGTTTCAACGTGACAACCATCTGATCCGGAGTGGGCGGCGACTGGGCGGCCGGGCGCGCCACCAGTACCGCCGCGATGACCCCGACGGCGATTGCCGCGAACCCGGAGCGTCGTGAGAACGTGGAGATCATCTTCATACTGGCCACCTCAAACGCGCCATCAGGGCAAGGAGCGAGCCACCATTTCCGCGCAGAAAGCCGCGAAGAGGCGCTGTGTCAACGGAGGCGCTCACGACATGTCGTCACTGTCCGCTGCCAGTCGCCACGCCGGGCTTCACGCTCATCTGTTCGGCTTCTGGAGAACGTGCGATCTTGGGCTATGTCTTCGATCGTCAAGCCGTTGCCGCGGCACGGCAGTTGCGGTCCAATGCGCATCCGAATGACCGCGGCCAACCATCGTCTGCTCGCACTCCTTGTCGGCGCCGCGATCGCGAGGCCCTCACATGCTGTCCGTCAGTGAATGGCGTCGAACAAGCCTTTCATGATCTCCTTCAACGGGATTTGCGTAGTGACGACTGGAATCATCGGCACGGCGAGGGCCAGCAGGAACGCCACGACACTGCTCTTCCGGAATGGATATGACGACATCTGCTCGACGTTCTTGAACGCCGTCGAGAGGTCTGCGAGCGAGCTGACGTCGGGTCCACCGAGCAGGTCCTCGACGTGTTGATTGCGCTGAGTCGTCCACTTGCGACGGAACTGCAGGGACACAAGATGCTGGATGGATCCGTACGTTCGAATGCTCAGTCTCTTCTCACGCAGTAGCGCCGGCGTGAACAGCGCCAGGGGCAGAAAGAAGATCAGCAGCAGAATGACCACGTATCCCGCTGCCGGCCATTTCAGGAGCTCGAGTGTCAGCTGGCCAGTCAACACCTGCGCTCGCCACTGGGCGGCGATCACCGCTGACACCCCCAGAACCACCGGCACGAACGCGCGGGGAGTGTCGCCGAGAAAACCGAGCCCTGCCGCCAGATCACCGTTGGTGGCGTCCAGCTGAAGAGGCATTCGGGAGAGCTGCCGAAGGACGTCCACCCAGATCAACCACTTCCACGCCGCGATCGAGAACAGCGTCAGGAAGAACGCGTGGGTGACCAGCATCGAGTAGTACCCCGCGGGCGTCATGGAGCCGGAAGCCGCGTCTGCTGCCCATGCCGGAAACCGAAAGAGGCTCGATTCCACCAGATAGCCCACCTGCACATAGACGGCGATGATGACGATGAACTCGGGCAGTTTCGCGTCGCGGAGGCGCCGCGTTCGCTGCATGATCTGATGGAAGCGAGAGAGATCCGCGATGCGGATGATGTTCGCGTCCAGGAAGTGCTGCGCCATCTCCCGGAAACGTGTCTCCATCGTGATCTGTGCCACTAGAAGCAGCGGAATGGCAATGAACGCCCGCGCGTAGACGCGATAGTCGATGAGCAGCGCACGAAGGTCGTCGACTCCGCCGTGAGTCGCAGCCAGGATTGGTAAGGGTAGCCACGCGATCGCCAGAGCCAGCGGCAATCGCCGCCGAAGACCCCACGTGTCCGGGCCGATCAATCTGGCTTTCTCCTGAACCTGATAGACGAGTCCTCCCCGGATCAGCGAGATCGGTAACTCCCGCGCGCGTTGATGGATGGACGGGGTTCGCAGTGGATGCGCAGTCATCTCGCTCGATGACCACCAATCGATGTGCCAGTCGAGTGGAGACTCGGGAGTCAGAGATTGCTCATATAACCGTGTGAGGTCTCACGTGCGGTGCCACAACCGGACTGCAGAAGCCGCGGCCTGTCGTGGACACGATAAGATTCGCGCGGAACGCTGACATATGGCCGCCAGCCCCCGCTATCAGATCACTGAAATCATCGGCCGTGGAGGCATGGGCGAGGTCTGTCTCGCCGATGACCTGATGCTCGACCGCAAGGTCGCACTGAAGTTCGTCACCGCGCCCGACGAGACCGACGGCCTGGATCAGCTGCTCACTGAAGCACGCGCCGCCGCTGCGCTCGACCATCCGTTCATCTGTTCGATCTACGAAGTCACGGCGCTCGACGGTCGTCCGTGTATCGCCATGGAATACATCCGTGGCGAGTCGCTCGAACGCCGGCTCCGCGGCGGGCCACTGCCATTCGCTGATGCCGTGCGCGTGGCCGACGAGATCGCCGAAGCGCTCGACGCGGCACACCGGCGGCGTGTGGTGCACAGCGACCTCAAGCCCGCGAACGTGATGCTCACCGAAGACGGCCACATCAAGGTGATGGATTTCGGATTGGCCCGGCGGCTTCCTCATACCGACGATCTCGATCACGCCGAAACGATGCTCGTCGCCTCGCGGGATGACATGGTGCAAGGGACGCCCGCCTACATGGCACCGGAACAGATCCGCGGTGAAGCGGCGGATCGCCGGTCCGACGTGTTCGCGTTCGGCATCCTGCTCTACGAGATGGTGTCGGGGATCAACCCGTTCAAACGCGCCAGCATCGAGACCACCTTTGCGGCCATTCTTCGCGAGCCCATCGCGACGCTCCACGACCGCATGCCCGCGATTCCGCCATCAGTCGATGCGCTGCTCCTGCAACTCCTCGCGAAAGATCCTGCGGCGCGACACCACTCCCTCGGCGATGTCCGTACGATCTTGCGGCGCCTGTTGGTGGATATTTCTTCGTCGGCGGCAACGCTCCGGCCCGCGGTCGTCGATCACGGGACGCGCGACACCGGCGCCAGGCTGATCGGGCGCGACGGCGAACGAGCGCAACTGCGGCACAGTCTCGAGCAGGCAATTTCGGGCTGCGGCAGCCTCTGGGTCCTGCACGGGGAATCGGGTATCGGCAAGACTCGCCTGACCGAAGACACGCTGGCCACTGCACGGCAGCTCGGTTGCCAGACGCTGGTCGGCCGATGCTACGAGCAGGAGGGCACGCCAGCTCTCATCCCCTACATCGAGATCCTCGAGGAGGCCTCTCGGCTGATGCCGGCGCCAGTGTTCCGGCAAGCCGTCGGCAAGAGCGCCCCGGAACTGGCGAGGCTGATGCCCGAGCTGCATCACGTGTTTCCTGAGATGTCGCCGCCCCTTGATCTGCCGCCGCAGTTGCGGCAGCGGTTTCTGTTTACGAACATCCGCGAGTTCCTGACGCGGGCGGCGCGGGTGACGCCGCTCGTGATGTTCATCGACGACCTGCAATGGGCCGATGAGTCAACCGTTCGACTGACGCAACACCTCGCACCACAGCTCACGACGCTTCCGATCGTCATCGTCGCGGCGTATCGCGAGGTGGACGCGGCCCGTGCGCCCGCCGTCAGAGGAGGACTGCAGGACTGGATTGGCCGTGTTCGCGGCCAGACACGCGAGCCCGTGTCGCCACACGCCGTCAAGACAGCCCTCGATCAACTCGTCGCGCAACGCCACGCTCGCCCGATCGTGCTACGGCCATTCAATCGCACTGAGGTTGCCGGCATGCTGACTGCCCTCGGCCCGTCGCATCCTCCCGCCAGGCTCGTAGACAGATTCGCCGACCACACTGGTGGAAACCCGTTTTTTGTCGCCGAGCTGTTTCGTCACCTGAAGGACGAAGGACGGCTGTTCGACGCCAATCAGCAGTGGACGCGCCAACTCGATTTCGACGAGATCGAGCTCCCCGATACCGTGCGCGTCGTACTCGAACGCCGGCTGCAACGGGTGTCCTCGGAGACGCAGGACGTACTGAAAGCCGCCGCGGTCATCGGGCGTCACTTCGAGCCAGATCTGCTCGAAGACGTGGCGGCCATCAACAGTGACGCGTTGATCACCGCGCTCGACGAAGCCGAGCGGGCCCGAATCGTCAAAGGACCGTCCGGGCGTCGCGAGATCACGTGGCGGTTCGAACACCCGCTGACCTGTCAGTTGCTGACCAACGCGGTCCCGCAGCTGCGCCGCCAGCGGCTCCACCTGCGTGTGGCGGACGCGATGGAACGGCTCGACCGGGAGTCGCGCCTCTATACGTCTGGAATCGCCCATCACCTGTATTGCGCGGGACGCCTCGCCGACCCAGACCGGACGTCCCGTGCGCTGATTACGGCTGGCGATGCGGCGCGCGAGGTGTACGCCACTGAAGACGCGGTGCGGCATTATCGCGGGGCACTCGAGGTCCTGGCGGATACGACCGGGGACTCACGCACGACACTGGGCGTGCGGGAAACGCTTGCCGACCAGCTCGCGCTGCTCGGGGATCGGCGCGCAGCGATGGAGCATTACGAGCACGTCAGCAGCGCGTATCGGGCCCCGGATGCCGCGGCATCCGCGGATGCCGCGGTCGATCGGGCCCGCATCGCCCGCAAGACGGGCACGCTCCACTGGCACGCCGGCAACCGCGGCGAAGCGATGGCGGCCTATCAGCGAGCCTTGGACACGCTCTCCGGTTTGCCGGCACCTCTTGAAGCTGCCCACCTCTATCAAGAGCTCGGGCTCGCCGCGTTTCGCAATGGTGACAACACGCAGGCCGTCGAATGGGCTGATCGCGCGCTGCGATCCGCAGAGCAGGCGCTGACCGAGCCCGCCGCGGATGCGGCTCACATTCGCAGGGCGGCAACAGTGGCGATCGCTCAGGCGACCAACACGATTGGTGTGGCGCTGGCGCGATCGGGGCAACTCGACGCCGCTCGCGAGCGCATCGAGCGCAGCCTCACGACCGCACAGGATCTCGGTCTTCTCGAGGTCGCGTGCCGTGCCTACGCCAACCTCGGTGTGCTCTACAGCTCGGTCGAGCCCAAGCGTGCGATCGAAGTATCACTGACTGGTCTCGACGTGGCGTCGAAGATCGGCGCCGCATCGCTCCAGTCGTACATCTACGCGAACCTGGCAGCGGCCTACTGCGCACTCACGGATCGCTGCGAAACGGAAGGCCTCGAGGCGGCGCAGGCCGCAGCGGCACTCGATCGCGAATTGGGACAACTGGACCACCTTGCCGTACCGCTCGTCGTGATTGCGCAAATCCATCAGTGCCGCGGCGAGCTTCAGAAGGCGGACGAGGCGTATCGCGAGGCGCTCTCGCTGGCTGAGAAAACCGGCGAACCGCAGTTGATCGTTCCCTGCTACGACGGCCTGGCGACGATTGCCCTGGATCGAGGCGACCATGCCCGGGCTGAGGAGTTCATGCAGAAAGCCCGGCTGCTGTGCGAACGAGCCGGGCTCGATCCTGATACGCTTCTTCTGCTTCCGTTTCTGTGCTGACGAAAGGTCAACCGATGATGTCCCCAACCCTGACCCCAGTTGAGTCCGGACAGCGCGCGCCCGACTTCGTGGTGTCGGCGGTGCACGAGGATCGAACGATCTCGCTGGCCGATTACCGCGGGAAGTCGCCTCTTCTGCTCGGTCTATTTCCTGGGCTGTACTGCCCGTTCTGCAGACGGGCACTGGCGCAGATGGCGACGACGTCCCGTGAACTGAACTCGCAGGGCGTCGATGTGCTGGCCATCGTTGGCACCGACCTGGAGAACGCCCGGCTGTATTTCAAATACCGACCAACGAGCTTGCCGCTCGGCGCAGATCCGCAATTGACGACCCACCGGTCATACGGGGTGCCACGACCTGAGCCCACGCCCGAGCTTATGCAGATGGTCGGAGCCGTTCGCGTCAACCCGACCGGCGAGCTGCCTGCGCCGCTTCCGATACCGGCTGCTGCCGAAGCACTCTCGGTGTTGGATGGCTTCACGCCGACACCGACCGACATTCGCGATCGGGAAACCAAGTTCACGCAACTCAAGGGTCAGTTCCTGATCGACCGGGACGGCGTCGTGCGGTGGTCCGAGATCGAGTGCGGGAAAGAGGGTTTCTCCGGATTTGGAAAGTTTCCGACGCACGCCGAATTGATTGAGGCGGCGAGACGAGCCCTGTAGGGATCAGTCAGCCCGGACCGACGCGGCTCACGAGCAGACGATCGACCCTGTTTCCGTCCATGTCCACGATCTCGAAGCGATAGCTGCCGCGCTCGAAGAGGTCTCCGGTCCGCGGCACGCGGCCGAGCGCCAGCATCGCCAGCCCTCCGAGCGTGTGGTAATGCTGCCGATCCTCCTCGGTCAGCCACGAGTCGTCATCGAGCGTCCGCAGCACAGTGTCGATATCGAGGCTGCCGTCCATCAGCCAGCTGCCGTCTTCACGCTTCACGATTGTCGGTTCCTCACCGGGTTCCGACGGCAGGTCGCCGACGATCGCCGCAATCACGTCGGTCAGCGTAACGAGACCTTCGACGTCGCCGAATTCGTCGACGACGAGTGCGAGCGGCAGATGCGTGCGCTTGAACTGCTCCAGCAGCTTCATCAAGGTCATCGTCTCGGGCACATACAATGCCGGCTCCGCGAGTGACTGGAGATCCAGCACGCCCGTGTCGAGCACCTGCTCGAGTACCTTCGTGGCGCGCACGAACCCGAGCACGTGATCGAGGCCGCCGTCGCACAAGGGCAGGACGGTGTGTTGCGCGCCGCGGAGCTTCCCGCGATTGGCCTCGATCGGATCGCGAACATCCAGGTAGACGATGTCGGACCGCGGTGTCAGCACCGAGCCGACGTGCCGCTCATCGAGGTTGAGCACGTTGGTCATCATCTCGTGCTCGCTGGGCTCGAACACCCCTTCCTCGGCACCCTGTTCGAACAACACCTTGATCTCTTCAATGGTCACCGCCGGTTGCTTCACCTGACGTACGCGGAGCAGCCGCAGGATCGCCTCAGTAGACACGCTCAATAGCAGCACGAGCGGCCGTCCGCCGGTCGAAAGAATCTGCATCGGCCGGGCAATGATGCTGGCGATCAGTTCCGGGTGCGTCAACGCCAGACGCTTCGGCACGAGCTCGCCGACAATCAGCGACACGTACGTCAGGACGACGACCATCGTGCCCATTGCGAGCGGGTGGGCGTACGGCGCCAGCGCCGGCACCTGTTCGAACAACCCGTTGAGCCGTGTGACGACAGCGGCCTCGCCGATTGCGCCGTTCAGGATGCCGATGCTGGTGATGCCGACCTGCACGCTGGACAAAAATCGCGTCGGCTCTGACGACAGTTGAATCGCACGCTGCGCACCGACGTTGCCCCCCTCCGCCATTTGCACGAGCCGCGCGCGACGCGAGCTGACGATCGCGATCTCCGACATCGCGAACAGGCCGTTCAACAGGATGAGGATGAAGACGAGCAGGAGGTCTGTGGTCATGGTCGGTGTGCGTCCGGGTGTCGCTCGCGCTGTACATATTGTCCCAGCGGTCCGCGCGGACGGCACAACCACGATCACAGCTGATCAATCACATGGACCGCGATCGTGCCGTGCGCACGTCCCCTGGGTGTCGAGACGCGTGGGCGGCGTTCAGCTTCAGGACCTGCGCCTTGACCAGCCGCCCAACGCGCTCGATCTCGTGATCCTGCAGCGACTCGTAGACGGGCACTTGCACGGCGGTCGACGCGTATTCCGCGCCGGGCGCTGCCGGCCCAGACCAGTTGAACAACGCCATCGTGGTACATACGTCGACATGCATCGGCGCGACATCGACGCCTCGGCGGATGCAGCGCCTGACAATCGTGTCGCTCTCCGGAACGTAGGCGCAGTACTGGTAGTACACGTGTGTACGGTCCGACGGCGTGTGGGGTATCACGATGCCAGGAATCGTTCCGAGCAGATCATCGAGCACAGCGGCGTGATGCATGGTACGCGCGATGAACTCCGGAAGGTGCTCGAGGCCCGCGAGCCCGATCGCGGCCTGCACGTTCGTGAATCGTCCGCGATAATGCGCCGGTAGCGGATCGAGGGGTCGCACGTGCTCCCAGAGCCGTTTTTCCGGCTTGGCGTCTATCCACGACGCCGTCCACCAGATCGGGAACAGCGAGCAGGTGAACACTCTCGGCCGGATGAAGGTGTGTTGCCACTTGCCGGTCGACAAGATGTGTTCGATGCGCTTCTCGTCCGGCCACGCTTCGCGCTCGGCGTATTCACCGACGCGCCTGGCGAGATCGGCGTCACGCATCCACGCGAGTCCGCCGCCATAGGTATTGAGCGGCTTGAACGCCTGAAAGCTGAAGAAACTCGCGTCGCCCATCGTGCCCACCATCCGGCCCTTGTAGGTTGCGCCGAGCGAATGCGCACAGTCTTCGATGACCTTGAGGTCGTAGCGGCGCGCGATGTCGAGAATCGGATCCATGTCGCACGACATTCCGTAGAGATGCGTCGGAAGCACAGCACGCGTGCGCGGCGTGATCGCGCGTTCGACGGCGCCGGGACTCAGGGTAAACGTCACCGGGTCGATGTCGGCGAACACCGGAGTCAAGCCAGCGACGCGCGTGATCTCGGGAACCACCCAGAAGGTAAAGGCTGGAACCACGATCTCGCTGCCAGGTGGGAGGTTCATCGCCTTCAGGATGAAATAGAGGGCCATCCTGCCGTACTCCGTCGAGCACGTGCGCACGTGCCCGCCCCCGAGGAAGCGTGCGAACTCGCGCTCGAACTGCTCGATGTGCGGCCCTTGCACGAGCTGCTTGCGGGCGCGGCACGCCTGGACAATCTGCGACAGTTCGGGAACAACGCGTGTGCCAAATCGACCGATGGCGGCCATAGTCCTTCCTATTCCTATTCCGCGTGCTCGATGACGCGGCGTTCGTACGAGCTCAACACCTTGAACAACGCGAGGACCAGCAGTCCGACCGCGAGCGCGCCCTTCCACCCCTCGAGTCCGAACTGCGCGAGATAGGTCGGCCCGACCCACGCCACGAGAACCAACAGCGTGAATGCCCAGGCCAGTGCCGAGAGCGCGTTCAAGAGCGAGAAGGTCACTGGCGGCACGTCCACGGCCGCGCAGGCGGCGGCAAGCGCGACGCGAAATCCCGGCGCGAAGCGGATCAGCAGCACCATGAGCGGCGCGTGGCGGCGAACGCGGGCGATCAGCGGCGCTGCCCTGTGTTGGAGCGACGGAATCCGGGCCATCCATCGCGGCACCCGCCCGCGAAAGATGTAGAAATAGGTCTGGTCGCCGATCGACGCACCCAGGGCTCCGGAAATGAGCACCGCGAGGGGATGCAGGCGCCCGTCGGCCACGAGCGTCGCCGCCGCGATGTAGGCGACTTCTCCCTCGACGATCGCGGCCAGCGTAATGCCTGCATACGGCAGCAGCGCAACGCCTGCCCGACCTAGGTCCAGGTCCGTCAGCACGACAACGTCCGTTCCTTGAGCGCCACTTCTCGCGTGTGCCGGCGGCGCACGGGCGCATCCAGTGACTTGACCAGCGCACGGACACGCGGCGATTCGATGCGCAAATAGTTCGTGAGAAACGACGGCCGCACGTAGTACTGCGTGTAGGCGTTGCCAAGGAGGAACGTCAGCTCCGCATGGGTCAATGACGGGTGAGTAAAGGTCGGCGTGAACCCGTCGAACCGTTCCCAGTCGGTTTCGGTGATCGTCGTCTGCATCCGCTTGAACAGCGGCGTGCCTGGATAGGGAGTCAGAATCTTGAACTGGGCCACCGTCGAGCCCAGATCGATCGAGTACTCGATCGTGGCGCCGATCGATTCCCAGGTGTCCTCAGCGAAGCCGATCACATAGAACGCGGCGGTGACGATGCCGAGTTCCCGGCAACGGCGAAGCACCTGCCGTTGATGCGGTTCGGGAATGGGACGGCGGCCGACCTTCTTCAACGTGGTCGGCGCCACCGACTCAACACCGAAACTCATCGCGCGCAGCCCGGCTGCGTGCATGACACGGAGCAGGTCGCCGTCGAGCCGATCGAGCCGCGTTTCGCACTCGAAGGTGTGCGACAACCGACGTGCGCGGATCCCGTCGCACAGCTCGAGGACGCGGTCGCGCTCCTGTGAAAACAACGGGTCGCGGAACACGACATGCAGCCGCCCGCGCGTGTCCTCGAGATATGAGAGCTCATCGAGAATGTTGGTCACCGAACGGAAGCGATAGGTGGACTGGATCCGATGCGGGCAGTAGGTGCAGAACTCGGGGCAGCTCCGTGACGCCAACAGCGGCAGCGACCCACCGTACGGCCGGCCCGCAAACGGCACACGCACGCGGCGCCGCGACGGCAGGAACGGTTCCCAGACGGGAAACGGCAGCGAGTCCAGATCGCTGATCTGCGGGCTGGACGCCATCCCGCTCAGCGTTTCGCCGCGGAAGAGACGCTGCAAGGCGGACTCGGGTTCGCCGACGACGATGAAGTCGGCGGAGGTGTCGAAGAGATGCGGCAGGTTCTGCGCGGCGAGCCCGATGAACCCGACGCGCACACCGCGATCGCGCATCGCACGAGCCCATGCGGTCTCGCGACGGTGATCGACCAGCGAGGACAGCATAATCGCCACATCGCCCTCCGCCAGTGCTCCGGACGAACTGACGGTCTCGTGACCCGCCTGACGGGCCAGCGCTGCCGCATAGGCCAGATGGACGCTCGGTAGCTCGTGAAACCCACCCTTGACGTGCGCGACCAGGCGCGTCACTTTCGAGAACGGCTTCAGCCTCGAGCCATACCCGCCAACCACGGTGTCTTTGCTGATGAAGCCGTCGCCACCCTTGATATCCGCAAGCACGATTCGCATACGCACCATCACGCCGCGACACGTATCCGCCGCAGTGCGGCGGCACGTCATGTTTCAACTGTCGATGGACGCTCGTTCGCCAGAACGGGCGGAACTACAGCAGGCGTGGTGGGGGAGGCGGGCGAGGAGCGACGCGGGAAACGAAAGGGAAGATGCGGGACGCGAGTGTGCCGCGATCAACAGGGGCGCCGGCGTCCTCGAGACACGGCGTATGTGGCGAGATGCGGAGAAGTGCCAGCAGTGACCACGCTGCGGCGCGCTCGCCCGATTCCGAATCGGCGTCCGTGCTGTCCGGGTCACGGAGGGCCGTCGCCGTCAGGTCATTCGGAATGCGATGTCGGCCGTGTATTGCCTGCGACGCCGACCGCCAGATGTGGAGCAGCGACGGCTGATGCGATTCCGCGCCGACGCGAGCACCGCCGGCCAGATCCGTCGTGCTCGACAACGAGTCCGGGGCGGCGACGCCTGGCAGCAGCATGCACGCTGCGCATAGCAGCCAGAACATCCGAACCCCTGTCCGCGTGAACGATGGCATCGTGACCGGCGTAGTATAGCGGCCGTACGCGCGGCGATTATTCACGCCGAATTAATCCGGCGATCACGTTCGCGGTCGAGACCGCTTACCTCACCTGAAACGACGAAATCTGGTCGCTCCAGTTGATGGCACCGAGGTCTGCGGAGTCGCGCTCAATCCGCAGCCGCTGACCGCGATAGTCCGCATCGCGATACACCTCGATGCGCGCCCGGCCGTAGACGCGAATCGAGCTGATGCGATCGTTCCAGCCGGTGCCACTCAGATTGCGCTCCTCTTCGTCGGCGTTCCAGCACTGCGAGCGACCGCCGTAGTTCATGTCTTCGTAGACGCAGATGCGATCGCGCGCGGGACGGTTGTCGCGGTCCTCGTCGCGGCCGAACCCGAAGCCGCGGCCGCGACGGTTGACCGCGGTCACGCGGAACGAGTCGATCCGATCGTTCCAGTTCCGGCGGCCTTCAATGGCGCGCAGGCGCAGATCGGGCACGTCCATATCGAATTCATCCGTCACGCCCATGAACTCCTCAGCGTCCCAGACGATGACCCGGGCACGTCCGAGGATGCGGATCGACGAAATCTCGTTGCCGCGGTTGCGGAGATCCGCGAGCTCGTCGCCTGGGCGATAGCACCATGACGGTCCCTGGTACTCGACGTCGCGATAGAAGCACACGCGATCGGTGTCGCGATTGTCCCGGCTGTCGTTCCGATCGCGCCCCTGTTGCGCGAACGTCGGCGCGGCGGTCATCGAGAGTCCTGCAACTATCAGAGCGGCAAAGGCGCGATGCTTCATGACGTCACTCCCTGGCTGAGTGTCATAGCCAAGAGTATGCCAAGCTCGGCTGCGCGAGTGTGCGCATGAATGCGCGATTCGACGCCGCTGGAGAGGACAGTTTACGCAGCCCCTCGACCAGGCTCGGGTCGGGCCCCCCGACGCGTTTCGCCAGGTTGCCCCGATGCCGATCGCACGACGGCGATACCAGCGAAGACGAGAACCGACGCCACAAGCGTCCGGCTCGAAAAGGGCTCCGACAGCAGGACGGTGCCCAGGACGACGGCAATGAGCGGGTTCACGTACGAGTAGAGCGAGACGGTCGCAATCGGAAGGTGCTTCAACGCGTAGACGTACGCGGAGAATGCGACGATCGATCCAAAGACCACCAGATAAAGAATTGCGCTGGCCGAACGAACCGTAAACGCCAGATCCTTCCACTCACCGGTGATGGTGGCGATCATCAGAAACATCAGACCGGCGGCGAACATCTGCACCGCTGACGTTGCGGCCGGCGACTGCGACCCGGTGTTGCGTTTGGTAAACGATGTGCCGACCGCCCAGCCGGCGCACGCCAGCTGCAAGGCGATCACGCCAGCGACGAACCAGTTGCCGCCGGTGTACGTGAACAGCTCCGGCCAGACCAGCACGACGATCCCTGCGAACCCGATCGCCAGACCGAGCAAGGTCCGCATCGTCGGCCGCTCGCCGCCCGGACGGATCGCTTCGACGACCACGTTCCAGAACGGCACCATCGCCACCATGACCGCCGCCAGGCCGCTGGCCACGTACTGTTCGGCCCAGACGACGGCACCGTTGCCGATCACCAGCAGAAGGAATCCGGAAAGGGCGATTGCGGCCCACGACCGCGGGGAAGGCAGCGGCTGTCCAGTCAGGCGCAGCCCGGTGATCAGGATTATGCCGGCGGCCGTGAACCGGAGCCCGCCCACCAACGCCACCGGGACCGACTCGAGGGCGACGCGAATGGCGAGATACGTCGTCCCCCACACGAGGCAGACGACAATCCAGGCGGCGAAAGCGAGCGTACGTTCGCGGGGTGTTGTGACGACCGGTGGCAATTCCTCTTATGGTGCCACGTGCTCTCCCGCAGATGTCGTAGTCACACTGTTGGCGAGGATGACGACCGAGCGCGGCTCGAGGCGGACGCGTTCACCTGACACGAACCGGCGGCGGGATGCGCGAGGCCGGATTTTGCGCGTGTCGAACAGCACTCGCCATCTGGCATCGGGCACGGCCCCGACGATCGTGAAGTCCAGCGGATGATCGTGTGCGTTGAAGAGCAGCAGAAAGCCGTCGTCGGTGACGCGCTCGCCGCGTGGGCCGGCGTCGCTGATCGCGCATCCGTTCAGAAATACCATTACGCTCTTCAGTCCGTTGTCGGTCCAGTGTTGATCGTCCATCTGTGTCCCGGCGGACGTGAACCACACCACGTCCGCGCAACCACCCCCGCCGGACGGCGAACTGCCAGTGAGCCAATGCTGGCGATGGAAGGTCGGATGCGTACGGCGCAGACGAATCAACTGTCGCGTGAACTCCAGCAAGTCGGCGTCGCCCGTCTGCCAGTTCACCCATGACATCTCGTTGTCCTGGCAGTAGGCGTTGTTGTTGCCGTCCTGCGTGCGGCCTCGCTCGTCGCCAGCAAGGATCATCGGCACGCCTTGCGAGAGGAGCAGCGTCACCAGGATGTTGCGCTGCTGACGTGCGCGCAGCCCGTTGATCGCCGGATCGTCGGTCGGCCCCTCGGCACCGGAGTTCCACGATCGGTTGTGCGACTCACCGTCGGTGTTGTGGTCGCGGTTGGCTTCGTTGTGCTTCTCGTTGTACGACACGAGATCGCGCAGCGTGAAGCCGTCGTGCGCGGTGATGAAGTTGATGCTGGCGTCAGGCCGGCGATTGCGCGCGTACAGATCGGAGCTGCCGGCGAACCGCGAGGCAAATGTCGCCACCGACTGGTCGCCGCGCCAATAGTCGCGCATCGCATCGCGATACTGCCCGTTCCATTCGCTCCATCGCGGCGGGAAGTTGCCGACCTGATAGCCGCCGTCACCAACGTCCCAGGGCTCGGCGATCAGCTTTACCCGATTGAGCACCGGATCCTGCTGGATGACGTCGAAGAACGATGAACCATGGTCCACGTGGTGGAACTCTCGGGCCAACGTGGACGCCAGGTCGAAACGGAAACCGTCCACGTGCATCTCCTGCACCCAGTAGCGCAGCGAATCCATGATCAGCTGCAGCACCGAGGCATGCGTCGTGTTCATGCTGTTCCCGGTGCCGGTGTAGTTGCTGTAGTAGAGCGGCTGATCGGGCTGGAGCCGGTAGTAGGCGCGGTTGTCGATGCCGCGGAAACTCAGGGTCGGCCCCTGATGATTGCCTTCGGCGGTGTGGTTATAGACGACATCGAGAATGACCTCGATGCCCGCGCGGTGCAGCGCGCAGACCATCTCGCGGAACTCGCCAATCTGTGCCGCCGGCTCAGAACGGCTGGCGTACTCCGCGTGCGCCGCAAAGAAACCGATCGTGTTGTAGCCCCAGTAGTTCCGCAGACCTCGATCGATCAGAAAGCCGTCGTGGACGAAGTGATGAATCGGCATCAACTCGACGGCGGTGATGCCGAGCTGCTGCAGATACTTGACGGTCGTCGGATGCCCGAGGCCGGCGTAGGTGCCGCGGATCTCGGGCGGAAGATCCTCTCGCAGCTTGGTGAAGCCTTTGACGTGCAGCTCGTAGATCACGCTGCGATGCAGCGGATGCCGCGGAGGTGAATCGGGACGCGACCACTTCTCTTTCGGATCGATCACAACCGAGCGCGGCACGAACGGCGCGCTGTCCTCCTCGTTCGGCTCCGCGGTCGCGGATCCGTCGCGTGCGATGACGTGGCCGAAGATCGCCGGCTTGTGTACGACATCGCCGACGATGGCGCGTGCGTACGGGTCGAGCAGCAATTTCGACGGATTACAGCGCCGCCCCTCTTCCGGCTTCCACGGCCCATGGACGCGGAAGCCGTAGCGCTGTCCCGGACGAAGCCCGGGCACGTAGCCGTGCCAGCAGAACGCCGTCCGCTCGGGCAATCTCACGGCGGTCTCCGTGCCGTCGTCATCGAACAGACAGAGATCGATGCGCTCTGCGACTTCCGAGAAGATCGAGAAGTTGACGCCGGCGCCGTCAAAATGCGCGCCGAGCGGAAAGGATCTGCCGGGCCAGATTGCAGGCGTCATTGCGCCTCGGTCCGGATCGGCTCAGCGCGAAACAGCCACGCGCAGTTCCCTTGCAGCGTCCAGAGTCCTTCCGGCGACAGCGGCGCCACGCCCATGCCGCCGTAGACCGGGCGCTCGCTGCACCACATCATCGTCCACTGCACCTGTGCCGACGCTGGTGCGAGCAGCGGATCGTTCATCCGCAGCGTCGCGCGCCGGCCGAGATTCACCAGGATCAACCGCTCGTCGTCAGTCGTCGAGTATCGCAGCAGCAGGATGTCGCCGGTCAACGCCGACGTCGCGACGTGCGTGGCTGGCGTACCGAGCCCCGATAAAACAACGTCGGACCGGCGCAAGGTCAACAAATCGGTATGAAGCAGTCGTGCTTCCTCCGCTCCGGGATGGCCACACCAGTTGATTCTGCACGCGCGAAAGGCGGCTTCATCGCCCGGATCGGCCAGGATCTCGCGCGTCTCGGCATCCGTCAGGTGCGGGAACTGCGACAGGAACTCGAGGCGGCCCTTGCGGACGGCCTCCGCCAGGTCGCCTTCATGGTCGGCAAAGTAGGTGAACGGCGACGTCGTCGCGCACTCCTGCCCCTGAAAGAGCATCGGGACTTGCGGTCCGAGGAGAAGCAGCGAGACCATTGCCCGCCATCGCCCGGGATTTGAGACCTGATGCAGTCGGACGCCGGGGCCGGTGTTGGCCACCTGGTCGTGGTTTTCGAGAAAACACACGAACGCCCCGCTCGGACACGCACGGGAGTCGGTGCCGCGCCGCTGCTTCTGCCACGAATACCACTGGCCTTGATACAGGAGGTTCCACCGCGCCATCGCCGCGAACTCGTTGGCAGTGCCGTCGTAGTCCGTGCAGTACGCCCCGTCCTGACCGGTCAAGGCGACAAAGGCGGAGTGGTGCCAGTCCTCGTTCCATATCCCATCGAGACCGCCAGTTCCGCGCTCACCGACGTCCCTCAGGAACGCCACGTCCTGCGACTCGTTTTCGCCGACGACGAACAGACGACGGGGATGCGCGATCGCCCGGGCATGCCGCGTCAGTTCGTGGACAATGTGCTCGGGCGAGCGATCGACGATCGAGTGGACGGCGTCGAAGCGGAGTCCGTCGAGGTGATATTCGTCGATCCAGTGCCGCACGTTGGCGCGCATGAATGCCCGCACCGGCTCGGAATGCTGACCGTCCAGGTTGAAGCCGCGTCCCCAATCCGTTTCGTGCTCGGCGAAATACCAGTCGCTGTACTCGTGCAGGACGCTCCCGACGGGCCCGAGATGGTTGTAGACGACATCGAGAATCACGGCGATCCCAAGTCGATGGGCATCGTTGATGAAAACCCGGACATCGTCTGGCGTCCCGTATTTGTGGAAGGGAGCGAACAGCAACACTCCGTCGTAGCCCCACCCGAATCGTCCCGAGAACTCGGCCAGCGGCATGATTTCGAGCGTCGTCACGCCCAGGTCCGCCAGACGCTGCAACTGCGCGCGCGCCGCCGCCCAAGTCCCGGCCGTCGTGAACGTCCCGACGTGCATCTCGTAGACGACGTTGCGATGGCGGGGCGGGGCGCCGGTCCAATCCGCGTCGGTCCACGGAAAGGATGCGGGATCGACAATCGCGGAAGGCCCGAAAACGCCTTCGGGTTGATACCGTGAGACGGGGTCGGGGCGAAGACCGTCGTTCACCTTGAACCAATAGCGCTGGCCCGCGCGAGCGCCCGGCACCGTCACCGTGAAATAGCCGTGGAGCCGCGACTCCATCGGTAAGTCGCGATCCTCCAGGCGCAGGGTCATCGCGTCGTGACGCGGTGCCCAGACGGTAAACGTCACCGCGTGCCTGGTGACGCGCGCCCCGAGAGCGACGTCGGCGGCCTGAATGATCTCGCTATCGACTGACATGAGGGTCTATCGCCATATGCTCAAGAGGACTGCAGTCGAATGAGGCAACGCAAGACTTCCGCGACGCTCCACGCCTGAGCCACACAGCCCCGCGGCGCGTGCGGCGCGGTCGCGTCGAAGATCTCGCTGATGCTTCCGATGCACGCCTCGCTGAGATGAACGTCGAACGCATCGATCAGTTTCCGCGCCTGCTGCTGGTCACCGGGATGCACGCGCAGCCAGGCGTCGATGTACGGACCGATGAGCCACGCCCACACCGTGCCCTGGTGATAGGCGGCATCGCGGGCGCGGAGATCGCCGAAGTATTGCGCCTTGAAATCGCGGTGTTCCGGATCGAGCGTGCGAAGCCCATATGGTGTGAGCAGCTTTCTGGTCACGACATCGAGCACCGCAGGCCAGCGCGCCTCGTCCAGCACCGGGTGGCGCAGCGAGAACGACATGATCTGGTTCGGCCGGCACGAGGCATCGTCACCGGCTTCCCCGTCCACGATGTCGTAGAGGTAGCCGCCCGCGTCGTACCAGAATCGCTGGTTGAACGATTGCCGTGTGCGGTCGGCGACGGCGTCGAGCTCGTGGTCAGGCACGTTCAGCGCCCTCCGCCATTCGGCGAGGAGGCGAACTGCGTTGTAAAAGAGCGCGTTGATCTCGACCGGTTTTCCGCGGCGCGGCGTGACGACCCAGTCGCCGACCTTCGCGTCCATCCAGGTGAGCTGCAGCTGCGGGTCGCCTTGCGTCAACAGCCCGTCCTGATCGACACGGATGCCGAACAACGTGCCGGCACGATGACGCCCGATGATCTCGTCGAGCGCCGGCAGTAGTTCGCGCAGCGTCTCGACGTCCCTGGTCATCGTCACGTAGCGATCGATCGCATGGAAGAACCACATGGTCGCGTCGGCCGTGTGGTAGAGGCCGTGCTGATCGCCTTCGGGGAACAGGTTGGGGATCAATCCCTGATTGAGATGCTGCGCGAACGTCATCAGAGTGTCGCGCGCCTCGGCCGCGCGGCCGGTGGAGAGCGCGAGGCCCTCGAGGCTGATCATCGTGTCGCGGCCCCAGTCGGTGAACCAGTGATACCCCGCGATGATGCTGCGCGCATTCTCGCCTGCGGCTTTTGCCCGCGCGGTGTCGGCCGTGCGCGTGGCCGGCTTGATCACGAACTGATCGGCGGCGAGCACGAGTTCGGCAGTCAGGCTCTGCGGATCCGGGTTGCCGGCGGCGACGAGCAGGCGCGTGCGGCGGTCGAGTTCGGTCTGCCATGCCTCATTCGGCGACAGGGCGTCGACGACGCCCAGGCGCTCTGTCGAGGCGATGAAGGTGATCTGCTCGTGTTCGGCGAGATCGACTTTGTAGTAGCCGGGGCTCCACGTGCTGCCATCAGCTGCGTAGCCGCGCTGCTCTTCCAGCTCGTAGTGAAGGCCTTCCGTCACGGTCTCAACAGTGAACGCAGCCGCATGATCGCGGATCGCGAGCCTGATCGTCGGCACCGCCTCTCCGGCGTTCACCTCGAGGCACCGCTGATGCGCGACGAGCACCGGTTCCTGCGGCACGGTGCGATCGACCGGCGCTTCATGCATGCGAATCGCGACCATCGGGCGCAGCCCGAAGCGAATCGTCTCAGGCGCCTTCACGAGCGTATAGGTGACGAAGATCGAATTCTGCTCGTTGGGCATGAACAGGCGCTTCTCGAGCACGATCTCGTCGAACGTGTAGCGCCACACCGGCAGACCGCCGACGAGCCGGAAGTCGCTCACGACCACCGGCGACGATTCAGCGCGACGACTTAGCCAGCCGACCCGGCGCTGCTGAAGATGCTGAAGACGGATGCGCTCGTCGAGATGCGCCAGTAGCGCGAGACGTCCGAGCGGCGCGGGCAGCGCCGCAACGAGCAGCGAATGATAGCGGCGGGTCGGGGGTCCGGCGAGCGTACCGGACGCGTAGCCGCCCAGGCCGTTGGTCACCAGCCACTCCCGATTGATGAGCTCGCGCTGGCTCCACTCTGACGTAGGCAGGCGCCGCTCGATATCGGCGGCGACAGATCGAACACTCTCGAGCTTCGACATGGGAAATAAAACGACGGAGCGCAAGCTTGATGCCGTCCGCCTCCGACCGCGATGGGAGCACGCCCGAACCACGGGGTGGCACGTCGGATGCGAACAAACATCGCATGGGCGCCGATCGCGAACGCACTATTCCGACCAGCACGTACCGTGTGCAGCTATCGGACCGCTTTACGCTCGACGACCTTGCCGCACAGGTTCCGTACATAGCGCAGCTGGGTGTCAGCCATGTGTATCTTTCGCCCATTTACACCGCGCGCCCGGGCAGCCCTCACGGCTACGACATCGTTGATTACGGCTGTATCAATCGTGAGTTGGGCGGTCAGGCCGCCTGGCGCCGGCTCGCCGATACCTTGCGCGTCCACCATATGGGCGTGGTGCTCGACGTCGTCCCGAATCACATGGCCGCCGATCCCGAGCGCAACGCGCTCTGGCGACAGGTCCTTCGTGAGGGTCCATCGAGTGCCGCGGCACACTTCTTCGACATCGACTGGCGCCCGCTGACCGGTCTCGTACGCGACAGGGTGCTCCTGCCGATCCTGGAGGAGCCATACGGCCAGGCCTTGATGAAGGGCGTGGTTCGGGTCGAGCCGGGCCCTCAGGAGCCTCAGATTCGCTGCGGCTCCCTGGCCCTTCCGCTCGCGCCATCGACGTTGGACGCGCTCGTCGCCGGCCATCCGTTGGACGAGGCGGTCGCGCATATCAATCGCAACCCGCACCTGCTGCATCAACTGCTCGAGCAGCAGCATTACCGGTTGGCGTACTGGCGCCCAGCCAACGACGAGATCAACTACCGGCGATTCTTCGGGATCAACGAGCTGGTTGCGGTCCACGCGGAAAACCCCGAGGTCTTCAAGCGCAGCCACGAACTGATCCGCAAGCTCGCGGCTGAGGACGTGGTGCACGGCGTGCGTGTCGATCACGTCGATGGACTGCTCGATCCGCTCGCCTATTTGCGGCAACTGCGATCGGAACTCGAGTCGGTACCAACCGCCCGCCCGTGGCTGGTCGTCGAGAAGGTGCTCGACCCCTCGGAACGGCTCGGCACCCATTGGCCGATTGACGGCACGACGGGGTACGACGCACTCGACGCGCTCAACCGTCTGTTCGTGAGCGGACGCGGCATGCGCATTCTCCGCCGCTTCTTCCAGCGTCTGGTGGACGAGTCGATCACGTTCCGTGAAGAAGCGCATCGAAGCAAGCGGATGATCATGCGTGGCGCGCTCCTCAGCGGCGTGACCATGCTGGCCCATGAGCTGAAGCGGGTGGCGGACGCCTCGTGGACGACACGCGATATCTCGCTGAATTCGCTGCACGAAGCGCTGGTCGAATTCATCGCCGCGATGCCGGTCTATCGCACCTATCTCGGCACCGGCCAGGATCGCGACACCGAGCGGCAGATCGTCGTCGAGAGTCTCGATCTGGCCGACCGACGCAATCCGGCCATGGACTCATCGGCGTTTGCGTTCCTGCGGTCGCTGCTCCTTGGCGAGCTCGTGGACGATCCTGCACTCGACGCGCGTCGGGCGCTGCTCGTCAAGCGTCTCCAGCAATACACGAGCGGCGTGTACGCGAAGGGCGTGGAAGACACCGCGTTCTATCGTGACAACACTCTGCTGGCGTTGAACGAGGTCGGCGGGAACCCGGCCAATTCATCGTTGAACGTTCGCGAGTTCCACCACTTCAACGAGCAGCGCGCGAAGGACTGGCCGAACTCGATGACGGCCACATCCACCCACGACACGAAGTTGAGTGAGGACACGCGGATCCGTATCGCGACGATCAGCGTGTTCGCGCACGAGTGGGTCATCGCGGTGCAACGTTGGGTCGCGCTGAACACGCCCTATCGCCTGCAGACGGCGCGCCGGGGTTCCTGTCCGGAGGCGCGGGACGAGTACCGGTTCTACCAGGCACTCGTCGGCATGTGGAATGACGAGAACGTCGACGCCGATGGCCGCGCGTCGCAGATGCTGGTCGAACGGCTCGTTGACTACATGCGAAAGTCCGTGCGTGAGGCCCAGCTCTGCACCAGTTGGATACGCCCGGACAGCGACTACGAAGACGGCCTCGAATCCTTTGTGCGCCGCGTGCTCCTCGACGACGCGTCCAACGAGTTCCGGCAATCGGTTGCGGCGTTCGTGCAACTCCTCGAGCCGGTGAGCCACTGCCACTCTATCTCGCAGCTGGTACTGAAATGCTTCATGCCAGGCGTGCCCGACTTCTATCAAGGTTGCGAGGATTGGCGATTCACACTCACCGATCCCGACAACCGCCGGCCGGTGGACTTCGACCGCGCTTCCCAGCGGCTCACCCACACGTTCCACTCGTCTCGAGGCGCCAGCGATCTGAAACTACAGGTCACGACGACACTGCTGCACTTTCGCGCCGATCACGATCGGATGTTGCGTGAGGCGAGCTACCGGCCGTTGCGTGTCCGCGGCGCCCGGGCGACGTCGGTGGTTGCATTCGAACGGCGTGGGATGAGCTCACGAATGGTCGTGGTTGTGCCACGACTGACCGACAGGTCAGCAGCGAGTGCGGTTCCTCTCGACGCGGCGTTTTGGGGAGATACCGAAATACGGTTGCCCAGCTCCGACGGCCGTTGGAGTAATCTTCTGGCCGGCGACGAGCTGGAGCTCAATTGCGGATGGTGTCGGGTGACGGATTTGATGGCAGCGGCACGACCGTGGGTCGTGCTGTATCACGCTCGGCTCAAGCCCGGACGTATCCGTTCGCTGTAAGACGAAGGAACCCGCGGTCGACCAGCGTGGTGAGCAGCGACGATGCGGTTTCGACATCGACCCCAATCAAGCGAGCGGTCTGCTGAGTGGTCAGTCGCAGTCCGGGCATCTCGCGAAACTCGGCCGTCAGGCGCACCGCTGAGAGAGAGTTCTTGGGCTCGTGGAATTCAGGTGTTCTGGCAAGGGGCATATCCAGTACATCAATGCACGTTTCATGCTTATGAGTGACGCCTCCACAGATCAGCTTTCCGTCGCGAACGTCGATCAAGATCTCGTCGAACGCCTCTACGCGCGTTTTGCGTCGGTCTACAACGGGATTTTTGGCCCGATCCTGCATGCTGGCCGCGTCGAAGCGATGCGTGAGCTTCCGCTGAAGCCCAACGACGAGATTCTCGAAGTGGGTATCGGGACGGGACTGACCGCCACTCTGTATCCCTCTGATTGCCATGTCGTGGGAATCGATCTCTCAGAGGCGATGTTGCGCGAGGCGGCCCGCCATGTGGAATCGCACGGCCGTCAGAATGTGCGGCTCTGGCAGATGGACGCGTCAATCCTCGGCTTTCCAGACGAATCGTTCGACGTGGTCTACGCGGCTTACGTGGTCAGCGTCGTCCCCGATCCGGTCGGGGTGCTCAAGGAAATGCGCCGTGTCTGCCGAACCGGGGGGCACATCGTCCTGTTGAATCACTTTCTCAGCACGAACCCGCTACTGTCAGCTGTCGAGCGATGGATGTCGCCGCTCACTGCACGGGCCGGCTTCCGGTCAGATCTCGATCTCGACGTGCTACTCGCGCAGGCCGAACTTGAGCCTGTCTCAGTCAAAAAAGTGAATACACCCAGGATCTGGTCCCTCGTGCACTGCCGACGTTAGGACAATCCGTTTCCCGATCCACCTCGTAGGTTCCACAGACAACACGTCCCGGCCTCCGCCGGGCGGTGGAGGTGGATCGTGAAAGGAATCTGGAGGCTGTCCCTAGCCGCCGCCGCGGTCGCCGCGATGGCAATCACGGCGGTGCAGGCATCGAGTCATCGCGAGGCGCCGCTCATCAGCGCTGACCCGCTCGCCGACAACACTGACGTCTACGCGTTCGTCAGTCCGAATGCGCCGGACAAGGTGACATTGATCGCGAACTTCATTCCGTTCGAGGCGCCGTACGGCGGCCCGAACTTCTTCAAGTTCGACGACAACGTGCTCTACGAAATCATGGTCGATAACGACGGCGACGCCGTTGAGGACGTGACGTTTCAGTTCACGTTCCGTACCGACGTCCGCAACCCGAATACGTTTCTCTACAACACCGGCCCGATTACTTCGCTCGGCTCCACGACGTTCAACGTCCGGCAGTTCTACACCGTGACGCGCGTCGACGGTCCGCGGCGGCGCGGTCGCGGCACTGTGCTCGCGACCGATCTGCCGACGCCGCCGGTGAATGTCGGCTTCCGGTCGACGCCCAATTACGAGGCACTCGCCGCGGCCGCGGTGCGTCCCCTGCCGAACGGCGCGCAAGTCTTCGCCGGTCAGCGCGACGATCCGTTCTTCGTCGATCTCAACGTGTTCGATCTGCTTGCCGTGCCACCGGCTGATACCAAGAACTTCGACGGGCTCGCCGGTTTCAACGTCCACACCATTGCGATTGAAGTACCGATTTCGACGGTGACCGCCAACAGCGCGCGTCCATCAACGGCATCCGATCCGAATGCCGTGATCGGTGTGTGGTCTACAACGAGCCGGCCCTCCGTCACGAGTCGAGGCGGCGGCCAGGAGCGCTTCAGCGCGAACTACGTGCAGGTGTCGCGCCTCGGTCACCCACTGGTGAATGAGGTGGTTATCCCGCGCGGTGTGAAGGACACGTTCAACTCGCTCGAGCCGACTGGCGACGCCGCGGCACTCCAGTTCGTCACCGATCCGGAACTGCCCAAACTGCTGCTGGCGCTCTTCAACATTCAGTCGCCGCCAGCACCGCGCAACGATCTCGTCACGATCTTCCTGACCGGCATTCCAAACCTGAATCAACGGCCAGGCAGTACGCCGTCGGAAATGCTGCGCCTCAACGTGGCGATTCCGCCGACACCCAATCCGAATCCGCTAGGCGTGCTTGGCGGTGACGTCGCCGGTTTCCCCAACGGCCGTCGTCTCGTCGATGACGTCGTGGACATCGAGCTGCGCGCAGTGGCGGGCGCAACGCCGCTGACTCCGAACTTCAACAACGGCATCAACGCGCAATTGGGCGACGGCGTCGCCGGCAACGACAAGCCGTTCCTCACTTCATTCCCATTCGTGGCGACGCCGCAGGCGGGCAATACGCCTTAGTCCCTGGTCCCTGGTCCTTGGTGCTTCGTCCTTGGTCCGTCTCACGGACCAGGGACCAGGGACCAGGGACGGACCACGGACCAAGCCCCAAGAACCAAGGACC
>Ga0111539_10001683_pt1 | contig 29476 bp, 23 predicted proteins | sample RhiMethybrSRZTD1_FD_79667 | JGI IMG/M metagenome (GOLD analysis project Ga0111539, IMG submission 79667) | Populus rhizosphere microbial communities from Tennessee, USA - Rhizosphere MetaG P. TD hybrid SRZTD1 (version 2) (version 2) | ecosystem: Host-associated > Plants > Roots > Rhizosphere >...
CGCGGCATCACGAGCAGCGGCACGCCGCGCGCGAGGCTCTCGTAGACGGTGTTGTAGCCGCCCATGCCGACGACGAGGTCGGCCTGTCCGAGCAGGGTCTGCATGGCCCCGGTGCAGTGCAGGAACGTCAAGCGAGAGTCCTCCTGTCCCGCGCGCCGCAGGTTGGCGAACGCGTCGGCGGGCAGCAGCGGCCCGCCGACGATCGTCGCACGCAGTCGATCGTTGCGCAGCGGCCCGCGCAACGCAGCGACTGTTCCGCGCAGGAGTTCGTAGCCGTCTTCACCGCCGCCCGTCGTGGCGAGCACATGCGGCGGCGCGCCCGTCGCGCGCCGCTCGCGCGGCAGATGCGCCTGCTCCGGCACGACGGGGCCCGTGAACGTCGTCTTCGCCGCGAGATCCTCGGGAAAGCCGTACTCGCGCACCGGGTCGAACACTGCGCGGTCGCCGTAGATCAACACGTGGTCGTACCAGCTGCGCAGCACCTCGAAGGTGCGGTCGCGCTGCAGTTCGGAACGAGCCAGCAGCGGCGTGTCGAGCACGTCGCGCATTCCGAGCACGACCCGCGTCTGGAGGTTCTCGTGGCGCAGCCGGCGCAGCACGGGCAGCAGCTCACCGCCGGGGCCAGTGGCGGTGTGGTCGACGAGCAGCAGGTCGGGGCGGAAGGACCGCTCCGTCGCCGTGATCAGGTCGCTGCGCAGCCTCGTGATCTCACTCGTCGACAGCAAGAGGCGCCGCGCCACGTAGTCGCCGTCCCTGGTCTTGCCGATCGACGGCAGTTTGACGAGATCGCAGCGTGGCGGCAGCGGGAACAGATCCGGCACGGGCGACCCGGTCAGGCACAGCGCGGTTACGTTGTGCCCGCTGGCCACGAGAGCCGTTGCGAGGGTCACGCTGCGGCGCAGGTGGCCGAGTCCATACGAGTCGTGGCTGTAGGTCAGGACGCGGAATGGGCGCCGGTGGGGAGCATGGTCCCCGGGTTGTTGGCGAGCTGAGTCCATGGGGCGAGGGGCTATTCAAGGCCCGTGCCCTCGTTGGTTCCGTCGTCTCGCGTCCGGTTCTCGGACGGACCAACGGGGGGTGGTGTCCGGGTTCCCGCCGAGGTCTTGCGGGGAGGGTCGAGCATACTCCTCGCGCGGGGACAGACAATGGGCGGACCCATGATCGTCGTCGGCGCGGCTGTCTCGGGTCAAGTCACCCTCGGCCCAGCCGTTCCGGAAGTAGCTGACGGTCTGGTCACGGAGGCTCTTTGCGGCCACTGATTTGGGACCCTCTTGGCCAGCCGAGGGCGTGATCCCTATTTTCGCGCTCGATCCACTGGCTTGCGTCGCCAGGCATTCTGGACGTAGAATGGTACCAAGATGAAGATCGAGCCGAAGGGCCAGGAGGCCTCCCGCCTCCGTCAGAAGAAGTTCACGACCATTCGGTCGCTGGAGATCCCTGAGGACGCCCTGCCAGGCTCGCTCGCTCTCTGTCACACGCGCTGCGGCAAACCGACCTGCCACTGCGCCAAGGGAGAGGGACATCCCGTCTGGAAGCTGACCTACATGCACGACGGCAAGAAGGTCGTCGAGCGGATCCCGGCCGAATGGGCAGAAGAGGTCAAGCGCAGGGTCGATGCCGGCCGCCAGTTTCGGGATGCAGTCGCCGAGGTGTTCCACGCGAACGCCCAGTTGCTCGTGCTACTGCGTCGCCAAACCATGTGACGAGACGCAGTCCGAGCGTCGCGAAGATGCTGGACTACGCGTCGACGACACTGCGTCTCGGTGGTTTCTTCTCGCGACCGGGTGATGGTCGAAAGCGACCGCAGATCCCAGCGAAGGAACTGGTTCGTGCGCAGATCGGCAGCCACCTGCTGCGAGTCTCCAGCTTTCACGGGATCGAGCGCTTGGTCGCGTCCGGTGTGACTCGTGGGCTCGGCATCAACTGCATGTTCAGGGAGGACACCCTCGCCTACTTCAACGCTCGGCTCGAGCTTGGCGGGCCACGCCAAGCCCTGATCGGAGCCGCGAAGCAAGCCAAGCGGAACAAAGTGTTCCGCGGCACGGTGCGCTTCGGGCTCGCCATCGACGGCACCGGCGCCGGCCGATGCAGCGCGAAGTCGAAGCTGTGCGGCCTGTGCCGTCCTTATCACGATGCCGAAGGCGAGATCGTGGGGCACAAGCACGAACTGACGATGATCGCCGTCGTCGGTGGCAAGGTGATGTTGCCGCTGGACGTCGAGCCGTACGGACAAGGCGAAGGCGAGCTCACGGCGGGCACGCGCTTGCTGCAACGAGCAGCTCGGGCTCTCGGACCGCGGTTCGCCGAGTACGTCGTTGCCGACGCCAAGTACGGAGCGGCCTCTTTCCTACACGAGGTCACGGCCTTGGGCCTGCATGCCGTGGTACGGCTCAAGGACAACCTGCCGGACCTGCATGCAAGGGCGGTCGTTCGCTTCCATGGGCGGCCTGCAGATCGCCGCATTCAGTACGAAGGCATCGACGTCGAGATCTGGGACGACGAATCCTTCCAGCCGTGGGAAGGGCTCTCGTGGTCGTTCGTTCGCGTGCTGCGCTACCGTTACACGTCCGCCAAGGGCGAAGTCGTCGACGCGTACTGGTTGACGGACTACTCCACGTCAGTGATCGGCAGCGAGGCACTGTTCCGGCTCGCGAAGAGGCGTTGGGAGATCGAGAACCAGGGCTTCAACGATGCCAAGAACCGCTACGGCATGGAGCACATCTGCCACCACGACGCCAACGCGCTCATCGTCGGGTGGCTGCTCCTGCTGCTCAGCCTGGGTATCGAGCGGCTCTACCGCCTCTGCTTCCTGCACCGCGGATCACACCCCTGCACCTCCGCGGCAAACCTGGTGATTCTGCTGTGGCTCGCCCTTCGGCGCCCGAGCTTGCACGACACCAGCTGATCGTGCCGTCCAGAAACGATCGGTCTTGGCTCGCAGCGCGCACCAAATGGCCCCATGGGGGAAAGGGGGCACTGCCTCGTCTTCGCCAGACTGGCGCATGGTCGGGCACCTCGCGGCCTTGCAAAACACGCCGAGCGTGAACTTCCGGAACAGCTGCCCTCGGCCTTGAGGGTCTCGACCCTTGCGACTCTGGCCAGGTATTCTCTCCAATCGGTCGCGTCGAGCCGAAACGATGGTTCGCATCGCCGCATTGGCCTCGACGCATTTGCTGTTCGGGCCGAATGGAGCGCGTAGGCGCTGCAGCGGACCTTCGGAGTGCTTTCTCGATCACAACTGCACCCCTTTCGTCGCCATCCGACGCAGGTTGAGCGCCAAGCAGACGAGGCTCCACACGCCCGCGACCTTCGCCGCGGTCGCCGCGTCGACCCACGGCGCAACGCTTGCTGTTCGCGTGCAGTCTCGGCGAACGGCGGGCGACGTCCATTCGCTCGCCGAACTCACCGACGACGACGTCGCGCGCGTCGTGCGGCGGATCCGCAGCGCCGTGCAGCGGTTCTTGCGCAAGCGCGGTCTGCGGCGCGAGCCTGACGAATCCGGCGCCGACACCGAGGCAACCGACCTGCTGCGGGTCCACGCCGCATCGGCCGAGGGCAGGGCCGCCTTCGGCGACACTCGCGGCCGGCTCGACCAACGCCCCGGCCGCGGCTCGCTGGCGTCGCGCGACGTCGGTGATGGTCGTTCGCGTCGCGCGGAGGACACCACCTCAGTGTGCGTAGATCGATGCGTTGCCGAACGTCAGCCCACCGGACGCCTGCAGCAACAACGCCTGCCACCCGTAGCGTTCGCCGATCAGCGCCGGGGTCGCCGGCACGGCCAACGAGAAGTTGGCGATCATGCCGACCGACATGAACCCGGCGACCACGACGGTGGCGGCGGGGTCCAGCCAGAGCCGTCCGGGCCAGATGCCGGGCACCGCCATCGGCGCCGCCGGCCGGCCGAACAGCAGGAAGACGAACGAGCCGGCCGGGCCCATGACCGACGTCTGCACCGTGCCACCGGGAGGCGCGGGCTGCGTGGCGACGCTCGCGCACGAGATCCAGGCGGCGGCGACGTTCGGCGAGAACGGCAACGCCCCGCCGCTCGGGACCAGCACGGTTTTGTCGTCGTACAGGACCTGCGAGTTGTAGCCGTCGACGACGGCCTGCGGCGCGAGCGGCGAAGCACCCGCGACGTAGCCGCCGCTGCCGTCGTCGCAGAACGACGCCGTGCTCGTAATGAGCCACACCGCCGCGCCGGGATGGGCGACGACGATGCCCAGCGGCGTGGCGACGAAGCCGCCGTTGCCGCCGCGCACGAAACACCTCGCGATCGTCAGCGCGCTGTTCTGTGCGGCGATGCCGCTGCCGCCACCCGCGTTCGTCAGGTCCTCCCCCTGCAGCAAGCAGCGTTCGACCGTGACCTGCGACTGCTCGACCGCGAGTGCGGCCATGCCGCGAGCGGAGCACTGCCGGACCACGGCCTGGTCGCAGCCCTGCAGGTGGATGCCGAACGCGGTGAAGACGCCGGGGGCCGCGATCTGATCGACGCGATCGAACATCACGAGCCCCTGGCAGTTCGTCGCCTGCGCGCTCGCGAGCCCGCCGGAGGGCACGCGCACCCCGCGCACCACGGCGCTCTGCAACGCCCCGACGTTGGCGATGTCGATTGGGCCGGTCAGCGTCACCACCGCTCCCGGCTCGGCAAGCACCGACAGCGAGCGGCCGCTCATCGCGATCGGAGCGTACGTGCCGCTGCGCACCAGCAGCACCGAGCCGTTGGGCACCGCGGCGATCGCGGGCGGGATGTCGAGGAAGTTCGTCCCTGGGCCATTGTTCGCGTCGACGACGAAGGTCTGGGCGACGGCACTCGCGCCGAGCACGCCGAGCACGGACAGGGCCAGGAACGATCCAGGGAAGAGATGTGGCATGAGGGGAAGACTACCCAGTCCTGCAGCGCGCGGCCGGTTGTCGTCACGTGGCTGCATGGGGGCGCACCGGCAATAGTCGCATCGCCACCGGCCGGTTGCAGGAACGCCCGGAATCGCCGACCTGCCGAGGCACCTACGTGCTGCGCTCCTCGCCTGATTCCGGCGATCGTTCGGCTGCTGGCGGCGATGGTGCTGCCGCGGCAGTACGGGGCTCGCGGCGGCGAGGTCAGGGTAGGGCGTTGACGCGGTGGCGGAGAGGGCGATCGTGCTGGCGTGGGTTCCGCCGGGACGCAGCCTCGTGTCACCCACGCGTCCGTGCAGCTGTTCCGTCAGAATCCCGAGGTCCCGCACGCCCGCGGTGACGTCTCGCTCCCGATGGCTCCGTTCTCCGCCGACGACCTGACCCGGCACGCCGCGTCGCTGCGAGCGCTCGCGCGCGATCTGCTCGCGGACGACACGCTCGCCGACGACGCGGTGCAGCAGGCGTGCGTGACCGCGCTCGCGCGGCCGCCGTCGGGGCCGGTGTCGGTCGCCGCGTGGCTGCGCGCGGTCGTGCGCAGCTGCGCGTTCGATCTGTGGCGCACCGAGCAGCGGCGCCGCCGGCGCGAACAGCTCGTCGCGCGCGATGACGCCGTCGAGTCGCGCGACGCGGCCGAGCAGCTCGAGCTGCAGGAGGACATCGTCGTGGCCGTTCGCTCGCTCGACGAGCCGTACCGGACCGCGGTGTGGTTGCGCTACTACGAGCACCGTTCGCCCGCCGCGATCGCGCGGCTGCTCGGCGAGCCGGTGAAGACCGTCAAGACGCGGCTGTGGCGCGCGCTGCAACTGCTCCGGCGCAAGCTCGACGGTCGTTACGGGAGCCGCGGGACGTGGGCCGGAGCGCTCGTGCCGTTCGCGCACGCCGGCACCGGGATGGTTGTCGCCGGCATCGCCAAAGGAGGACTGCTGATGCAAGGCAAGAAGCTGCTGCTCGCGGGCGTCGTTCTCGTGGTCGCGATCGCCGGCACCGCGGTGGCATGGCCGCGCGATGCGGTCGCCGTGACGCCGCCGGCTGCGCGCGCGCCGGTCGCGAGCGCGATTCCGCCGGCGCAGGCCGAGTCGCCGCCCGCTGCGACTCCGGCGGTTCGCGAAGAGGCTGCCGCGTCGGCGTCGCCGTTCGGCTCCCTCGTCGTCCGCGTGCTGTGGCACGATCGCACGCCCGCGCCGGGAGTCGCGGTCCACTGCGTGCTCGGCGGCGAGGCGCAGCTCGACCGCAACGAATTGCGTCTGGTCGCCGACGCGCACGGCGTCGCGCGTGCGAGCCGTGTGCCCGCGGGCAAAGTCGAACTGTCATCCGATCGCGGCGGAAGCGACGAGACGACGGTTGCCGGCGGCAGCTCGAGCGACGTCGACTTCGTGCTGCCGCGCGGCATCGACGTCGCGGGCACGGTGATCGACGAACACCGGCGGCCCGTCGCCGACGCGCAGATCGTGCTCGTGTCGCCGCGCGGCGGCTGGCTCGGCGGCCGCGTGGTCGCGGCGAGCGACGCCAGCGGCGCGTTCGCCGTGCGCGCGGTCGATCCGACGTGGTCGCTCGGCGCCCGCGCGGCGGGCTACGAGCCGTCGCGGCTCGTCGATCTCGAGGAGGTCGTGAGGCAGGCGGATGCGTCGGAGATCCGGCTCGAGCTGTTGCGGCCCGGCGCGACCGTCGCCGGCGTGGTCGTCGACGAGAGCGGCGCCCCGGTCGCCGGCGCGACGGTCGTGCTCGGCCGCGGCATGGGCGGCCACTACGAGCGGCCGATCACGCGCGAGTCGTGGAGCCCGCACGTCGCCGACACCGGCGACGACGGCGCGTTCCGCTGCAACGGCGTCGAGCCCGGCGAACAGCCGATCGACGCACGGGCCGACGGCTGCACGCGCGCGACGGCGAACGTCATGTGCGTCGCGGGCCAGTCGGCGCAGGTCACGTTGGTCGTCGCGCGTGGCTTCGTCGTGCGCGGCACGGTGCGCGACGAGAAGGGCAGTGCCGTCGCCGGCGCAATCGTCACGATGCGCGATCCCGCCGACGACTCGTGGCTGCTCGAGCGTGCGCTCACAGAGCGACGCGAGTTGAAGCGGCCGCGCACGAGCTCCGACGCAGCGGGTCGATTCGAGCTGCGCAGCGTGCCGGAGGGTGCAGCCAATGTGCTCGCGGCGACGCAGGGCGGCTCGTGGGGGTTCGCGGTCACCGCCTCGTGCAGCGCGACCCTGACCGGTCGCGCCGGCGACGAGCTGGCGTGGGACCCGGTTCTCACCGCGGGCAAGACGATGCGCGTGCAGCTCGTCGACGAACACGGCAAGCCAGCGTTCTACGGCGCGGGGCTGCTCGCGTACGCGGAGCTGCCCGCGGGACTCGCGACGGTGCGCACCGCGTTCATGGAGCGCGACACGCGGGGACTCTTCGTGTTCACGCAGTGCGCGGACGTGCCGTACACCGTCGCCGCCAGCGTGCACACGGCGTCGGAGCCGACGCGCTGGGTCTACGTTCGCGGCGTCGTGCCGGGTGGTCCCGACGTCGAGTTGCTGATGCCGGCGCCGCTGGAACAGGGCTCCGGTGAAGTCACCGGAAGAATCGTCGACGCCGGCAACCGGCTCGCCGGCCGCGCACGGGAGGTCTCGCTGTCGACGTCCGCGATCATCGTTCGTGCGCAGCTGGACGGGGACCGCTTCACCGCCAGGCAGGTGCCGCCCGGTCGCTGGTTCGTGTGCCTGAGAGCTGACGGCGAACCGGTCGTCGTCGGACCGACTTTCGAGCTGCAGGACGGACAGCAGCTCGACATCGGCGACGTCGTGACCGAACCCGGCGGCACGCTGCGCGTCGCACTGCGCACGAACGACGGCGCGGCGATCGACAAGCCGGCCGCGGTGCTCGACTCCGGCTTCCGCCGCCAGCGCCTGAAGTGGGACGGGACGCACCTCGTGGCGACGAACGCGACCGTCGGCCGCCATCGCGTGCAGCTGTCGACGCCGGGTTGGCACGCGCCACCGCGCGACGTCGAAGTGACGGCCGGCGGCGACCCCGTCGTCACGCTCGACGTGGCGCCGGCATCGCATCGCCGCTTCTACTTCACGATGCCGTTCCCCGACCAGTGGCAACGTTGCGAGTTCGCGCTGCGCGACGCCGCGGGCAGTGTCGTTTCGGCGGACAGCACGACCTCGGCCGCCACGGGCATCGGGCCGCACCGGTGGCAGGCGCCGCAGCCGTTCGGCCTGTTCACGCTCGAAGCGGTGCTCGACGGCGTCCGCCGTGCATGGCCCGTCGACCTGCGCGACGTCGTGAACACCGGCGAGCCGCTGCGCTTCTCGCTGCGGTGACAGCGCTATTCGCCGCGATGGCTGCAGGGGAGATCGCCCGCGCAACGAGCGGGGACGCAGCTCGAATCACCTGGGCGTCGACCGCTACCGCGACCGGACCTGCTCGCGTTCCGGTTGTGCCAGCTCGGTGCTGAACATCGCGCGGTAGTGGCGGTACCACTCGCTCTGGAAGCGCTCGGCGGGATCGTGCTCGAGCTTCCGGCGCAGGAACGAGAGGAACTGCGGGTGGGCGCGCAGAACCTGGTCCTTTCGCGCCCAGCGGTGGTAGGTCAGGTAGTAGCTACCGCCGTGTTCGAGGCCGCGGTCGATGAGCAGGCAGAACTCGCGCCGTGCCCGCTCGAGGCCCGCCGCGTCGTGATCCACGTGCAGGTTGAAGATCACGCATGCAAAGTCCTGTCTCGCCCACGCCAGGAACGTCTCGCTGTCGCGGCGGATGAGCCGCACGGTGCCGAGGTGAGGCTGGGCGTTGACGCGGTGGCGGGGGAGGGCGATCGTGCTGGGCGTGGGTTCCGGGTGGTCCGGGGCGCTTGGATCACCTACGCGCGGGGTCGTCCCGTGGACATCGGGCAGGCCGCGGCCACTTCCGAGCCAGGCGGCTCGCGCGGGTCGCGCAATGACATCGAGGGTCGCGGAACGAGGAGCGGCGGGCCGAACCGTTCCGCATGGCCCTTGCTCGCGTTGAGTGCCGCCGGCGCGCTCGTCCTCTGGTTCGTTCCGCCGCGCTACGAGGTCCCGCAGAACGACGACTGGGCCTACTTGCTCACGGTCCGGCAGTGGTTCGAGACGGGCTCGCTCCCGCACCTCGGGTGGAACGATCCGACGCTCGTCGGACAGGCGGCGTGGGGGGCCCTCTTCGCCCGCTTCCTCGGCGTCAGTTACACGAGCTTGCGGATCTCGACGCTCGTGCTCGCGTGGGTCGGGGTCGTCGCGACGTGGGGGATCCTGCGCCGCTGCGGCCTCGGCCCGTCCGCGAGCTTCCTCGGCGCGGCGACGCTCCTCTTCAACCCGCTCTACCTCGTGCTCAGCTGCTCCTTCAACACCGACGTGCCCTACGTCGCGCTGGCCGCGGCGTCGGCGTGGGCCCTGCTGGGAGCGCTCGAGGCGGGGTCGCTCGCGCGGCTCGCGGCGGCCGGCGCGCTCATCGCGTGCAGCCACCTGATCCGCCAGCAGGGGCTCGTGGTCGCTGTGGTCGCGGCCGCTTGGGTCGGCCTGGTCGGATGGCGAGGGCGGCCGCGCCGCGTGCTCGCGGTGACTGCTGTGCTCGGCCCCACGCTGGTCGCCGCGTTCTCTCACCTGTGGTGGCTGCGGTGCGTGACGGGTGGGCCGTGGCTGCCTCCTCTGAGCCAGCTCGACCTGTCGCGCTTCCTCCAGGGAGCGGGCCCGGCGGCGGGTAGCCTGCTGCATGTCGCCCGCGATGGGAGCGCCCTGCTGCTCAGCTGCGGGCTCTTTGCGCTGCCGCTCGTCGTCGCCGCCGCGGTCTCGGTGCGCCGCGAGTCAGCGCTCCACGGCATCTGGTTCGCGGTCGCGCTCGTCGTGCTGGCCGCGGCGTCGCTCGCAATGGTCGCCGACCAGCCGGCCGGGTCCCGGGGCTGGCCGTACCTGGGGAACTACGTCACGCGCCTCGGGCCGATCGCGTCGCCGGGCGCCAACGCGACGATCGGTCCCGGCTGGGCGTGGGTGGCGGCCAGCTTCGTCGCTCCGGTCGCCGCCGCCGCGCTCGTGAGCGCCGCGCTGCGGACGACGCGCTCGGCGTGGGCCGGCTCACCCGCCGCGCGCCATGTCGCGCTCCTCCTGCTGCTCGGGCTCGCACAGCTCGTGCCGTCGCTGCTGCTGACGGAAGTCTACGACCGCTACGTGCTGGTGGCGCTGCCGGCGACGCTCGTCGTCGCGGCCATCGCCAGTCCGCTGTCGGCGCGCGGAGTGGTCGGAGGCCTCGTCGCGCTCGCGGCGCTCGCCGTCCTCTCCGTCGAATGGACCCGCGCCTACGTCGACCACGCCAAGGCGCAGTGGGAGGTCTGCTCCGAGCTCGTCGAGCGCGGCATCCCGCCCGCGCAGATCCCCGGCGGGTTCGAGTGGGAGGGGGAGCACCTCTATCTCACCGCCCTGCGCGAGCTCGGGGTGCGGCCGCCTTTCAAGCTGGAGCAGGGCTACCCGTGGGACCCGCTCCGCGATCTTCGCTACTCCGTCTACGATGCGGACGCGCCCGCACCAACAGCCCTCGCCTCCCGTCCCTGGCGCCCCTTCCTCCACCGCAAGGAGCGCTGGGTCGTCGCCTTCGGCAGCCGCTGAGGCGAGAGCCCTCGGCTACTGCACGTTCTTCGTCGAGCGCTGCGCTCGTTGCACTGAACGCGCGTCAGGGTCGGTCGGGAGAGGGCCGCACGCGCCCGGTGCGAGGGGCAATGCCTCCCGGTTCCGGTGACGGCGCGCTATCGTTCTCTAGATGATGCTCGGACTCCGGTGGTTCCCGGTCGCGTTCACTCTCGTCGGCTTCGCGGCCGCGCAGACGACGCTGGTCGTGCCGACGACGCACCCGACGATCCAGGCGGCAATCAACGCCGCGCTTCCCGGCGACACGGTGCTCGTGCTGCCCGGGACCTACGTCGAGCGGATCGACTTCCTCGGCAAGTCGATCACCGTGCGCGGCACTGCGGGAGCTGCGGCGACGACGATCAACGGCAACCAGGGCGGCAGCGTCGTGACGTTCGCCACGAACGAACCGCCCACCGCGACTCTCGAGGGCTTCACGATCACGAACGGCCTCGGCGTGCTCCAGTTCGCCTCGATCGTGCCGCAGGCATCCGCCGGCGGCATCATGTGCGTGAACGCGTCGCCGACCATCCGCCGCTGCGTGGTGCGCGGCAACCAGGGTGGCACAGGCTCCCTCGCGACCCCATCGGTCCCCGTGGGCGGCATCGGCGGCCCCGGCGGCATTCTCGCGAGGGAGTCGGCGCTGCGGCTGATCGACTGCGAGGTGCTCGACAACGTCGGCGGCCGCGGCGGCATCAGCACTCTCGGCGTGGCCGGTGCCAGCGGAGGGCGCGGCGGCCCGGGCGGCGCCTACCTCGGGTTCACGGCGGCCGGCTCGACGCCCGAGATCCTGCGGTGCCGGTTCGCCGGCAATCGCGGTGGCGACGGCGGGGCTCTCATGTTCGTCCCGGTCGGGACGGCCGGCCGTGGCGGCGAGGGCGGCATCGAGGTGTACACGAACGTGCCGGTGCGCCTGTCGCATTGCGTGTTCCACGGCAACTTCGGCGGCCACGGCGCCACGCCGGCTGCCAACGGCGGTTCCGGCGGCCACGGCGCGTTCGACTTCGCATCGAACAGCTTCACTCCGCCGGCTGTCCTGATGAGCAACTGCGTCGTAACCGGCAACACGGCGGGCAATGGGACCGGCGTCACGAACGCGTTCGGCGGCGACGGCGGCGGGTCGGTCGGCGCGATCGCGTTCACCGCGCTGTCGACGACGATCGCCGGCAACGCGTCGGGGACGCCGCTGGCCCCCGGCAGGGTGACCGGCGGCCTCGCGGTCGGCGGCTGGATGGTCTCCTCGGCGTCGCTGCGGAACTGCATCCTCTGGGGCAACACGCGCGCCGGCGCGCCGTCCGATCTCTACGTGAACGGCATCGCCGCGGCGGTGAACACCTGCGACGTCGGCACGACCACGGGCACGACCTTCGGCGCCGGCAACGTGAGCGTCGACCCGCTGTTCGCGAGCCTCGCGGCCGGCGACGTGCATCTGGCCGCGGCTTCGCCGTGCCGGCACGCGGGCAGCGCGGTCGCGAACCTGCCGCTGTTCGATCTCGACGGCGATCCGCGCACGGTCGGTCCAGCGACCGACATGGGAGCGGACGAGTGGGATGGTCTGGTCGGCTCGCGCGAGGACTTCGTGCTCGACCTCGCGGTGAACGGCAGCTACGCGCCTGCGGTCGTGACGTCGACGGCGGGGGCCGGCGACGTGGTCGCCGTGCGCGTGCAGTCACCCGGCGGGTCGTTCGCGAACGACTTCGCGCTCGTGGGTATCGAGCCGTGGCTCCCGCCGTTCCAGCCGAGCGGCCCCGCGTTGCTGCCCGAACTGCACCTGTCTTCGTCGGCGAGTGTGCTCGTGTTCCTGGTTGGTGGCGTCGGCACGACGGGCGTCACGCTCGCCACGGCACTGCCGCCGGGCCTCTCGGGCTTTGCGTTGCGGCTGCAAGCGTTCGCTCTGACGGGCGCCGCCAAGAACGGCGCCTTCGCGGCGACCGCCGCGCGCGACCTGATCCTGTAGCGCAGCTGCTCGACGAGCCGCCTTTGTCCCACGTTCGCCGCCGACGCGGATCACGACGTCGGGCGGTCTCACTTGCCGCGCGCATCGCGCACGCGTTTCGCGGCCTCGGCGTCGAGCCGGTCGAGCACACGAAGAACGTGCGCGACGTCGCGGCAACGCTCGTCGCGGCCCAAGGCCTCGAGCTGCTGCACGGCTTCGGCGCCGCCGAGCTCCGCGAGCGACGCGATCAGACTCGGAGCGACGCCCTGCCATTCGGCGCGCAACTCGCGCAGCCGTGCGCCGATCACCGGCACCGCTTCGCGTGCGCCGAGGTGCGCGAGACCCGCCGCCGCCGACATGAACAGCCCCGCGTCCGGCTCCTGTTCGAGGCGCTTCAGCAGGTAGGCGCGCACCTCCACCGTGTCGGCGGCTCCGAGCGACTCGAGCACGCACCAGGACGCGTGGTTCGGCAACTCGTCGCCGCTCGCGAGCGCGAGCAGGTGACGCTCGTCGCCCGGCTGCCACGTCGCCTTGCACAGCTGCCAGGTGCGGTTGTGCGCGTGCCCGACCTCGAGCAGCGCACACGCGGCGCGGAAGCCCTCGCTGCCGCGCGCCGTGAACTTCGCGAGCGCCGACGCGTCGACGGCGCGGTCGCCGATCAGGTGCGCCGACGCGTCGAGCGCCTCCTGGAGCACCTCGCGCGAGACGTCGCGCGCCGCACCGAGTTCGACCAGATACGGCTCGAGCACGCGCGAGCGCACGTCCTTCGACGCGGCGCGAGGGCGCTGCACCTCGCCGCCGCGCAGCTTGCCGAGCTTCGCGTCCGCGGCCGTCGTCACGCGCGCGATCATGCGCAGCGCACCCGCCATCATGTCCGGTCGCGGGAAGTTGACCTTGAGCTGCAGGAAGCGCTCGCCGCGGTCGTTCTCGACCGCCCACAGCACGCGCGACGGCTGGCGCGCGCTGCCGAGCACGAGCTCGTCGACGACGACGTCGCTGACGTGGCGGTCGCCGAGCGGCACGCGCGCGTAGACGCGCATCGCCATCGTCTTGTCCCACATCGCGGTCGGGTCGGCGCACTGCAGCCACAGCCCCTGCTGGTCGGCGCGCGCCTTCACTACGAGCGCGTCGTCCTTCATCTCGACTTCGACCTTCACGCGCGGCGGCGCCGCGTCGGCCGCGAACGGCACGCACGCGGGATCGCCGAACAGCGCTCCTCCCGTCGCGCCCTCGAGCATGATGTCGCGCACGGCCTCGCGGTTCGGCGCGAACCTCGTACCGTCTGCGACCGCGGCGAGCTGCAGCCGCTGCTCGCCGAAGCCGAGGAAGCCGAGCACCGTCTTGTCGTAGTCGCGGCGCCGCGCGTCGCCGAGCGAGCTGCCCGCGAGCAACGCCGCGAGGTCGGTGTCGAGCTCGGGCCCCGCCGGCCGCGGGCACAGGTACGCCGTATAGCCGACGACGCCCGTGCGCAGCAGCGCGAGGCAGAAGCTCTCGTCGAGCGGGACGTCGCGCGCGCGCACGACCGCGTTCTGCCAGTCGTCCTCGAACCAGCGGTTGGTGACACCCGTGTAGCACGCGACGTTGAGCACGACCGCGCCGCCGAGATCGAGGCCCGCGAGCTCCGCGAACGTAGGGCCGCCGACCACCTCGCGCGGGTAGCCGTGGCCGACGAACGTGATCGCGTCGCGGCCGCTGAGCTCGGGCAGGTGCGCGCGCAGGAAGTCGCGGTCGCGCCCCGCTTCGGGGAACGCCTTCTCGCCCGCGCACATGATCTGCAGCGTCTTCGGTGCGCGCAGGCGGCCAGGCTGCGGCACCTGCTGCGCGAGCGAGGTCTCGGTGCCGCCGATCACCGTCGCGAGCCCGACGTCGAGCGGCTCCGCCTTGCGCGCGAGGCTGCGCTTGGCGAGCGCCTCGGCGTCGGCGGCCGTGCGCCCGGTCACGTAGCCGAACGCGAGGTCGACGAACGGATCGTCGTCGAGCTCGGTCGCGAGCTGCAGGAAGCGCCGTTGGAACGCGAAGTCGATCTGCTCCGGCCGCATCACCAGGGCTACGTGGCGCGGTGCTGTGGCGACGAGCTTCGCGCACACCGGCTCGAGGTCCGCGGGGTCGAAGCGCACGATCTCGGCCTTGTGCCCGTCGGCGAGCACACGCGCAGCGGCGTCGAACGCGTCGTCGGCCGCGAACGCCGCGAGCACGACGTAGTCCGCGGCCTGCGCGGCGAGCGGGGACGCGAGGGCGAGGGCGAGCGGGAGGAGGCGGACGAGCATCGCGGTTCGGACGTAGACGATCAGCCGATCTTCCCGGCCCGCGGCGCGTGCGTCCACCCGCTCCCGCCGGCGCGCGACATCTGCTTCGCCATCTTGCTGCCGCCCCGCTCGTTCATCGCCGGCAGCCGCGCAGGTCCGATTCGCAGCGCCATGGTGTAGCTCGAGAGTCCTGGATGGGCAGCCTGTAAAGACAGCGGTCATTTTTGCCGTCAAAATGCTCACCATGTATGCACGCCTGCTCGAGGTGCCGCGCGGGTCGTTCTTCCTGTTCGGTCCACGCGGCACGGGCAAGAGCACGTGGTTGCGCCAACGTATCCTGGCTCCGGCATCGTGACGTTGGGATCGTGTATCGTGGCGGCATGAAACGCCGGCTGCTCTGCCTCGCTGTGGTCGTGACCACGGTCGTCGCGCAAGACGACAAACAGGCACCCGCGCCGAGTCTCGAGGCGTTGCGCGAGTCTGCGCAGACGTTGCGTCCGCTGATGCAGAAGAAGACGGAGCCGCGTGCGGGCGACTGGCTCGCCGAGCACGAGGAGCCGGGGCAGACCTTCGACCAGTACAGGAAGTCGCGGCCGAATCGCCCGACGGCAAAGCGCACGACGCTCTACATCCAGCCGATCGGCGACTTCACGAAGGCGCAGCAGCAACTCGTGAAGGAGACGGGGGAGCTGATGGGCATCGTGTTCGGCGTTCCCGTGAAGACGCTCGACCCGCTCGCGGATGCCGCGATCCCCGACAGCGCGCGCCGCACGCATCCGACGTGGGGCGGCAAGCAGTTCCTCAGCACCTACATCCTCGACGAGGTTCTGCTGCCGCAGCGGCCCGTGGACGCCGTGGCCGTGCTCGGGCTCACGGCGACGGATCTGTTCCCCGAGCCGTCGTGGAACTTCGTGTTCGGCCAGGCCTCGCTGCGCGACCGCGTCGGCGTCTGGTCGCTCGCGCGCTACGGCGATCCGGAGAAGGAACGCGCGACCGTGCTGCGCCGCACGCTGCAGGTCGCGACGCACGAGACGGGACACATGTTCGGCATCGAGCACTGCACGATGCACGAGTGCGGCATGAACGGCTCGAACAACATGGCCGAGAGCGATCGCGCGCCGCTCGCGTTCTGTTCGGAGTGCGAGCTGAAGCTTTGGTGGGCCTGCAAGCTCGATCCGCTGCCGCGTTACGAGAGGCTGGCCGATTTCGCGAAACGGAACGGCCTCGCCGACGCGGAAGCCGAATGGCGGCGTCGCATCGAGGCGCTCGAGAAGAAGTAGCCCGCGCTACTGCGGGTTGCGTTTGCCCGCGATCGTGGCGCCCGGCGTCTTCAGGCGGGCACCGGTCGCACGGCCCGACGCGTCGAGCTCGAATTCGATCTCGTACGCAGTCGTGAACATGAAGTAGCGTGTCGGCGAGAGCGGCAACAGCTCCACTTCCTCGCCATCACTGCGGCGCGCGAAGAGACGCCGTTCGTGCACGAACACGCGGATGCCCATTCCCGGATACTCGTACTCGCCGGCGAGCGCCGCGAACGCGGCAGGGTCGACGGCGACCGGCGTGTGGTCCGGTCGCTCCGGGCCGGGTTCGCTGAAGTGTTTGCTCCGGACCGCGACGAGCTCCGGCTTCTGCGCCGCAGTCCCGGTGCGCGCTGCGAGCACCATCTCGGCGAGACGCCAGCAGTCGGGGCCGCGCACGGCGCGCTCGTTGTCCGTGTCGCCGCGGTGCACGAACACGAAGTCGGCGCCGGGAACGACGAGCAGGAACTGGCCGCCGGTGCCCCGCGCCGCGAACGAGTCGTGCTGATCGAGCGCCGGATACTTCGCGCCGAAGGAGCCCGCGCGGTGCAGCCACCACAACAACCCGTAGTCCGAGTCCGGTCGCGGACTCGTGCTGCGCTCGATCCACTCCGGTTGCAACAGCACGCGTTCGCCCCAGCGGCCGCGCATCCGATACAGCTCGCCGAAGCGCGCGAGGTCGCGCGCGGACAGCCGGAACGCATGGGCAGGGAAGCGCGATGAACCCGGCGCGAGCTCGGCGAACACGTCGCGTTGCCGGAAGTCCTCCATGCCGAGCGGGCGCGCGATGCGCTGTTCGAAGGCCGAGGCGACGCTGGTCTGCGTCGCGCGCTCGAAGATCGCGCCGAGCACGTTGAAGTCCCAGTTGTTGTAGAAGAAGAACTCACCGGGCGCGTGGCTGCCGCGCGCGGGCCGTTCGGCGCGCATGTCGGCCGGTTCCTTCGCCGCGGGGTGGTAGACGCCCGAACGCGACCCGAGCAGGTCCGTGAGCGTGGCGCGCTTCTCGGTCTCGCTCAGCGGTTGCAGATCGTCGATGCCGAGCTCGGCGAGCGTGTCGTCGAGCGCGAGCTTCTTCTCGCCGACGGCGATGCCGATCAGCGCGTTCATCAGGCTCTTGCGCACCGAGTGGCACTCGTAGCGGCGCTCGACTTCGCCCCACGCGAGCAGCACGTGGCCGCGATGGACGGCGAACACGGCACCGGACCGTCGCTCGTCCGCGAGCGCCCAGGCTTCGGCGATGCGTTCGGACGAGAAGCCGGCCTGATCGGGCGTCGCGTACTGGCGCCACGCAGAGTCGGGTGCCTGTGGCACGAAGCAGAGCAGCAGCGCGGCGAGCATCGTTTCAACCTCCGTGGAGACGGCGCACGCTAGCCGCGCGCGGATCCCTGCGCCTTGATCGCGGTCAAGAACGAGGCGGCGCCGCGGTGGGGGACGACATGCGGGCGCGGATGCGGCTCAACGTCTCGGGCGCGATGCCCAGGTACGAGGCCAGCTGATACTGCGGCACGCGGTGAACGAGATACGAGTCGCTGCGCACGAGCTCGGTGTAGCGTTCTTCGGCCGAGAGCGTGCGGATACGCAGCTCCTTGTCGATCCTGTGCGCGAGCTGCCGCTCGGCGATTCGCATCGAGAGCTCGCGCCAGATGGCGTGACGTGCGGCGAGCTGGTCGAAGAGGTTGCGATCGAAACGCACGACGCGGCCCGGTTCGAGCGCGTGAATCGAGTAGCGGGCGGGCTGGCGCGACGTGTAGGCGTCGAAGGCGCCGACGAAACGCTCTTCACGGTCGAATCCGAGTGTCACTTCGCGCCCGTCTTCGAGGCGGTAGTAACGAACCAGCCCGCTGAGCAGGAATCCGAGCCAGTCGACGCGCTCGCCTTGGCGCACCAGCGGCTCGCCGCGTGCGAAGTCCCGGACCGTCGCGTGGGCGCGACAGAATTCCCATTCCGCCGCGGGCAGCGGCGCGATCGCGTCGAAGGCGCAACGCAGGGACAAGATCTCGGGCGACACCATCGCGGCGCAGGATAGCGCCGCGGCGTCAGTCGAGCACGACCGTGGCCGTGAGCGCCGAGAACACCTGGCCCGTGGTTTCGAACGTCCCGAGCGCCGACACCGCGAACACTCCGGACGACGGCAGGCGCAGGCCCAGCGCCGTCTTGAACGCGGCGAAGTCGACATACGCGGTGACCTGCGCGTCCTGCACGATGCGGTAGTAGCCGGCCGAGAGCAGCGGCTGCAGCACGGGCGCCGGCGACGCCAGCAGCGTCACGGGCGCAAAGCCGTCGCCGATCACCTTGATGTTGGCACTCGCGATACCGGTCAGCGTCAGGTTCGTTCCGGCATTCAGCGCGGTCAGCGACGACGGCACCCACAGACAGTAGAGCACCTTGCCGGCGTTCGTGCGGTCGACGAGCGAGAACGCCGTCGCGTCGTCGCCGGTCGAGCCGACGGGCGCGATCCACCCGACCGCGCGGATGCGCGAGTCGGTCGTGATGCCCGTGGTCGACAAGCCGGTCACGTCGACCGCGAACGCGGCAGGATTGGCCTGCACCTGACCCGAGACGTCGAAGTCGAATGCCGACACGTCGCGATGGTCGAAGCGCACGACGCCGAGCGTCAACGTGTTGCCGGCCGCGGGACCCGTCGCGATGCCGAAGATCGACGTGGGCAGCAGGCGTGCGACGCCGGTCGCAGCCGTCGCGTCGAGCGTAGTGCCCGTCAGGTCGCCGAAGACCCATACCAGCTGGCCGACGTTGATGGCGTCGCTGTCGAGGCCGTTGATCGCACCGCGGCGCAGCACCTTCGTGCCGGCGTGCGAGACGTTCACGGTGTGCGACGTGTTGTAGGTGCGGGTGCTGGTGCCGGTGTCGAGCGAGCGCCCGAGCACCGTCAGCGTCGCGTCGGCGCCGAGCCCGCCCGTGCGTGCCGTGACGTGACCGAACACCCAGTCCTGGCCGTTGCCCGGAACGCCGGCTCCCGACTCGACCGCGAGCGCGGCCAGCTGCGAGCTGCCGCCCGAGAAGAGGCCCTGCACGAACACGCGGTCGCCGATGTTGCCGACCAGCGTGCCGAGACCGGCGGCGCCGCCCAGGACGACGCCGTCGAGCTGGAAGACCGTGGTGGGGGCGATTGCGACCGTGAACGTGTGGATCACGGTGTTCGCAACGTCGCGGCGCTCGACCGCGAACGTCAGCGCGTCGAGGTCGACGCTGTGCAGGATGCCGGTCGTCGCGATCGGCTTCGGATTGCCGGGGTTCATCTGCACCGCGAGCACCGGCGTGAACCTGATCGAGTTGGTGGCGTCTTCGACGGTGACGCTCTGGTCGAGGTCGAGGTCGAGCGCGAACAGGTTGTTCCGGAAAGCGCCGACGAACACGCGCGAACCCGGCACGAGGTCGACCGTGACGTCGACGGTGCCCGTGATCGGCGTGCCGGTCGCGTCGTTGACGACCGCGGGCGTCGTGTGGCCGACGAGAAGGACCGCAGCGTTCGCGAAGTCGAGGGTCAGCGTGACGCGCGTGTAGACGCCGGACTCGAGGTCGACCGCGGAGATGAGCTCGTTGACCGACTCCAGCTCGACGAAGTCGATGCGCGTCGTGCGCGGCATGACGCTGACGGTCGCGCCGTTGAGCTTGGTCAACACGATGTTGCTGACGTCGACTTCGAACTGGGACAGCTCGTCGGATGCGCTGTCCGTCAGCGCGACGCTGACCGTGCCGTTGCCGGTGTCTTTGCTGCTCGAGCAACTCGCGCCGATCAGCGCGAGCGCGACGATGGGGAGGAATCGGTTCATGGGGTGTGCCTTTGATCGGGCGGGTGGGACGCCGCTGTGCCGATGCTATCGGGAGTTCGAGGGTCCGGACGTGAGGCGGGGCTCGTGGAAGTGGCTGGCCGGGGACCATTCTGTTGGCGTCGACGAAATGGTCGCCCCGGTGGCCGGCTCACGGCCGCGGTTCCCTTGCCGGGGTCCCGTGCGCTGCTGACGATGGCAAGCGCTGCTCGGCTGTTCCGAGAGGTGCTTCTCCTACCTACATTCCTGGCATGGCGACCATCGTCACACACCTGAAGGAGGGCGGCCGCTTCGTCGTCCTCGGCGCCAACTACGCGAAGTGGAAGAGCGCGCGCGCACACCGCTTCTTGGGCGACCTGTTCCCGGTCGAGGACGGCGGCGCCGTGCGCGTCCTCACGGTCGCGGGCGCCGACGGCAAGATCCAGTTCGGCAACGCCGACGAGTTCCGCGTGGTGGAGGTCGACGGCGTGGCGGTGGCGCAGCTGCTCGGCGCTTCGGGTTCGTGAGCCGCTGCAGTGCGTCGCCGCTCAGCAGCACTCGCCCGGGCCGGTCCACTCGGCCTTCGGCACCATGCCGAAGACGCTCAAGTGGTTGCCGTCCGGGTCGCGGAAGCTCGCGGCGACGCCGACGTTGGGGCCCATCTCGCACACCGAGTGCAGCTCGCTGATCTCGACACCGCTGGCCTGCAGCTGCTGGCGCGTCGTGCGCACGTCCGCGGAACCGAAACACAGCTCGGTGACGGGGACCTGGTCGAGGTTCTTCGGCATGCGGTCGGCGTGGTGCAGAGCCAGCGACACTCCCCCTTGCATCTCGAACTCGGTCCACTCGTCGCTCGAAAAGCGCAGCGGGATACCGAGCGTGTCCTGGTAGAAACTGACGCCGCGCTTCATGTCGGTGACGAACACGATCGCGTAGGCGAGCTTGCTCAGCGACGGCTTGCCGGACGGCTTCTTGCCGTTCTTCGCGGCGGCGTTCTTGGTGGCGCCGTTCTTCGCGGCGGTCTTCGCGCGGGGACGTGCTTTGGTCTTGACGGGCATTGGGGTTCTCCGGGGGCGCCCCGACTTCGTCAGGGCTTGTTGGTTGGGCTTTGCGGAACGACGGATGCTAGCAACCCGCGCGGTGCCCGCCAGCGGGGGCGACGAGGTCGAGTGGTTGCTGAGCGCGCAGCAACCCCGCAACATGCCCCCCTGTGTCGAGTCCATCGCTGATCGCACCGGGCGCCGCGCCTGCGCCGTCCACCTCGCTGCGCAGTGTGTTGCTGTCGGTGCTGGTCGCAACCGTGTGCTTCGCCGCCGTGATTCCGCTCGCGAACTTCACGCTCGAGGCGACCATCATGGGCAAGGACTACGAGGCGATGTCGGTCGATCCGTTGGGCGGCATCGGGCCGCATCCGGAACGATTCCTCACGCCTCTGCTGGCCTGGCTCGTCGGCCTGTCTGGCCAGCACTACTGGATGTTCTCGCATCTCATGCTGGTCGTCTTCCTCGCTCTCGTGCATCACGGCGTGTGGCGCCGTTCCGGACACCACGCTTGGGCGGGCTTGTTCACGCTCGGGATCGCCATGAGCGGCACGGTCGAGGTCTATCGGGCCCTCGTCGGCTACAGCGATCCGACCACCTATTGCCTGCTGACGCTGTGCGTGCTCTGCGCACGACGCCGCGTGGTGTTCTGGTTGCTGATGACGCTGGACCTGCTCAACCACGGCAGCACGCTGTTCCTCTGGCCCTGGCTGCTCGGCGTGCGCTGGCATGCCGCGCGGTTGGACAGGTTCGACGCAGGCGCAGCGGTGATCGCGATCGCCGTCTATAGCTTCGCAAGATCGCAACTGATCGGCCCCAAGACGCTGTACTCCGTCTCGTTCTTCCTGGAGTCGTTGAACTGGCGGCAGGCGGTCGAACTGTGGGCCTTGGTCTTGCCGGCTGCGGTGTTCTGCTTCGGATTCCTGCTGATCGTGCTGATGTGGGATCTGACAGGGGACCAGCGGCGTGCGGCGCTCGTCGAGTTCGGCCTGATGCTGGTTTCGCTCGGCGCGATCCTGTTCCTGGCGATCGACATCATCCGATTCATCGGCCTGCTGTCGTTCCCGATGATCGCCGCGATGCATCGGCGCCTGCGGCCGGATCGGAGAAGCTGCTGGACGCTGCTCGCGGCGGTGTTGTTGACGCTCGCGTTTCTGCCGTGGCAGAGGCAGCTCGTTTGTCATCTGCTGACGCGACTCGGCGAACAGCAGGCGAAGATGATCCCGTTCCCCGTGCTCGGCGGGCTGGTGCCACAGTGTTGGCCGGCGTTCGCCGGCTACGTGGGGTTCCTCGTCGTGCTGGCCGTGGCTGCGCGATGGACCAGGCCGATCACTGGCCAACCCTCCGCGACCGTGACCGCGTAGCCGCTGGACCCGGGTTGCACGCGAGCAGGACGTGCCGTGCAGGCTCCGCGAAAAACACCCCCCGGTCGTGCACTACGGGGCAGACCAAACGGAGGCACGTCGATGAGGATCATGAGCTTTCTGCTGACGACGAATCAGATGCGGGCCCGCACCAAGACCGTGACGCGGCGGCTTGGCTGGGCCGACCTCGAGAAGGGCATGCTGTTGCAGGCCGTCGAGCGAACGCGCGGACTCGAGAAGGGCGCCAAGGTGCGCAAGCTCGGCGTGATCCGCGTCGTCAGCGTGCGCAAGGAACGGCTGTCCCGGCTCCAGGATGCGCGCTACGGCAACCTCGAAGCGAAGAAAGAAGGCTTCCCTGGCCTGTCGGGCCGCGAGTTCGTCGAGCACTTCGCAGCGAGCCTCGGCTGCCCCAAGAACGCCCTCGTCACGCGCATCGAGTTCGAGCACGTCTGACCGGGATCGCTGCTTGTTGCCAGCGCGATGAAACGCCGGAGGCCGTTCGAGCACAGAATGGGGGCATGCTCCGTTCCGGCCTCGACCGCGCGTTCGTGCGCTACGCCCGCACCGGTGATCCCGGTGCGCTGGCGCGCGTGTTCGACGGCAGTGCGCAGGAGCTGTATCGACTCGGCTTCCACCTGCTCGGCGACCGGCACACGGCCGAGGACCTCGTGCAGCACACGTTCGTCGTCGGGCTCGGGGAGGGGCGTTGACGGTGGGGGCGGCGAGGGAGATCGTTCCCGGATCGGTTCCGGGCGGATTGCAACTCCAGCTTGGAGTGCCAATCCGCCTACGACCAATGAGGCGATCATGTCCCGCTTCGTCTGCTGCCTTGTCTGCGCAAGCAGTCTGGTTGCCCAACAGTTCTCGACGTCGACCGCGCGCGTGCCAGCAGAGATCCCGCCCGGCGACTGGTCGATGCTGGCGCTCGCCGACTGCGATGGCGATGGTTCGCTGGCGGTCCCGGGCTTCCGCGGTCGACTGCTGCTGCCGCTGGCGACCGCGGTGCCATTGACATTGCTCGTCGCCGCGTCGGGAACGGTGACCTCCGGCTTCGCGATCCCGCCGGTGGTGAGCTTGATCGGCACCGAGGTGTCGGTGCAAGGCATCACGGTGACGAGCAGCGGCTTCGCGTTCACCAACGTGGTCGACGAGCGCATCCTGCCTTGACCGGCGTCACACCGGAATCGCGCCGGCTTCGTCGGCTTCGATCGCAACGCCCGTGAAGCTGGCCCGTTCGCCGATCTCGGGCAGCCGCTCGGTCGGGAAGCCGGGCGGCACTTCACCCGTCGTCGAGTACCAGTACAGCACGGCCCGGAACGCGGCACTGGTCGCAGTCGACAGGGCGAACAGGACCGCGCCGGCAATCAGCGACAGGACGCCGGTCGTGGCTACGCCAAGCGTGTGCTGCGCCAGTCCCCAGGCGAAGACCTCGAACAGGCAGAACGTCGCGAAGAAGACCATGCTCGAACCGATCAGCATGCCGCTCCAGGTCGCCTTGATCTGCCGCCATGCCGAGCGGAACGCCTCGCGGGCGCCGGCCCGCTCGTAGACCACGATGGGCAGCATCACATAGTCGACGGCAGCGAGCACCAGGCGCAGGCCGCGCATGATCCAGTGACCTACGAACGGGACGACGCCGAGCCCGACGAACACGACGTAGCGACCCCAGGTGTAGATGGTCGCGTTGAAGGTGGCGAGAGCGAACAGCCGGCCCAGGTTCCGGTTCGCGAGTCCGAACGCGGCGCGCAGGTCCGGCGGCTGTCGCTTGATCTGTTGGGTGGCGACGTCCATGCCCGCGGTCGAGAAGTAGAGCACCGCCGTCAGCACCGGGATCATCCAGAGCGAGAAGATCAGGTAGGTCTCGATGAGCGCGGCCGTGACGGCGAGGCTCCAGTTGCCCGCCCGCGCCGCCGCGACGGTCACGAAGTAGAGCGCTTCGAAGAAGTCGCCGGTTGGCTCGGGGTGGTGCTGCAGCCCCCAGACCAGCAACGACAGCGGCAGGACCACCAGCGCCGCCACGGCAGCCAGCGTGCAGGCGGGGAGCACCAGCACGATCTTGTGCTGGCCCACGAGGCGGATCGACGCCGCCGTCAGGTGGAGACTCGTGATCAGGTTGCCGATCAGTCGGCCGCCCAGACCCTGCTTCGCGACAGTGCCCTTCATGGTGGACGTTCCATCGGCAACTCCGGCCAGGCGTCCCGTCTTTTCCCGGTGGGCTCGCCGGCACCGGAGCGTGCCCGCCGGTGACAGGTCTCGAGGTTTCGTGAACCTGGTCCGTGGCCCCGCAGGCTCGGCGGCGAGCGGCCCGGCGCCGCGTTCTTCAACGCAGCCGGTAGGACGCGCCGTCGGCGAACAATTTGTGGTCCACGGTGCCCCACAGCACGTAGAGCCGGTCGCCGACGATCGCGGCGAGAGGCCGGCCGCGCGGCGCGAGCGGGCCCTGTGGGATCACCGCGACTTCGCCCGTCGCGAGGTTCAGGTGCAGGCCGTCGCCCTCGGTGCCGACGCGGTGCAGCGTCGCGGCGTGGCGTGGCGCGATCGGCGCTTTCGGCATCGGCTGCCAGCGTTCCTGCGCGGCAGTCGCCGCGGCGAGGCACGCGAACGGCAGCAGGCGGCCGTTCGTCCTCGTGTCGGCATCCGCGAGGCGGGAAAGGACGTTGTCGGGCGCGATCCCCGTTAGCATTGCGCGCCTCGCTTCGATCCAACGCACAGGAACTCAGCAACCATGCCGAACTCCCGACCTTGTTCGTGCAACGTGATCGTCCTCCGCAGCCTGACGACCTTGCTGATCGGCCTCGCTTGCTCGTCACATGCCGCGGCCCAGTGCTCGCTGCAGGCCTTGCCAGGGAGCGGCGTGCCTGGGATCGATGGCGGAGTGGAGGCGATGGCGCGTTGGGACCCCGACGGACCGGGCCCGGCGACCGAGCAGCTGGTGTTCGGCGGCCGGTTCGGTGTCGCGGGCGGCACGCTGGCCGGCGGTCTCGCCACGTACGATCCGTCGACCGGTGCCTGGGGCACCGTTGGCTCCGCATCCTTCGACTCGACGATCTATGACCTGGTGCCGATGCCCAACGGCGACCTCGTCGCGGTCGGCTTCTTCGACTACATCGGCTCCACGTTCGTCGGCGACGTCGCCATCTGGAACGGCACATCCTGGTCGTCGGTCGGCACTCCGTTCGCCGGCGGCGGCGGCCAGGCCTCGGCGGCGGTCGCGCTGCTGAATGGCAACCTGGTCGTCGGCGGCAACGGCTCCATCCACGTCTGGAACGGAGCCTCGTGGTCGAGCCTCGGTGGCGCATCGATCGGCAGGGTCAGCGATCTCGTGGTGCTCCCCAACGGCAGCCTGGTCGCTGCATGGGCCACGCTCCAGTTCCCCGCCGGCACTTTCAACACCACAGTTGCTCTCTGGACCGGCACCGGCTGGGCGACTCTTGGCTCCGGATTGTACTCCGGATCCCGCGGCCTCCGCCTCGCCGTGTTGCAGAATGGCGATCTCGTCGCAGCAGGAAGCAGTGGGGCCATCGGCGGGCTCGGCGGGTACTTCAACTGCATCGCCCGCTGGAACGGCACGACCTGGTCGGCACTCGGCGCCGGCATCGGCTATGCGCCGGCGTCGTTGCTGACGCTGGCGAACGGCGACCTCGTCGCCGGCGGCTCCTTCACGACCGCGGGCGGCAGCCCGATCGCGGGGATCGCGCGCTGGAACGGAACGTCGTGGTCCGCGATCGGCAACTTCGGCCTTCGCGGCGGCGTCGCGGCTTTGCAGCAGCTCGCGAACGGCGATCTCGTCGCTGGCGACGTCTTCCCCAGGCCAAGCGGCACAATGTTCACGTCCGTCGCCAGTTGGAACGGCATCGCATGGTCGCAGTTGTCGTCGTCCGGCACCGACGACGCGGTCGACGCGCTGGTTTCGATGCCCGACGGCTCGGTGGTGGCCGGTGGGGCATTCGGCTGCATCGACGGCGTGCCGGCCCGGCGCATCGCGCGGTGGGATGGGACGTCGTGGTCGCCGCTCGGCGCGGGAATGACGGCACCGGCCGGCAGCACGGTCAAGGCCCTGGCGCGGCTGCCGAACGGCGACCTCGTCGCCGGCGGAACGTTCACCGCCGTCGGCGCGGTCGCGGCCAGCAACGTCGCGCGCTGGGACGGCAGCACCTGGTTCCCGCTCGGCAGCGGGCTGCAGAACAGCGTCACGGCGTTGGGCGCCCTGCCCGGCGGCAATCTCGCGGCGGCCGTGATTCCGTTGTTGGGCGGCCCCTGTGACGTGCTGCGCTGGAACGGCGTCGCCTGGTCGGTCCTCGGCACCGCGAACCAGCCCGTCAACGCTCTGGCGACTGCGGCGAACGGCGACCTCGTCGCCACGGGCAGCTTCACGAGCATCGGCGGCGTCGCCGCCAACAACATTGCGCGCTGGAACGGGACCAATTGGTTGGCGATGGGCACCGGTCTCGATGCAACCGGTGAGGTGTTGCTGCTGCTGTCCGATGGCTCGTTGCTCGTCGGCGGCAGCTTCACGGCGGCCGGCGGCCTCACCTCCTGTTGCGTGGCGCGCTGGAGCGCAGCCGGCTGGTCGACGATGAACAGCGGTCTCGTAAACGGTGGTCGCGTCCGCACGCTGCTCGAGCTGCCGGATGGCGATGTCCTCGCCGGCGGCCAGTTCTTCCACCTCGACCCGAGCTACGGCCAGGCCCGCAACCTCGCCCGCTGGACGGGAACAGCGTGGTATTCGATCGGCATCTACACGAACGGCGAGGTCCGCAGCAGTGCGTTGGCCGGCAACGGCAGGATCGCAGTGGGGGGCACGTTCTCGCGGCTCGGCGGGTTCTCGGTCTACGTGGGCCATGTCGCGAGTACTTGCCCGGCGCTCGCCCCGACCACGGGCGCTGGCTGCGCCAGTTCGGGTGGTGCGAACCTGCTCGCGGCGACGTCGCTGCCATGGATCGGCGGCACGCTGGTGACCGCGGGCTCGGGGCTGCCGAGCAACGCGCTGGTCGTCGTCGTGCGCGGTTTCACGCCGACCACAGTGCCGCTGCCGCAGCTGCTGCCGCAGGGCCAACCGGGCTGCGTGCTGCGCATCACTCCCGACAACTTGACTGCGCTCGTGCCCGTGAACGGCGTGGCGACCGCGGCGCTCGCGATTCCGCCGGCGCTCGCCCTCGTCGGTCTCAACTTCGGCGAACAGTGGGTGCCCCTCGAGCTCGGCACGGGTGCTTCGATCGTGGCGGCGACGAGCACCAATCTGCTGACCTTGACGATCGGCGTGTTCTGAAGTTCGCCGCGCTGTAGTCGAAGCGCGCAGCCGCCGGCCTCGGCGCGATCGGCGCGAGTGCCGCTCACTGCTTGCCGAGCGTGATCGCGATCGGCTTCGGCGCCTTCGGGTCCCAGTCGATCATCGCCATCGCCGACTCCTTCGGATCGCGCCCGGTCACCTGCAGGCTCACGCGCGCGTTGAACGGCGGCAGCAGCAGCTCGAAGCGCCCGTTGTCGCCGCTGATCGCGATCGGCAGCAGGTTCGTGTGCGTCGCGTTCGCCTGCGGATACTCGGTGCCATCGCCGGCCGTGAGCATCATCTGCACCCGCGCGCCGCTCGCCGCGGAACCGTCGGCGTTCGTCACCGTGCCGGCCACGGGAGACATCGCCTGCAGCACGACGCGCGTCGGTCCTTCGTCGATTGCGCCGATCTGCGTGCTCGCGCAACCGCACGCGGCGAACACGATCACGCGCGTGTCGCTGCGCCGCTCGAACAGCACTCGGCCGACGCGGTCCGTGCGCAATAGCCGCATTTGCAAGCCGTGCCCGCCGCCCAGCATCACCGCGGTCTGCGCCGCGGGCCGGCCGTCGGCGAGGATCAACTCCAGCGAGTGCCACTTCTCGGGCTCGAACTGCGGTTGCGGGGCTGCGCTCCCCAACGACCACGGGACCGGCAGCCGGAACGCAGCCGGCGGTGCGTAACCCAGGTGCTGGCGAAACTGGTCGCGCGCCTGGCGCGTGAGCGTCGTCCACGCCGCCGAGAAACTGGTGCCCAGCGGCAGCGGCACCGGCAGCGTCGCGACGCCGTCGGTGATCGGCAGCGAGATCGGAAACCGTTCGCTGGTGTGGTGATCCGCGACCGTCACCCTGATGCTCGCGAGCACGAACAACGTGTCGGTGGCCCATGAATCGCCGCCGGCGTGCCGCAGCGCGAGCTGCTGCGGAGCGCCCGGTGGCAGCGTCACGCAGAAGCGATCGCGCGCGCCGCTCTGCTGGTCCGCTGGCACGTCCGTGCCGGCGGCGAACGGTTTGCCATCCCACAGGCCGTCGATCGACATCGTGTGGCCGTCCTTGCTCGTCAGCAGCCAGAGGTTCGGCTTCGCGGACTGCGGTGTCGGTGTGCGGAACGTGAGTTTGCCGGCGGCGTCGGTCTGGCCGACGTTCGCCCACGCGGCGTAGTCGCGATCGCCGACCAGCACCGCGTCGCTGGCCGTGGTCGCGTAGGTGCGCACGTGGCGGCGCACGGTGGCGCCGGGCACGGCTGCCCCCGCGGCGTCGCGCACGCTGACTTCGATGTCTCCGGGCGGCGGGATGTGCAGCACACGACCGCGCGGCGTCGCCTCGATCGTTTCGGCCCACAGCACCTCGCCGTCGGAGCGCAACACCTCGATCGTGCGCGCCGGCAGCGGCGGCAGCGGCGGCACGGTCAGGTGGCCGTTCGCGACCGCGAGCGTCGCGAAGTCGAAGTGCTCGCTGCCGACGACGGTGCGGTAGCGGAACGTCGCCGCGTCGGCCCACGTGTAGAGGTCGGGCACGTTGACATCGACCGGCGCCGTGCCGGCGGCGAAGCGCAGCTCGAGGAACGAACCGGCCTCGACGCCTTCGGCGACGTGGCTCGCGGCGCTCGCGTTCGCGGCCCACGCCGAGTAGATCGCGTCGGCGCGCAGCGGCGCGCGGAACACGCCCTGCGCGTTGGTCGTGACGGCGACGCGGTGTTCGCGCGTTGCGTCGGGATCGCGCGCGATCGGCCGGTGCAGCAGCGTCACGCTCGCGTTCGCGACCGGCTTGCCGGCTTCGTCGAGCACGCGGCCTGCGACCGTCGGTTCGCCTTGCGGCAGGAGGCAGAGCACGAACGTGAGCGCGCCGAGCATCGCCGGATCCTACGCGCCGGAACTCATCGCAGCGTGATGCGGACCAGAGGACCTTCCTCACGGCCGATCACGACCCTGGCCGTGCCCTCGCGCCCTTCGGTCCTCGATGCCAGCGTGTATTCGCCTGGCTCGAGCCAGATCTCGCCGGTTCGCACGGCCTGCTTGCTGTCGTCCTCGCTGCAGAAGGTGATCA